>JGI24739J22299_10000656_pt1 | contig 12417 bp, 9 predicted proteins | sample KBSCornC5_FD_22299 | JGI IMG/M metagenome (IMG submission 22299)
GCACGGACCCGTGCGAAAATTGCCGGTGCCAAGGAAGAGGTCGCCCAGATGCGACAGCAGGCGAGCGCGCAATTGGCATCGTCGCAGGCCGAGGCACAGCAGGCCAAGCTGGATGCCAATGCCGCGCGCGCGGAAGCGGCGGCGGCACGGGCCAAGCTGCACGACATGCAGATGAAGCAGACCGCGCTCGGCGCGACACTCGTCCTGCAGGACGTGGTGTTCGAAACGGGCAAAGCCGATCTCAAACCCGGCGCGGCCGAGCGCCTGCAGCCGCTGGCGCAATATCTGTCGGCCAATCCGGAGGTGAAGGTCCGGATCGATGGACATACCGACGCGCAAGGTTCCGACAGCTACAACCAGGCGCTGTCGGAACGGCGGGCCCAGGCCATTCGCACGGCGCTGGGTTCGATGGGCGTCGATCCGTCGCGTGTCCAGGCTATCGGACATGGCGAGTCCACGCCGCTGGCCGATAACCGCACCGCTACGGGCCGGCAGCAGAACCGTCGGGTGGAAATCACCCTGATGGGCCAGAATGCTTCGAGCTTCGCGGCCACCAACTGACGATATCGATCGGGGCTGGATCCCATCCAGCCCCGATTACCGCCAGTGCGAGCCGAAGTTGAGGCGGCGCGTTATGCTCGAATCCAGCACACCGACCAGAAAATAGGCGAAACTCCAGCGGATACTGGCAAACCACGTCCTCCGGCGGTTGTGGAGCTGTCGCGTTATGGGTTGGGCCAGGCGCCGCTCGCCTTCGGCATAGGCCCTCATATAATCCGCGAAGTCTTTGTCCTCGACGCGAAGCATCAGTTCAAGATTGAGGTAGAGGCTGCGCATGTCGAAATTGGCTGACCCGATATAGACCGCATCATCCAGCACCAGCAGCTTCGTGTGAAGGCGCGCGGGCCGATATTCCCAGATCCCTACACCGTGCTTCAACAAACGGTGATAACTGTGGCGCGCCGCGGCGATCGTGATTTCGGAATCGGATTTGGAAGCGGTCATCACGTTCGCAATGCCACCCCGCCGCGCCACCGAAGCGATCCGACCGAGCATGATCGGGCTGGGAAAGAAATAGGCTGAGATCAGGTCGAGCCGTTTTGCCTGCCGCAGATCCGTCTTGGCCGCGCGTGCCCATGGATTGAGCCTGCGTGTGGGTCCACCCAGCAGCCAGCGGACCGGGCCCTCCTTGTCGCTCCAGTGGCCGAGGGCTTGTCGCAACTGGCGCAGTCGCGCCGTGGGTTTTCGCGACCAGGCGGAAAGAGCGTCATAATAGCCGGCGAGACGACGTGCCGCGTCGCCTTCGACGCCAAGGCCAAGATCGCGCCAATGGTTTCGTCCCTCATCGGCGAAATAGTCGTCGGCGATGTTAAAGCCGCCGATGATCGCCCGCGCCTCGTCCGCAAGCGCCAGCTTCTGGTGATTGCGGAGCAGATAACGTCGGCCGAAGCGCGGCAGGAAGCGGCAGATGTCAGCACCTGCCTGCGCAAGCGGTGCAAGGAAGGCGTCGGTCGCGGAACTGCCGAAGCCGTCGATCGTCAGCGAGACATCCACGCCACGCAGGCGGGCTGCGACCAGCGCATCGCGAATCTTCTCACCCGATTCGTCCTTGGCGAAAATATAATAGAGCAGCCGCAGGCTCGATCGCGCGTTCGCAATGAGGGCCAGCAATGCCTCCATGCGCTCAGCCCCGGTGACATAGGGGATCAGCGTCATCGTCCCCACCGAGAAGCTTTTGCTCTCTGATCCTCTCATGCTTCCGGGATGGGGATCGCAGCGAATGCTGACAACCCTGTTTTCGACGGGTCTCATTTCATTGACAGCAGGGCATGTGGCTGTTACGCGCCCGACTTTCCGATATCTCCACCGTTTAGCGGAGCGTTTCACTATGGCGCGCGTCACCGTCGAGGATTGCGTCGACAAAATTCCGAACCGGTTCGATCTGGTTCTGCTGGCTTCCCAGCGTGCACGTCAGATTTCCGCTGGTGCGGAACTGACCATCGATCGCGATCGCGATAAAAACCCGGTGGTCGCGCTGCGCGAGATCGCTGAGGAGACGGTCACCCCCGACGAACTGAATGAAGCGGTCGTCTCCGGCCTGCAGCGCTTCCGCGTCGATGACGAGGATGCTCCGGACGAGATCGGTTCGCTCAGCCAGTCGGCCGAGGCGCTCCGGCTCACCGCCGCCGCGCCACCGCGCAACCAGAATATCGGCCCCGATTACGACTAAAGCTCGTCGCGGTCTTTCCAGCAGAGATCGCGAAGTTCGAGAGGTCGGCCGTCGACCGCCGTCACATGGATATCGCGGACGGGCTTTTCGTCGCGCTTGTCCACCAGCACCGGATTGCTCGGGCAGCAGGATTCCCAGCGCTCGCCCCATTGGCGCAGCGCGATCAACGTCGGGAGCAGCGCTTCCCCCTTGGGTGTCAGCTGATAGATCACCTTGCGGCGATCGTCCGCGCAATCGCAGCGCTGAAGGATGCCATGCTGGACAAGCTTGGCGAGTCGGCTGGCGAGGATGTTGCGCGCGATGCCCAGCTGTCCCTGGAACTGTTCGAAATGGCTAAGCCCATTGAAGGCAGCACGCAGAATCAGGAAAGACCAGCGCTCGCCTACCACTTCCAGCGCAGCTGGAAGGCTGCACTGTAATACCTCTCGCTTGAGACGTTCGACGTCCATGAATCCGAAATAAGCCCTTTCGCCACCGCCGCAAGTCGCTTTCAAAATAAAGTTGCTTTTTGATACCAATCTATCATAGGTAGCAATAAGCAACTTATATGGAGGTCAATATGCGCTCTCGGAGTTTGATGCTCGCGGCGGTTGTGCTGGTTGCAGGGGGAACTCCTGCCTTGGCCGTCGAATATAAGGTCACGCCCGCTACGGCGCCTGCCGATGGGAAGATCATCGTCCATGATGTCGCGTGGCGCTGTAGCGTGGGAAGCTGTGTTGCGACACGGACGGGCAGTTCGACCGACGCGACGGTCTGCTCCGCACTGGCGCGGGATCTTGGGAAGATTTCCGCTTTCACGGTGGGCGATGCGACGTTCGATGGATCCGCGCTCGAGAAATGCAATCGGCGCGCGCGCTGATTTTCAGCTTTCGCGATAGAGAATTTGCGCCTGCGGGGCCGTTCCACGCTTCTTTTTGTTGCATCTGCGTAGTGACGCACGACATCATGCGGGGATGCTGAGGCAATATGAACTGGTCGAGCGGGTCAAAAGTTATGACCCGGACGCCGATGAGGCGCTGATCAACCGCGCCTATGTCTTCTCGATGCAGGCGCATGGCAGCCAGAAACGGGCGAGCGGCGACCCCTATTTCAGCCATCCGATCGAGGTGGCCGGCATCCTGACCGATCTCCATCTCGACGACGAGACGATCGCCACGGCGATCCTGCACGACACGATCGAGGACACGCTCGCCACCCCCGAGCAGATCGAGAAGACCTTCGGGCCGAATGTGGCGCGGCTGGTGGACGGCGTCACCAAGCTCTCGAAGATTGAGGCGCAGACGGAGAATGAGCGCGCCGCCGAGAATCTGCGCAAGTTCCTTCTGGCGATGTCCGGCGATATTCGCGTGCTGCTGGTGAAGCTGGCCGACCGGCTTCACAACATGCGCACGCTGCATCACATCCCTTCACCCGATAAACGCCGCCGGATTGCCCGCGAGACGCTCGATATCTACGCGCCGCTCGCCGAGCGGATCGGCATGTACGAGTTCATGAAGGAGATGCAGGAACTCGCTTTCCGCGAACTTGAGCCGGATGCCTATGCATCGATCGTCAAGCGGCTCGAGCATCTCCATCAGGGCGGTGGCAACCTCATCTCGCGGATCGGCTCAGGTGTCCGCATGCTGCTCGGACGCAACGGCATCCAGGCGGAAGTGACCGGGCGCGAGAAGCATCCCTTCTCGATCTGGCGCAAGATGGCTGAGCGCCACATCAGCTTCGAACAGCTTTCGGACGTGATGGCTTTCCGGGTGATCGTGCCCGATGTCGAGCAATGCTACCGCGCGCTGGGCGTGATCCACCAGAAGTGGCCGATGGTCCCCGGCCGCTTCAAGGATTATATCTCGACGCCCAAACGCAACGGCTACCGCTCGCTTCACACCTCGGTGATCCACTCCGAAAAGATGCGGATCGAGATCCAGATCCGGTCGGCCGAGATGCATGCACAGGCCGAATTCGGTCTCGCCGCGCACTGGGCCTACAAACAGGCGAACATCGACAAGCCTGACGCGCAGATCAGCTGGATCAGGGATCTCATCGAGATTCTGGAACATGCGGGATCGGCGGAGGAACTGCTGGAGCATACCCGGCTGGCGATGTATCAGGATCGGATTTTCGCCTTCACCCCGACGGGCGAGCTGATCCAGCTGCCCAAGGGCGCGACCCCTGTCGATTTCGCGTATGCGGTCCATACCGATCTGGGCGATCAGACGGTTGGCGCCAAGATCAACGGCCGGGTCGTGCCGCTGCGTACCACGATCGAGAATGGCGATCAGGTCGAGATCCTGCGATCCAAGGCGCAGGAGCCGGAGGTCAACTGGCTCAACTTCGTCACCACCGGCAAGGCACGCGCCGCGATCCGCCGCCATGTGCGCAATCGGGAGAAGGACGAGCAGATCGCTCTCGGGCGCAAATTCTATGATGAGATCGTCCAGCGGCTTCCCGCCCAGCTTGGGCAGGAAGCGCTGGCCCAGGCTTGCCGCAGGCTCAATCTGCCGGATGCGGAATCATTGATGCTGGCAATCGCGCGCCGCACGCTTACGGACGCGCAGGTGATGGAAGCGCTGATGCCGGGCTCGGCGGGCGCAGAAAGCACCGCCGTCCATGCGCAGCGCGAGGCAATCTCGATCAGGGGACTCACGCCTGGTGTCGCGTTCACACTGGCCGATTGCTGCCATCCGGTACCGGGCGACCGCATCGTCGGCCTGCGCAAGCCGGGGGAGTCGGTCGAGGTCCACTCGATCGATTGCAACCATCTGGCCGATGGCATCGACGCCGATTGGGTCGATCTCGCCTGGGGCGACGGATCGGATGGCGGATCGGCGCCGATCTCGGTGATCGTCAAGAATGAGGCCGGCGCGCTGGGCATTGCCGCCGGCATCCTTGGATCGCACGGCGCCAACATCGTCAATATGGCGCTGGTCCACCGCGACAGCGGTTTTCATACCTATCACATCACCATTGAGGTGCGCGATGTTCAGCATCTCATGCGGATAATTGCGGCACTGCGTGCTGCCGAAGTGGTGAGTCAGGCCGAGCGCATTTGACTCCAACCTGCGCTCGTGAAACATATTTAACACAGATAGACGCAAATTAACGTCAGATGAACTTTTGCGCTGCAACCAAAACTGGAGAGGTTCGTTGAACGAGCGGAGGACGACGAATGACCGCTGTAGACGTACAACAGTTTAGTTCGCCCTCGATTCAGCCCGCACCGTTCCCCTCAAAACAGAAAATCGGTCGAATCGCCCTGGTCGGAAACTTTCTGCCCCGGCGCTGTGGTCTGGCGACCTTCACCACCGATAGTTTCAACGCATTGCGCGATCGCTTCCCGGGCACGGATGTCGATGTCTATGCGATGACCGATCCGGGAAATCATTACGATTATCCCGGTTTCGTCACCAGTATCGCGCAGGATGAGCCGTCCGCCTATATCGATGCAGCGCGACGCATCGAGCAGAGCGGTGCGGAACTGGTGTGGATCCAGCACGAATTCGGTATCTTCGGCGGCGATGCCGGGTCGCATTTGTTGCGCCTCCTCGATCGTGTGACCGCACCGGTGTTGGTCACGCTCCACACCATCCTTGAAAACCCGTCGCCCTCGCAGCGTCATGTGATCGATGCGATCCTGTGCCGTGCGGCCAAGGTGATCGTCATGGCTGACGCGGGGCGTGAAATCCTGATGCGCCGCTATGGCGCGCGGGCCAGCCAGATCGCGGTCGTGAAGCATGGCATTCCTGACCGGCCCTTCGCTGAGCCTGACGCAATGAAGGAAAGGCTCGGGCTGGCCGGGCACGATGTGATCCTGACATTCGGTTTGCTGTCGCCGGACAAGGGCATCGAAACGGTGATCGCCGCGCTGCCTGCCATCGTCGCGGCGTCTGAAAGACCAGTGCTCTACGTGGTGCTGGGCGCGACACATCCCCATCTCGTCGCGCATCAGGGCGAAACCTATCGCGACAGTCTGAAGGTGCAGGCTGCCGAATTGGGCATGCAGGAGCATATTCGCTGGGTCGATGCGTTCGTGGAACTGGACGAGCTTACCGATTATCTTACGGCCGCCGACATCTATGTTACGCCCTATCTCAATCCCGCGCAGATCACGTCGGGGACGCTTTCCTATTCGATTGGCCTCGGCAAGCCGGTGGTCTCGACGCCCTATATTCATGCGCGCGAGCTGCTGGCGGCCGATCATGGCCGGATTGTCGATTTCCGCGATTCCATCGGTTTCGCGCGCGAGATTTCGGATCTGCTCGAGGATCGGGAGGCGCGCGATCTGCTCCGGCAACGGGCTTATGCGCTTGGCCGCACGATGATCTGGCCGCGCTATGCCGAAGCTGTGATGCAGGAAATGGAAACGATCCGCGAAGCTGTNCCCGCCCGCATCCCGGTTGCGCCCAAGCGCGCCATCCCGCGCGCAGTTTCCTTCCAGGCGATCGAGCGGNTGAGCGATGCCACCGGCATGCTCCAGCACAGCCTCTATTCGGTGCCCGATCGCAACCATGGCTATTGCATCGACGACAATGCCCGAGCCTTGCTGTTGATGAACGGGTTGACCGATCTGCCTGACGAAAAGCATGACCAGTGGGCGCCGATCTACGCGTCTTTCATACAGTATGCCTGGAATCCGGAGAAAGCTGCGTTCCGCAATTTCATGGGATTTGATCGCACCTGGCTTGAAGAGGTCGGGTCGGAGGACAGCTTCGGCCGGACGCTCTGGGCGATCGGCGTCACCGCGCGCGACAACCGGCTGGGACAATTGCGCCGCTGGGCCTCCAACCTGTTCGATCAGGTAGCAGGACATGCTCTGAAGCTTTCGTCGCCCCGGACCTTCGCCTTTGCGATCTTCGGTGCGACCGCGATGATGGAAGCCCATCCCGGGCATACGCTCGCTCGGGAAATCGTTTCGACGATGGGCGAACATCTGCTCGATCTCGTGGGCCGCAACCGTCGGCCCGACTGGGCATGGTTCGAAATCGTGCTCGCCTATGACAATTGCCGCCTGCCGGAGGCTCTGCTGCAGGCGGGCAAGGCCCTCGGGCGTCAGGATATGATCGATGTCGGGCTGGAAACGCTGGACTGGATCATCCAGCAACAGACCGCCGAAAAAGGTCATTTCCGTGCCGTCGGCACCGAGACCTTCGGCAAGCCTTATGCCCGCCCCGCGACATTCGATCAGCAGCCGCTCGAAGCCTGGGCAACGATCGATGCCTGCGCGGTGGCGTTCGATGTCACGAAGGACGGACGTTGGCGGGAACGAGCGATGACCGCCTATCGCTGGTATCTGGGCGAGAATGATCTCGGCATTCCCCTTGCTGATCCGGCGACTGGTGAATGTTTCGACGGCTTGATGCCGCACGGCCTCAATCTCAACCAGGGCGCCGAATCCGTGCTGGCCTTCCATCTCGCTACCTGCGCGATGGATAAACTTTCTCGTGGGTTTCAGCGAGAACAGGAGTTGAGCCTCGTCGCGCGATAAATTATCGCAACGTTCAATGCTCGACATATACCACCACCCGCTCCGTCTCAGGGCCGATCCTTCCCGTGTGGTGGTTCGGCCCTTTCATTTGCCGCCCAAGACCGCCGATGGGGTGCAGAGCCGGAGTGAGCGGATCGTAGAGCATGTGCTCTCGCTTGACGCGCCGTCGGTGACTGCCGAACTTGCGCTCGTCTTCAAGGATTTCGAGGCGCGCCACTGGCAGACTCGCAAGGTCTTCGAAAATCGCTACGCCCAGATCGAAAAGGCGCTGGAGCTGGATGGCAGNACGCTGGATCAGGGGCAGAAGGAANTGATCGGCGCCTATTTCTGCCACGAATATAGCTATGCGGCTGCGGCGTTGATGAACCCGAGCGTGGTTCTCCATCCCGATCAAAGCGGTCTTGAGGGTGGTGCCGTACGCATCCTGATGTCCCTGCGATCGGTGGGGGAAGGCCATATCTCTTCGGTCGCGTTCCGCGAGGGCATTGTCTCCGAAGGCCGCGAGTTCGAGCTGATGCCCGAGCCGCCCTTTGCCACCGCGGCCAATTCTGCGGTGGTCAACCATGACCGAAGCGATGAGGCACCGGTCACGATCCGCCGGGGCGAAGACAGCACCTTGTCCGGCACCGTGCTGTTCCCGATCACGGACGCGCAACGCAACGGGCTTGAGGATCTTCGTCTCGTCACCTTTTCCCATCCTGACGGACGGCGCGAATGGCTGGGCACCTACACAGCCTATAACGGTTATGCGATCCGTTCGGAGCTGCTGCGTACCCGCGATTTCAAGAGCTTCGACATGGTGCCGCTCGCGGGCAGCGCGGCGCGGAACAAGGGGATGGCGCTGTTCCCGTCGGCACCCGACGGCGTGTACCGCATGATCGGACGTCAGGACGGCGAGAATCTCTTCCTGATCGAATCCGACGATCTTGAAACCTGGGGCGAGGGCAAGCTGCTCATGAAGCCCAAATATCCGTGGGAGTTCGTCCAGATCGGCAATTGCGGATCGCCTATCGATCTGCCCGAGGGCTGGCTCGTCCTGACCCATGGCGTCGGCGCGATGCGCAAATATTCGATCGGTGCCGCGCTGCTCGACAAGAAGGATCCGTCAAAGGTCATCGGCCGCACCACCCAGCCGATCCTGTCCGCGGCCGATGAGGATCGCGAGGGCTATGTGCCCAACGTGGTCTACAGCTGCGGCGGCATGGTCGTCGGCGACGATCTGTTCCTGCCTTATGGCGTGGCNGACAGCTCGGTCGCGTTCGCCTTCGTTTCGATCAGCGAGTTGCTGAGCGTCATGTGACGCGGTTCCAGAGCTGCGCGCGCCCATGGTCCCGGAAATGGGATCGCATGGCAGCCTGAGCCGCTCCGCTGATGACGAACATTGCCTTGCCGGTGCCGGACGTCACGACCCGCCGATCCCAGGCCCTCGTACCGCGCCGTTTCACTTCCCGCGCGATGGCGCCGTAGATGCCCGCCGCCGCCAGCACGGCCCAGGCCGAGCGATAGGGTAGCGCCTTCGCACCATAGCGGGCGCTTGCTTCGTAAGCGCTCGCCCGGTCCGAGAGGCGCCCGGCCAATATGGCGAGGTGCGCGCGATAACGCGGCTTGCCCATCTCGGCGCGCGGGATGCCCATCTCCTCCAGCCAATCCAGCGGAATATAGCATCGGCCAGCGGCATGATCTTCGGTAACGTCCCGCGCGATATTGGCGAGCTGGAAGGCGATGCCCAGATCGCACGCGCGGTCGAGCGTTGCGCTGTCGTCCGGCCGCACGCCCATCACGATTGCCATCATGCAGCCGACCACGCCCGCGACATGGTAGCAGTAGCGGTAGAGATCCTGTTCGGTCGCTGGCGCAAAGCCTTCGGCATCGAGTGCGAATCCATCGATCAGGTCGCGCGGGTAGCGATGGGGCATGCCGGTCTCGCCAACCACCACGCCGAGCGCATCGAATGCGGGATCGCCTGAAGGCTGGCCTGCCAGCGCCGCTTCGGTACGGTTCCGGATGATCTGGAGCTGAGCCTGCGGATCGGCGACGGCGGTCATGCCGTGGCCCATCTCCTGCCCGTCCGCCAGATCGTCAGCCGCGCGGCACCACGCATAGAGCATCCACGCGCGTTCCCGGGTTTCAGGATCGAACAGCTTGCTTGCGGCGGCGAAGCTTCTGGATCCTCTGGCGATACTGTCTCGTGAAAAGGCGACGAGATTCGCGCGGTCAGCCGGCGAGGTCATCGATCATCAGCTTGGCGGTGGCCTTGGCCGATCCCACNACACCGGGGATGCCCGCGCCCGGATGCGTGCCGGCACCGACGAAATAGAGATTGGGGATCTTGTCGTCGCGGTTATGAACGCGAAACCATGCGGATTGGGTCAGGATCGGCTCCAGGCTGAAGGCTGATCCATGATAAGCAGCAAGATCGTGGCTGAAGTCTTTAGGGGTGTAGTAAAATTTGGTCATGATGCGGTTGCGCAAACCGGGGATTAACCGTCGTTCGACTTCCGCCAAGATGCGCTCGGCGTAGATCGGCGCGATTTCGTCCCAGTTCACCGCCAGCTTCCCCAAATGCGGGACGGGCGCCAGCGCGTAGAAGGTCGAGCAGCCGGGCGGCGCCATACCCGGATCGCTGGCCGTAGGATGATGCAGGTAGAGCGAGAAATCGGATGCAAGCACGCCATGATCGTAAATGTCGGCCAGAAGCTCGCGATAGCGCGGCCCGAACAGGATCATGTGGTGGGGGATGTCCGGCGCCTCGCCCATGATCCCGAAATGGACGAGGAACAGCGACGGCGAGAAGCGCTTGCGCTCCAGCCGCGCGCCCATCTGCCGCCCGCGCGCGGATTGGGAAAGCAGGTCGCGGTAGCTGTGCACAATGTCGCCATTGCAGGCGATGGCATCGAACGTCGCACGCCATCCGCTTGCGGTGCGCAGGCCGGTGACCTGATCGCCCAGCGTTTCGATCTCGGCGACCTCGTCACCCAGCCGGATCGTGCCGCCCAGCCGCTCGAAATGGGCCACCATGCCACGGACAAGCGCATGGGTCCCGCCCTTGGCGAACCAGACGCCGCCATCCTTCTCGAGCTTGTGAATCAGCGCGTAGATAGCGCTCGTCGTCATCGGATTGCCACCGACGAGCAATGTGTGGAAGCTCAGCGCCTGCCGCAGCTTCTCGTTGCGGACGAAGGAAGAAACGGTTGCGTAGACCGATCGCCATGCCTGGTAGCGCGCGAGCGCGGGCGCCGCGCGCAGCATCGACGCGAAGTCGAGGAAGGCGACATGGCCGAGCTTTTCGTAACCCTCGTGATAGACCCCCGCCGAATAGGCGAGGAAGCGGTCATAGCCCGCGACATCTTCGGGATCGAGATCGGCGATGGCGCTGCGGAGGGCGCGTTCGTCGTTGGAATAGTCGAAGCTGGTCCCGTCGGGCCAGTTGAGGCGGTAGAAAGGCATGACCGGCTGGAGCGTGACGTCCTTCGCCATGTCGCTATTAGTCAGCGCCCAGAGTTCATGCAGGCACGCAGGATCCGTGATGACGGTCGGCCCGGCGTCGAAGGTGAAACCTTCCCGCTCCCATGCATAGGCGCGGCCGCCGGGCTTGTCCCGTGCTTCGACGATTGTCGTCGCGATGCCGGCTGATTGCAGGCGGATGCCGAGTGCCAGCCCACCGAAGCCAGCGCCAATGATCGCTGCTCGCGCGGGTCCGTCATGCTTGGGAAAGGGAAGCTGGCGCTGGCCGCTCACTGGCGTTTGCCGTTGAAGAAAATCCCCGCCGCGCGGCTGATCGGAACCGGCGGCTTGCCCGACATCAGTCTGATCTTGTCCGTGAGTGTCGAGCGTGCCGCATAGAAACGCCGTATCAGCCCGCGGTCCTTGCGATAGAAATGGTCGAGCAGCTTCCAGCGCTGCGGCGGATGCGCCGCGCGGAACAGCATCCGGCTCAGCATCCGGTAGAAGCGCCGGTCGATCCAGGCCTTGCGGGCATGGCTGTGGAGCAGCGCATGGAGCGCATCCCCGGAGAGATCTTTTTCGCGCGCGATCAGGCTGGCGACACGGACGGCGTCGGGCAACGAATAGCCAGTGGTGGGATGGAATAGCGCGGCACGCATTCCCGCCTTGGCCACGCCGTCGCCGCCCGACCGCCAATAGGCGTCGAAGTCCCCGCCCATCGCGATCGGGAGGACGCCGGTTTCCTCGCGCAGTATTTCGGCGACCGACCAGCCGCGACCGGCGGCATAATGCTGGATGCGCGGCGTGATCGTGCCGGGGGCAAGGTGCGCGCGGTCGCTGTAGTAGGTGTCCTCGATCAGCAGCGTGTCCGGGGTGAAGGGTAGCACGTAGAGGAAGCGGTAGCCGTCGATCTGCTCGATCGTCGCGTCCATGATCAGCGGGCGTTCGAGGCCGTGGGGCTTTTCGAGCCGCAGTTCCTGGCCGACGAATTTCTGCCAGCCGAGATCGAGATATTGTTCGAGCGCGGCGGGACCTCTTGCGTCGATGACGCCCTTTGCCTCGATCTTGCTGCCGTTCTGCAACAGCACCGTGGTCGGGCCGGCGGTGTGGACCTTCGTGCCGAGCAGCACTGATCCGGCGGGCAGGGTCGAGTTCACGACATCGTCGAGCCGCGAGGAGCGGACGGAGTGATAGGCGCCGGNTATCGTCCGCCTGTGGCGCGGGAAGGCGACGTCATGCGCCGCCCAGCTATGGCAGACTAGCGGGG
>JGI24739J22299_10000667_pt1 | contig 12362 bp, 14 predicted proteins | sample KBSCornC5_FD_22299 | JGI IMG/M metagenome (IMG submission 22299)
GGAGAGCCGCGATATCCTGAAACGAAACCGGCGGTGTCCAGCCCTTTCGCCGCGTCGCGCCGCGCCTGATCGATCGGGATGCGGACGAGTGCTTGCGCGCCACTTACGAAGATGCGGCCGGTGAGCCGGAGATATTTGTCGTNGAGAGCCGATATCCTGAAACGAAACCGGCGGTGTCCAGCCCTTTCGCCGCGTCGCGCCGCGCCTGATCGATCGGGATGCGGACGAGTGCTTGCGCGCCACTTACGAAGATGCGGCCGGTGAGCCGGAGATATTTGTCGTCGAGGCCGATGGGCGCGATGTCTCTCGTTTCCGAAACGTTTTCCAGCGCAGCTTCCGTCGTCATACGAGTCCCTTTTCCTGCCCACGGCCTAGACGTCGGCACCGGCCGGGGACATGATCCGGGGGGATTAGATCGGGTGAAAAAGGACTCACCGTCATCGGACGGCGAAGGGCTTGTTGCGGATCGCCATGATCCGTTCGCGGTCGACCTCCGNCATGCCGCGCGGGTTGCCGAGCTGGCAATAATGGATGCCACCGCTNAGTGCCGCGGAGCGCGTCATATCCAACGATTGCCAGATCGCCTTGATCGACCCTTGGGTCGAAACGCTGGGCTTTGCCGCTACGATCGTGCCGATCGCGCGGGCGCGGGCATGGAGATCGGCGGCGCTGGTCACCTCGCTGACGAGGCCGATACGCAAGGCCGTTTGCGCGCCAATCCGCTCGTCATTGCCCATCAGCACCATGCGCAGCACTTCGCCCAGATGGACTTTGCTTAATGCCCCGATGGGTTCAAGCGACGAGGTCATGCCGTACGTGCAATGTGGATCGAAAAAGCTGGCATCGTCGGAACAGATCACGATGTCGCTCTCGTTGATCCAATAGAAGGCGCCGCCGGCGGCCATCCCGTGCACCGCGCATATCACCGGCTTCCAGCATTTGTTGGCCTTGGGGCCCAGGAAATCGCCGGGGTCGAGTGCATTGAACTCGTCCGTGGCGACGAGGGGGTTCGCCGGGTCGCGCATCTCGTTGACGTCGATGCCTGTGCTGAAGGCAGCGCCGTCTGCGGCCAGGAGGACCACGGCATTGATCCCGTCATCCTCCCGCACGCGCCGCCAGACTTCCTGAAATTCCTGGCACATGCGGTAATTGAAAGCATTCATCGCCCTGGGCCTGTTGATCGTGACGATGCACAGATGCTCGGCCGCGCACTTTTCAAAAACCAGTGTCTCGAAATCCATTTTGTCTCGTCCCACGCCCACGCTCCGCCGGAGTTACATCATAGCATCGGACCGCGTGCACCATCCCCAAGGACGAGAAAAAAGTTCATCCGCGCGGACGACGTCTGCCATCGTCGTCATTCCTACATCTGCTGTCCACAATAGCTAATCGGCGAGCCAGCTGGAACGGAGGCGGCCCTGTTGCAGGTGCTGTTCGAGAAGGCGCCCAACTTCCAATTGGACGAGGACGGAATGGAACTGGCCGACGACATAGGGAACATGGCCGGTTACGGTCGTGTGCAGGTAACATTTTGATCCTCAGTGGAGAAGAGAGATGATCGCGGTCAGGAGCCTCGGATACATCGGCATCGCGGCCCCGGACCCACGCGCGTGCCTGGATTACGCCACCGATATACTCGGGATGATGCCGGCGCGCGCAGTGGCTGGCGAAGCCTTCGGCCTGACTGATCGGGGCGAAAGTTCTGCCTCTGGGGGTAGCGGCATCGCGTGCGACGGGACGGCCTACCTCAAGCTTGATGAATGGCAGTGGCGGATCGCCGTCCACCCCGAGACCGATCGGCGCGGCCTGATTTATGCAGGCTTCGAGATTGGCAGCCGCGCGGAGCTAGAGTCATCCATCGCGATACTGAACGAACGCGGCATTGCGGCGCGGATCGGTACGGCCGAGGAGGCGCGCGCCCGATCCGTGACCGGCATCGGGTACACGCAGGATCCAGCAGGCAACGAGATCGAATTGTTCTACGGTCCAGTGATGGACGGCAAGTTCGTTTCCCCACATGGCGTGCAATATGTGACGGGCGCTATGGGTCTTGGTCACCTCAACCTATTTGTATCGGACTTGGCGCCGTGCCAGGATTTTTACATGACTGTGCTGGGTTTCCGCCTATCCGATTACTTCTGCATGGGGGGTGACGCCTCCATCCAGTTCTCCACTGCAACCCGCGTCATCACACGGTAGGGCTGGCGGGAGTCGCGCCGATCAATGCGCTCCAGCATCTGATGCTTGAAATGGCGTCGATCGATCAGGTTGGCCAGTGCCTTGGCCGGGCTGAGGCGGCGGGGCTGACAATCACCGGTACGCTGGGCCGCCATTCCAACGACGGCGTCCTGTCCTTCTACATGGAAAGCCCGTTCGGCTGCGATGTCGAGATCGGCTGGGACGGGGTGCGGATCGGGCCGGACTGGATCGCTCGCGAATTCGTCGAGGGCGATATTTGGGGTCACAAGGGCATTGCCGAGAATGTCGGCAAGATGGCTCAGATGCTGATCGCCCGAGGAGGCAGCTGACCATGGCGGCCAAGCTGGTGAAGGCATGCCTCGACGTCGGGCTGGTGACGACCGACGAGGCAGAGGCGGTGCGCTTCTACGAGGGCGTGCTGGGTTTCGCTCATGATTTCGATATACCATTTCCGGGGATGGGCATCGTGAAGCGCTATAAGTGTGGGGAGTCAGTGTTCCGCATATTTGTGCTGGAAAAGCCGGCGGCGCACGCCAACAGCACCGATGGCCTCGCGAGCCAGACGGGCTTGCGCTACATCACGCTGACCGTATCCAATCTCGACGAACTGGTGGGGGAAGTCGAGAATGCCGGCTTTCCCGTAATCTCCGCGCCGCGTCTCCTGCGTCCCGGCGTGCGCAATGCCGTTGTCGAAGATGGTATGGGGGTAACCGTGGAGTTGTTGGAGCCGGTGGATTGAGCCTGCGCTCTGCCCCCCCTGGCGGCAAGCCGAAAAACACTGTTGGAAGAGGCCACCGNCCGCGTCCTGGCCAGCTGGTTTTGCTGACGGCCTGCCGTTAGAAGATCACCGGCACTTCGACGAANCCCGACAGGAATTCAGCATAGGAGCGTTTGCAGCCCGCCTCATCGATGCGATAATGCGGTGCGGCCCGCAGCACCTCCTGGACCATGATGGTACCGAAGGCTGGGCCAAGATGTGCGCCGAGGCAGTAATGCGCGCCCGTTCCGAACGACAGATCGCGCCGCTGCTTGCGATGTATATCGTAGGTGTCCGCCCGCTCGAAATGCTCTTCGTCGCGGTTGGCCGACGCGTAAATCATGAGGATTTTCTGTCCTGCCTTGATACGGCGACCAGACAGATCAAAATCTTTGGCTGCGACCCGAGCCAGCATGTTGGTCGGCTGGTCCAGCCGGCACGTTTCGAGGAAGGCAGCTCGCGCGAGCGCGGGGTCGCGGATCACGGCTTCGCGCTGGTCCGGATGCCGCGCGAGGTAGTAGAGCGTGCCGGCCGTCGCCATCGGCGTTGTCTCCGCGCCGGTTATCAGCAGCACGAACAAGTCGCCGATCAATTGTTCGTCAGTAATGGGTTGTCCATCAACGGTGCCTTCAAGCAACATCTTGCTCTGCCCGGTTGCTTTTGATGGATCGGCGCGCAATTGGGCGACCCAGTTCCTCAAATAGCCAAAAAGCTGGCCTGCCGCTTCCCGGTTCAGCGCCGCGGTGGCACCCGACTGCCCTTTCTCACGGAACATCATTTGTTGGAGCCAAAGGCTGACGATGGCGGCGTCCGTCATCGGCATACCGAGATTGCGCATGGAATTGCGGCACATTACGGGACGCGCAAATTCGTTGTGCGCGTCCATCCGGCCCTGCTTTACCAGCGGTTCGAGGATCGATCGCGCCAGCGTGCGGGCGCGCTCCTGTTCGGCCCGGACGGCCGCTGCTCCATATTGCCCAGCGACGAGTTGCCGCCACTTGCGGTGAGCCGGAGCGTTGGCGGTAGCAAAGCTAGCGGGCGAGGGCTCGTTCAGCAGAACCTGCCCGGGCGACCCGCCTTGCGAGAAGTCGAGCACATCCTCGCGAAGGCTTGCCTGCATCACATCGTCGAACCGCGTAATGGCCCAGGCGTCGTATTTCGCGATGTAGTGTGGTCCACCCTCGGCCCGCATCGCGGCATATAGCGGCATCGGGTCGGTCATCGCTTCGTCGGAATAGGGATCGTAGTCGACAGTCACCTTTGCCCTCTGGGTCTAGATCGGACTTGCGCGCCTTTTCCGCATAGGCCCGCCGGCGGTCCGGAATACGTCCCGCAGGATTAAGTTTCGCGCCTGTCGATTTCGCGAAAACAGGGCGGGCTTGCGATCTAATCCCCCAGGATCATGTTCAGCACAAACTGTCCGTCTATCCGGAAACCCTCAGCGAACGAACGATCCAAGGATATCGGGATGGGAAAATGGCTGAAAAGCCCGAAGGAGCTGGTTTTCGAGGTTCGGGACAGGGTCGCGTACATGATGTTGAACCGGCCGGAAAAGCGCAATGCCTCGAGCATCAATCTCCACCGGGAATTTGTCGCCACATGCATGGAGGGCGGCGGCCGCTCTGAACGAGGTGCGGGTCGTGGTCTTCAAGCCACACATAAGCGCATCGTCAATGTCGGACTGGAGCTGATGGGTTGGCAGAACTTGCAGCGGCTGGCGGCGGAAACGACGGACGCGCCCTTATGTCGCACAAGTTCGGGGAATTCTTCGACAACGCCCGCAAGCTGGGCTTCAAAGAGGCCCTGCGGCAACGCGACGCGCTTATGCTGACCGCACCGGTGATGCGCGGGCCGACAGTATTTTCAGGCTGAACATGCGGGGGGAAACTCCTCGAACTGGAGAAAGCGTATGAGCATGCAACAGGTCTATCAGGTGCCGGAGATTGCAGCACCCTTCATCGGCCGGATACTCGACGGGGACGGACATATGTACATGGATCCGCAAACCCTGCGGGAGATCGCCGGGCCGCTCGATCCCGGCCATATGCACGATTTCCTGACGGACTACATGCAACGCGACAGCTATCGCGAGGACCGCGAGAAGAACCGCTCGGAGCTTTGGAACGTCAAGGGCATCGGCGCAATGGGCGCGCTTGACGCAGCGGAACGCCTGGAAGCACTCGATCTCATGGGCCTGCGCTCGCAGCTCATCTACTACAACACCGGCAGCGGCGAGGTGCGCATCGACTCCGCTGACGCGCGAGAGGCCTGCCGACGCTACAACGACTATGGCCTCGCTTGGCAGCGCGACACCGGCGGCCGCGCCCGTGTGGCGATGCAGATCAACATGAGCGATCCCGAATGGGCAAAGCAGGAAGCGATGCGCGTGATAAAGGCGGGCGCCAAGGTTGTCAGTCTGCCATCCGCGATGCCGCCTGGAGGGGTTTCGCCCGCACATGAGCTCTGGGACCCCTTCTGGGGCCTCCTGGAAGAGGCGAACGTGGTCGCCACGCTTCATCTGGGATCGGGCGGGCTCCTCGACAACAAGTCGCGGGACGTGCTGGCGGCTGAGGGTGACTACATGTTTCCGGACCGCGGCTGGGCCGAGGCTCCATCGCTGCGCGCCAGCCGGCGGATCGTCCAGGCGGGGAGGAGGCGATCAGCCCCTATTTCATCCTGGTCAGCCACATGTCGGCCGAGCTTTACCTTACCACGCTCATCATGGGCCATGTCTTCGATCGTTTCCCTCGGCTGCGGTTCGGCGTGATCGAAATGGGAGCAGCGTGGCTAGGCCCCTTGATAGAGCGCATGGACGTCTGGGCCGACTTTATGGCCAAGGTCGGCCGTACCTATTCGCTAAAGCCGAGCGAATTCGTTGCCCGCAACATTCGCGTCACGCCGTTTTGGAACGAGAACTTGGCCAGAATGATCGAGCGGCACGGGTTGGAAGACGCTTATATCTTCAGCACCGACTACCCGCATCTGGAGGGAAGTCGCGATCCGCTGGGCAAGTTCAGCAAATATCTCGAGCATCTGCCCAAGGAGTATGCGCAAAAGTTCTTCATCGATAACGCGCAACTCCTGTTTCCCGATCTCTGAGCACATGATGGCAGTGGGCTCGATTCGGGAGGAAAGGGACGGCCTGATCGTCACCCTGACGATCGCGAATCCCGACCGCCGCAACGCGATGCAGCCCGCCATGCGCGCGGAACTGGCACAGCGCGTCCGCGATGCGGATGCCGACCCGGAGGTACGCGCCCTTGTCATCCGTGGCGAGGGCGCGCATTTCTGCGCTGGCGCGGACTTCGCCGCTATGGGTCACGACGCTCCTCCGGAAAGCCGGGAGCAGATCGGCGAGCGCATCCGGGAGGCGCAGGATCTGGTGCGCTCCATTGCGCTCTGTTCGCGTCCCGTGATTGCGGCGGTCGAGGGCGCAGCTTACGGTTCGGGTCTCTCACTCGCGCTGGCGTGCGATTATGTCGTGGCCGCCCGATCAGCTTGGTTTGGCGCGAGCTTCACCCGTCTCGGCATTACGGCCGAATTCGGCCTGTTCTCCACCCTGCCGCGTCGGATCGGACATCAGGCCGCCAAGCGCATGATCCTGTTTGCGCAGGTGATGGACGGCGACGATGCGGCGCGCACGGGACTAGCTGACGCGCTGGCTGACGATGGCAGGGCGTTCGCGATGGCGATCGACAAGGCGACGACGCTCGCCACCATGCCGCCACTTGCCATCGCCGTGACCAAACGCGCCTTCGCCGCCGAATGCGCCGACCTCGAAACGGCGCTCGCTCAGGAACTTGATATCATGCCGCTGCTCGCGACCAGCGCAGATTTCCGGGAGGCGACGGCCGCCTTCCGCGAAAAGCGAACGCCCCGCTTCACCGGCCGGTAACGTCCGCTATTGCCGCGTTGGCGATTGGGCCAATGGAGCGAGGCTGTTCGCCAGAACCTGCACCAGCCCCGATTGCCCGGCGACCTCAGCCTTGTCGTAGATCGAGCGTAGGTGCGATCGCGCGGTGTTGTGTCGGATGTTGAGTTCCACCTCGATCTCTTCCAGGCTCTTGCCGTTCACCAAGCCGGACACCAGACGCGCCTCCGTGCGCGTGAAGGAGAACAATTCCTGCAATACCTTAATGTCGACCACCGCGCTGGACGACGACCGCTTGAGGAAGACCAGCGCGCAACTTTGCTGATGGCCGGACACTTCCCCGGCCTTGCGGCGGCCGCCGACCAGCAGGTTGATGTCTCGCTCGCTTTCGCCCGTCCGGATAGGCATGGCGCGGAACGGGCTGTTCTCACGCACCGCGAGCGCTTCTTTTACCATAGCCTGGAACTGGCGATCGTTGCCCGGATCCCGGGCGCGCAACCGACCATGCGCGATATGCAGTCCCTCGCCCGCCTCCAGCATGGTGCGTGCGGTGGCGTTAAGGGGCTTGAAGCTGTCGCGGCAGTCGACCAGGATCGCCCCTATTCCGAGGCGGTCGAGCGTTTCGGCATGGAAGGAATTGACAACCTCAGCCTGGGCGACCGCGCGGCGCAGGCGCAACGCATTGTAGAAATGGCCGCCCATAATCCGCAGCAACTCGACATCCGCCTCGCCAAAAGGGACGGCGCCGGACGGACGCGCCAGTTCCAGCACATATTCTACCTCTTCGTGCGCGTCGATCAGCATGGCGAGGGAAGGCATAGCGGAGCGATTCGCAGCACCCTTGCACGCGGGCGGGAGAGGGCGATCCCATGCCACCGGCTGCCTCATCGCCAGCACCGCCTGCAAAGGCGCCAGCCCCCCCTGAGCCTCCGCGCGATCGGTCGCCGCGTCCTCAGCCCAGCATTCCACCAGCATCTCGTGCTGCCGCGCGCCCTTCAGGCAGATACGCAGGCCTGCGACGGCGGAACCGGTATGCGCCATCAATTGCCGGAGCACGCCGTCCCACGGACGGTCCTCCATCAGATGCCCATATAACGCCGACACCAGTGCGTCCGGCACACACGCTCTGATCTGCTCTGATTCCATCTTCTCTCCCAGCATTTTTTCGCTTGTTCTAACTTGGTTGAGATCGTCGGCGGCGAATGGCCGACCCACGTTTCCGTTCTGCGCTTCAATCTATGGACCTGGCAATGAGCGGCCGGCGCCAATGATCGCGCCTGGGGTGAAGCGGACAGGGATGGTCGCCCATCCGTTGACCGCTGCTATTGAATGATAGCGCTCAGCACCCGCCTCGATCACCTCATAATCCGGGATTCGTTCAAGCACCGCGCGCAGCATCGTCTCGAACAGCAAACGGGCGAAATGCGAGCCGACGCAACGATGCATGCCCAGTCCAAATGACATGTGCAGGTTGGGAAAGCGGTCAATTATGAATTTATCGGCATCCTCGAACTCGTGTCTGTCCCTGTTGGCGGCCGATAATGCGAGCAGCACTCGTTCTCTCGAGCCCATTTCCTGCCCGCCGATTTCGCAGCTTTCGGTTGTCGTGCGTCCCCCGGCCTGGACTGGCGTGTAGAAGCGGAGGAACTCCTCGGTGGCGGGAGAGAGCAGAGCGGGATCGTCTATGAGACGCTGGCGATCATCGCGATGAAGGTGAAGATGCCAGAACGCGTTCGCCGTCAGAGAGGTGGTGGTGTCGACCCCACCGGAAACCACCTGCGCCAATATCTCCACGATCTCATCATGCGTATAGCGGCTGCCATCCAGCCGCTGCGCCGCGATGACACTGGTGGCCAGATCATCCTGAGGGTCCTTGCGGCGACGCTTGACGAGTTCACCGAGCTGGCGGTTTATCCACTGAATGCCTTCCACGGCGCGCTGCAGCTCGGGCGTTCCCGGCAAGCTCGAGGGATAGGCATGAAACGGCTCCGCGAATCTTTCCCACTCCTCAAGCGGCAGCCCCACCAATTCCATGGTCAGAATCGCAGGAAGTGGATTGGCGAGATGCAGCACGAGATCCATCTCGCCAGAGGCGATGTACCGGTCGATCAGCAAGGTAGTGAAATCCTGTGCGCGCTCCTTGAAAGCAAGCACCGCGCGGGGGCTCAATGCGCGATTGAGCAGCATCCGGGGACCCTCCCATTCGGGCAGATCGGTCTCTGTCGGAACCAGGCGAAACGGCAGCGGCGGAATTGCGATACCGCCATCCAGTCGTCCTTCGGCGTTCAGAAAACGCGCGGAGGAGAAAATCGACGGATTACGCAGTGCGTAAACCGCCTCCTGATAGCCTGATATAAGCCAGAAGCCGCCGTAGCGACCGGACCAGGCGACGGGATGCTGCTCGCGTATGTTGTTGTAGTTTCGCACTGCATGCCTGGCATGTTCCGGAGAATGCTGATCGAAATCAATCTCGGGCCGCTCACTCGTAATATGATCGTGCATCACCCTCTCCCTGTCACTGGAGCCGATTCATTCTGGCCGGTTCGCTATAAGGACACTTACAGGTTTTAAAATTTCTGTTTTATGGCAAGCCGTNACGGTCTCCTGCAGCCGATTTTCCGTCGACTTTGCAAGTCGAAAGCCCACGATAAAGCAATGATGTGTTCATGCCATTTGCCAACCGACGGTCGCGAGTCTCGTTAGTCGAATGCCCTGATATAGCGCTTCGCAAAATCTTCCATAGCCTTCCTTTTCAGCTCAATCGTGGAGGATATGCCGAGCGTCATCACGAAGGGGAAGGTGACGGCGACATCCATTCCCTGATCGTTCAGCCGCCTGAGGTCATCGACGCCGACCTCCTGAGTTAGTGGAAATACGGTTTCGAAGGGCAGATGCCCCCTTCCTGCCGCATCACGCAATTCCTTGAGTCGTTTGATAATGCCAGGGACTGCATCGGGGGAATCGCCTGCCCCTATCCAGCCGTCACCGAGGCGTGCCGCACGCCGTAAGGCGACATCTCCGGAGCCACCGATATAGATTGGCAATTCATAGCCCGGCATCGGCTCGAGCTGGATTGGTTCGAAATCATAGAATTTGCCGTGATGCTCGACGACGCCCCCACGCCACAGCCTGCGGCAGACCGCTATGGCTTCATCGAGCCGTTCGCCGCGATGCTCGAACGGCACGCCTGCGGCGTCAAACTCTTCGCGCATCCAGCCGGGCGCCACGCCGACGATGGCGCGGTTNTGCGAAAGCAGCGCCAGGGTTCCGGTCGCCTTCGCGGTCACGANCGGATGACGCGTACCCATGGTGTAGATGCCGGCCGCGAAGCGCAACCGCCTCGTCACCGCTGCCTGGGCCGCCATGGTGACCCAGAGGTCCGGATAGGGCCAGTCCGACNGCATCGGCGCAACGCCATCGGCAGTTAGAGGAAAACGGCTGCGGATTGTCTCTGGAAAACAGAAATGGTCCCCGTGCATCACGCCATCAAAGCCCAATTCCTCCGCGAATTGCGCAATAGCGATCTGCTGGTCGGTTTCGATCCAGCTGAGGTTCAACCAGAACTTCATCTTCGCCTCCAGCGAAAGCAAACGAGATACACGGTGCTATGCCGCCTCCTGGCGGCTAATCACCGGGTATCGCCGGGATGTGTTTACCAGTGGTAGACCGGTGAATGTGTCATGGTCCTCGTCCGACCAGATGAGGCGCAGCCACGGTGTCCGCGCATGGCGCGCTGCATTCGGCCGGCGCCGAAGGGGACGATGGTTGTACTCCGCTAGGAAGCTGGGGTTTTGAAGCCACAGCCGGAGGCAATCCGTTCGAGTGGTGATGGCGGAGAGATCGTAGGGACATGCCCAGCGGCAACCTCATTCGTCGCCGCGTAGCTTGGACAAATCAACATGCTTCAAAGGGAGTATAACGCGATCCAAGATCAATGCGATGAATGTCGCCCGTACATCGGAAGCTACTTGAGATCGGCCGTGTGGCCTGCCGGCTCACGCTTCGTCGATATCGGTAGCCGGTACAGCGAAGTATCGCATTCCCCTCAATAATGTGACAGCTCCATGTNCCCGGCTGGGGCGCCGGTCGCCCCGGCCGGCAGTCCCTCAGGCNGGCACCTTGGTCGGCACGATGGCCCTNATNCCCTCGCTTATCATCTGCACCGCCTCGGCCCGCGGCATGGCCTGGANCGCGTCGACCGTGGCGCGGCTGCCATTCATGAAATGGATCGGCTCATTGCCGAAGGCAGCGAAGCCTTCGGCCACCACCTGTTCTGGCTCGACCGAGGGGAATTCCGGATTGTCCATCGGCATGCCCAGCTGCTCCATCGCCGGGGTGCGAGTTGTCGTGCANGACAGGCCGAGGACATCGATCCCATANGGCTTCATTTCGTACCACAGCCCTTCCGCGAAGATCTGGCTATAGGCCTTCGCGGCTGAATAGGTTGTCAGCCGGGCACAGCCGCTGGCAGATGCGATCGAGCCGATCAGGATGATTCCGCCACGCCCCCGCTCGCGCATTTTGCCGCCGAACAGGTAGGAGAATTTCGTTTGGCCGACGACGTTGAGGGTCATCGTCCGATAGGCCTCGTCCTCCGGGAAATCGTGNAGGTCGGCCATGCCGGGCACCGCTCCGGCGTTGTAGATCAACAGACCCACCTCGACGTCGGCGCATTGCGCGAAGACCCGCTCGGCCGCGTCCGGCTCGGCGAGGTCGGCCGAGATGGTCCGCACCTCCACACCGTGTTTCCCGCGCAACCGCGCCGCCGCTGCTTCGAGAGGTTCGGGCCGCCGGGCGACCATCACCAGCTTGTATCCGGCCCCGGCCAGAGCCTCGGCAAAGGCGGCGCCGATCCCCTCAGATGCCCCCGCGATCAGGCACCACTCGCCATATCGTCGCACGTCTGGAACCTGGGTGATTTCGCTCGACATAGACATCTCTCCATATGCGCAACCCTTGTGGTTGCCGTTTCATCGAGGATGCAACGTATCAATTCGCCTGACAAGCGTCTCCACCTGGGGTTGGCTCGAGTGCTGACCACCCCTGTCATCGCGAAACCATGCCGCTCCCCCCTTCCAATATTCCGTTCGCCCTCCAGATCGCGCGCCTAGAAGCGGACAGTCCGGAATCAAGGATGCGATTCGCCCCCGCTGCAACGGCCGGAAAGTTTGGTTTGCGGCTGTCCGGATTTGGACGTGAATGGCCAGGAGGCGTCCAATCGTTCAGCTCGGTAGCCCGCCGATACCGCTTTGCGGCCGCACATGGCTGAAGCCATCCTGCCCAAGCTGCAGCATGGGCGGCCATGGCCGAACTTGACGGAGCGGTTTGTTTTTCCGAGGTATCCGTCACTTTGATACAAGCAAACCAGACGGAGAGATCGCCATGGCCAAACGTTGGATACAGCGCCCGGAGGGTTCCAACTGGGGCGATTTCGGTGAGGATGACCAGCGCGGTCGCATGAACCTGATTACTCCCGAGCGACGGCTGGCCGCCGCGCGCGAAGTTCGTGAAGGCATCGCCTTCCCGCTCAGCCTG
>JGI24739J22299_10000675_pt1 | contig 12308 bp, 15 predicted proteins | sample KBSCornC5_FD_22299 | JGI IMG/M metagenome (IMG submission 22299)
CGGACGCGAAGGACTCGACTACCACTTCGAATTCACGCACTGCCCGGACCATCCGATCGCGCCGTCTCCAACGCCCGAAGACCTTATCGTCTTCTACCTGCCCGATCGTCCGGCATGGGAAGCTGCCTGCGAGCGCGCGACCGCGCACGGCTTCATGCCTGTGATGTCGTTCAATCCGTACTGGGAGATATCGGGCCAGACATTCGAGGATGCCGACGGCTACAGGATCGTGCTGCAGAACGCCGCATGGCGCTGACGGCCCGATGCACGTAAGCCGTTCAGGTAACGTCACGAACCCGGATGCAGAACGGATGAAGGGGAAATCGCGATCGTCGCGTCGGCCGACGACGATCGGAAGAACAAGCAGCGAGAAACGGGCGCCAGTGCGCCCGCTGTAATTACTCGTTCTCCTCGAAGTAATGCCCGAACTTCGTCTGCTTCGTACGGATATAACGCTCGTTTTCCTCGCGCACGGGCACCGCGAGCGCCACGCGTTCACAGACGGGAATGCCGTGCTTCGCAAGCGTGTCGAACTTCTTCGGGTTGTTGCTCATCAAGCGCACCGACGTCACGCCGAGGATCCGGAGGATCGCGGCGGCCGAGTCGTATTCGCGAGCGTCGTCGGGCAGGCCGAGGTCGAGGTTCGCCTCGACAGTATCGCGCCCCTGCTCCTGCAGTGCGTATGCGCGAATCTTGTTGCTCAGGCCGATCCCGCGCCCCTCATGGCCGCGCAGATACAGCAGCACGCCGCGGTCTTCGGCCGCGATGTAGCGCAACGCGAGATCGAGTTGCTCGCCGCAATCGCAGCGGTACGAGCCGAACACATCGCCGGTCAGGCATTCGGAATGCAGTCGCGTCAGCACGGACTGCTCGCCGGTCACGTCGCCCATCACGAGCGCGAGATGTTCGGCATCGCTGCCCGATACGCGGAATGCGTATGACGTGAACGTACCGTAGCGCGTAGGCAGCGACGCAGTGGCGACGAGCGTCACGCACTCGTCGGCCTGGCCATTGCCCGGCGTGGGCAAACCTGAATCTGTCATAAGTAGTTGATTTCGTGGAGTTTCTTCAGCCTGTCGCGTAAGTTGTCGCGTAAGTACAACAAAACAGACCTCTATCCCGCGAGTTTACCGCACTGCTCCCCGGCAGGTACTTTACTTCCCCACGCTCCGCAGGATGCCGCGCGCCACTTCCCGAATCTCTTCCGGGCGGGCATGAACCGGACTCCATCGGGTCCGCGCGCCCTGCTTCACGACGCTCGCTGCAAGGTCGATTAGGGCCTGTCTGATCGCTGGGTGTACCGGCGCATTGAGCACGCTCGGAGCGCGCCGCGCAAGCTCGGTCACGATGGCAAGGTCGCGTTGCAGGATCGAAACGATATGCGCCACAAGGTCCGGCCGCTCGCGTGTGGAGCGTTTGATCTGCTCAATCGGGATTGCGCGTAGCGCGATAGGTTCGAGCGCAGCAGGCGACAGATGGTCGGAATTCATAGACCAACAGTTTACAGTGGTAACGTCATGGCCTCTACCTTGACTAGCCGCGTACGGACAGGTACCGGTAGACTGAGGATTGATATCAGAATCGGGAAAAGCGCAATGAACGCAGTACAAATTCTACGGAATCCGGACCCGAAATATATCAACCTGTTGCAACTGATGCTTGATAACGAACAGCGTCAACGAATGCTTGCTAACGAACCTGATCTAGGAATTACAGAACTTGCATACCGAGGGGACGCGGAATATTTCGTTGCAGTTGAGCACGATACCCCACTAGGCATCGCTACAGTTACGCAGTGGTTCGATGGCAGCGTCGAACTGTACAAACTGTATGTTGCTCCCACAAGCCGGATACACGGAATTGGCATGCAACTTGTCAATCATGCTATTTCCGTTTTTACGTCGCGCAATATTAAAGAGTTCCTTATTGAAATTGTCGGGGATAGCGCTGTCTTCTGGCAGCGAGTAGCAACAGGTAGACAAATAAAGGAGTACGGCGATGGCAAGTACGGAATATCGATCGCCTGAGCTTACTTAACATCAGAGGCAACTTTGATGCCCCTAAAAAACCAACTACCTCATGAGCAGCGCCACTTTACCTATTGTACGTCCCTTTAACATCCCCTACGAAGCGTGGACCACGCGAGAAGCCACCATTGAAGAAATGACGGCCTCCGCGCGAGCGGGAAGGCTTTCTATGACGGTCAACGACAATCTCGTCGCGCACGTTTCAAGCGAGCACGATGCAGCGCTACATATGATCACCCAATGTGTCGACAATGGGTTGGAAGGCCACATTGATCGTGCGCTGAGGGAAGATAGTGGTTTCCGACAATGGTTGGAAGCCATGCCAAACGTATCGCCGTTCGCTCTTGAGACTTACCAGCAAGCTTATCCACCGGACGACTTCCATGCTGTCGATCTCGCGATCAGTGAGCATGGAATAGCCCTAAGCACGGGGCAACTGCTCTTCCACGGTGGCACAATCGCCTTCCCGCCTGATGGTGCGTTGGTCACGACACGCCCATTCTCGACCACCTTTTGCCCACAAGTTGCGCTTAGATCGGCAGAGTGGCGTGGGAAGGCATATGAAGCCGACGAAGTAAACCTCTATCTACTGCGAGTCGTATCCCCAAATACTAAAGTATTCGTTTTCGATCCGAACGGGTTTGATAAAGGCCACGAAAAAGAAGTGTTGTTCGCCTCAGGGATCACGTTGATTTTGCGATCGCGAAGCACAGTGCGCGACGACTACGAGGTTCGTCGGGCGCACGGCTATCAGATGGAATCGAAGATCGTGACAGCTTACCTGTGCGAGGTTGAAATTTACTAGCGCCCGTTAGGCGCGAGCCAATTTATTATGTGATACCCCATAGAAAATCCCCGCTCAGATGCGAATTTGGCGGGGGTTTTCTTTTAGTACTTTATCTCAGTCCTGACGCTCATCGCGATAACACCAAGGAACTTGCTATAGAGCGCGGCAGACTCAGGTTTACGGGATTCCTGAGTTGCAATATCCACAAGAAGCTGACGCAGGGTAACGCGCATGTGCGCTTGTGCGTCGTAATCGTGTTCGTCCGTCTGGAAGGATGTAGCCAAATTGACTTGCAAGAGTGGGCCCTTCTTATCGTGGAAGATTACATACGTTCCCACTTCGTCAGAATCATTGAGGGTCACGGAGTCTTGCTCAAGATTGGCGGGGTGCTCTCCATAAGGATTGATACACCAAAACATCGGCTTAAGATGCTCGGCTTCGATTCCGACGATAGAGTAAAAGTCATAAATCACGGATACGCGCTCCATATAGGAAAAAGCCCATCAAGCTTTGAGGCAGAACGGGCGAAAAGCCTATCTGACGATAAGGCAGGGAAATCGACCAAGAGGTACAGCGCTCTTAGTCTACAGTCGCGCCCTAATTTCGATTGAACAAACAGGGATCGTTTTTCAGCCCTATTCAGGCGTTCGCCCCTTTATTCCAAAATCCGCCATCGCGCAAGCCGCTTACTACAACAAATTATAACGGAATCGGCATTTACTGTCGGACAAACGCAAATTTCATCTTGAATCCAGTAAATAGCTGGCAAGAGGAAATCTCACGATTCCTTCAATCTGATTATGCGAGCGCAAGCTCGAAGCCTGCATATGGGAATCCGGTGCGGGGCGTACTGTCCGCGTAGTAAAGCAATGGGCCGCACTTGGGGCCGCTGACAAGAAAACCGAATAGATAAAGTGACCGTAGGCAGTAGGGCTGTAAGTATCCACGGTGGTGCAATTCCAATGGGGTGAGATTATTTCAACTCCCGTACATGCTTTTATCGAGGCCGCGCGTAATGGATGGCCTATAGGGACACAGGAAGTAGTGCAACGTAGCTGACAGTAAGTCGGTATCGCCTCACCGGCCTGTGTAAGAATCCATTGTCGAAAGACGGGTGAAGTCACATTCAGACAACTGTATGTGTAAAAGACAATCACCAAAGCTACTCTTATTCCAAGTCTACTCATAGAACCCGTATAGGGTCTTTGTTTTAGGATGAGGAAGGGAGTCGCTTTGGGGTGAAGTACCACACACACGAGCACAGCGAGTGCAGACGCCTTTACAAGATAAGGAATACATCCCCTATCTCAAGACTGCTTTCTCCCTTGTTCTCTATATTCTATGGGTTTTGTTTTAACCAACAATTGGTGTCGCGTAGCGAGCTACGGGCAAGCGTAGCGCAGGCCGTTTGCCTACATGCTCACCACATTCAAGATTGTTTATCCTCATTGAACAATAAAAACTTGATTCCTTCAGCGCATTAACTATCTAGCCTATAGGCTCCCAAATGAACAACGATCTAATCATGTCCTTCGCAGCCGCCACCCGTGCAGCTTCTGAGGCGCAGACCTCTACCGAAATATTTAAGCATGTAGACGAATGCTATCGACTGCGCGACCACAGTCCTTTGGGTGAGTTCGATTATATTTGCGATCACGTCATAGATAGCCTGATGAAACGTGCGCGAGACTTGGCAAAGAACGAAACACCTACCAGCTAACCCCGCCTGGATTCCTCCAGCGGGGTTTTTTGTTTCCTATGCCTGAATGCGATCTACCCGGCAAAGCACCGAGTAGGTTCAACTTACCAGCATCTACTATAAGAATGCGTTCTTACCGTTCTTAACCGACCCATCCGCTAATTAATCAGACTCTTGCACTAACAGCAATACCATTTTGCGTTATGCCCAGCACAACCCATCACTATGTCATCACGCGAAATTGCGGATTTGACCGGTAAAGAGCATCGCAACGTATTGCGTGATGTTCGCGCATTGCTGGATGAGCTAAACGTAGATGCGCTCAGTTTTGAGCACATCTATAAAGACGCATCAAACCGACAGCAGACGGAATATCGGCTACCTAAAAGGGAAACCCTAATTCTTGTATCTGGGTATAGCGTGCAGATGCGCGCCGTTATCGTGGATCGCTGGCAGGAACTTGAAGCCCAAGTATCCAAGACTGCGAACCCATTCCTAACCGCTTCCCGTCGCGAACTCCTACAGGTTGCCTTGGAAGCCGAGGAACGCGCGGAGAAGGCGCAAGCACTGGCAGACAAGCGAAAGGAATATATCTCGATCTATAAAGAGAACGAGATTCCCTATCAAGAATAAATCACAGCCAAAGATGCCGTAATCAAGCTTGCGACACCTGCTATCAAGTTTGACCCTGACCCAAGAAATAGTCCGGTTCAAAAGTAGAGAAATTCGGCATGATGTGTCCAAGCGGACACGAAGGCCATGCCATGAAGACGAGCAAGTTTACGGAAGAGCAGATCGCATTTGCACTGAAGCAAGCCGAGCTGGGTACGAAGGTCGAAGAGATCTGTCGCAAGCTCGGAATCAGCGAGGCGACTTTCTACAACTGGAAGAAGAAATTCGGAGGATTGGGGCCTTCTGAGTTGCGCCGCTTGCGCCAGCTCGAAGAGGAAAACGCGAAGTTGAAGCGGCTCGTGGCGGATCTGAGCCTAGACAAGGCCATGCTGCAGGACGTACTCGCAAAAAAGCTCTGAAGCCTTCCCGTCGGCGCATGTTGATCGATGAATTGCGTGATCGCTATCGAACGAGTCTGACGAAGACCTGCGCGTTGTTTGGCATGTCTCGCTCGCTGTATCGATATCAGTCAGTTGCGCGTGATTCATCGGCGCTGCTCATGCGTATCAAGGAGATCACAGCTACGCGCGTGCACTACGGGTATCGGCGCGTTCACGTGGTCCTGCGACGGGAAGGCTGGCGAGATAATTGCAAGCGCGTCTACAGGTTGTATCGTGCGGAGGGCCTGTCACTGCGGCACAAGCGGCCGCGACGTAACAAATCGGCTCGGCTGCGACAGCCCAAGCACATCGTGACCGCGATCAACGAAATCTGGAGCATGGATTTCGTTGCAGACGCACTCTTCGACGGGAGACGCCTTCGGACGCTGACCGTTGTCGACAACTACACACGGGAATGCCTGGCCATCGAGGTCGGACAAAGTCTGAAGGGAGAGCATGTGGTCGAAGCGCTGACGCGTATCACCGCCATGCGCGGGCACCCTGCCACGATCAAGGTCGACAATGGTAGCGAATTCATCTCGAAGGCAATGGACCGGTGGGCGTATGAACATGGCGTTGAACTGGATTTCAGCCGGCCGGGCACGCCTACTGACAACGCCAAGGTCGAAAGCTTCAACGGGCGCTTCCGGCAGGAATGTCTGAACGCACATTGGTTCTTGTCATTGGCCGACGCGCAGAGCAAAATCGACGACTGGCGCACGTACTATAACGAGGTTCGTCCCCACTCCGCATTGCAGTGGATGACACCCGCCGAATTCGCCCGTCAGGCAAGGAAATCCACCTCGCCTGACAACTCAACCAAGCCGGAAATCTCCACTTCCGACCGGGACTAATTCTGGTTCAGGGTCAAGTTCCAGCAGACTTTCGAACAAACCGGCGAACCTTTGGGATTCCGGGCAGTGGCAAAGAATCTGCGAGCAAACGAACGTGAATTCTCTTCGTTTCTGAAGGATAAAGGGATCATGTACAAGTCTAAAAACAAGTACGTTCCTTATGCGGGATACGTGAACACCCCCTATTTCTGCTCCAAGATTAATTATGTGGGAAATCTGGAATGGGAATTCACGGCGTCCGGATTTATCTGGGTAAGTCAATGGCGGGCAAAATACCAAGCTGAGAAGCGGATTTTGACTATGCCTAAAGGCGGTCTTTTTAACCGGAGTGCGCAATGATTGATTTCGACCGATACGACGCGCCCACGTGGTACGACCTGCCGCTCGCCCCTATCGATCCGGAATCAGATGGAGATAACGCCAAGCGGGACGCGCTGCGCGACTCTTTCGCGGAATTCCAAGACGGCCCCGCCTACAACTTGCACCGGAACATGATGGCGGGCAATGCCAGCCCGCGAATGCTCCGGGATGCTGTGCGCCGTCTGGCGAACATGTTGCAGGTTTCCGGAGAGGTGGGAGACTATCGGACTGAGGCGGAGATTGTGCATACGCTCACGAATCTTACGATGGTCGCGCAGAAAACAATCTATCAATAATGCTAACCCAATATGGCAATACAGCGATTTAGCAATGTCTCGTTTTTAATTATCACCAGATTCAATTTTTTCCGGCATCTTGTGATATTTTGGAGAAGCATTTTTTCAGGCTGATAGTACGTCCTGCCAGTATAAATCAAATCACCATCATCATCGTATGAGAAAAATTCGTCAATCGCCACCGCAACTCCGTCAAATTCTTGACCAATCACTTGATGCGATGTTTTGTTGGATATTGCCGAATACTCCGTATGACGCTCCTTATTGTACTGCGACGGAGTCAGCCGCAGAACCTCCCATTTTTCCGAATCCAATTCATCAAGATAGCTTTTCGCATCCTTTACATTGTCGAAATAATTAATTTCAATATTTCCTCTACTCGGCACCGGAAAGGTCTTTTTGGAGTTGAACAGCATTTTTATGAATGCCGCTATCTCCTTGTTCGTTCTAATTTTCTCAGAAAGCACATACGGCGTATGTGACGCAATCGCATTAATTTTATCACTTATCTCGCGCCGCCCCTCCCAACTCGCCAGCGTTTGAAGTTTATCATGCGAAAAAATACAACGTCCCTCAGCCAACTTCACCTTACTAACAATATCCTCAAGTTGCTTTTCGTAGATACGTTGCGCCTCATCTACAATAATCAAATTATATTCTGAAAGATCACGCTTCGCATAATCCTTGATTGCCACGATATCCCAACCATGCCCCCTCAGCTCCCAATGCCCTTGATTCAGGTTTCCAGAATGGATGATAAGCGGACGCCCCTTTCCGGCTATAACCTCTTTTGCAATATCGTACACCAATAATGTTTTTCCTGTTCCAGCCCCTCCCATGACTGAAACGAATTTCGCAGCCTTTGGAGAGAGCATAAATTTAACTATCTTCTCCTTTATTTCCTCCTGCTGATGGGTCAGAAAATACTCGTTTCCGAGAAATTTCTTGGTCGAGTTGAATGGAGAAACAAGATAATCCGCCGGATTGAATAGATCGTCCGGAATTTCAGCATCGTTGACTTTCTGTTCAGCCAAAAGTTTGGTCAAGTCCTCGACCTTAACCACCTCCAGATCGCCCTCACCATTCAGGAAATATAATTTCTTTTCGTCTGAAACAAAGGTAAGATTGTAGACTGGTCTGCCAATAAACGATAGATAATATCTATTCCTCTCAAGCTGCTTCTTGATTCGATCTTCATCGCAAGTCTTCTTAAGCTCTATGTTTACGATGTAGCTTGTACCAAACCGCAGCAAATCGAATTCTTTTCCGATCTGCGGAATCTTGTACCCCACGTAGAACTTGTCCAAAAAACTCACACCCTGCGCAGAAATCCTCAAGGCTTCGATTAGAGATTTTAGATCTTCTACTTCCGCAGGCTTAATTTCTATTCCGTAGTGACTCAAAAAACTCTTGAAATCAAGCAGCGTGTCACTCGCATGCACCAACGATTGAATGTTTATGCGCTTTGACATTTCTATTTTTATCCGTAAAGGTGCCTTCTAAGCAAGCAAAGTGTTATAGATCACCAAGATCTGCCACTCCGTTTGCACTCACCATCCACGTCAGCACTTGGTCTGCCGTTACGTTATTTGTAAGAAATCTATCGAAAGCATGGAACAAATCGACTGTCGAAACTAATGAGATACCGAACTGCTTAGCGCGCGCAACAACGTTGTTGGGAAATATCGGTCTGTCGTTTGTGTTCCGTTGAGCGGGATGAAGTTCGCGCCACGCGTTTCCAAAAAGAATTCCCTTACCAGCCTTTTCCTCATCCTCTTCATACTTGAGAACATAGTCTTGCAATTGACGCAGATGCGCCATCGAAATACTCTTCGACACCCCTTTGCATTCAGCCAAATACAGATTTCCCTCCCAATGCATCACAAATTCCTCCTGTGAGTATTTGGCGGGCTTTATCTCCGCACCCAATCTCTCAAGACAATCAGCAATTAAATCTTCAAGCTCAAAACTTGAGACGTAAAGGAGGCGTTTATAATGCTCGATACCGGCCTTTTCCTCACTTTCTTTGTTGACTTCGGCTTTCAATCTCGCGATTTCTTCTTCAATGCGCAGAATCCGCTCATCAATCGGCTTCACAGATTCCATCGAAATCTGATCGAGCCACTCCGGTGCACCCTCTCGTTGTTGAATCCCCAAAATATCCGTCAGGGCAGCAGCTATAATTTGCCTCTCATCTTGGCCGGGGAAATATGGAAGTGTAGTGATTGAACCCGGCCAGATATGCTCACCACCATTCTGTTTCCTTGAGAAGCAGAGCCATTTTCCCGCAATAATCTCCCCTGCCCGATTGGTTGCGTGCGCTTCACAACCAAACTGCAAAATGGCACGCCCTCCCGCCAATGCAAGATTTAACACATGTGAATTTCCGTGCGGATGCTGCTGATAGACACTCTCCCAAGATTTTAGTTTTCCGAGCAACTCAGGAAATTCTTTATCCTTCAAATCTATTGTGTCACCCTTGCGACTCAGTTGCATCAATGGCATAGGGCACCAGATGAAAGGCTGATTATCAGATGCAGCCTCTCCGCCGAGCACAAAAATATCCCCATCCGACTTTAGAAATTCAGCCAATTTGTGCTGAATTCTAAACTGAATCTCTCCCCCGATCTCCTCGACCTCACCCCTATTCAGAGTCGGCATATATAGAACAACAATGTGAAAATCAAGAATATTCTCATCAAGCAATTCACGCCAACCAATACATTTGACATGGTCATATCGATGAGCCCCCACCAAAATCGCTTTTTTATTATTCACTGGCCCCTCTTCTCCGATACTCAAGTGCTCAGCACCAATCGTGTTGCGCCGGTCAGACAGACTCTCTTCGCCCCTATGTTTGCTGCGTGCCGCTCTTTTCAGAAAATTTAGCATTGTGTTTAGTAGCGCATGCTGTCGTATTTGGAATCGTCCGCCTATATTGCCACACCAATCGACCTCAACGTCGTTTGCAGCGCGTCCCTGTCGGGGTGGCCAACGACACCCCATGTCAGCCTCATACGACAAGCCTCATCGGCAAGTTTGGCGTAACGCCGAATCACTGCGCCCCGCCGTCATTTCGTCGGCCGGATATAGCTGAAGCATTGCACGCGCGGCCTCGATGTTCCGCCGTCCCCAATTCTTCAGGTTGACAGCCTCATCCTAGCGCAAGCCAGACTGTATATTTATACAGTAGTCATGCATCATGAGCAACGACGGCTGCGGTCGCGGCCTATTTTTAGACCGAATCGATGATCGCACCTGTTGGGTTTGCGAGCATTGGGGCGGCGTCGCGTTCTGCGACGGGTCGCACGCCATATGCAAACATCCGACGTACGAAGGCGTCGTAGCACGGCCACGGGCCGGGTGCGCGTTCTGGACCCGCGCAATTGGTCTGGACGATCTCACCACGGAAGCTTGCGACCAGCTCGCGCATCAATTCGCACGGCCGACCCGGTATACCAACGTACCGAAATGAAAAAGCCCCGCGACGTGGCTTCGCCTGAATTCGTTAAGCCAGCGGGATTTGCCCTTGGCGCAGGTCTGCGGCCGACAGATGCGGATCGACAGGATCGGGAGCGCGAAGCGGATTATTACGAATTCACTTAATTAGCCCAAGCACTGGATAGTGCCTGCGGCGCATTGGATTCGCGTGACCGATAGTCGCTGAGAACATGATCATCGAGAACAGCCGCGACCCGTAGTAGACGTTGACGGAGAGTACGCGACCGAAACCAATCTTCGAGAACGGACACGCTCGGGCTGCTCATGAAGGACGACGGCGGGAAAACGATGACGTTGCGGGCGCTAAGTCGAGAAGCAAATATGCAAGCTCGCCAACATGTTCCACGTCATCAAGGGAGTCATGATCCCGATCGACGCGAGGCAGGTACAGATGCCGGAAAGCATTGCGGCCCAACGGACAGGCGTACCACAGTTTCCCTCTATCACCGAGCAGTGTTGTTGAGATTGACGAACTTCATACGTAGAGTTCGTGAAAAAAAATAAGAAAGGGTTTAGGATGAATTCATGTAGCACGAAGCACCGCTACATAAAGCGAAGCCGCCAAACTCCTAGCCGAGTCGGCGGCTTGTTTAAACCTGAGCATGGAGGTGCGACATGCACCCGCTTCATCCGTCGTTCTTGTACTTCGCAATCGCTGTGAACTACATGATCTTGGCGTGGGTTCATCTGCGGTAAGCAGACTAGGGCGAAAGCTGTGAGAGGTGGATCGCCCTAGGCCAAGCTTCGTTACAAGCTTCTCTTGTAACGACGCTTGCAGTCTAGCACTGTGATGCTAGGCGTCAAGCGAACTAAACGGGCCTGTGAAGTTTAGGCCCCCGGCAAGTCGCGCCTGTGCGTGATGAGCCTCAGCCGCTCACCTAGAAATAGGTGGCGGCTTTGTCACGTCTGCACCCTTGTCAGCGCTGCGTCGGGCCGCACGCTAGGAGGTAAGGACTCCATTTTGTCGACCCCACAGCTTGATTGACTTATTCCGCGATCAGGAATCGGTCGCGGTTCTTTGCTTCCTTGATCCATGCCGGCGCACGGCCGCGACCGCTCCACGTTTCACCGGTCTTGGGGTTGTGGTACTTCGCGGCAACCGGTGCAGCAGCCTTGCGCTTGCCTGCGCGTTGCCGGCCAAAAATATCCTCGGCCGTGATGCCGTACTCCGCCACCTTTTCCCGAATGTCAGCAACCACCGACGCCAATTCGGCGACACGTGCTGCCTCGGTTTCCTGCTCAAGCTTCGCGAGCTGTTCCTTTAGATCTCGGTAGTTCTTCGTTGCCATAGACCGACCTCCACTAGTTGTTGGTCGAACTCTTCGACCTTGATGATTCAATTCAGCCCGGACACCTGCGTCGGACTACACGCCCGAAAAGCAGCCTACAGCATACAAAGTGTAACGATTGGCTTCACTTTCATGAACATCCCCGCTGCTCTTCTTCAACGGGCAAAAATTTAGGCCCTTTTTATACGATTCCCATCGTATAACTTGCCCATTGTACGACAAATAGCCTGAAGCGACGAAACACGTTATAAAATCAATAAGATACATATTTTCACACGATGAAAATACATACTCAAATCTACCCTCAAAGACGGAAAACCGCTCTTGTCTGGGGGCGGCGCGCGGCCGGGAATATATCGAGAAAACGTCTTCAAAACCTATCCACTTGAATACAGCGGTCAGTTCCGAGTGATGGTGCACGTTTCGCCAACGCCCCACCTGAC
>JGI24739J22299_10000678_pt1 | contig 12295 bp, 10 predicted proteins | sample KBSCornC5_FD_22299 | JGI IMG/M metagenome (IMG submission 22299)
GACACCCAGCCGGAAACGTTCAGTCCCCGCGCCAATTTCAACTCCGCCGCCAGTTCTACGCCCTGACTCCTGGCCTTGCCACCATTCGAGAAGAAGCTGAGGCCAAATTCATCGTTCACCTGGGTCTGCACCTGATCCCAATCGATGCGATAGAGTGAGCCATCGAGGAATAATTTCCCGTCGAGAACGGTCGTCTTGATGCCGACCTCGTAGTTCTTGGTGCTGTCGTGCTTGAACGTGGCGTTGGTGCCCACCAACGAACCCGCGGCGTTGATGCCGCCAGGGCGATAGCCGGACGAGAATCGGGCGTAGATCATCAAATTGGGCGTGATCTTCAACCGTGGCGAGACGGCATAGGTAACGGCGTTTTCCTTGAGGGACTGATCGGGGTAGACCAGGACATCGGGCCCGGGCTCTTCAGGCGTTCCGCCTTCGAACAACGACGCAAAGGGACCGGTATCGGTCTCGAAGAACGTCATCTTGATGTACGACTTGCGGACGCCGGCCTGAATGTCGAATTGATCGCTAAATCTGTATGTTACATTCGTGAAGGCAGCGGTTTCGCGAAATGTGCTTCCGAAATCGAAAACCGCGAACGTCCCGACTGGCGCATGGTTGACGTCCGTGGCAAGCCAGTCTTGCAGCCAGTGAGTCTTTTCCTTGGTGTAGAATCCGCCAATAAGCCAGTCAATATTCGAGCCGATCGGAATAGATGCCCGAACTTCCTGCGTGAATTTCTTCGTCTTAGTCCGATCGAGATTGTCGGTAAATCCACCGTCGTTGGGAAACGCGAAAGAGGTGACGAAGCCCGTGGGTTCGGTGATATCGTAGGAATCAGTTAGCTTGGTGACGCTGTATCCCGTGACCGAGGTCAGCTCGATGCCGCCGAAAGATTTCTTGATAGTGGCCGAGCCAGCTGAGAAATCCCTGTTTGTGTAGCCGGTGCCGGGCAGGAAGCGCTGCTGAAGGTCGCCCGCGTCTGGAGCAATCCGGACATAGGGCGAGCCGTGAATCTTGTTGGATTGCGCGAAGCCATTGACCTTGATCGAAAAGTCATCAGTCGGGCGCCATAGCGCCGAGAGATGGCCGCCATAAGCCTTGGTTTCGTTGACGCTGCGTTCGATCGGCTCGTTGCTGATATAGCCGAGGTTGTCGATATAGCCGGGATCCTTACGGAGGAAGCCACTGCCCCGGATCGCCAATTGCTCGCTCAGCGGAACATTGAGAGAGCCGTTGAAATTATACCCGGCCGCCGAGCCGTCGGTCACGCCGCTGATTCCGGCTGACAGGCGCCCGGACAGACGGTTGGTCGAGGGATCATGTGTCACATACTTGAACAGGCCACCGATACTGCTCGCGCCGTATAGCGTCCCTTGCGGGCCGCGCAGCACTTCGATCCGCTCGAGATCTGACGGATCAAGATCGGGAACGAGGAAGCCGCCACCGAGCAAGGTTGACGATCCGAATGGCATATCGTCGACGGTGATGCCGACGGTCGGGGCCGCGAAATCACTGCTGGTCACCCCGCGAATTGCGATGGTCGCGGTTCCGCCAAGCTGGTTGGGTGTGTAGGCTAGGCCAGGCACCGTCACATAATAGTCCTGGATTCGAAACTGGCTCTTGTCCGCGATCTCACCGGCCTGCACGGCGGTCACGGGCAGGGGGACGGTAGCAAGACGTTCCTGCTTCTTCTGTGCCGTTACGATTATTTCCCCAATGGCGCTCGCACTGTCGGCGCCTTCGCTCTGTGCGTATGCATGCACGGTGCATGCGCAATAAGCCAAGGCGGCGACACTTGTGAATGAACGCAATTTTCTCCCTGATGTCGCCATTTTTAATCTCCTTTATTATTGAAACGGAGTAGTATTGTTCATTATGTTTGAAACTATATAAATAATCAGGCGAAGTTATAAACTGATTGGGACTGTATTGGCAGGAAGATCTTTAAGGGATGCGGCCGGTTCGGTCTTTCGTCTTTATTGACGAGCGTTTGCGCAGGCATGTTCATCGATCTTCCTTCCCCAGAATCTATCCCGGTAGCGGCAGGTCGGGCCGACGATATCAGCATTCGAATTTATATACAATATGAACATTAAAAACGTATTAGAACTTGCGCTGAGGAGGTGCTCGGTTGGTCTCGGTTCGCGAGCGGTTTCGGATGTTGTTGATTGCCGCCCCATTTTCCGATCGGTGTGCAGCGGCAGGCGGTGCTATTCTCCCCAGCGCGGAAAGTTGACCGCTTCGATACCAAACAGGTCCAGCGCCCGTCCGACGGTATGATCGACCAGTTCCTCAATCGACTTGGGGCGGGGGTAGAACGCCGGCACTGGCGGCATGATGACACCTCCCGCTTCGGTGACCAACGCCATCGCCTTCAGATGTCCGGCGTGGAGAGGGGTTTCGCGAACCATGAGCACCAGGCGGCGGCGCTCTTTCAATATTACGTCCGCAGCGCGAGTCAGCAGGTTTGATGTGGTGCCGTAAGCGATCTCGGACAAGCTCTTGATCGAACAGGGCGCGACCAGCATGCCGGCGGTCCGGAACGAACCGCTCGCGATTGAGGCGCCGATGTCGCCGATGCCATGGACCACGCCTGCAAGTGCCTCTATTTCCTTCACATCAATAGCCACTTCATGGGCCACCGCCAGCCGTGCCGAACGCGTCATGACGAGATGCGCTTCGTATCCCAGATCCTTGAGCGTCCGAAGTGCGGTTACGCCGTAGACGATCCCGGATGCGCCCGTGATCCCCACTATGAACCGCCGCCGCCATGCGTCGCTCTCCATCCTTCCGGCTCCCGTATCAAGGGTGAAACGCGCAACGCGCCACCAACCAAACCTCGAACCACCTCCTCAGGACGGCCTGCGGCCGACGTTGTACATTATGTACATATGATATGTATATCATGTACCCTGTTGTGCGATTGTCAAGCCACCTCCGTTTGGCGGTTGGCAGGATCGCAGGGAGATTGGCTCATGAATCCGAACTATCGTGATCTCAGGGAATTTATCGACGTCCTCGGTCAGGTGGGCGAACTCAAGCGTGTACGCGGTGCCCGGCTCGAGTATGAAATAGGCGGAATCACCGAAGTGGCGGCCGGGCTGCCGCACTGCCCGGCCCTGCTGTTCGATGCGATTCCCGGCCAGGCGCCTGGAAATCGTGTTTTCACGAATGCCACTGTGGGGCTCAAACGTGCCGCGCTCGCATTGGGGATCGATCCTGCCCTGCCGCCGCTCGATGCGCTGCGGGCCTGGATGGGGAGACGGGCTGATCTCAAATTGATTCCACCCGAGCAGACCGCTGACGTCCCCTATCTTGAGAACGTGATGGAGGGTGACGATGTCGATCTCTGGCGGATGCCCTGCCCGACATGGCATCCCGGTGACGGGGGGCCGTATATTGGTTCGGGAGCGCTGGTGATGACTCGGGATCCGGACAGCGAGTGGGTCAACAGCTCGATCTATCGCGTGCAGGTCCACGACGCTCGGCGCGTGACCATCCAGTTCGATCACAAGGGCCGCCATGGCGCGATGATCGCGCGTCGTTTCTGGGATAGGGGAGAGGGCTGCCCGGTGGCGGTGGTATGTGGGCAGGATCCCGCATTGTTCATCGCGGGCTTCGAATATCTGCCGGAAGGCGTTGCCGAGCTGGATTTCGCGGGCGCGATCAAGCAGGCGCCCGTGCCTGTCCATAATGGTCCCCGGACCGGTCTGCCGATCCCCGCCCGCGCGGAGATCGTGTTGGAAGGCATGCTATTGCCATTTCCGAACCAGAGCTTGCCCGAAGGTCCATTCGGCGAGTTCACTGGATATTATGCAGCAGACCGGCGTCCCGCGCCGGTGATGGAGGTTTCCGCCATCTATCATCGCAACGATCCGATCCTGCTCGGATCGCCGCCGCTCAAGCCGCCACGTTTCCATTTCGGGCTGCCGTTCCGTGCCGCGAGCCTTTGGTCGAACCTGGAAGCGGTAGGCGTGGTCGGCGTCGCGGGGGTCTGGCAGCATGTTTCCCAGCTCATGACCGTCATTGCCCTGAAACAGTGCTACGCAGGCCATGCTAAGCGAGCTGCCCTTATCGCTGCCGCAAACAGTTATATGGGTCGAATCGTGGTCGTGGTGGATGACGACGTCGATCCCTCCAATCTGGCGGACGTGATGTGGGCGGTCACGACTCGCGCGGAGCCGTCGGAAGACGTCGACATCGTCCGCAATGCGTGGAGCTCATCGCTTGATCCGCGCATCTCCATGGCCGACCGCGATGCGGGGCTGACGTCCCATTCAAAGATGATCATCGATGCCTGCATACCGTTTCAGTATCTTGCCGATTATCCCAAGACCTCTGCCTTGAACATCGAGGAGAGTAACGCCGTGTTGGCGCGGTGGGGATCGGCGATCCTGCCCTGAGGCGTCACCGGAACAAGGCCGGTTGACAACAGGCCAATATACATACATCTTGTATATTAAATTCTAATGGAATCGCTGCTGATGTCGGACCGATTCCGTAAGGAGTAGGAGAAATGCGTGGCTTTTCAGCAGGTAGAGATGCCAGTAATTAGCGGTCAGGGGGTTCCATTGCGGACCGGTGAAAACTTTCTCGCGGACCTGCGCGCCAGCGAGCGTACGGTTTTTGTCAATGGCGAACGGATCACCAATGTCGCTGATCACCCGGCTTTCAGCGGTGCGGCGCGGACGCTGGCGCGGCTATTCGATTATGCCGCTGCGCCGGAAAATCGCGAGCGTATGACCTTTACGTCGCCCGATACGGGCGACCCTGTCTGGCGCTGCTTCCAGATTCCGCGCAGCCATGCCGATCTTCGCGCCAAGCGACTCGCCGCCGAAGGATGGGCCGAGCAGAGCTTCGGCCTGATGGGGCGCACGCCGGATCACGTGGCGAACTTCTTCGCCGGCTATGCGGCGACACCGGCTTTTTTCGAGCAGGGCGGAAAGAATTTCGCGGAAAATGTCCTGAATTTCTACAGGCATGTGCGCGATAACCACAAATATATCGCCTACGCGATCGTGCCTCCGCAGATCGATCGCAGCCGGCCGGCGCATCAGCAGGTCGATCCGACGCTTTATGCCGGCGTGGTTCGCGAGACGGATTCAGGCATTGTCATCAAGGGCGGGCAACAGCTGGCCACCGGCGCTGTCTTTGCGGACTATCTCCATCTCAGCTGTATCCANCCCTTGCGTCCTGGAGATGAGAATTACGCGATCAGCGTCGCCATCCCGATGGATGCTCCCGGACTCAAGCTCTATTCGCGCCGTCCGTTCGCTCTGAATGCCTCCGGCGTCGAGGATTACCCGCTGACCACGCGCTTCGATGAAACGGACAGTTTCGTGGTGCTTGACGATGTGCACGTTCCCTGGGAGCGCGTCTTCATCTATCGCAACACCGAACTTTGCTTCCAGCAATGGTGGAAGACGCCAGCGCATTCCTATGGGAATCACCAGGCGCAGGTTCGCTATGCGACCAAGCTGCGTTTTCTGCTTGGCCTCGCCAACCGCATGAACGAAGCAACGGGTAACGACAAGGCTCCGCCCGTCCTAGTGGAGATGGGTGAGCTAGCCGCCTATGCATCCATCGTAGAGCAGATGCTCAATGCGCANGAGGTATCGGCGACGATCGANGCAAATGGCGTCCTCTGGCCGTCGAAGCAAGCGCTCTATTCGATCATGTCGTTACAGTCGAAAATCAATGCGCATATGATCGATATCGTGCGTGAATTGACGGGTGCCGCGATGATCTCTCTGCCGTCGTCGAGTCTAGATTTCGAGAACCCGGAAACGCGCGGCGATATAGAGCGATACTATGTTTCCAGCGAGATGGGTGCTCGCGAACGGACACGGCTCATGCGGCTGGCTTGGGATTTCATCGGGACCGAGTTCGCGAGCCGGCACCAGCAATATGAGAAGTTCTACGGCGGTGCGTCCTATCTCGTCAAAATGAACATGTACCGAAGCTATGATTTCGATCGCGCCGGTCGGCTGGTGGATGCCGCGCTCGAAGGCGCCGATGTCTGAAACGATCTGCGGTTGCGTCAATCCCGACAAGGAAGATTCCGATGGCCGCTCCCGCTCATGTACTGCAACTCAAGCTCGATGATCTGATCGACGTTACGATTAGGACGACGATCATCGCGGGCTGGACGGGGCGCGATCACGCGGCGCTTCAGAAGCATGTCGCGGAACTGGAGGCTCTGGGCGTCAAGCCGCCGGCATCAACGCCAATCTTCTATCGCGTTGCCGCAAGCCGGCTGACCACCGCGTCCGTCATAGAAGTGATGGGAGCATCCTCAAGCGGTGAAGCCGAGTTCGTGCTCCTGCATCATGGCGGTCGGTTGTGGGTCGGGGTCGGGTCGGATCATACCGATCGCGACGTTGAAATCTACAACATCACCGTATCGAAGCAGATGTGTGAAAAGCCCGTTTCGGGAGTGTTTTGGGAGATGTCTTCGGTCGCGGAGCACTGGGATAGTCTTGTGCTGCGTTCCTACGTCCACGAAGCGGGAGAACGCATATTATATCAGGAAGGCCCGGTTTCGGCGATGCTATCGCCGGCCGAGCTTCTATCGCGCTGGGATGCCCCCTTCGAGGAGGGCAGCCTGATGTTCTGCGGCACACTCGCGGCGCATGGCGGGATCCGGCCTTCTGGCAGATTCGAGTTCGAACTCGAGGATCCGATCCTGGAGCGCCGACTTTCCCATGCTTACGACATTCTTTCCCTTCCAGTGGCCGGTTGAGCCCAGTCCGATATGGCAACTATGAAGATCGCCGTTCCCGATCTGATTTCGAATTCTTACTTCCCGGCGGTGGCCGCCGTGGAACTCGGCTACTTCGCGCGATACGGCGTGGAGGCGTCGATCGAGCTGATCTTTCCGGTGGACCGCGCTTACACCGCCTTGCATGATAGGCAGGTCGATTTCGTCGCCGGTTCGGCACACTCGGCGCTGGCCGCGTTTCCGGAATGGAAAGGGGTGAAGCTGCTCTGCGCTCAGGCGAAGGGGATGTACTGGTTTCTTGTCATGCGTGCGGATCTTAGTCCATCCCGCGGCGATCTTTCGATCGTCAAGGGACGCAGGCTCGGCGCCGCTCCCTGGGTCGAACTTGGATTGCGCGCGCTGTTGACCGCTGGCGGGATCGACATTGAACGGGACGAGGTCGCAATTGCTCCGGTACCAGGCGCGATTGGAACGAGCGTCAACTTTGGGTTGGCGGCGGCGAAAGCGCTTGAAGAAGGGTTGATAGACGGTTTCTGGGCCAACGGCATGGCGGCAGAGGTGGCGATTCAACGCGGTGTGGGGGCGATGGTGCTTGATGTGCGCCGAGGAGATGGTCCGCAACAAGGGTTCGACTATACCATGGCGTCCCTGGCTACGACCGACCGGCTGATCCGGAAACAGCCAGACATAGCAGCGGCAGCCGTGCGCGCGATCGTTTCGGCGCAGGCCGCACTCAAGAGGAATTCTCAGCTGGCGACCGAAATAGGCGGCCGTCTCTTCCCCGAGCAGGAGGCAGCCCTGATCGCTACATTGATCCGCCGTGACGCGCCTTTCTACGACGCGGCAATACGGCCTGAGTCCGTCGAAGGTATGAATGCCTTCTGCCGGGTTGCCGGCATCCTGCGGGGTACACCGGCCTACGGGGATGTCGTCGCAGAGCAATTCGCGCCGTTCTGGAAAGAGGAATATCATCATGCCGGTCAACAAAGTTCATGACGAGTTCCATACATTGGACATGACGGTCGGGTGGGAAGTGCCGCCCGGCTATCCGTCGGGCATTCAAATGAAGATCCTGTCGGGCGCGCTGGACGAAGAAGCGGGGCAGGGAAGCCGAACACGGCTCCTGCGCTTCGATCCAGGGGTCTTCACGACCGAGCCTTTCGTGCATGATTATTGGGAGGAGGTCTTCCTCATCAGCGGCGACATGACGGTGGGCCGCGATGATGGGGAGAGCTTTGCGCCATTCACTTATGCCTGCCGCCCGCCGGGCGCTTATCATGGGCCGTTTCGATCCTCCGAAGGCTGCCTCCTGCTGGAAATGCACTATTACGATCCGGTTTGAGGCGGGCCGCCCCATGACCATCCGCACTTTCGCCGCGCTGGCGCGCGAGCTCGCCGAAAAGAAGACGACCAGCCAGGATTTGACCGAACAATGCTTGACGGCGATCAAGGATGAGAGTGGGGAGGGTATCCGCGTATTTCTGCATGTCGATAAAGCTGCGGCCATCGCAACGGCGCAAGCGATGGATCGGCTGCGTGCGGCTGGCGTGCCGCTGCCTCCTTATGCTGGCATTCCGATCTCCATCAAAGATCTTTTCGACGTCGCGGGGCAGGTAACGCGCGCCGGCTCGACGGTGCTCTCGGATCGGTCCCCCGCGACGCGCGACGCCGAGATCGTCACGCGCCTCCGCCGCGCCGGTCTGGTCATTATCGGCCGAACCAACATGAGCGAGTTCGCTTTCTCGGGCGTCGGCATCAATCCCCACTACGGCACCCCCGCCGCGCCATGGGACAGGGCTGCGCGGCGCATCCCGGGCGGTTCCTCGTCCGGTGCGGCGATTTCCGTGAGCGACGGCATGAGCTATGGCGCGATCGGCACCGATACCGGGGGCTCGTGTCGTATTCCGGCGGCGTTCACAGGACTTGTCGGATATAAGCCGACGGCGCGTCGTATACCCTCCGATGGCGCCATTCCGCTTTCCCTGAGCCTCGATTCGATCGGGCCGATCGCCCCCAGCGTCGGCTGCTGCGCGGCGCTGGACGCTATTCTTGCCAATGAGCCGGAGCTCGATCTGGAAGGAAGCCGTGCAGAAGGGCTTCGGCTCGCCGTGGTCGGGAACTTTGTCACGAACGGGATGGACAGCATCGTCTCCCAAGGCCTTAAACGTGCGCTCGCTCAACTATCGCGTGCGGGCGCCTCGGTGAAGCGTCTCGACATCCCCGCCTTCGATCATATCCCTGAGATCAACGCCTTAGGCGGTTTCGCTGCGGCCGAAAGCTATGCGTGGCATCGGGAACTGATCGAGAAGCGGGGCCGCGACTATGATCCGAGGGTCCGTGTACGCATCGAACGCGGCAAGCTTCAAAGTGCAGCCGATTATATCAAACTGCGCGCGGCGCGGGATGACTACAGGACTGCGGTCGAGAGGAGCATTGGCGATTTCGATGCGCTGGTCATGCCTACAGTCCCGATCATACCGCCCCGCATTGACGATCTTGCGGAGGACGACGCTTTCGCCGCGATCAACCTGCTGCTCTTGCGCAATCCTTCTGTCGTCAATCTGTTCGATGGCTGCGCGATATCGCTGCCAGTTCATGATCCCGGCGCAGCGCCGGTGGGCCTGATGCTTGCCGCCCCCAATGGACGCGACCATCACCTGTTGCGCGTGGCGAGCGCGATCGAGGCCTGTGTCACCAAACGATAGCGCCCCGCCTTCCTATCCTTTCAAAGCTGGCGAGCCACCGGCCATGGCTTGAACGACATCCTCCGGCACGCCCTTGGGGCGCATCTCGAATACATCCGTGACGGAGGTATAATCGAGATATCCCATCCGTGCGAGCGGACGCATCGCAAGGATGTCGAGCTTGCCGTCGGCACCGATATAATCATCGTTGATGTGGATGCCGACGACGCGGCCGATGACGACGGAGTTGAACTGACCCGGCGTGCCNTTTGGAAGCACGATTGTCTGGTGATGCTTGCATTCCAGATTGACTGGGCTTTCGAGTACGCGCGGCGGCCGGACGAGACGGCAAGAAACGGCGGTGAGGCCGGTAGCGGCCAGTTCNTCGACTTCCGGNTCTTCGATCATGCTCGATTCGATCACCGCGTCGCGTAGCGCATACGTCGCCATGTTGTAGACGAANTCTCCCATNGCTTCGGCATTGGCGACCGTATCGGTGCGTCGGCCGTCTCGGCGGGTCTGGGGCGAGAACATCACATAGGGAGGATCCCAGCCGAGAATATTACTCTGGCTGAAAGGCGCCAGGTTGATATTGCCGTCGGGGCTGATCGTCGAGATCCACGCGATTGGCCGTGGCACCACGCAGGATTTGAACGGATTGTACGGCAGTCCGTGATCGTTTTTGGCCGGTTCGTAGAACATTCGATCAATTTTTCCTTTTCAAGAAGCGGATGGCGAGCGGCGAGACCGCATCCGGAAAATCACCCGATAAACGCCTTCACCTCGTGGAACTCTTCGAACCCGAACCGGCCGACCTCGCGGCCGTTGCCCGATTGCTTATAGCCGCCGAACGGAGCCTCGAACTCATAGTTTGGCGTTTCGTCCTGCGGCCGATCGTTAAGATATACGCGGCCAGCACGGATACGGCGTCCAACCCGATCGGCCTCCTCGATATCGTCCGCGGAGACGAAGCCGGCTAGCCCGTAGACGGTATCGTTGGCGAGTTCGATCGCATGGTCCACGTCACGATAGCCCATGACCGTCAGCACGGGGCCGAATATCTCTTCGCGCGCGATGCGCATATCGGGCGTCACACCCGCAAAGACGGTTGGCTTAACATAATAGCCGCGATTGAAACCGACCGGTCTTCCCTCGCCGCCGAGGACCAGCCGGGCACCCTGGGCGATACCTGAGCCGATCAGATTTTGCACGCGCTCGAACTGGCGGCGGTTGACCAGCGGGCCATGCGTCGTCTCTGCCCGTGCCGGGTCACCGACGACGATCGATTGCGCGGCGAACCTGAGCATGCCCACGACTTTCTCGACATCGTTTTCGGGGACCAGCATGCGTGCCGGCGAAATGCAGGATTGGCCGCTATTCGTGAAAGCGCGCATCATGCCATAAGGAGCCGACGTAGCCATATGCGTGCCCGGTAGCAGGATATTGGCCGATTTGCCGCCAAGTTCCTGATGCACGCGTTTCACGGTCCCCGCCGCGTCCCGCGCAACCTGGATGCCGGCCGCAGTCGATCCGGTAAACGAAACCATGTCTATGCCGGGATGTTCCGCGATGGCTTTTCCTACGGTCGGCCCGTCGCCGTTCACGAGATTGAACACGCCTGGCGGCACGCCGGCTGCATCCAGGATCTCCGCCAGAATGATCGGGCTGAGCGGCGCATATTCGCTGGGCTTCACCACCATTGTGCAGCCCGCTGCCAGCGCGCTACCGAGTTTCGCCGTGATCTGGTTGATCGGCCAGTTCCAGGCGTGATGAACCCGCAAACCCCGATTGGTTCGTGCAGGATGCGCGTCGCGCCCAGCATATATTCGAACTTATAGTCTTTCAGGACAGCGATCGCCTCACGGAGATGGCCTATCGTGGCCGGGGTCTGTAAACCACGCGAGAAGCTAATCGGCGATCCCATCTCGGTCGTGATCGCCCATGCGACTTCGTCGAAACGCCGCTCATATTCCAGGATGACGCGCTCGATCAGATCGGCCCGTTGCGCCACGCTCCATTCGGAAAATGAGGTGAATGCCTTGCGTGCCGCTGCTACTGCAAGGCCGACGTCGGCTGCGTTACCTAGCGAGATTTGGGTAACTACTTCCTCGGTGGCGGGATTGATGACGTCGAACGGGACGCCGTTCACCGGCTCCACCCATTTTCCGTCAATGTAGAACTTCCCGTAATTATCCATCGAACCCCTCCGTGCGGCGTCAGCTAAATGCCGCATATTTCATCATCTGCCTTGGGCCGGCGTCCACTCCGCCTGGAGATGGTTCATCGTTGTGACCGTCAGCACAGGAAGGAATTCCACTGTCTGCCCAGGCGTTGCACGAATGTCGGGAATGCGCTTGAACAGCTCCTCGAAGGCGACGCGCGCTTCAAGGCGCGCAAGCGGATTGCCTATGCAGGTATGCCGACCATGGCCGAAAGCGAGATGCTTGTCGCGGTTCGGGCGGTGGATGTCCCATGTCTCGGATTGGGGGAAGTGGCTTTCGTCCAATCCGCCGCCGATATATAGNAGCCAAACNAGCGAGCCTTCCGGGATTTTTGCNCCGCCGAGTTCGACNTCGCGTGTCGTGATGCGGAACAAACCGGGTGAAGTGCCGCGCAGCCGGAGCGTCTCTTCCACCGCGTTCGACAGGAGACTTGGGTTGCTCCGTACCTCCCTGTCCTGTTCGGGATGCTCGCCGAACTGAAGCAGCATCAAGCCCATGAGGTTAGCGGTCGTATCGTTTCCCGCCGCGACCAGTTCGTGGAGCTTGCGCACGACCCGCGACGCCGGAATCGCCGGATTGCCATCGGCGTCCCTAGCCTGCAGGATCTCGCTCGTCAGGTCGTTCACGGGGCAGCGTCCGCGCTCGGCGACGAAGCTTTCAAAGAAAGC
>JGI24739J22299_10000679_pt1 | contig 12293 bp, 18 predicted proteins | sample KBSCornC5_FD_22299 | JGI IMG/M metagenome (IMG submission 22299)
CTTTTCATCCCATCTCGCCTGCCATTTGGCATCGGCAGCATCACGGGCGGAATAGAACCGGTCGTAAGCCGCGTCTTCGGCGTTGGCCAGTTCATCATAGGCAGTGGCCGCGCGGCGCTCATCGGCCAGCAGCTTGGCCCAGCGGCCATCACTAACTGGCGAGCAAACCAGCTCAACAGCAGCATGGGCCGTGGGCGGGGTAACGATGGCGGCGGGTAGGATCGCGAGTGCGCGCATGACAGCGCGCCGCGAAGTTGGTACTTCGGACATAGCTTCAATCCCTCTTCACCAGGGGTTGCGGTTAGGCCTGGGGGAAAGGGTGCAACCTTTCCTTCAGGCTGCTACTGTGTTAACGCGGTTTCTATGAGCAGTCAAGAAACTATGTTAACAGGGAAACGGCGGGGGCCAAAACCGACCGGCAAGGGGCATGTCGTGGGGGTGCGGCTACAGCCAGCCGACCTGGCTACCCTCGATAATTGGATTGCGGGGCAAGATCCTCACCCATCCCGGCCTGAAGCTATCCGCGCGCTGCTCAGGGAGGCGCTTAAATGAAGCGTGATATGGACAAGGTGCGCAGCCTGCTTCTTGCGCTTGAGGAAAGGGAGCAGCCTTATTTCCTCACAATGAGTCCAGAGCTTCTCGGCGGCATCGAAAATCCGAGCGAGATGGTGGAATATCTGCTGATGCTGACCTCGGGCGGGCTGCTCGAGGAGAAACAGCGCAGCACCTATCGACTGACTTGGAAGGGGCACGAGTTCATCGACTCCATCCGCGACCCGGAGATCTGGCGGAAGACAAAGGATGGCGCAACGAAGGTCGGCTCGTGGAGCGTCAAGCTGTTGGGCGACATCGCCACTGGATTTATACGCCTAAAGGCTGCGGAGCTCGGCTTGCCGCTCGGCTGAACCGTGCTGGTGATCGTCATCACAGGGGGAATGGATGCGTTTCGGATATTTCGCTGCCACGGCTATGCTCGCCGCTGCTGCTCCAGCCCATGCGCGCGACTGGCCAGAAACTGCGGGCTGGACCATCGGTGAGGTGGACGACGGCTGCGGCATGATGCAGGAATACGAGGGAAAGGGGGACACGCAGCTCTATCTTTTCCTCACCTCGGAAGGGCGCGTCTTCCTCACGCTGTCCAACTATGCTTGGTCGGCTGTCAAAGATGAGCAATACGACCTTAAATTCTATCTGAACGGCGTCGCATATAGCGGAGCTCCCTCATTCGGCATCGGCGAGAAATACGACTCGCGAAAGGGTTTCGCTACCCAGATGACTGCGAACTTCATCGATGATTTTGCCAACGGCACTGGGCTGAAGATATTGCGCGGCGAAACCGTCGTGGATCATCTGGATTTGAAAGGAACAGGTCAGGCGGTCACAACGCTCAAGCGTTGCGTAGCGCACGTGAGGGCCGAAAAGGATGCTGCCGACCGAGAAAAACGGCGCTTGGCGTATATCGCAGACGATCCGTTCGGGGGTGATCGATCATCAGCTGAAATGGAAAAGTACGGCGAGAAATCGCCCGAGCCCCGGACAAACCCCGGCTCTTGGTTAAGCGACGCCGACTATCCGAGCCGTGCCCAGCGCGAAGAGCGCGCCGGCACCGTGGGCTACGCGCTGGACGTAGCTGCGGATGGCCGTGTCACCGGCTGCCAGATCACAAAATCCAGTGGCCACGCCGATCTCGACGAAGCAACGTGCCGGCTGCTGCCGAGGCGCGCCCGCTTTGAGAGCGGCAAGGCATTCCGGTATGAAGGCGAGCAGGTCTGGCGCCTGCCACAATAGCGCTATCGGCAGAGCATCCATCCGCCAATATAGCGGCGCTAAGCGACAGAATATCGTAATTTTTCCCTAAGCCCCTGAAGCTTTCCCCACGTCCGTCACCACCAGATCCCGAGCGCGCTCCGGCTCATATTTTTTGATTAGCGCCAGATATCGGTCGAGCTGCCGGGTCGTCGTGCTGTACCCCTGAGCCTTCAGCGCCTTCACGATACGTGACTTGAATGCGCTGGTAGTCACATCCGGACACCGCGGCTTCTCACTTTCTGCAAGCCAACAATCTACCAGCTGCTCATGTGAAAAGCCAAAGGCGCCCGCCGCCAATTCAGCACGCCCTTTCCGCTCCTCCACCGTTTCCGGATCTTCGATCGCCCATGACGCAAGCACGTCAGCTTCATCGAAGTATGAATCGGTGTCTATTTTGATCGTGCGCCACTCGAGAAACAGATCGGTGACCATCCTAACGTCGAAATGTCGCTGAAGTCGTTCCTTCAATTCTCCGGTAAGAGCATGACACGCGGTCAGCAGCACGGGGTCGAGCGCCAGGAACCATCTATCGGCGCGGGCCATTTCAATATGATGAACAGCGTGGGAAGTGCCTCGGACGAAAAACAACTCGTTGCTCGGCCGCGTGTCAAATCCCATCCCGCGATTATTGTACCGGCGCCATGCCGGGAAATCCGATCCGATATGATCTTCCAGCGCGGGCCCCCAACGATTCCATCCCCGTGGAAACCATTCAGCTTTGAAGTTGCCCTTGCTGGTCATCTCCAGAACGACGTCGATGCGCGGCTTTGCGGGGATGCCATCTGGCCCCCATCGATCCCGTTTGCGACGGAAAAGCTGTTCGGTGTTATATTCCCAGTAGTTATGCATCTCGGCCAAGGGTTCTTCATCAAGGCCGGCAGCGAGATCACGAAGCATTTCGGACTGATAAGGAGCGAGGTCATGGCGCTCCAAGCCGAGGCGCCCCATTTCCCGCCAGATCAGTTTGAGGTGACCGATACGCGAGCGGTGCCGGCTGAAGTGGCTGAGATCGAATTTCGGCGTTGATACGCCATTTCTTGCCATTGCCGAAACCCCGCCAGACTATCAGGCACGCCTTATGCTGCCTGTTGCCTTGCATTGGCAACTCAGTTCGGCATCTTCTTGCGTTCTGAAGGGGCGGGCAATGCGCGGAATTCTCATATCATTTTTGCTGATCGCGGGTTGCAGCAGCGAGGAAAGCGAACTCATCCACCGCGCCCAGGCAGCGACGGCAAAGCAGCTCAAAGATCCCTATTCCGCGAAGTTCGAGGAAGTGAAGCCGTGCCCGACCAAGGGGATGGTCACCGGCACGGTAAACGCCAAGAACAGCTATGGCGCATACAGCGGCGCTGTGCCGTTCGTCTATGAAGCCGGGCGGGTATTCCTGTCGAGCGATGGCGCAGGCGGTGAGCTGCTCGATGCGCTGGATCGTTGCTATGGGAACAAACCCGGGACCTCTCGCAAAGAGGTGGAGAGCGTAGGCGGGATCGCCGTGACAGACTGATCTAGCTGGGCGGAAGATGGAGAGTCGGCACAGGGCGCAAGGTTTCGCGGCCCCAGGCGCGCAGCCGGTCACGCCAGCCCAGCCGATCGCCCAACCGCAGGTCGATAGGGCACCCAAGGCGATCCGGCCACGCCTTCAACGTGGTGTGATTGATCCCGTCGCGGTCGACGCGGGTCAGGACAGCTTGCCCCCCCACAGCCGGCGCGCTGAAGCCCAAACTCAGATCGAAGTCGTCCGCCCGCTGGGCCTCCAGCAATTCAACGCCCTGGGCCGCCGGGTTCCAGCATTTCGGATCGCCGAATTCAGTATCCGCAAGCGCGGGATATTTCTCCTCATCGAAGCCGGTTAGATATTTCCGCGTCGGCACCAGCGAATAAGGCCGGGCGCGGAAAGCCATCGTGTTATTGCCGATCCCCCATCCATATGCGCGTCCTGCTGCGCGATCGAACGCTGCAATAACAGCGGCGCATGATCCGCCGCCTCCTTCCGCTAACGAATCCGCCTCACCGGCTCGGAACGCATCAGGCATCGCTGCTAGGAACTCGCGAAGGGTTGACGCGCGGATCGCCTCAAGGTGCGGGCGCACATGGTGCAGGAAAAGGCGCCCACTGGTTGCGACGGCGACATAGGCGTCCTCGCCAATGACAATGCCATGAACCTTCGGGCCGAACGCTTTGACAGCTCCCGTCAAAACGTCGAAATATGCGGTGTCGGTCAGCACGAAAGCCGCCTTCGCCCGCTCCTGCACGATCAGATTCATGGCTGTCATATGGCATCCTCCTTCCAGTCCGCGCGCTCGAATAGTTTGCCGCTCGAGCCAGGCGGTTTGAAGGGGACAGAAGCAGTATCGGCTTTGCCCGCACTCGGTCCCATGCCCAGTAAGCCGCCTGCCGACTGAAGGCCCGACATGACCAGGCCGGCATTGAGGGCACCATAGAGGGTGGTGCCTACTGCCCCGAACGTGCTGACAAGCGCGCCACTGATCGCCTGTCCGACACCAGGAATGACATTGACGGCGATCGCAGCGCCAATCGTCAGGATGCCCGCAAGTGTTTTGCCCAAAATAGCCTCCTCTTACACGCCGTCGCGCTGGTATTGAGTGAGCCGCGAAGGAATGTTCTTATTCACCGCCGCCATGCCGTGCCCGACCATCTGCGCCGCGCTTTGATTGGCTTTGGCGAGGATCAAGGATGCGAACTGGTCATTCATCACCGCGCCGCGGGCGTCGACGCTGATATGCTGAACGACGGTCGAACCGCCACGCGGTGATGCCAGCGCCTTACTCCCGATATTCAGCGTCTCGCCCCGGCTGACGTTGGCGATCGGCCGACCATTAAGGCTGAGCATGTTGGTATCGGTGCCGCCGCGCCCAGCGATCATCATGGATCCGCCAGACGCGAAGCCGAGGACTGATGTTACGGCCGACCCCAAGAAGCTTCCGAAGCTGCCTCCACCGCCGCTACCGCCCAGCCCGCCGATTCTGGATAGCGTGAACCGTGCCAGCGTTTCCGCGATGATGCGCAGGCCAATGGTCTTGAAATCGTCCCAGATCGCCTTCGTCCCGCCCCGGAACGCATCTTCATACAGGGTAGCGAGGGTGCGCAACTGCGCCTCCTGCTTATGGCGAAAATCGTCCGCTATCCGGTCGTTCGCGTCTTGGCGCAGTTCCAGTTCCTGATTGATCTGCTTCTGGACGTTCGAACCGTCGAAATCGCCGGCATTGAAGCCGACGTCTACCCAACGCTGTTCCTGATTCTTCCATGCGGCTTCCGCAACGGCCTTCGCCTGGTCGACGCCCGCCTGCATCCTGAAGCTGAGTGCATCGCCCTGGCTGATCTGACCCTCCTTCTCTGCCAGATTGATGTCATCAAAGATCTTGCCATACTCGCGGACGGCGGCGCGTGCGGGATCATACTTCGGCAGGATGCGATCAAGGGCGGCCTCTAATTCGCGTTGTGCTGCGGCCAGTTCACGGACCTTCTTCGCGGCCTCTCGCTTGGCATCGCCGTCTTTCTTGGTCGCCTTTTCGGATTTGTTCGCGGCCTCCAATTCCCGGTCGCGGGTGCGGTTGAGGCTCTCCAGTTCCGACCGATAGGCGGCTGGCGTGATCTTGCCGGCCTCGAACTGATCATTGAGCTTGCCCAAAGCGCGGTCATAGCGCCCGGTGGCGGCGGTTGCCCTGTCGGTCGCCTCTGCTGCCTGGCGCTGTAGGACGGGGATTCCAGCGCGACGCACATTCTCGCCCTGCTTGGCAATCTCGCTGTTCTGTTCCGCAATGGCGGTGGTCAGGCGCCGGATTTCGCGCTCCTGTGTGGCGCCGGCGACGACGCCGAAGTTCACGCCGCCCTCGGGATCACCCTGCGCATTGGCTTGCTTGTCGGCAGTTTCGAGGCGAGCGCGGGCCGCCTCCAGCAATGCGATCGTAGCCTTGCGCGCGTTCTGCGCCTTCACCAGCAGGGCACCGGCCTCGTTATAATGCTGCTGCTCGGCCTGCTGCGATGTCTGGATGGCGCCCTTCGTCGCTTTTTCCATGTCGCGGATCGCGTCGGCCAGCGACTTAGCGGATTTCTCATGCTTTTGTGAGGCCTCGTCATCGGCCAGCAACGAAGCTGTGAGGGTGCCAACTACGGAAGCGGCAGCCAGCAGCGCGGCGCCCCATGGACCGGAGAAGAACGATGCCACGGCGCCGGCTTTGCCGCCCAGGTCTGACATTGCATCGGCAAGCTGCGGGCCCTGTTGGGCAAGCACCGTAAACAGCGATTGCCCGCCCGAAAGCTGAGCGCCCACGTCTGCGAACTGCCGTCCCATTTGTCGGCCAGCATAGGCGGCGCGTTCTGTCCCCTTCTGGATGGTGTCGGTGGCACGAACGGTCGCAGATGCCGCGCTCTGCATCCGGGCCTCATAGTCGTTGGTTTCAGCCCGCAGGCGAACGACAACTTCATCGGCAGTAGCCATTCCTATTTCTCCATCTCACGGCTGACGGCGAGCGAAACCAGCTTTGCGACTTTGTCCTTCGTTCTGGCTGCGGCTGGGCGCATGAACGGCCGTTCGGCCATCTTGCTCGTTCCGAATTCCAGCGCGGCCGAATAAGGCGCGGTGGATTTCACATCGACGGCAAGCGGATCGTCCTTGGCTTGCTCCACGATGATCCCGCGCATCAACATGCCAGTGTCGTTCATAGGCGGTTCGCCCGGCTTGCTGGGCTTGTGATTCTTGCCCGACACGCTCCCCTCGGTGATCGACGCCTGGGCAGCGTCCTGCACGATGCCACCAGCGACATAGAGGGCGCCGCGCACCGCCTCTTTCATCTGGGGCGAAGCCATTTTCTGGAACCGGCGCAACAGCCGATCGGCGCCCCTCACATCAGACATGGTGGTCAATCCTGTGGGGAATGGTGCGGATCCATGGCTGATTGCCCAAGGATTGCTCGACCGATTGGGATGCGCTGGCGGACAGCACCTCCGCCGCTGCATCCGGATCGAACCGGATCAGCCAGGCGAGTTGCTGTGTTTCAGTCAGATATACGTCGCGCTCCCATCGCGGCGTGTGCTGCGCTTCGGGCGGATAGGCTGCAGCGATGCGCTGAGCGGCTGCACTGTCAAGCATGGGCGTCCCTCCCATTGTCGGGCAGTGCGACAATCGCCCTTCCGCCGCGGGCGATGATTGCCCAGCCGTCAGCGCGGACGTGCTGAAACTCGGTTGTCGGTTTCCGTCGCTGCTCAAGGCGGGCGACCCGTTGGCTAAGATTGACCATAACGCCTCCAGATTTCCGGATTATTGGGATACATGCGGCACAGGGGCAGGCGGGCGACCACATGCTGCCAAGTCACATCCGAGAGGGAGGGGTGTCGGGCAGGCTGTGGGCCGATCCCACGCGCGCGCTCAAGCGCGGCTATCCGACGGCGCATCGTCATAGCATCAGATCCTGCGGGTGGGCGGTGAGGAAGATGCGGGCAAGGCTGGGCCGCATCGCGCGCAACATCGTCCGGAACGCAGAAGGCGAAGGGGTATGTGTATGATGCACACCCCTTTCCCCTCCATAGCGCGCCACGGCCTGGTCGATCTCGTCGGGGGTGAGGACCGGCGCAATATTGCGCGCGTTGCCCTCCAGCGCCTTCACGCGGCGGCGCAGATCATTGCCCATGGGATGCTTCCAGTGCTGCAAGGCGGCTCTCAATGTCCGCCGTCTCGATGGCTTTGCGATGCTCTGCCAGCATGGCCGCCATGGCCTGCCCTTCACTCGGGGTAAGATCCCCCTGAGCGACTGCCTTCATGATGGCTGCCAGCACAGGGGGATGATCAGCTGCCCCGGAGAAGGCGGGCAGCTTGAACGACACATGACGATCACGGCGAGGGGGCGCGAGGCGATCCATGCAAAGGCGAAGGGCGATCGTGTCACCGGCAAGCGCCAACTGGATTGCCTTCTGCGTCAGTTGCTCCACCTGGCCGTCTAGCAAGGCCTCGCACGCGATGGTCGCCTTGGCGCGTGCGCCCTTGGGGCGACCGGAATTGCCAGCCGTAAACTGCCCCTTCCGGTTGCGCCCCTTGGACTCAGCCATTGGTTTTCTCATCGATGCCGACCAGCGCGGCATAGAGAACCGCTGCTGCAATGTCCCAAAGCTCCATGAGGGGGCGATGAGGCGGGCCGAACTGGTCTATGAGATCGCGGGCCTCGCGCGCCGTGCATTCACCGCCGCCGATCAGCCCCAGGCGAACGACATTGCAGATGTTGGCTTCGGACGCGCCCGAGCGGAATGGATTACCGATCGAACCGTCATCAGTTTCCACCCTGCCCGACATAATGTTGGCGAACAGCTCGAAGATCGGCATCGGCTTGACGCCAAACAGACGGGGAGAGCCGCCCGCTACGGCGCCTCCCACTACCGGCATACCTGTTTCCAGCTCGAAAATCTGATCGGTCCCAAGCGCCATCCGGTAATGGCTGTCACCGAACGGCTGGGCTTCAAGGTGCATGACTTTAGACATGGGCGGACTCCCCTTTCACTGGAGACAAGCCCTCGATTGGCGTTTGGCAGAAGGTTTTCTCTTCTTCCAAAAGCTTAGGGAAATGAGTCAGTCGCGCTTTGTAGTCTATGGACATCCGGTCTGGGATAGGCAGGTAGCAGCCGACCCGGCCAAGCATCGGCATTACGATTTGATTGAGCTGAGTAACTGGAGTGCCGCCAGACCACGAATAGTTGTAGTGTCCTCGGGCCATGCCCTCAGCGCCCTTGAGATGAGCGGCTCCGCGCGGAAGATCACGATTGACGATCGCATTTTCCGCGTCGCTTGCCTGAATGCGCTGCATCATTGCGACCAGTTCCATCGCAATCGCGTGATATCGCGTGCGGATAAATTGCGCTAAGTCCTCTTGCTCCTTGCGGGCCGCTTCATACCGAGCCAGCCGCTTTGCATATGCCTCGTCGTCAAGGATGCTCTGCCGGCGCTTCCGCAGCAGTTCCAGCGAAGCATTGAGGCGCCGCATATCGTGTTCAAGATCGGCGGCATTGTTGCGCGCTTCGCGCGCCTGTGGCGTCGTCAATTCGGGGTCGACCGAACGGGCCGTTTCCTTATCAAAAAGCCCCTTGGTGGAGCCAATCTCGTTTTCGACATCGGCAATGGTCGTTTCCACGTCCTTCAGGCGGGAAGATGCCCGAAGTGCGGCGGTGATACGATTTTCGAGGGGTTGGGCCATCGAATGTCTCCTGATTTTGGTAGGATTAGCGTTGCGTGTAACGAGTGCTGAGATCGCGCTTCATCTGCTCATAAGCAGCGTCACACGCAGCTTTGGCCTGCGCCTCATTGGCTTTGCACTGATCCAGGAACTGCTGTTGCCGGGCGCGATCTGCTACTGCCGTCCGAATTGCGGCCACCGCCTGCTGATCGGTGAATTCAGGCGCTCGGTCACCGAGATACGCGGTTCGCAAATAATGGGCGTGCTTGGCTCGGGCGACAACCGATTGCCCCTCGCCGCTATCGGCAAAAACGCGTTCAGCATCGTTGAGCATGACCGCGCCGTCGCGAATGAAAACCGTTGAGGCGGGCGCTCCATCCCTAAACATACCGATGGAAAAGTGCGCCCGGCGACCATCGCGCAGGACCATTTTTCCGTCCATCATCTGATAATCCCCGTTCGGGTCGGGGTGACCATTTGCATCGCAATACATGCGTATCTCCTTCGGCCCCATGGGTTGGGGGTTAGAACCATGCGCAGCGACCGGGGGCTGGGCGGATGCTGCGGTTATGGTTGGAGATTGCGGGTTGCCGGAGTGGAGTTATACGGACGCCAGCTTTTTCTCAGACAGGCGATCAGCATATTGATTTTGTTAACGTAACGATTCTATAGCGCCCTCACTCCCCTTCGGGGGAGGCAGCGCATCCGCACGTAGCTCAACTGGATTAGAGCGCCGGATTGCTAATCTGGAGGCTGCGGGTTCGAGTCCCGCCGGGCGCTGCGCTGCTATAGTTGGCGGATACCTAGTCCGCCATCCTGCCCCGCTCAGGCACGCAAAAGCGCGAGTGTGCTGGCAATTTTGAGCATATCCCCACTGCCATCCCATCCCTTGCGCCTGGCGCGCTCGACCAGTTGCGCGCCTGACAGACGGGTGCAGCCGAAATAGAAATCGCCTTCGCCGGTAGCAGTGATAGCCCAGCTGCCACCATCTGGTGAGCGAAGGAACGCGATCGCCGCCAGCTCGTCTCGGCTGGGTTGCGGGTACGGGCGCTGCGGCGCGGGAACCGGCATCGGCTTGCGGGCGCGCGTGCGAGACTTGAGGAACTCTGCCCGGCGCTGCCGCAGGGCTTCGCCTCCGCACTCATGAAGCCACCGCTTGTTAACCGCGGTGCGGGCGCCGAACTCCAGTTCAACGCCCCTCCATCCTTCGCGGATGAACACATCAGGAAAGTCTGCCGGGCAGGGTCGAACCTGCCAAGGCCGTTGAAAATCGCGATCGCTTCCCGTGCCAGCCATGCCGGCAAATTGGCCAGCAGGACCATGTGCTTATACGGACGCCAGCCTTTCGCACCCGCGCCTGCATGCGCGCCCGTATAGGGACCGCTAAAACGGGCATTTTGATGTCCAGCCCCAGTTCACGCCGCATTGATCCGCTCCGCCATCTTGAGCGCGGCGACCAGCTCCGGACTGCGGGATGATGCGGTGCGTGCCGCGATGGCATCCCGGACGGCGCCGTCGAAATATTGCAGCGACCGAGGATTGGTGGACATGGCAGCCAGCTTGTCGCTAACAATTTTGCGGACCTCGTCCGGGTCGGCACCGGCATCAATCCAGGTTTGCACAATGGCGATCAAGCCCTTGTGCTTGTCGAAGTTCCTCGATGGGTCGGGGACGCTGATCCCAGCCGCCTGGCAGAGTTCGACCATCAAGCCAGCAGCATCATTTTCGCTCGCGCGCGCACTAGCTGCTTTAGCAGCTATGTTAGGTGGAGGTGGAGGGGCATTGCGTTCGGATATGCGTTCGCATAGCCCAGCCTGTTTATTTTCAATAAGTTGCTTCTTCCAACGCGAATTTGCAGCGTCAGAATTTGTGCGTCTTTTTTTCTCAACAAATGCACGTTCTTTGCTCAGCCGCTTCTGCGTCCAGCCATGCTCACCAAGGGTCCAGAAGCCCATCACGACTGCCCGAATCTTCGACCAGCGGTTCGCCGTGATGCCGAGCATTCGGGCAATCCGCGTGTCATCATCAGGCAGGGCGCAATTGGGTGAGCGCCATGCGATCATCAGCAACTGCAGGTAGGCGCCGTGTTCCTCGAGGCTGAGGTGCCGCGTGTCCGCCAGGTAGGCGTCGCCGAAGAGCGGGATAGCGGGCGCGGTGTCGCTCATTCGGCCAGATCCCTTATGCACTGGAATGCGCCCATGAAGCGCGCGCGGGCGGTCCCCTCGACCCCGTTGCGACGTTTGGCGACAATCAGATCAATTTGCCCTTCGACCCTCTCCAGCGCGGAAGAGAGGGTGTGGAAATCTGGATGATTCTCATCAGGAAGAGCCTTCCGCAGGTAGTATTCCTTGCGGAACAGGAACACGACCGCATCGGCATCCTGCTCGATCTGGCCGCTGTCGCGCAGGTCGGAGAGCATCGGTCGCTTGTCCTCGCGCTTCTCGACCTCACGCGACAGCTGGGCCAGGGCTAGGACGCCGACGTCATACTGCTTGGCGATCGCCTTCAGTCCGCGGGAGACTTCGGACACAGCCTCGTAGGGGCTGCACCGGTGATCCGGCCGCAGCAACTGGAGGTAGTCGACGACGACCAGCTCCAGCTTCTGCCCAGCGGCCTCCATCCGGCGCTTGTACCGGCGCACGATCATGTTCAGACGGCCGATCGTCAGCGACGAGGCGTCGACAAAATGCATCGGCAGGCTGCGGAACAGGCGCGCGGCTTCATAGACGCGCCGGCGGGCGTTGTCGGAGGCGAATCTGTTGTCCCGGATTGCTTCATAGGGGATGCCGGAGGCACCGTCGAAAAGCACATCTGCGGTGGCCCTCTGCATCAGCTTCTCGCTGGCCATCTCTAGGGTGACAAAAAGCACCCCGTGGCCGTTCGAGGCAGCGCCGATGGAATAGGAGAGGCCGAAAACCGTCTTCCCCATGCCGGGGCGACCGGCCGCAATGACAAGCTGGTGCTTCTGCATCGGGCCGAGCTGCCGATCGATGCAGCCTATCCGCCCGCAGGTAACGCCTTGCGCCGGCTCCTCATAGGCCGCCAACATGTTGTCGAACGCCTTGGCCGCAGATATCTGCAACACGCCGTCTTGAGCATCGTGCATGCCGCTCAGGGCAGCGTCGGCGGTTGCGATCACCTCTTCATTCGAGGCATCCATGCTGGCGGCGAGTGCGGCCGCGGCGGTTAGACCATCGATCAGCCGGCGGCGCTTCGCCATGTCCGCGACCTGCTCAACGCAGGTGTCGAGCATCAGGACGGCGCCGCTGCTGCCGGTGAGCGTGGCGAGGAAGCCGGGGCCGCCGA
>JGI24739J22299_10000684_pt1 | contig 12254 bp, 6 predicted proteins | sample KBSCornC5_FD_22299 | JGI IMG/M metagenome (IMG submission 22299)
GGGCCAGCCGAGGCCGAAGCGATAGGTCGAGGCCTTCGCGGTCAGTCCGCTCGGAGGCAGGTTCACACCCTTGTCGGGCGTGAGCACAAACTCCTTGGCACGTACTCGCCGGTTGAAGAAGACTCGTACGCCCCACGGCGCAGGCAGGAGCCGGAATTCCTTGACCCGACTCAGTGGCTTGCCATCGGCAAGCATGTGGTGGTCACCAAGGTAGACCTCGTTGAAGCCACCAGCCATTCCATGGAAGTCGATGAAGTCGATACCGTCCCCGTTCGCCGAGAAGGACACCTGGTTCTCTGGTCCTGTTTGCTCGATTGCGATCGGTGATGCCGGCTTGACCTTGTATTGCACAGCCAGCAATGAAACGACTGCGACGATGACGGCCAGTGAACGAATCGAGATGCTCTTGATTCGAGGCGTTTCCGAACCCGCGAAGGCCCAGCGAATGACCAGCCATCCAAAAAAGGCGAGGTACGGAAACATCCACTTGAAGTAGTGGATGTTGTAGTACCGGTAGACCCCGTTGGGCAGCAGGTCACCATAAGGCGCATACAGGCAGAACTGGAAGCAGATTGCTGCGGCCATCATTCGAAGCAAGGCCGATCCGCGTACCAAGGCCGCGATCACGCCCACGACGCTCAGCATCAGCCACGGGAAATGTGTGACCAGGGATCCGCCGGGTTCGAGAAATACGCTGTTCGAATCGAAGACGAGAGAGAAGATCTTTCTCGGCAGCTCCAGTGGGAAATAGCCTGATCCCACAGCCGTCGACTTGAAGTAGCCACCCAGGATGTGACCATAAACCCGCAGATTGAACAGGAAGAAAAGCCCGAGTCCGATAAGCAGGCCCGCACCCAGTGCAACTGTCTGAACGAGCAGGAGCGCATTGCGTCTGGGCGCTGGCGTTCCATTCAGGCTCTTGAACGAGAAGTACAGGTAGGCCGGATAGAAGATGGCCGCCGCTCCCGCATCCACGGGACGAAGAATGACGAGCAGGCTGAACACGCCGGAGAACAGGAAGGCCTTGGCACCTTCGAGCGCCATGTTGGCATTCAGCTTCTCCTGCTTCGATTTCTGGAGCAACTGGTAGATGGTTGCAGCGTAGATCGCCGCCGTGCCCGTGGTGGTCCAGGGGATGGCGAAATTGAGGATGATGATCTCGTTGAAGTACAGCGAAACCGCAAGCAGCGCGAATGCTTCCAGTTGCGATACGTAGCGCCTTGCGAACGCCACGAAAACGTACGAAAACGCCAGCAGGCTCAGCAGGTTGAAAAAGAAAAACGGGTGTACCGGCAACACCGACATGAAGACCGTGCCAATCGCTGGATACAGCGGCGGATAGGCGTGCTTGGAGGGGGAGAAATCGCCAACCCCTATGGCCGCCGCGGCCTTGATGTATTCGCCCTGATCGAACCAGCCCCACCAGCCACGGGGGTACTGGAGATTGTTGCCAGGCAGTGCCGGATGGTTCAGATAGAAGTAGCAGTAAACCAGCGTACCCAGACCCAGAACCAGCCAGATCGGGATTCTTGTATCTCGCAGGAATTTCATCTGGTCATTGCTCGGCGGCATCGGCGCGCGTGGCCGGAATTCCCAGGAAGGCGAGGCACTTCATCTCATGCCGGCCTTGAGTGATGTTTTGCAGAATCAGCCCGCAGGTCAGCGCGAGCATGGCCATGAGCATGAGGGATGCCGACAGCACCGCTGTTGGAAGGCGCGGGACGTTGCCTGCTTCAAGGTACTGAACGAGAAGAGGGAAGGCGAGCACCAGCGCGGCAATGCTGAACGCCGCAGCCCATGCACCGAAGAAAGCGATCGGGCGCTCGCTCGCATGAAGCCTGATGATCGTCTTGAGAATGCGCCAGCCGTCGCGGTAGGTTGACAGCTTGCTGGCCGATCCTTCCGGACGCGATCCATACGGCGTCATCACCTCCCCGTAAGGCATGCGCAATTCGAGTGCATGGACCGTGAGTTCGGTCTCGGTCTCGAAGCCGCGCGACAGCGCCGGGAATGATTTGGCATATCGGCGAGAAAAGATCCGATATCCGGAAAGCATGTCGGTGAAATCGCCGCCGAAGATGCCCTTGACGCTCCCCGTGAGCATCCGGTTGCCCCATTGATGCCCTCGGCGATAGGCTGCCTGAGCTTCCTCCTCGCTGGTCTCCCGGCATCCCACAACCATGTCCAGTCCCTCGTCGAGCAACTTGTCCACCATTCGACAGACCGAGGATGCATCGTAGGTCCCGTCGCCATCCACCATCACGTAGACATCGGCCTCGGTATCCGCGAACATCCGCCGCACGACATTGCCCTTGCCCCGCAAGGTGACCGTCCTTACGTGAGCGCCTTCGGCTCGCGCGAATTCCGCCGTCTTGTCGCTCGACATGTTGTCGAAGACGTAGATATCGATGCACGGCATCGCTGCACGAAAATTCCTGATCACGTCTGCGATGGTGGGATCTTCGTTGTAGCAGGGGACGATCAGCGCGACGCGTTTCCCTCTGTAAAGAGTCGTCGACATGGACTGGCTCATGATGTTGTTTTGGTTGATCGGAACAGGGAATCGAGGGGTTCGAGCCGCCCCTCGGTGATTGGGTTAGGACTTCAGAGCATGCGTGCCAGCGTGTCGCGAAGCGTCGGTGGCACGAGGTCCACGCCGCAGTCGCGCAACAGCGCATTCAGCTTTTCTGGGTTTCCACAGAGGCGGTGAACCTCGTTCTTGCGGACGAAGGCAGGGTTGACCTCGACGTGCATCCGGTGGTCGGTGATGATTTCGAAACATGCAATGACCTCCCTCAGCGTGTGGGGCAGACCTGAGCAGACGTTGTAAGCCTCACCGGGGCGACCGTGCTCCATGAGGCAGAGGTACGCGTCGCACACGAGCTGGACGTCATTGAACTCGCGCTCCACGTCCAGGTTGCCCAGTGATATCGAGTCGGCTTTCCTGGCGAAGTGCTCGGCAAGCTTCGGAATGACGAAATTGATGTCCTGGCCGCGGCCCGTGTAGTTGAACGGGCGCGCAATGACGAGATTTAGCCGATCGGCGAAAGTTCCGGCCATGCACTCCATGGCCAGCTTGCTCATCGCGTAGTGGTTCACGGGCGCCGGAGGGTGGGTCTCCGCCAGCGGAGAGTGCTCGCTGTTGCCGTAGATATTCGCGCTGCTGGCAAGCAGCACCCGATGCGGCGCCGATGGCAGCCGCGTCAATGCTTCAAGCAGATTCGTCGTGCCGACAACGTTCACTGCATAAAACGCGCTGTTGTCCGTGTGCCCCACGAAGCTGATGGCAGCCAGATGCACGACGACATCCGGCTGTACCGAAAGCACTTCTCGCTCCAGTGCATCTCGGTTCAGCAGGTTCGCCTGCATCGCAACGACGTTGTGGCCGGCGGCGGTGGCACGGTCGACAAAGTACCGTCCGGTGAACCCCTCCGCGCCGGTCAGGAAGATCTTCAAAACGAGAAGCCCTTCTTGTTCCGTTCGAGATCTGCCTCGACCATCATCTGGCACAACTGCTCCAGCGTGGTCTTCGGCTCCCAGCCAAGCTTCTGCTTGGCCTTGGCGGGATTGCCGATCAGCAGTTCGACCTCGGCTGGACGGTAGAACTTCGGATTTACGCGCATCACGGTCTTGCCGGTAGCGGTATCCACGGCCGACTCGTTCTCTCCGTTGCCTTTGAACTCGACAGCAATGCCGGCGCCCTTGAAGGCCATACTCACGAAATCGCGAACGGTTTCGGTGCGGTTGGTCGCCAGCACATAGGTGTCCGGCTCGTCGACCTGCAGCATGCGCCACATGCCTTCGACATATTCCTTGGCGAAGCCCCAGTCACGCTTGGCATCGAGATTTCCGAGTTCCAGCACGTCGAGCTTGCCGAGCTTGATCTTCGCAACGCTGTCGGTGATCTTGCGGGTAACGAACTCGCGTCCGCGCAGCGGGCTCTCGTGATTGAACAGGATGCCGCTGCAACCGAAGATGCCGTAGCTCTCGCGGTAGTTGATGGTGATCCAGTGCGCGTAGAGCTTGGCTACGCCGTAGGGGCTGCGTGGGTAGAAAGGAGTGTCCTCGACCTGCGGCACGGCCTGGACCTTGCCGAACATTTCGGAGGTCGAGGCCTGGTAGAAGCGGATCTTCGTGTTCGTGAGGCGGATGGCCTCGAGCAGGTTCAGCGCGCCCACGCCGGTGATCTGAGCCGTGGCCGAGGGCTGGTTGAAGCTCACACCCACGAAGCTCTGGGCTGCAAGGTTGTAGACCTCGTCAGGGGCCGTGTCGCGAATCAGAGCCAGTGAACTGCCCAAGTCGGTCAGGTCGTACTCGACCAGATGCAGGTTGGGGTTGTTCTGGATCCCGAGTTCTTCGATACGCCAGAAGTTCACCGAACTCGTACGACGGTACGTGCCATAGACGACATAGCCCTTGGCCAGCAGAAGTTCTGCCAGATAGGCCCCGTCTTGGCCGGTAATTCCTGTGATGACTGCTCTTTTACTCATGACTCAACTCTTCGATGGGGTTTGGATTGGGGCGGGGATGTGTCCAGCATCGGTACAGCGGACCAGTTTCAGTAGATCTTGCGTGGACTGGCGCCACGTCAGCCATGGCATGGCTTCCGACTTCGGATGGGACTGCTCCTTGAACAACGTGGACCAGGATTGGATCGCGTCAGCCAGCGCATTCGCCGTGATTCCATGGAAATAGTATGCATTTTGCCCTGCCACCTCCTTGAAGACTGCCAGATCCCTCGCGATGATCGGAATTCTGTGACGTGCGGCCTCGATCAGCGGCAATCCGAATCCTTCGCCCTCGGAGGCTGCGACCAGGCAGGTCGAGGCGGCGTAGATGCGTTCGAGGTATTCGTCGCTGATGCTCTCCAGCCAGAAGAGCCGTTTACCGAGCTCGACATGGTTGCGCAGACGCCCGGTGAGCTTGTCGACGAGCCAGCCTTGCTTGCCCACCACGACCAGATTCACGTCGACGCCGCGGGCCCACAGCAGTTCGAAGGCATCGAGGACCTGGGCCTGGCCTTTGCGCGGCTCAACCGTGCCGACCGCGAGGAAACTCGGACGTGCCTGCAGCGATTGAAGGGTTTGCGCGGAATTTGCCGGCAGTCCCTTGCTTGGGCTGGAGCTCTCGATATCCGCGCCGATATGGAACCATCCGATGTCGAAATGCTTCGCGCGCGACGGATGAGCTTGTTGCATATAGGCGGAAAGGTCGGCTGCAACGGACTTCGAGATGCAAAGTGCGCCATCGTAGGCAACGATGGTGTCCAGCCATTGTCCGAACCCCTGAACGGTACCCTCGACAAAATGCTGCGGCATCTGCACGCACAGCAGGTCGTAAACGACAAAGAGAACCTTGACCCCAGTGCGGTGCATGGCGTCGAGCGTGTTCTTCTGAGCCGACACCACGTGCGGGTGAAAGTCCAGTCCGAGAAAGATGTCCTCGGGATAAAAATCGATGGCTTCATCGACGGCATTGCGATGGGTGCTCTTGCCGTTAAATCTGCCCAGGAAGTTCCTCGCTGCCAAGTAGCCTTCCGATTCCATCGTGGCATAGACAGGGACGATCTCGAATCCCGTCGGTGGATTCTCGATCAACTCCTTGAGAATGCTCCGTGTCACTCGTTGGATGCCGGTCCTGGAGTCGCGATGCACGAGTTCCGAGATGTCGACGAAGATGCGTGCGCTCGAGTTGGGCGGACGGATGTTCGCTGTGATGCAGCGAGCGACTGCCGCAACTGCGTCTTCCTGCTGATCAAGAAGAAGCGGCCCCAGTTCGGCAACGAGCTGGTTGGTGATCGTCTTCGTCGTCGAGACGGGATCGGAGGTCGAGATGTCCGTTGCGTTGACCGCTGCCATGACCAGGTCGTGGACCTCGTCGACCGAAATTTCGGCCAGACAGTACAACTGGTGTCTGCAGTCTTCGCGGGTCGCGATGTGGCAGGGAGAGCACTCGGCGTCTCGATGGATGACAAAGCTGTTGGGGAATACCGGCGCCCACTCCGCCGCGGTCTCGTGGCCGCCATAGACGCCGATCACTGTCAAACCGAGATAGGACGCGATATGCGCACCACCGGAGTTGTTGGCAATGCAGATGGAGTTCTGCGCTACCGACTCCATCAGCGCGGGAATGCTCAGACCTGAATGTGCGATCACCTTTCGAGATGGATCGAACGCGTGCCGCTGCGCTTCGGCAGGCGAGGCAAAGAAGATATTGATCTCCGCCACGCTTTCCGCTTCACAGAGTCGGGAAACAAGGACCTGAAAGTTTGCGATTGCCCATTCCTTCACATCGTTGCCGGCGTATGGAAACAGCGCGATTGCACCCTGTTTTCTTTCAGTCGACTTGAAGAGGCGAGGCAGTGAAATGAAATCGCCCGGATCAGCAGGAAGTGCATCGACGAGTGCGAGCATCTGGTTGCTGATTGAGGTGCGATTCATCGACGTTTCGAGAAACGGCGCGTCCTGGACAGCGTCCAGCGCAATATCGAGAACGGAATCGATGGACGGATTGAAAGTCTGATACCCGACCTTCAACCCGGCGTCGATCTCTTTCAGCACGAAGCGTGTATCACCTTGTCTGCGCAGGTCGATGGCGATGTCGTAGGTGTCGACCTGGGCAAGAAAGGCCCGAAGCTCCTCTTGAGCGATGGACGCCTGACTCGCGGACTGCTTCTTGAAGTAGTCCAGCGTATGGATCTTGTCGAAGAAGGGAAACATCTTTGCGAGTTCGAGATTCCAGCTACCAACGGCAATCTCGATGATTGCATCGGGATAGCGTGCCTTCAGCTTGGCGATGGCAGGCATCGCAAGAATCAGGTCTCCAAGATGATCCAGCTTGAGTATCAGGATGCGCTTGTTGTTCGGCTGAAAGATAGTCGTCTTTTCGACGCGGGCAAGACGCGTGCGGCCTGCTGCGACCGAAGTGTCGAATCTTTCGAGGGCCTTGATCGCTTTGCGGGCGCTCTTGTCCCACGAGAACGCTACGGCCTGCTCGGTGGCATTGCGCAGCAGTAGCGCACGGAATGTCTCGTCCGTCAGCGCCTGGTGCATCTTGTCCGTGATGGCTTCGACTGATTCGGGGTCGAACATCGCTTCGTGTGAACCCATGACTTCGGGCAAGCTCGTGCTGTTTGCTCCGATGACTGCCGCGCCGCAAGACATGGCCTCCAGTGGCGGAATCCCGAAGCCTTCGTGGGTAGAAGGGAAGATGAAAAGCTTGCACATGTTGTAGAGCGCAAGCAATTCTTCGTCGGAGATGTAGCCGGTGAAGATGAGTTCGTCGCTACTCAACCCTGCTTCCCTGGCCTGGGTCTGCAGGGCCGCAACCTCCCCGCTGGGCATGCGGCCGGCCAAGACCAGCTGATGGGTCTGGCGGACGCTGGCAGGCAGCAGCGCATAGGCCGCGACCAGGCGGGCGAGATTCTTTCGCTCGTCGGCCCCACCTGTGTAGAGCACGAACTCTCTCGAAACGGAGAGCTTCGCCCGGATGGCCTGTCGCTCGGCCTCCGTCAGCGCGACTTTCCTGAACGAGACATCGCACGCGCCGGAGATGTTTGTCACGCGCTCCGGCGCGAAAGACAGTCCGCGCAAAGCCTCGTTCTTGGCGCTATCGGAAATCGCCAGCAAGAGGCTGCTGCGCTTGATCGACTCGATCTTGCGGGCGTAAGACTCCTGCCGGAGCGCGCTGGAGCGGAAGTGGATGTCGGGGTTGAGCAGTGGGATCAGGTCGTACAGGATGACGGCAGTCGGCGTCTTTGTATCGAAGCGACCGACGCTGACAACCGCGTCGTCGCCGAGCCCTTCAAAGAGACTGGTGACCAGAACCACGTCTGGTTTGAGTGCGAGAAGGAATGCCTCGCGCACTCGCTCTGCAATTTCCCGCCGGGTGCTGTTGGCGGGGTCGAGCTCGCGCGTGGGGCCAGGCGAGTTCCACACCCGGATGTTCTCGCGAGGAAGGATGCCTGAAAACGCTTCTCTGATGGCGTCGATCGACTCGGGCAGCAGCCCGTTCAGCGCCAGCATAACTTCGTGCTTCTTGGCCTCGCGCGCAATGGCCAGGGCCAGCGACAGGCTGTACCGGCCGATTCCACGGAATCGGCTCTCGGTCTGGGCCCCCTGCATGTCAATGATGATTCGCATCGGATCTACTGGTGATTGGGTGTGACAGATGTAGAGGCCGAGGTCTGGATTTTCCTACCAGCGGTTGTGCGAATTCGAAGAGGTTTTCTCCTTTGAAAAGATGGCCCGCCACGCCAGCACGGGAGGCGGCAGTGACATCAGATTCGTTGTCGCCGATCAGGAGCGATTGTTCGAGATCGATGTTGAGGTCCAAGGCTGCACGAAGGATCATCCCGGGATTGGGCTTTCGATCGAAATGGTCTTCATGCCGATAGGCTGAACGCTTCGCCGCGTCATGGAAAGGACAGTGATACCAGGCATCCACGTGCGCTCCCTTCTCATGGAGGCGTTCTGACATCCAGCGATGCAGGTCCATCACCTGCGCTTCGCTGGCGTAACCGCGCGCTATGCCCGATTGGTTCGATACCACTACCACCTTGTAGCCCCGAGACTGGGCAAGCCGGACGGTGTCGCTCGCTCCGTTGACGAACGTGATGTCTTCGGGCTTGCTTGGGTAGCGGGTATCGATGTTGATGACGCCGTCCCGATCGAGGAAAAGTGCAGGTGCCTTCTCTGCAGTCGCTGCAGCGGGATCTCGCAGGATGCGGCCGAATACGCGCTCGCATTCCATAAGCGCGAACACGAAGTGATAAAGGCTGCTGGCTGGAACGTCGGTCGAGAGCGTTTGCCCGTTTGCATCGATACGGTCGCGCCAGAGGCCGGAAGGAGCGATGGCGAGAAAGCCGGTCTGGAGTGCCGCCAGAGCAGCTGCAGCTTTGTTTCGCCACTGGCCCGCATCTGCAGGCTTGGCTTCCGCTTCGGCGGCACAGGCTTTCAAATACTCGCAAGTACCCCAGGAACGGCGGCTGCCAACCGGATTGCCATTCAGAATGTCGATCCGCTCGATCGCGAAACCTTCGGCATCAACACCCTCTCGCTCTGCGCGCGACAGCAGTACACGTACATCGTCGTCGACATTGATTCCGCTCAGCGTCGAAAAACGGCGCAATAGCCAAGCCCATTCGAAATGGTGGCCCGGTTCATACCAGTTGTCTGCAATGCCTTCGCCCTTCCAATCGTCATCGTGCTGTTCCGGCAACGCGGCTTGCGCTCGCCAGAGCATGCGTTCCGAGAAGTTCGAGTGAAGCGCGCAGGCACGGGCCAGATCCTGCGGACGCCTCGCCGATTCGTAGAGCGCCAGGCAGGCCTCCAGGAGATGCATCGTGGGGTTCTGGCGCAGGAATCCGTCGGGCCTGGGTAGCGCATCGATCACACCGCCCTTGTTCGCTGCCAGCGGACCTTCCAGCACCGTGAACACTTCGTCGGCCAAGGCAAGATAGGCCGTATCGGGCTTCAACCGATAAAGCCATGCGAGGGCGAAGAGAAGGAACGCCAACGTGTAGGAATCGCACTTGCCGTCATGGATTTCACCGTCCGGACCGATCGAGAAGGCCCAGCGATGCGGCAGGTCCATGCGGTAAAAGCGGCGCAGCACTTGCTGCCAGGTGCGGTCGATTAGTGCGCGGCTGTCGTACATGCCGCGCAGGCTGAGGTGCGCGAGTACGTACAGCTGTCGGCATTGCACCATCAGGCGCCGCGGCAGCGTTTTCAGCGGCCGGCCTGAAAAATCAAGCTTTTCATAAAAGAGGCCGAACTTGTCGTCGTAGCCGCGATCGATCCATAGCGGAAGTGCGTCGCTGCTCAACCAATTGCTGGCGCATGCGCGCAGCTCTTCAAAATTTTCCACCGGGATTACGACTTTCGGGTCTTGTTGATCTCTTCGACGATTCGAGTCGTCGAATAACCATCGTGAAAATCGAGTGCAATGACTTGTCCGCCACGCGCGGTCACTTCGCTATAACCGACGATTTCTGCCACAGGGTAGTCCCCGCCCTTCACGAGGATGTCGGGTAGCACGTACTGGATGGTTTCCAGTGGGGTGGGCGCGTCGAACTCAACGATGTAGTCCACCGAAGCCAGGCCGGCTAGAACCTCCGCTCTGTGATCGAAATTGTTGATCGGGCGGCTCGGTCCCTTGAGTTTGCGGACGGAGTCGTCGGAGTTCAGCCCGAGCACCAAGACGTCCCCTAGCGCACGGGCTGCCTTCAACAACCGGACATGGCCAGGGTGAAGGATGTCGAAGCAGCCATTGGTGAAGACGATCTTTTTGCCATGCAGCCTCGGATTGACCAAGGCAATCTTGAGCTGGTCTTCGGTCAGCACCTTTGGGTGCTCGTGGTTGAAGTCGTTGACTTCAGCATCGATCTCTTGGGCGCCGACTACATACGTGCCGGGATGCGACACCGCAATACCGGCCGCCACGTTTGCCCTGTGGACAGCGTCCGCGATGGAGCGCTTGGCAGACAGTTCCGTGGCCAGCGCCGCCAGCACCGTATCGCCCGCACCAGACACATCGAAGACGTCGCGCGCCCGGGTCGGAACGAAATCCGTATGCCCGCCGGCGCTGACGATGACCATGCCTTTCGCACCACGCGTGATGACGAGATGCTGCAGCTGCAGTTTCTCGATCGCGGCGCTGGCCTTTGCCACCAGTTCCTGATCGGAGCTGTAAGAACCGAAGAGGCCTATGAACTCGCTGTTGTTAGGCTTCAGCAGATGCGCACCGCGATAGAAATCCGGCGTCACGCGCTTGGGGTCGACCAGCGTCGGCACACCTTGCCTTGCAGCCGCCTCGAGGAACTCCGGCAGCCGGTCCAGCGTGCCCTTGGCGTAGTCGGAAAAGACCACCAGGTCGTAGCTCTTCACCTGGCGCTCAAATTCTTCGAACAGAAGCTGCTGCGTCTGATTCGTGGGGCGCACGTCGCGGTCGACGCGTGCTATCTGCTGGGAGCCGACGACCAAGCGTGTTTTCTGCGTCGTGCCACCCTGTGGATCCTTGACGAACAAGGTGCCGACGTCATAGCGCTGCAGGCAGGACGCAAGCTCGATGGATGCACTGTCCTCGCCGACGACCGCCAGCAAGGTCGCATCGCCGCCCATGGCGGAAATGTTGGCGGCCACATTTGCCGCGCCCCCGGGCCGATTTTCTTCATGCTTGGCGGCCAGGACCGGCACCGGCGCTTCGGGCGAGATGCGCGACACCTCGCCGATCACATAGCGATCGAGCATGATGTCGCCGACAACCAAGATGCGCGGCTTGGCGCGAGAGGAGAAGGTTTGCTGCATATCAGGCGAACTTGTCGGGCGTGTTGAGGTAGCCCTGAACGTAGTCGGCTACTCCCTCCTCGAGAGAGTAGAAGGCGCTGTCGTAGCCTGCCGCGCGGAGCTTTTGCATGGATGCCTGGGTGAAGTACTGATACTTCCCGCGGAGGTTTTCAGGCATGGGTACGTACTGGATATCGGGCTTGATGCCGCATGCCGTGCCCACTGCTTCGATGAGATCGCGAAACGAGCGTGCCGAGCCGGTGCCGAGGTTGTAGATGCCGCTGGTGCGCGCGTCTTCCATGAACCAGGACATGACCTTGCAGCAGTCTTTCACATAGACGAAATCCCGCAGTTGCTCGCCGTCCTTGTAGTCTGGCCGATGAGACTTGAAGAGGTTGATCGGCTCCTTGGCCACCACTCGCGAATGATTCTTCGCGACGATGCTCATCATGTCGGCCTTGTGGTATTCGTTCGGGCCGTACACATTGAAGAACTTGAAGCCGGCCCAATGTGGCGGCGCGATGCCTTTATCCGCCTGCCCGAGAGCCCAGCGGTCGAAGGCCTGCTTGGACCAGCCGTACAGGTTCAACGGGCGAAGCGGTGCGATGTCCTGCGTGTCGTCGAAGCCCTGGTCGCCGTCTCCGTAGGTCGCGGCCGATGAGGCATAGAAGAACGGAACCTGCCTGGCAGCGCACCAGTTCCAGAGGCTCATCGAGAACTGGAGGTTATTGCTCACGACTTCATCGCCGTCGGTGGCAGTCGTCGACGAGATTGCCCCCAGGTGGAACACGGCCTCGATCGGGCCGCTGCTCTTCTCGAGGAATGACTGAAAGTCCTGGGGGAAGACGAATTCCACGAAGCGGTGCTTGGCGATGTTCTTCCACTTCTCACCGGTGCCGAGCCAATCGACGATGACGATGTCGGTGTGGCCCAACTGGTTCAGGTGGGCGACGAGGTTCGAGCCGATGA
>JGI24739J22299_10000695_pt1 | contig 12189 bp, 10 predicted proteins | sample KBSCornC5_FD_22299 | JGI IMG/M metagenome (IMG submission 22299)
GTGACGGGCACCGGGCCACCGCTCGTACTCGTGCACGGCACGCCGTTCTCATCGTACGTGTGGCATCGCATCGCGCCGCATCTGGCGCAGATTCGCACGGTNCACTATTACGATCTGCTCGGCTACGGTCAGTCGGAGATGCGTGACGGCCAGGACGTGTCGCTNGGCGTNCANAACNCNTTGCTCGCCGCGTTGCTCGCGCATTGGCAATTGAAGAACCCGGATGTGATCGCGCATGACTTCGGCGGNGCGACTTCGTTGCGCGCGCATCTTATCGACGGTTGCGACTATCGCAGCCTGACGCTGATCGATCCGGTCGCGCTGGCGCCGTGGGGCTCGCCGTTCGTGCAGCATGTGCGCCGTCACGGCGATGCGTTCGCCGGATTGCCGCCGTATATTCATGAAGCCGTGGTGAACGCCTATGTGCGCGGCGCGATTGCACGCGACATCACGGATGAAGAACTCGCGCCGTACGTCACGCCGTGGCTCGGCGCGACGGGACAAGCCGCGTTCTACCGGCAGATCGCGCAAATGGATCAGCGCTATACCGATGAAGTCGAATCGCACTATCCGCAAATGCGTTGTCCGACGCAGATTCTATGGGGCGAAGAGGACCAGTGGATTCCGCTCGAGCGCGGCCGGCGTCTGGCCGCGCTGATTCCTCACGCGCGCTTTCAGGCGGTGCCGCGCGCGGGCCATTTGATGCAGGAAGACGCGCCCGAGGCGATCGTCGCGGCGGCGCTGCGGTGGCTCGACTGAGGCCACCCACAGCACAGCCGCGCGCTGCGTTTAGCCGCGTCCTTGCGGCAGATACGGCATCGGATCGACCGGTTTGCCGTCGCGGCGCAACTCGAAACCGACCGACACGCGCGAGTTGTTTTCGTCGCCCATCTCGGCGATCTGCTGGCCCTGTCGAACGATCTCGCCGGTTTTGACCAGCAGTTTGCGGTTATGCGAGTACGCGGTCAGGAAGTCCTTGTTGTGCTGCACGATGATCAGACTGCCGTAGCTGTTCAGGCCCGTGCCGGCATACATGACCTTGCCGTCGGCGGCCGCGCGAACCGGATCGCCCGGCTTGCCGCCAATCTCGATGCCGCGCGTCTCGCCCGGCTGGAAGGCTTCGACGACCCGGCCGCCCGCGGGCCATGCCAACGACAAGCCGTTTGCATGACGCATGCTTTGTTGCGCGACTTCGCGGGCTTCGGCGGCGCTGGGACCGGGCGAAGGCTGCGCGATAGCTGCCGATGGCGCCGACGCCTGCGCGCCAGACGCACTCGACGCCGCCGCAGCTTTTGCCGCAGCCGCATTAGCCGCATTAACCGCCAGCACGGTTTCCGGCGATGCAACGCGCAGCACCTGACCATTCTTCAATCGCGACGACGCCTTCAGGCCGTTCCATGCCTGCAACTGCTTGACGCTGCAATGATGGCTCTGCGCGATGCGCGCGAGCGTGTCGCCGCGCTTCACCCGATAAACGAGCGGCGGCGCCTTTTTGAGGGGCGCAGCCAGAGGCGTGTCGCCCGAAGCGGCCGCACTCGCCGACGCGGACATCCCCGCCGTGCCTTGCAGATTCGCCGCGCCTGCCGCGGACACACCCGAAGCGGCTGCTGCGCCGGTCTGCGCGCCCGGCTGCCCGACGCCGGCGCAACCGCTCATCGCGAGCGCGAGCCAGGCGCCGGCGATGCCTGCCATCACTGCCCTGTCGAAACCCTTTCCCATCATGTTCGGCTCCTGCTTGTTCTGTAGGCGGGCCGGACGCCGCCTTGCCGCCTGCACGCGCGCGTCGCGCTGACGCGCCGCCGTTCGCATCGCGGCCTGGCGAGCGTGCTGGCACCCTCACCGTTGTATTGCCGGCTGGCCTTGTTCGTTGCATCGCTCCGTACGTCGAATCTTCCCGCGGGCGACGGCGGATTCCGGCGCTTACACAGCCACTTTTCCGCGGACGGCCAGACTACGATTAAATTTCCAGCCGGATTGTAAAGTGCGATTAACAGAAAACGCGTGCGCCACACAGTCTGATACAAACGTTACCAACAGCGTCTGCGTGTCTCGTTGTGCGCACAACCACGCGGCAAAACCGGGCCGCATGGGCAGCGCCATCGACGCCATCTGCTTAACGGCACGCTGGCGCGAGAACTTGAATTGCCGGTTCAAAAAACGCGATGGAGCTTGCGCGGAACGCGCGGCGAGCCGCTAGCTGTAGTAATGCCCCGCGTATGACACGTAGCCCACGGGATGATGAGTGAAGTGGAGCACGGGCAGTACAGGGTTGGAGTTGTCGTCGGTGGGATAGGCGCTTGCCTCGGGGATGTATTCGCCCTGCGCCTCGATGGGCTGGCCGGCTTGGAGTCCGGGGATTTCCTCGGCAAGCCCTTCGTTATCGCCGAAGCGCACCGCAATGAACACCTTGGTGCCGACGAGATTCTGCGTGCCGCCTTCAAACTTCAACACCTTGTCGATCTTCACGATCAGGTGCTGATGATTTGCGCCGTGGTGGTTGTCCGGGCTCGCGAACACCTTCGTGATCGTGCCTTGCACGCAGGCAAGCGGCGCACCGAGCGAATGAACATAGCGATGATGAGGAAGGATCTGCGTCGCGCGATTGCTCATGAAATCTCCGTGGAAGAAGCCAGGCTGAGACGGCGGAAGAACAGGCGCATGCGGGCCTGCTGCGCGATCCGTTTGAGCGGCTCGACGGGCGGGAGTTCAGGGCGCGTGCCGATGCGATTGCAGCGGCCAACCTCTACGCGCGCACAACCGTCACGCCCAGCGCCTCGAAAGGCGCGGTAAGCGTCTCGGCCGTGCCGCGTTCCACCACGATCGTGCTCGCCGCCGATACGTCCGCGATCCGGTACGCCGACGCCGCATTGAGCTTTTCCGCCGATGCGAGCACCACCGTCTCCGCCGCGTGCTCCGCGAGCGCGCGCTTCACGTACGCTTCCTCGATGTCGCCGGTGCTGAGGCCGGCTTGCGGATGCACCCCGGTCACGCCCATGAAATACATATCGGCGCGGATGTGGCTGAGCGCTTCGATGGCGGCCGCGCCGACATTGACCATTGAATGCCGGAAAAGCCGGCCTCCGATCATCACCACTTCCAGTTGCGCATGCCCGGCGAGTTCGACGGCGATGCTCGGGCTATGCGTGACGATCGTCGCACGCAACTCACGCGGAAGGTGTCGCGCGAGCTGAACCGCCGTCGTGCCGCCGTCGACGAACGCAATCTGCCCCGGCGCGATCATGCCCGCCGCGGCGCGGCCAATGGCCGCCTTCGACGCCGATTCGATCCGCTCGCGCCCGGCGAGATCCACCGCTGCCGGCGACGCCGGCAAAGCGCCGCCGTGCACGCGCTGGAGCTGCCCTTCCGCCGCGAGTTCGCGCAGATCGCGGCGAATGGTGTCCTCGGACACGTCGTACTCGGCGCTAAGCGTCTTGGCGACGACCTGCCCGTCGCGCCTGAGCACCTCGAGGATCAACTGTTTTCTCTGCGATGTAAGCACGGTCGTCTCCGGCAGACGGATCGCACGATCCGTCCGTTGCACGAAATTTCTTGTTTTTGCACGATACTGCACGATACCATGATTCGCGTGTCGGCCTAACCACCACCAACCAATTAAAGGTACGAGCCATGAATGAAACCGGGGAACGAGTACGAATCGTGGACGTGAAAGTGCTCTCCGACGACTGGTATGTGCTGAAAAAGACCACCTTCGACTATCGCCGCGCCGACGGTTCCTGGCAGCGCCAAAGCCGCGAAACCTACGACCGCGGCAACGGCGCGACGCTGCTTCTGTACGAACCGCGCCGGCGCATGGTCGTGCTGACGCGGCAGTTCCGCTTGCCAGCGTTCGTCAACGGTCATCACGGCATGTTGATCGAGACACCCGCCGGTCTGCTCGAGTCCGCTTCCCCCGAGGAGCGGATTCGGGCCGAAGTCGAGGAAGAAACCGGTTATCGCGTCCATGAAGTGCGCAAAGTGTTCGAAGCCTTCATGAGCCCCGGTTCGGTCACGGAGAAACTGCATTTTTTCGTCGCCGAATACGATGCGCTCGCGCGGGTCGGCGCAGGCGGCGGTCTCGAACACGAAGGCGAAGATATCGAGGTGCTGGAATTGCCGATCCGACAAGCGCTTGCGATGGTCGAGCGCGGCGAGATCGTCGACGGCAAGACGATCATGCTGTTGCAGTACGCACAGCTGAACCTGTTCGACGCTTGATCGCGTCGGGTCACGTCGCGCCACACTCGCTTTAGGAATTTTCCCAAGCCCGATTAGGAAACGGACGATAGGTTGAGGAACGCAAAAAAAATATTCTTACGTTGCTTTGACGTTGACCGGCGGCGCGCCACGCTCCCGCCGGAAAACTCAAACGGAACCCTTCCCTTCAGAATATTTTTGCTTCGTCAACCTGCATTCCGGGCGATGAAGAAGTCGAGGCTCAACGTGGATTCTCTTACATCGGCCAACCGCTTCATGGGCGGTTTTTTCTTTGGCGCTGTCGTCGCTACCGCGATCATGGTCGTGCTCTGCGTCAGCGGCGAATTTGTGCCTCTCATGGCGAAGCTGCATGCAATCCAGCAAGTNATTGCAACNGCNGTCATTNCAGTGCTCGTCGCCGGCACCAANCCGCTTCTGTATAAAACCGTCTGGCGCGAGCGCCGCTGCAGTTTCATTCTCGACGAAGACTTGAGCGCNACGCTTCGCGGCAGAAGCTTTGGTATTCCCGCCGGCGTGATGGTCGGCATTCTGGTTCAAAACGTTTTGATGAATTGAACGCAGTTCAGGCACCCGGCATGAAACTCTAGAATTTATGCCGGATCGCAGCGCGCACCACAACCTGTTTCGACGTCGATGACGGCGCTTGCGCGCCTGGTATAAACGCCTCATCGAGTATCGAATATGTCGAGTCGCCAGTCACCTGCTGGTATTCGCCCTGAATATAGACGTCGGTGCGCTTGGACAGGTTGTAATCCGCCATCAGTCCAAATGAGTGGATTTTCGGTTTGACGCCGCCACTCGACGCATCGAAGTTTTCAATCGTNTAGACNTATTGCGCGCCGACAAACAGCATCGGCGAGATCTGATACTTGCCGTTCAATTCAAAGTTCTGATATTTCAACGAGTTCAGCAATACGCCGGGCGGCACGAGTGGCGTAATGCCGAGATAGCCNTTGCCGGTCGGATTCAAATAGCTCGATTTGCTATACGCGAAACCCGCCGTGGCCGGACCGAAGTTATANGTAATGCCGCCGCCGAACACGCGCATGCGAGCCGCGATAAAGCTTGCGTCGTTAGCCGTAATCGCACCATTCGCACCATTGCCCGGATTATTGGCCTGCAAATACGCGGCGCTCACCAGCAGGCCGCCATACGCATACTGCCCGCCCACGCTATAGGCGCGGTTATTGCCGAAATTCNTGTCGTTGCTAAAGCTGTACGTGCCGCCGAATTGAAAGCCGCTAATCGACGGGCTTGTGTATTTCACGGTGTTGTCGAGCCGAAACGAGTTATCGGTATTGTCGTTATCGTAGGGATGCGAGAAAAGCGAGCCGGCCCAATTGCCATTCGCCGTGGTNTGCGCCAGATAATCGACCACTGAATCGTATTGCCGCCCGAACGTCAATACGCCATAGCGCTCCGCGCTCAAGCCCACAAAAGCCTGTCGCCCGAACATCCGGCCGCCCTGATTCAGGCGCCCCGAACTGACGTCGAAACCGTTTTCGAGCTGGAAAATGGCTTTGAGGCCGCCGCCCAGTTCTTCNGCGCCCTTCAAGCCCCAGCGGCTGCCTTGCGCGTAGCCGCTTGCCAGCTCGTACACATGTCCTCGGCCCGCGTTGTTCGTGTAGTTGATGCCTTCGTCGAGTACGCCGTACAGCGTGACGCTCGTCTGCGCCGAAGCCGGCGTGCTAAAGGCGGCGGACACAGCGGTGGAAACGGCCAGCGCGAACACTTGCTTGTTCATGACGATCCCCCTGCACTCGAGTAATCGGCCTAACTCGATCTGACGCGTTCTTCTTGACCCTACGACAACGCGCTTCTTCAAGTCCGACGCGCTTACGGGAAATCCTCACACGCCGGAACGCGTCCGTCCATTGGGTGTCGCCTGGATGTGTCGAAACGTTGCGAAATCTCCACTGTCTTTAAACGTCCATTCCGCCGAGGCTCCGCCAGCACTGCGTTTGCAATGTGCGCTGCCAAGCAGACTTGTCACAGAAAGAAATATAATTGCCGACTTTCGCGGCACCGAGGCGGAACTCCGCCGTGCTGTCAGGGTCATTTTTACTGCTTCATGCAAGCGCGTGCGCGCGCCGGCTTTGAGGCAGGTCCGTTACGGCGGCAACGCGCGGTTCAGCGCAGCAACGCCGCTGCAGCAACAGCATCAACCCACTATTCCAAAGCCTTGTGAGACGCCCGACGCGCTAAAGAGCGCGCCGTCGCACGGGGCTGCTTTNGGCATAAAAACAATGCAAGCTTCGCAATCGCGTTTAATCGAGCTCGACTTTTTCCGAGGACTCGTTCTGCTGATCATCGTGGTGGACCACATCGGCGGAAGCATCTTGTCGCGCGTCACGCTGCATGCGTACGCGCTGTGCGACGCCGCGGAGGTGTTCGTGTTTCTCGGCGGCTTCGCAACCGCGACGGCCTACGCGGCGCTCGCCGAGCGGCGTAGCGAATCGATCGCGCGCAACCGCTTCCTGNGGCGCTCGCTNGAAATCTACCGCGCCTTTCTCGTGACCGCCGGGCTTATGCTGCTCGTGAGCGCGGTCCTGAACGCGTTCAACGTCGAGGCGCCGAATCTCGCGATCACCGATCTCGACGACCTGATGGACACGCCCGTCGCCGCCTTGCGCGATATCCTGCTGTTCCGCCGTCAGCCTTATCTCGCGTCCGTGCTGCCGATGTACGCCTTCTTCGCGCTGCTCGTGCCGATGATCCTGCCGCTCGCGCGCAGCAAACCGTGGCTGCTGCTCGCGGGCAGCGTCGCGCTGTGGGCCGGCGCGCCGGCCATCAACGCGTATCTGCCTGCCGCGCCGGACATGCACTGGGACTTCAACCCGTTCGCCTGGCAGTTGCTGTTCGTGCTCGGCGCGCTCGTGCGTTGCCAGCCGGTCTATCAGCGCGTGAGTCAGCACCGTCTCGGCTGGCTCGTGACGCTCGCGGCCTGCTGTGTGGCGGCGGTCGCGGCGTACTACAAGCTCTTTGTCGAAGTCGAGCCGCTCGATCCCAGCTTCAAACAGAATCTGTCCTACTTGCGCGCGGTCAATTTCCTCGCGATCGCGTGGCTCGTGGCCAAGCTGATCGAGGCGGGCTGGGCAAGAAAGCTCGCGCAGTCTCTGCCGCTGATTGGGCTCATCGGGCGCAAGGGCTTGCTGTGCTTTATCGCCGGCGCGGTGATCTCGCTCGTGGTGGACTCGGTGCTGTATGCCGCCACCGACGGTTACCTGAACTATCCGCTAGGCTTGCTCGCCGACGCGTGCGCGATCACGGCGCTCGTTGCCGTCGCGTGTGGGACGGAGNCGCTCAAGCGGCTCGTGATGCGNATGGTAGGCACACGGCTTCGGACGTCGCCGTAACATGTGTGGGTCAGCTCTGAGCTTTGAGCTATGACTCAGCGTTGGCCGCCGTCCGCCGTGACTGTTTCCACCTCGACATGCGCCTATTCCTACAGCTTGCGCTGACCGTTCTGTGCGCCGCGTGCGGCACTTCGTCGTTCGCNAGCACGGTGACGACCCGCAGCTTCCATTCGTCCGCGCTCGGACGCGATTGGTCCTACACGCTTTATTTGCCGACCGGTTATCGTCCCGACGCCGCGCGCATTCCGGTGATCTATCTCCTGCACGGCAACAACGGCGATGCCAACGACTGGATCAGCCGCGGCCATCTGCAAAGCACCGTCGACGCGCTCATCGAACATCGCGATATTCCGCCGCTCGCCGTCGTGATGCCGCAAGGCGGCACCGACTGGTACGTGGACCGCAAGGAAAAAATGGAGACGGCGTTCTTCGACGATCTGCTGCCCGAAATCGAAACGCACTACGCGGTGTCGACGCAGCGCGCGGGGCGCATGATCGGTGGCGTGTCGATGGGCGGCTTCGGCGCACTGCGCTACGTGATGACGCAGCCCGAGCGCTTTTGCGGCGCGCTGCTGCTGAGCCCGGCCATCTACGCCGACGAACCGCCGCGCGGTTCGGCCGCGCGCCGCGTCGGCGTGTTCGGCGAACGTCAGTTCGATCCGCGGATCTGGCACGAGCTGAACTACCCGGCGCAGTGGGAGCGCTATATGAGCCGGCCGTATCGCGTGCCGGTCTTTATCGCTGCCGGCGACGACGACCTCGCGATCCAGGCCGATGCATCACTGCTTTATACGCAGCTTCGCCTGGCGGGCAATCCGGCGGCGCTGCGCATTATCGACGGCGGCCATACGTGGGACGTGTGGAGCGCCCTGCTGCCCGGCGCCCTGAAATACACGCTCGGCTGCACGCGGCTGCCGGCGCAGGAACATCCGTCGAACCAGCGGCCCTGAATCAATAAAGCACTCGCGAAAATCGCGAATCAGACAACACCCGGCGGCGCTATTGCACGAGGTCGGTCCACAGCACCATCAGGACCGTCATCAGCGCGGGGCCGATGAAGAGGCCGAGCAGCCCGAAGGTCTCCGCGCCGCCCAGAATGCCGAACAGCACGAGCAGAAACGGCAGTCGCGTGGAATTCCCGATCAACACCGGCCGCACGAAATGCTCGGCGACGAAGACCACGATCGACCCGAACACCAGAAGACCGATCGCGCTCGCGACCGATCCCTGCGAGAACAGCCACAACGCGGCGAGGCTGAAGGTTATCGGCGCGCAGAAGGGCAACATCGCGGCAATCGCGGTGATCAGCGCGAGCAGCGCGACGTGCGGCAAGCCCGTCACGAAATAGGCGACGCCGAGCAACGCGCCCTCGCCGAGTCCGACCACGACCAGCCCCGACACGGTGCCCCGCACAGCCGTGGCCATCCGCTGGACGAGCTGTGCGCCGTCTTCGCCGAAACCGCGTTGCAGACCTCTCGCCAATGCGCCCGACAGACGCGGCCCCGCCTGGAAGATCACGAACAGCGTCACGAGCATGAACGCGAACACGGTGACCGCGTGCACGGCGCGCGCCCCGAAATGGCGGCCAAGCGTGACGACCGTCGTGCTGTGCAAGCCCTTCATCGCCGCAGAGTCGCGCAACGGCGGCGTCAGATAGGCTTGCCACCACGCCTCGGCCTGGTGCGCGCCGAACGGCAAACGGTGGATGAAGTCCGGCATCGCGATGCCGTTCTCCTGCGCGGCCTTGAACCAGTCGGTGAGGTCATGCGCTTCGCGCAACGCCTGCGCGATGCCCACGCCCACCGGCAACACCACCAGCAACGCGATCGCCAGTGTCAGCACGGCAGCAATCAGCGTGGTGCGCCCGGTCAGCCAGCGGCTGCCTTCGACCTTGCGCAGAAGCGGCCATAGCGCGATCGCCAGCACGGCGGCCCAGCCGACCACCGGAAGAAAGTCGCGCACGACCCACAACGCGAGCAGCACGAGCCCGATGTACAGCGCGAGCGAAGCAGCCCTCTGTTTTTTGACGCGCTCGGGCGTCAGCAGCGACTGAGTCGGATGCGACGAGCGCGGCGGGTGCGTCGATCTGGACGGGCCGACGGGGGGACGTGAATTCATGNGGTTCGTGTGTGGATGCCGGTATGTGCGCGAGCCGACCCGAAAAAAGCAAACCCGCTAAACTGCGGGACGCGCTCGCCCAATAAACAACGACATCTTAATGGAAGCGCGCAGGGCCCTTGCGGCCTGCTTTGGCTGTCTCGCCAGCTACAACACTGCGTTGCAAAAAGCGCTCTTATCTCATTTTTGGGCGACACGCCCTTCGCCAAGCCCCGCCAATTCAAGTGCCGTCGAAAGTCAAGTCGGATTGTTGCTAATTGGGGAACAGTGTTTCAACGTAGACACAATGGCTCTGCAGCCGTTGGGGGACTAAATTCGGGCACACCACAAATTCGGAGCCGACGATGATGACCCTGGAGTCCATCCCCCTTGACGGTACTAACGGCCTACGCATCGAGATTCTCGAGCGCTCCGACACCACGCTGGTGATCCGCTGGGTCGAGCCCGGACGATGTCATTACGGCGAGCAGCGGTGGCGTCGCAGGTCGGCGCATACGTCGGGAACCTGCGCGGTATCGCGCCGCAAGATTCGCCGCGGCGATGCCGTCTTCAAGCCGGCCGAGCGCCCGGCGCCGTCGAATGCGTCCGCGATGATCTGCGCGGAAATTCTCGGCGCGCTGCCCGCCGAAGCCTGATTTCGCCGTCAATCCTGCCCACGCGCGCCGTCGCGCGTGCCGTCACGCGTGCCCTGCACCTGCCCTGCGCCTGCCCGCTCGCGCTGACTCCGCCATCGAGTCCCTAACGCCGCCGCGCGCATGAAAACCGCCCCGATTGCGGCCCTTCGTCGCGTGCGTTAAGGTGGACCTGCTTGCGTCAAATCACCCTGCCGGCCCGACGCCCGGCGGTAAAGTGACGCGCATCTCCACCCATCGCGCCGTGCGCGGCACGGCGCCGTTTGAGGGCACACCATGGCAGAAGACACGCCGCACACGTCGACCCGGCCGGAGACTCGCGCAGCCAGCGCGCCCCCTGCTCCGCTCATCGCTCCCCAGCAGTTTTCCACCGACGTCCTGCTCGAGAAATACGCCAAAGGCGACGAGCAATCCGCCGACGACGTCTTCAAGCGCGTCGCCCGCGGCGTCGCCGAGGCGGAACCGGAAGCGCTGCGCGAATCGGTCGAGGCGCTCTTCGTCGACAATCTGCGGCACGGTGCGCTCGGCGCGGGCCGCATCATGAGCGCGGCGGGCACCGGCATTGCCGCCACGCTGATCAACTGTTTCGTGCAGCCGGTCGGCGACGCGATTCAGGGCGTCGACGAACAAGGGCTGCCGGGCATCTACGTCGCGCTGCTGCAAGCCGCGGAAACCATGCGGCGCGGCGGCGGCGTCGGCTACAACTTCTCGGCGATCCGGCCGAAGGGCGCGCGGGTTCACACCACGAGTTCGTCGGCGTCCGGTCCGTGCAGTTACATGGATGTGTTCGACGCGTCGTGCCGCACGGTGGAAAGCGCCGGCTCGCGGCGCGGCGCGCAGATGGCCGTGCTCGACTGCAATCATCCCGACCTGCTCGAATTCATCGAAGCCAAACATTCGAAGGGACGCTGGAACAACTTCAACGTTTCCGTCGGCGTGACCGACGAATTCATGCGCGCCGTCGAAGAAGACCAGCCGTGGCAACTCGTGCATCGCGCGGAACCGTCGCCGGCGCTCCGTGCGGCCGGCGACGTGCGGCAGCGCGACGACGGCCTGTGGGTCTACAGCGAGCGGCCGGCGCGCGAGATCTGGGACCGCATCATGCGCTCCACGTACGACGTCGCGGAACCGGGCATCGTGTTCATCTCGCGCATGAACGAGGACAACAACCTGCGTGCCGTCGAAACGATTCGCGCGACCAATCCGTGCGGCGAACAGCCGTTGCCGGCTTACGGCTGCTGCAATCTCGGGCCGCTCAATCTGACGCGTTTCGTGATCGACCCGTTCGCGCAACTCAAAGGCCGCGAGCCTTCGTTCGATTGGGACGGCCTCGCTCGACGCACGCGCACGCAAGTGCGCTTTCTCGACAACGTACTCGACGTCACGCTGTGGCCGCTGCCGCAGCAATACGACGAATCGCGCGCGAAGCGCCGCATCGGCGTGGGCTTTACGGGTCTCGGCGATACGCTCGTGATGCTCGGGCTGCGCTACAACTCGCAGGAAGGCCGCGACTTCGCGGTGCGCATTGCGCGGCTGATGCGCGACGAGGCGTATCGCGCGTCGGTGGAACTCGCGAAGGAGCGCGGCGCGTTTGCGCTTTTCGATGCCGCGCGCTACCTCGAAGCCGGCACCTTCGCGTCGCGGCTGCCCGAGGACATCAAGGAAGCGATTCGCCGCGACGGCATCCGCAACAGCCATCTTCTGTCGATCGCGCCGACCGGCACCGTGAGCCTCGCGTTCGCGGACAACGCGTCGAACGGCATCGAGCCGGCCTTCTCGTGGACCTACACGCGCATGAAGGTGATGGCCGACGGCGGCCGCGAATCGTTCGATGTCGAAGACTACGCGTACCGGCTTTATCGCGAGCT
>JGI24739J22299_10000696_pt1 | contig 12188 bp, 8 predicted proteins | sample KBSCornC5_FD_22299 | JGI IMG/M metagenome (IMG submission 22299)
ATTTCGCTGTTTTTCTGGTCGAAAGTTGCCTGGCTAACGCCGGGCATGAGGGATTATAACGGCCACTGCGCCAGCCAAAGGCTGACGGCAGTGGCAAAAGGAGAAGATTAAGCGGTGCGGAACACAGAGACCATGTCGCGCAGATCGCTCGCACGTTTTGCCAGCTCGTCAGCAGAAGACGCCGACTGTTCAACCAGCACGGCGTTTTGCTGCGTGACCTGGTCCATCTGATTAACCGCAATATTTATCTGGCTTACGCCGCTGCTTTGCTCTTCAGAGGATGAGGAGATATCGCGAATCAACTGAGATGTCTGTTCAATTGCTTCGACGCTCTGTTTTACTTTGCTGCCGGCATCCTGCGCCAGCATTAAGCCCTCATTCGAATGCCCAACGGACTGCTCAATCAGGCCCTTAATTTCTTTCGCTGCGCTGGCCGAACGCTGGGCCAGCGCCCGGACTTCAGCGGCAACCACGGCAAAACCTTTGCCCGTCTCGCCCGCACGCGCTGCTTCCACGGCCGCATTCAGCGCCAGAATATTAGTCTGGAAGGCGATGCTGTCAATAACGGAGGTGATTTCTTCGATTTGCCCCGAACTGCTGCGAATTTTTTGCATAGTAGTCATTACAGAAGTCATCGCTTCGCCGCTCTTCAGCGCTGCGTTAGTGGCTGAAACCGCCATATCTGATGCGTAGCGCGTGTTGTCAGCATTCTGCTTGATGATTGAAGAGAGCTGCTCCATGCTGGCCGCGGTTTCCGCCAGTGAGGCCGCTTGTTCTTCAGTTCGGGAAGAGAGGTCGTTATTCCCCATCGCAATTTCTTCAGAGGAGTTTGCGATGGTTGACGCATTGTTTTTAATATTCGATACCAGAAGCGCAAGACGTTGCTGCATTTGCGAGAGCGCATTGAGCAACTCAGCAATTTCATTTTTACCTGACACGGTAATCGTCGTCATTAAATCACCGGCGGCCACTTTACTGGCAAGTAAAACCGCTTCTTTTACCGGACGGGTAACGGACCGGCTGATCATCACCGCCACACATACGGCCAGCAAGGCCACGGCGATCAGTGAAGCCAGCAATATATATTGTGAACGACGACGTTGGTCGATTTGGTCGTTCAGTGTTTTTCCCAGCTGNAGGCTGAGTTTCATGCCAAGATCGTTATAAGTGTTAATANCCTGGGTGAAGTCTTTTACATATTCAACAGGGGTAATTTGAACACGTTTTGTAATAAAGACATCTTCAGCCAGTTTAAGGACGCTGGCGGAACGTTGGAAGGCATCATTCGCCAGCGCGGTAAATTCAGATTTGAGATCCGGCTCTACGGCAAACGCTTTATTTAACACATTACTGAATTTTTCCAGCGCCGCATTACCCCCTTCAATCTGGTACTCCATCGTGCCGCGTGAAGAATCGGATGCGTTGTCACCCGCGGCAATCACAGAGGTACCGCTGGCTCTGATGCGTCCAAGCGTCTCGGTCAGTTCAGGTAACCGACCATAGATACTCATGATAAGTTGATACGTATTGAGGTCCGCGTCCAAAGAAAGACCATATAAATCAAGAATGTCCTGGTTGGTGTCCAGTAAGTTCTGAATCAGCAGCGCGTGATGCGAAAGGCTGGTAGCCAGCGTCAGTTTACCCGATGCAACATCTTGCTGAAGCTGAGACCAGGCGGCTTTGACGCCGTTGAAGCGCTGGGTCGGCTGCGCACTGGCATCATACTGGCGTAATTCTGCGGCAATAGTATCTGTCAGGGTATCTATCTGAGAGGCAAGTGCCAGGCGCGGCGCATTATCAGGTTTATTCAATGAAATGGCGATTGCACTTTCAGCNCGGTGACGCTGAATCAGGTTAAGCAACGTCAGGATATCTTTTTCGACCGGTACGCCCTGCAGNTCTTGTTTCTTCGCATCAATAGCCTGATTACCCGTCTGGATAAATAAATAGGTGGGAAAGACAAATAATACCAACGCGAAAATCCCCAGGATCAGGAATTTAGTCGGCAGACTAATGTTATTGAGAATGTTTTTCATTTATTGAATTCCAGGTGAAATGGTGTTTTTTGATGAATGCCATCAAATATTATTCGTGTAATTTATTTATAATAATCTTTGTTAAATTNCTATTTATCANNGCCTTGCGCGTGACTCTTGGTCACTATGTGTCTGTNGAAATGCGCAGGGGAAAATCTACTTTCCATAGTAGAGGAGATTATAGAATGTGGTGTGTTATTTTCCACGTTAGAAATGCACAATATTTTCTTTTGGATGCGGTTAAGCCAAATTAATATTTTTTCGATAACCTCAGGCTAATCATAAATAGGTATGTCCGGGGTTGTGATAAATGAAAACCTTTTCATTTATTAAAAAATATAAAAATAGTAAAGTTTTTAAAAAATGTGCCGATAATATCCCCGTTTAATTATTCTGTGTGTTTTAAAAAAGCGCCCTTGTCGGGATGCTGGCATGCGCATGCATAAAAATTAAAGTGATAACGCTCAACGCTACTCCATTTCTCTCGCGCAGCGCTAATTATGAATGGCGGCAGTCTGGCTCCTGTTATCTCACCCGCAAACCCAAACCTCAATCCAAACCCAAATCCAAACCCAAATCCAAACCCAAACCCAAACCCAAATCCAAACCCAAACCCAAATCCAAACCGTCATCGCTACCGGTTTCGTTGCCATGATAGCAGCGGTGATCGTCAGGCACAGCCAGTGACTTATCCTTTCGTTATCCTGTCCGTTGCACAAACCCACTCCCTGGACAGTCTGCGGGTCTTCCTGACCGGACAATCGCGGCTGACAGCAAAAATCCATAGCGTTAAGCCCATCAATCAGCAGAGTATGCCGCAGCAACGACGTTTTATATTATTTTTCTTAATCGAAAAGGAAGCATGGAATATTTTTTAATAAAGGGTTGGTTGGTGACATTTATTTTTTCATGGCGCGATAGAATATAAAGTCGCATTCGTCAAATTATTAAAGGAAATTATTATAATAACATGATTATCAATGTCTTACATTATTATAACTATTATTTATGATTTTTTTACTGTGGTTTTTATTATTTCAACCGATACCTGTTTCCTAACATAAACAGGAGTCCCCATGAAAATCTCTACGCGTCTCACTATCAGCTTTGGCCTGTTGATTACGTTATTCATTATCTGCACCTCGGTGGCCTATAACGGCCTGAATAATGCCCGTAATGGCATGGACAACGCCGTCAATGTCAAAATGAAGAAATACCGTCTGGGGATGGAAATGTACGGCGGGTTACGTGATATGGCCGTCATCGTTCGTAACCTTGCCCTGCTGACCGAAGCCGACCAGATGCAGAAGGAATGGCAGCGTATTGTCACGCAAAAAGCCCGTTATATTGAAAACCGCGAACGGCTTGCTGCCATGGTCGCCGAAGATTCAACCCCGCAGGCCCGGGAAGCCTTCGACAAGATCGTCAGCAGCGAAGGCCCCGTTCTGGCCGTGCTGGATCACGCAGGGCAGTTAGGCCTGCAAAATAAACAGCAAGAAGCGATAAGCTACCTGATAAAAACGGTCAGGCCGCTGCAGGGCCAGTTGCTGGAAGCCCTCAAGGAAATGACGAATATTCAAATGGAAGACAGTGAGCGGTCGGTTGAAAACACCAGTCAAAACGTTCACAGAGCAACCACAATCTTAATGATTCTGGCCTCGCTTTCCGTGGCGATTTCAATTGCGGCGGGCTTCATCATTACCCGAGTATTGATGCGCCAACTGGGCGGGGAACCGGCCCAGGCCCAGGCACTGTCTGCGGCCATCGCCAGCGGCGACCTCACAGCGCCGGTCATACTCCGCCACAACGATTCCAGCAGCCTGCTTGCCTCGCTGGCTAACATGCAGTCCAGCCTGCGAAGTCTGGTTACGCAAATCAAAGAATCGGCAGGTTCGGTCGCCTCCGCCTCAGACGAGATCGCCCAGGGCAATACTGAGCTGTCATCACGCACTGAACAGCAGGCCGCAGCCCTGCAGGAAACGGCGGCCAGTATGGAACAGTTGACCGCGACGGTGAAAAGTAATACTGCCAGTGCTCAGCATACCGCCACCGTTGCCAGAGAGGCTGCAACCCTGGCACGCACTGGTGAGTCAGAGGTGCAGTTGATGTCTCACACCATGAATGAAATCGCATCCAGTGCTACCAAGGTTCGTGACATCACCGGCGTGATTGAAAGTATCGCGTTCCAGACAAACATCCTGGCGTTGAACGCCGCTGTCGAAGCGGCGCGGGCGGGTGAAGACGGACGCGGATTTGCCGTTGTTGCCGGCGAGGTCAGAACGCTGGCGCAGCGAAGCGCCACCGCAGCGAAAGAGATTAAAGAACTTATCGAACGTGCCGTAGAGCAGGTGGACAGCGGCGTGCACGTCGCGGCCGGTACGGGTGAAAGCATCTTAAAAGTCGTGGGCATGGTGAACGAACTGGCGGGCGCAATGGATGAGATTTCGATGGCGTCCTCGGAGCAGATGCAGGGCATTTCTCAGGTCAGCATTGCGGTCAGCCAGATGGACGGGGTCACCCAGAATAACGCGGCACTCGTCGAAGAGTCTTCGTCTGCTTCGCAGTCCCTGTCTGAACAGGCACATTCATTACGCGGTATGGTTGAGGCATTCAGAGTGTAACGACGCGCCGAAGCGATGCGTCACGCCTGGCTGACCGTTCATTTATGCGGTCAGTCAGGCTATATGCGCCTGCGGCACGCAATGTTATAAAATCAATAAACAGCAGTTTTACAAGCGCTTATTGAGGATTTCTCCCGCCGCTGGCCGGGAGTGCCTGGGCTGTAAGGCAAATTCAGGCTTCCAGTGCGGGTGATTTTTTGTGTAAAGTAGTCAGCTGAACAGGGCGTTGCCTGAGATGACCCGGCAATGTTACTGCAGTGCCTTGCTGCAGCCAGCCCATGCTGATAAGGAGTTTTTAACCGTCATGCGTATCACGCCACCCTGAGTTTTATCCCTTCCCTGTCGTCCCGATCCCATTCGGACGCACCTTATTGACATCCCGTCTGTGGATGTGACGCTTTCTGTCTGAAATCTGCCCTTTTGGGCGAACTGCATTCAAAATTTGAGAAAATACTATGTTGCTGTCCTCGACGAGTAAGGACTGGCTGGGTAACGTCCGTGGTGACGTGCTGGCTGGTATTGTTGTCGCGCTCGCGCTGATTCCTGAAGCGATCGCTTTTTCTGCCATCGCGGGTGTCGATCCTCAAGTGGGTCTTTACTCCGCCTTCTGTATTCCGGTTGTCATGGCTTTTTTTGGTGGGCGTCCGGCGATGATTTCCTCATCCACCGGCGCGATGGCGTTGCTGATGGTGACGCTGGTCAAAACGCACGGGCTGCAGTATCTGCTTGCCGCATCGTTGCTCACCGGCGTACTTCAGGTCATTGCGGGTTACTGTAAACTCGGCAACCTGATGCGCTATGTGTCGCGTTCGGTGGTCACGGGATTCGTTAATGCGCTGGCCATTCTGATTTTCCTGGCGCAGTTGCCTGAACTCACTCATGTCACCTGGCATGTTTATGCGCTCACCGCCGCCGGCCTGGCGATTATTTATCTTTATCCACTGTTCGACAAAACACTGCCGTCACCGCTGATCTGCATTGTGATTCTGACGGCAGTTTCATTGTTTCTGCACCTGGATGTGCGAACCGTGGGCGATATGGGCAAACTGCCTGACAGCCTGCCCATTTTTCTGCTTCCCGACGTGCCTTTGAACATCGACACCTTGTTGATCATTTTGCCTTACTCCGCAGGTCTGGCCGTGGTTGGCTTGCTGGAGTCGATGATGACGGCGACCATTATTGATGACATGACGGACACCGCGAGCGACAAAAACCGCGAATGTAAGGGGCAGGGCATCGCCAACATCTGTACCTCCTTCATCGGCGGAATGGCAGGCTGCGCGATGATTGGTCAGTCGGTGATCAATGTAAAATCAGGCGGTCGTGGACGGCTTTCCACACTCACGGCGGGTATCACGTTGCTGGTGATGGTGGTGTTTCTGCGCCAGTGGGTATCTCAGATTCCCATGGCGGCACTGGTCGCGGTCATGATAATGGTTTCGATAGGTACCTTCTCCTGGCGTTCGGTGGCGACGTTACGCACCCATCCTCTCTCAAGCAGCGTCGTCATGATAGCTACCGTGCTGGTCGTGGTTTTTACCCATAATCTTGCCTTTGGCGTCATCGTGGGCGTGCTGATTGCTGCATTAAATTTTGCCACCAAAGTGGCACGCTTTATGGCGGTCAGTTCCACGCGATCAGGCGATTGTCGCCATTACGCCATTACCGGGCAGGTATTTTTCGCCTCCGCCGATCGCTTTGTCCGCAGCTTTGACGTTCAGGAGGATCTGGAAAAGGTGGTTATTGACGTAACCCATGCCCATTTCTGGGACATCACGTCTGTTAACGCGCTTGATCGGGTGGTGGTTAAATTCCGTCGGACAGGGGCGGATGTCGAGATTCGTGGCATGAACGAGGCGACAAAAACCGTTGTCGATCGTTTTGGCGTACATGACAAACCCGAAGAAGTTGAAAAAGTCTTTGGCGGACATTAACCGCATCGGGCCTGATGTTCAGGCCCGCTCTTTCTGTCACGCCGCGACACGCTGGAGTTTGCACGAATGGAACCGGGTTAGCAGCATTGCAGGTGCACTGTTCACTATTATGGTCATATCGACGCCATGGTTTGGTATTTCTCTACNGGAACAAGGCAGATATAACGGTAATGACCGAGCATCTGGATCACCTAGCGAAGCCGGGAGTCAACGTGCTGACCCAAAGACAAAAGGCATTAATTCATCTTTTAGCTTCTCAGGGCGAATGGCGCTCGGCAACAGATATTGCCCGGACGCTGAAGGTTTCAGCCAGTACGCTGCGCCGCGATGTAGATTCCGTTAATCACTATTTCGCCGACAAGGAGAGCCGAATCCTCAGCAAACCCGGGTTGGGATTGTTGCTGGAAAATGGCGTCGCCTTACCCGTGGATCTGCATGGGGAAGAGGTAAAAGGTTTGTTGAAAAATAAAAGGCTGGTCGCCATCACAACAGACTTGCTTACCTGTTCTCCATCACCGCTCACGCTGAGCGCATTGGCGGAAAAATATTTTATCAGCCGCTCTTCCATCGTGGCAGATTTACGAAAAATTGAGGTCTGGTTAACGCCTTTTTCACTGCGCATCGCGCGTAGCCATAGCGGAACCTGTATTACCGGCAGCGACCGGGATATTCGTCTGGCGCTGAAAGAGATTATTACCTTCAGCGTGATGAGTGGTTACCCTGTCGCCGACAGCCGCATCGATCGTTTTTCGCGCGTTCAGCTGGTGGCGGAGTTTGGCAGCGACAATGTAGCCTGCTGCATTAATCTGATCACCTACATTGAAGAGGCGCTGCACTGCGCCATTAGCGAGCCCTATTATACCAACCTGTTTTCCCATCTGCTGGTGACGATTAAAAGAGCGCTTAACGGCACGCCACCCGCGCCAGCGGAGTCGGACATGGCAGGTTACAACAATCACGAATGGTCAGTCGCCCGGCAAGCGGTCAGATGGCTGGAGGAAAATTACGCGGTCTCCTTCGCGCCCGTTGAGGTTCACTATATTTATCAATACCTCATCTCGTCGGGTCGGCATCCGTTTAGCGCCGGTTTTCCCTCTCCATCGCACTACGACGAAGACGCCGTGAACTACGCCACGACCTTAATCACCCGGCTTTCTTCGTTATTAAGACAGAATATTGGCAGCGACAGCGTGCTGCTTAACGCGTTGGTGTCACATGTGAAGCCCATGCTTAATCGGCTGGCCTACCGCATTGTTATTCACAACCCGTTGCTGGACGAGATACGTAAAGAATTTGCCGCGGTATTTAACGTCGTCAAACAGGCCGTGTTGCACCTTAATCAGCAGTGGGGGCTTCCGACAGCGTCGGATGATGAGATTGCCTATCTGACTATTTACATTCAGAACGCGTTAGAAAAGTGTCATGCAACTAAACGCGTCATGCTGGTGTGCTCCAGCGGCATTGGTACATCTCAGCTGCTTTCCAGCCGAATCAGCCGGGCCTTTCCCGAATGGGAGATCGTGGATATTGTGCCGGGTGCCCGCCTGAACGAANCCATTAAGAAAGTCAGGTGCGATTTAATTATCTCCACGATCAGACTGGAGGAGACTGAACATCCTGTGGCCTATGTTTCTGCCCTGTTTTCAAACAGAGATGTTTTGCGGGTGATGGAGTGCCTTAATAAAGAAGATAATGCTAACGGAGTAACGGATGCATAATAAAATTGTTGTGGCCGATCTGTTAAGTCAGACCTGTGTTTTTATGAATCTAAATGCAAAAAATAAAGATGAGGTTATTGAGAAATTAACGCAAAGCTTGTGTGAATTAAATATTATCAGCAACAAAGAAGGTTTTATTCATGACGTCATGCTGCGCGAAGCATTAGGTTCTACCGGCTTCGAAAATCAGATAGCGATCCCGCATGGAAAATCGCAGTGGGTGAACGAAACCCGGATCGCGGTAGCCAAACTGGCGTCCCCCGTGGAATGGGAAACCATGGACGATTCGCCGGTCAGCCTCGTGATTCTGTTTGCGGTTAAAGAAGCCGACAGCGGCGCGGGACATATAAAACTACTGGCAAAAATTTCAATTGCCCTTGGCGATGATGAAGTCGTTGAGGCATTACTAAACGCACAGACAAAAGAGGCCTTATTTAATTTATTAGTTAATAACACCCAGGAGTAAGCCTTTCACCGGGAGGAAAAATGAATATTATTGCGATTACCGCCTGTCCCACAGGCGTAGCACACACTTATCTGGCGGAAGCCAATTTAAAAAAGAGCGCAGAGAAAAAAGGCATAACGATCCTTGTTGAAACACAGGGTGCCGTTGAAAGTGACTATATTTTCACTGAAGAGGATATTAAACGTGCTGATATCGTGCTTATTGCCGCGGATAAAAAGATTGATTGCTCCCGCTTTATCGGCAAAAGCATGATTACCGTGTCCGTTACCCGAGCCGCGAGAGATGCCGCTGGATTACTGGACGAGATTTTATCCGGGGCCTTAACCGGCGAAATCTGTTCTGCCTCATCAGAAGACGTAACCTTGCAGGGCAGAGACAAAGACAAAAAAGCGGCGCTGTCGAGCATCTATGTGCATCTGATTACCGGCGTCAACCTGATGATCCCCTTTGTCGTGGCTGGCGGGATATTAATTGCCCTCAGTTTTTCTTTTGGGATCACTGCCGCCACGCCAGGCGATCCCCTCTATAACCCCATTGCAAAGATGCTGTCCGATATTGGTGGCGGTGCCGCTTTTGCGTTAATGCTGCCGATTCTTTCACTGGGCATCAGCAAGTCGATTAGTGGCAATATGGGGATTGTGTCGGGCGCGGTGGGCGGCATGTTAGCCATTCATACCGGATCGGGTTTTCTTGGCGCCTTACTGGCGGGCTTTATGGCGGGCTACATCACGCTGCTCGTGGTGAAGTACATCAACTTACCCAAGGCCATTGCCGGACTTAAACCCATTCTGATTGTGCCACTGTTAAGTGTGTTCCTGACCGGTGCGCTGATGATTCTGGTCGTCGGCCAGCCCATTAAGCTGCTGTTACAGAGCCTGACTACCTTCCTGACGGATATGGGAAATGCCAACGCTGCTATCTTCGGATTGCTTATCGGAATGATGGTGGCTTTCGATATGGGCGGGCCGCTTAACAAAACCGTCTGTATGTTCGCGATTGGATTGATGTCGACCGGAATCTACGAACCCATCGCAGCATGCATGGCTGCGGGAATGGTTCCTCCCTTGGGCATTGCCCTTGCCACCACCCTTTTTAAAAAGAAATTCAGCGTTCAGGAGCGCGAAACCGGCAAGGTCACCTACGTGCTCGGCCTCTCTTTTATCACCGAGGGGGCCATTCCGTATGCCGTGGCGGACCCGCTTCGCGTCATTCCCGCCATTGTGGCGGGCTCGGGACTGGCTGGCGCACTGTCAATGATGCTCGGCTGTGCTTCCCGCGCACCGCATGGCGGGATCTTCGTTATGTTCATACCGAACGTCATTACCCATGTCTCAGCCTACCTGTTTGCCATTCTCGCCGGTGCGCTGTTTACCGCACTAATCCTCAGAGTGATTAAAAAAGATCATCCGCAACATTTACCGCAGGAGTGAATTATGTTGATAAATATGAAGGCGTTACTGAAGGTGGCGCAGGAGAATCAGTTCGGCGTCGGTGCCTTCAACATCGCCTCCGCTGAGTTTGCCCGGCTGGTCATTGAGGTGGCGGAATCCCTGCAATCTCCCGTCATCCTGGAAGTGCATCCCGATGAGCACGCTTTCGTCGGCGACAGTTTCATCGCCTATCTCAGGGAACTGGCGGTTAACGCTTCCGTGCCGGTGGTGATTCATCAGGATCACGGCCAGACGCTGGCGCATATTTTAACCGCCATCCGCACCGGCTATACCTCGGTCATGATCGATGCCTCAGGCTTGCCATTTGAAGAGAATATTGCGCTGACGCGTGAAATCACCGCCATTGCCCACAAGGTTAACGTCTCGGTAGAAGCCGAACTGGGAACGATTGGCGTGGCAGAGGGGAGCGCGGAAGGGGGGCACAGTGAAATTCTCTATACCGATCCCGACCAGGCGGAACGGTTTGCCAGAGAAACCGGGGTGGATACGCTTGCCGTGGCCATCGGCACGTCGCATGGTTTGTATCCTGCCGGTAAACAGCCTGTACTGGATATTGACCGTCTCAAAGCCATCAGACAGCGGCTGACGATTCCGTTGGTTCTGCACGGCGGCTCTGGCAACAAAGACAGCGAGGTCGCGGAGTCGATTAAGTATGGCGTAGGGAAAATCAATATCTCCAGCGATATGAAGAAGGCGTTTTATGTCGCGCTGCAGGAAGAATTGCAGTCAAACGGACATGAACCCAGCGCACTCTACGTGCGCCCGATGGCGGCGGCGAAAGCCGTTGTCGAGCACAAGATGCGGCTTTTCTCTTCAGCGGGGAAGGCCGGACTGTATTAAGCGTTAACGCTGGCGGTAACGGGCGAGCCGCGGTTAAACCTGTATTGACCGGGGAGCCAACCTCAGCGATCAGCAAGCCGCTTTGGTGGGAACCCCTTGCCGCTAAGAGCGGAGCGGGCGGCCTGAGGCAGGCGGCCCGCGTTGTACCGCATTCTGTGAGTAACGCTGAGGCCGTGATAAGGCGTTGCCGTGCGCAAGACGCCGGTTTATTGAATCGTCAGAACCACGCGGCCAATCAGCCTGATATCATCAATCCCGCAATCAAACGCTACGCCGATGCCGCTGACGTGCACCTTCCTGACCGGAATGCGCGTTAGCGTCCTGACGCTGGCGGTTCCTTCAATTTCGACCAACCAGACGCCGTCATGCATATCTTCAAAATCGGTATCGATGATGTACTGGGTGGTTTCCGCCAACAGTAAGAAAGCACTGCGCGGTTCCTGTTTCAATGGCGCGTATAGCGCTTTATCCAGCATCACATAACCCGCTTCCTCGATTTTGCCGCTGATTAGCTTTTTTCTAACCAGCGTGGGCGTGTCGGGTTTGCTTTCAGAGAATTTTGAGCCTTTGCCTGTGATCAACCATTGCAGGTCTGCGCCCGTTTCCATCACGCACTGTAAAACGATATCTGAAGGAAAAACATCACGTTTATAGCGTGCAGACAGGCTACTTGCTGCAATTCCAAGGTGATCTGCAAGCTGCATTTTCATGGTAAAGCCGTAGGCATCGACAACGCGATCCAGAGCTTCTGCGCTCGAGTTCGGAAATTTGAAATTAGTATAAACGCTCATTTTTATTGACACTTAGATTTAGTCTAAGNATCCTCCAGTTTAAGTTAGCCTTTGAATGATGCAACAGGGTGCGGCTTTATCTGATAACTCANGATTTTGCCTGATGAGGCTCATTTTTACAATCATNAAGCCAGAACCTTATTGTCGCAATGAGATGCAGGGCTAATGCAGTCAGCGCACGTGGAGAGGCGCGTAAAAGCGCGCTTTCAGGGTCGAAAGCGCTCTCAGGCCGTGGCTGGCGCAGCAACGCGCCCTGCCCGGGGCAATCTGGGGGGAAACCGTCTGCGCACCTGCCGTTTCGCTTAATGCTTAACGAGCGTTATGGATGAGA
>JGI24739J22299_10000698_pt1 | contig 12184 bp, 13 predicted proteins | sample KBSCornC5_FD_22299 | JGI IMG/M metagenome (IMG submission 22299)
CGCGTTCATCGCGGTTGAAGTGGGTAGGAAATCGAGTGGAAAGTCGGGTACATCCGCACGCGCAGCGGCGCACGCGGCCGCCGCTAAAGCGGCCGCCAGCCATAGTTTCTTCTGCATATCTGTCTCTCCGGGGATTCTGCTTTTGTTGGAATGCGGAAGCGGAGCGAGTCCGGCAGGTTCACGGCGGACACGAAGGCTGGCGACGCAGGGTAGCTGCGCAAACGTTTGCCTGCCCGGACGGAATCGGGACCGTCGGATGGACTGTAGCGACTCTCCGTACTCAACAATTTAAGAATGTAGTCTGACTACAGCATCAGTACTTTTACCGATACGACGCGTTTTTATGCCGAATGAAGGCTATCCGTTAAAACGATTGGCGATTAAACGCAATGAATGCGCAAGCTCCAATGCATTGAGCACGACGAGTGCTGATTATCCTGTTGGCATTGTTTGAAGAGGCGATTGCGCGCTTCCTGCCGGCTCGAAACGTAGAAGCGTTAGCTCTATGGGTAGACTTCTGCGACCGACACGACCGCGAGCATCACCGGAGTCGGATGAGTCACGGTATCGCCGCGCGAATCCATCTTTCTACAAGCGGTGCTTGGCCAATGTGCGAAGTGGATGCCTGCAAGGAAGGCCGGCGCGCCATTGGCGGTTCGGCTAGATGGCGCCGTATCGCGGGCAAAGTGCAAACGATCTTCGCCACACATCAGGCCGGCACGAGCTGGCCCTCTGAATATCTTGTCAGCACAGAAGCAAGGATCATGTCGAACGCGTTCGACGGCGCTGTGGCGCCGCGGTGGAACGGCCGGAACACCACGTCGCCCCGTTTGACCGACATGCCGCTGAGCGCGCAAACACCCCTGACGCGGGCATAGCCGGCTCGCCAGGTCTGATCAAGATAGCTGCCGCGCGTAGCGTCGCTCCACGAAACGAGCACGGTCGTGTCGGTTCGCCATTCGATGCTTCGAATCGTAGAGTTCCTAAGCGCCGCATGCGCAACCACCGTGCGGCTGGGTCGCTCGCGGCGCCGCGAAGCCTGGTAAACCGCCGATGCAGTCTCATGCCAATGCGCGCTCAGCCGTCCGATAATCTGCGACCATGGGTCGAGTCCACACATCTCCGGTTCTCCTGCGACTTCCAGCGGCGATCGCATGCAAAGTGCAGCGCCTCTGGGTTTAAAGTCTCATGGCTGCGGGGCTCACACGAACATTACCGGGTCAATTGCCGTCGCTAACGGCTCGATCGTTCGCATGAAATACGCATGCCGGCTTACAGCTTTGGCACGCTATCTCCGCCTTTGCGGCGAGCAGGCTCAAGGCACTGTGAAAGCGGGCGGCATAGGCGGCAGTAAACAACTGCTCGGGATTCGTCCCGCCGCACGGACCGCCGAGCGGTGCAGGCAAGCGCAGGTCGAGATCGAATTGGCCGTCGTCCGATCGGACTACGCCTGATGCTGGACCATGGCCNGCATCGCCGCCCGTGGCGGTCACGGTCGTCGAGTACGNTGGCCACCTTCGATAGCAANGATCGTCNTGATTGTTCTCCGCGGATAGTGCGCCGGGCCGGCCTCGATGCGCCGTCAACGCATGGGTGCATCGTAGGTGCGCGGCGGCCCGTCGGGAAGGCTTGCGCGGCGACGCACCGTGTTGCTTCCAAAGCACCAATCAGAGCGCCGGCACCGACGTCATGGTGGTCAGGCATTGCAGGTCGAGCGCGCGCGTTCGTTCAGCCATGTAGTCGATGAACACGCGGATTCTGGAGGGCAGATGCTTGCGGCTGAGATAACAGAGGTAGTGACCGCAGTCGCCTGGCGCATATTGGAAATGAGACACTGCCGATTGTTGACTACCGGTTGCAATCGCGCTGCTCGCCCCAACCGCAATCAACGTGGGCATAGCCGGCACAGGTAGAACGAGCGACGCGCCAGGCACACTCAGGAATACGACTAGCGCGCCATCTTGCGCGATGAGTTCATGGGAAAACACGTGCCTTGTGAGCCCCAGAGCGGGCGGGGCCTATTGGGCGTGCCAATCGACAGCCGGGTTGACCGCCTTGCCGGCAGTGCAACAACGGATGACCTCGTCGGTCGACCACAATACGCTGCTGCTCCAGTACTTGAACAGCTCTGAAATTTGCGTCTCGCTGAAATACGTCCGCATACGCGCCCAGATTTCATCGGACGCCGATTGTTCACTGACACCCGAAAGGTGTTCCATCCAGGCCAACGCGGCCTTCTCCGCACTACAGAAAACATCGGCGCACCGCCAGCTTCCGATATGCTCAATCTTCGATGTGGGCACGGCAGCATGAAGCGCCAAGCGGAGGCCATACTGAACGCACAACAGACAGCCGTTGATCTGCGATGCGCGCAAATCGAGGAGCGCGATCAGGCCCGCGTCGAGCGGGCCACTCTGAATAGGGGGCGTCACGATCACGCTCTTCGCAAGCTAGCTGCGCAGGAAAGACAAAAGGTCCTCATTAAGCTGATCCTTGTGGGTATCCGTCAATCCATGCGGCGCGCCGGGATAAATCTTCAGGATCGCGTGAGGGACGAGTTTCTTACTCGAACGGGCGCCAATATCCACGGGAACGACCTGATCGTCGTCGCCGTGAATGATCAGTGTCGGTCTGTCGAACTTCAACAGATCCGCCGTGAAATCCGTTTCGGAATAGGCTTTGACCGATTCGTAGACGTTCTTTAAACCACCGGTCATTCCCTGGCGCCACCATGCGTCGATCAGACCTTGCGACACCTTGGCGCCCGGTCGGTTAAAGCCGTAGAACGGGCCAGCGGGGATGTCCTTGAACAATTGGGAGCGATTGGCGATTATTGCAGCCCGAACGCTATCGAACGATTCAATAGGTACCCCAGATGGATTGCCAGGCGTTTTTACCATCAACGGCGGCACGGCTGAAATCAGCCCGATCTTCGATACGCGGGACGTACCGTGCCGGCCCACGTAACGCGCGACTTCGCCCCCTCCGGTCGAAAACCCGATAACGGCAACATCGCGCAGACCGAGCGTCTGGATGACTGTCGCGAGATCGTCCGCGTAGTGGTCCATGTCGTTGCCGTCCCACGGTTGGCTCGAGCGACCGTGCCCGCGGCGATCATGTGTGATGACTCGAAACCCGTGGGAGGCCAGAAAGAAAGCCTGGTTTTCCCAGCTATCCGAGCTGAGTGGCCAACCATGGCTCAGCGTTACGACGGGACCGTCTTTCGCGCCCCAATCCTTGAAGTACAGGCTCACTCCGTCTCGGGTACGGATAACGTCACCGGTATGACCAGCGGACGACATCTGCCCGGTCGTGCCGGGTCCTGACTGCTTGCTGGCAGCCGATGCCACAGTTGTCGTCAACGTTGCGGCGATCCCGCCAATCAGCAGGTTTCGGCGTTTTGCATCGGGGGAAACATGTCCCAGGTTTTTAGTCATGGCTCAAGTCCAGAATTATTCGACCGGGAGATGGGGGAATTGGCTTGCTTACCGGTCGAGTCATCACAATAACCACGAAGCATTCATTGGCCTAGTTAAGCGATGCAAAACGCCGTTGATTGCTCTACGTTCACCCTATTAGAAGATCGCGGTTATTTAACGGCGCTTAACATCTACGCTAGCTAATTATGTTTGGCAAAGGCAGAGGGTGAACGGGAGCATATGAAAGTAACCAATCCGTAACCGCAAGATCAGAACTTCAGCGCATGCAACTGGTGAATCTTATCGAGAAGCCAGTGGAAGCTAGCGTGCTCATCGGCTCCAGGCGCGGCGTTTTTCATCGCCATTTTATGCAACATGTCTTGCCGTTGTGAAAGTAGCCGGCACATTCGATGAGTCACCTCCTGGCTATCCCTCAATAGAGGTGTTACATCGTCCTTGTTCAATCTGTAAATGACGCTCCTCGTGAGCGTCACGATCTTCACCTGAACCGGCAAACCCGCGAGCAGCCCGGTCTCCCCCATCGTATCGCCGGGCCCGAGACGCACCACTTCGACGGCCCCGGCAGGTTGCTCCGTTGAAACACTGAGCACGCCCGAGCCGACGATTGCGAGACTGTCGGGCACCACTTCCGGCGTGAAAATCACCTGCCCGGCGTCGTATTCATGCCGCACCATGCAACTGGACAGCAACTTCAACTCCTCGTCGCCGATGGCGGCGAATAGTTCTATGCGTCTAAGCAGGCGCTCCTCTGCTTTTGCCACGATGGCCGTGACCGATGGCACGCCTCGTGGTTGGAGATCGACCCCCGCGGCGATAAGGTGTCGATAACAGAGGTCGTACAGCTCGTTTGTCAATGGCGTCTTTTTTGCCGTGTCGTCGACGAAGGCCGTCGCTTCGTACTGGATGGAATGCAGGGTGGATTTTCTTGCCTGCACGAAGGGAGCCGGCGCCGTCAGGATCGAACGAGCTCCAGCCAGCGCGCATTCAAGCGCGGCAATCACCGTTGCGGGCCGCTCGTCCGGCGAGATTTCCAGAGACACAGTCACGCCATGCAAAGCGTGCGGCCGGTTGGTATTGGTGATATTTGCCTTTGCCGCCGCAGCATTGGGAATGATAGTCACATTGCCGTGCGAATTGAGCAGATGCGTTGCTCTCCAATTCATCTCGATCACCTTGCCTTCCGCGCCATCAATCGAGATCCAGTCACCCACGCGGTACGGCTCTGTGGAATTCAGCACGATCCCTGCAAAGACATCGTGCAAAGTGCTTTGAATGGCTAAACCGAGAATAACGGCCAATGTCCCCGACGTCGCGATCAGGCCACGAACGGGTATTTCCAGAACGAACCCGGTCGCGGCTACCGCCGCGGCAAGAAACACTACAGCACCGAACACGTCCTGAAAGAGTCTTTGCTTGCGCCACGTCTGTGGCAGGAGAAGTGTGTCGAGAGCAAGAGTGAGCAGGCGGGCACCTGTCAGCCACCAGAATATCTTCAGTGCCTGCGCCGCTTCGTGAAACAGCGACGCTTCAAAATGCGTAGCCTGTCTGAAGGGGTTGAGGCCCGCGGTGAAAATGCTCCCCGTGAACACGGCGAAAATCGTGAGCCGGAGCAAGAGACGTGAAACGTCTTGCTTCGGCACTTTGAAACGCCACAGCGCCACGTCGATCAGGACGACGGCATAACCGAACACCAGGGAATCGCTCACGGAGGCTCCGAGGGGAAAAACGCGCCTGGCGGGTACTCATGCCGCCCCCGCCGGAGCCATTGTGAACGGCTAACCGCGATGCCCGAGGCTGGCTGACACACTAGCCAAATGACGCCAGCGGGTCGCCTGCCGCCAATGCATCGGCGCGATTCGGCGCCGGTGGATAGATCCACTGCGTATTGATCATCTGCTTGCGCGCTTTTCCTTCCGCGTGCGTCAGCTTTATCTGGCGATCCCAGCCTTCCGAATAGACCGCTCCCCATTCGCCGAGATCCAGACAGGTGGCATAAAACGGCTGGCTATACGCGAGCGTCGATGCGCCGATCAGGTCGGCGGCCACGTTGTGGCCGCCGAATTTCCCCATCACCATTGCGTGCTGACAAGACATCAACGCGTAGTGCCCTTCATCGTCGCTGCGCACTCTTGCCACATCGCCTGCCACAAACACGCCGGGTGCCTCTTCCACACGCAGGTCGGGGGCGACTTCGACACGGCCAAGCGGGTCCAGACGCGACGAAACCTGTGCTGCAAGCGTACTCGCTCGCATCCCGCCCGCCCATACCACCGTGTGCGCTTCGATATGCGCACCTGAAGCAGTTCGGACTCCACTCGCGTCGACCGACACGACACCGGATCCCAATACCGCTTCGATGCCGAGCGAATCGAATGCCTCAGCGACCAAAGGCCGCGGATTAGGCCCGAGATCGGGACCGATCTCAGCCTGCGACCCTACGACGACCACTTTGATCGCCGCATCGGGGCCGAATAGCGCGCGCATCCGTTTAGGCAATTCGGTTGCGATCTCGATGCCGGTAAAGCCACATCCCACCACGGCAACGGTATTTCGGGCGCTTGAATCGGGGAGCTTCGCGAGCTTCCTGAGATGCTCTTCAAGTGCCGATGCGTCCTCCATGCAATCGACCGAGAACGCATACTCGGTGAGCCCTGGAATCGGCGGCCGGCTCAGCTTGCTGCCGCTCGTCAAGAGCAACCGGTCGTAACCGAGCGAGCGGGTTTCGCCGCTCGCGGCCGTCACACGCACGGTCCTGTCGCGAACAGCGATTTCGTCGACACTCCCCTCGACGTAGTTCACACCGACGGCGTCAAGCAAGGGCAAAAGCGGCGCGGACATCAAATGCGGCTCGCTTTCGTACATCCGTGGCCGGATCTGCAACTCGGGTTTCGGTGAGATAAGCGTAATGTCGATGTCGCCCGCCGTTGCGTCGGCGCGGTCGCGCACGCGAGCCGCCCCGAGTGCGCCCCACACTCCGGCAAAGCCGGCACCCACAATCAAGATCTTCTGCGACATGATTCTTGCCTTAAGTTTTCAAATTACCCAGTTGACGATGTGCACCGGAACCCACGACGAACCGAGCCCTGTTGCACTGCGCGACGATCGCTGACGATCGCGGCGGCCGACCCATCTGCCGCCCGCCTCACGACAAATCGTAGACTTCGTCTGCGAATGGCAGTAGGCACTCAAAGGAGATCACCGTGTTGTCCCGGCGACAACAATCGACGGCTTAAACGTCGTCAAACAATCCTGGCGAGCGCATCTTCGAGCGTCGGCCAGGAATGTTTGTCACCTTCGAAGGCAAGATTCACGATTGTGCGAATGCTCCATGGCCCTTCTGATGTGCAAGCGTATTGTTGAGCCACAGTCACCTGTTCCTCCATTGCCTGCTTTACTCCATCGGGAAAGGCATTCCTCGCGTCTTCGACCGCCGTCTGCAATACGTGCAATACGGCCTGGCCAAAGGTCACACATTCTTCGCGCCTCGGTATTTTTCCTTTTTGCATCACCGAGTCTTTCCAGTCGTTCTGATCGGGGGTGAGGAGAACGGGAGGTCGGGCGCAGAAGTTCCGGTAGTTCAGTAAGTAGGCTTCGTGGCGATTTCGTGGATTGATCCCCAACAGCTTCCAGGCGGCATCGAAACGCTCTTTCTTTATTCCGTTCTGGTACGCCATCGCGCGCAGAAAAAATTCGTGAAAGTCTTCGAGACTGGCGGTGCAGGACGANACCGAGTGTCGATAGTGTCCGTCCCGTATCGCGCAAGCGGCAAGTTCGAAAAGAATCTCGAACTTCTGCTGGCGCAACGCCACGATCCGCTGATGGCCGCGCGAGCATTCCGACATATACCTTCCGTCGCCGTCGGATCGAAGATCTAGCAAAACAGAAGAAAGAACGGAATTCCCTACGGAACCTCCGTCCGGGTTGCATTCTAGGCAGACAATGGGAACCGATATCTTTGTCATGGAAATGTCTCACAGTTGGAGGTTGTTTATCGCTTTTTTCCGCATCAACTCTTCTCGCCTCATCAACAGACCACACCCGGCGGTGCGGACCTGGTTCGAGACCAGGTCTCGCTGGCACTCTATGCCCAATCGACCGCTCCTGCAGAAGAGGTAGGGTGAACCGGTTTGTACGCCAATGACTCGATGGTCTTGGTGTTGTCCTGGCAGCAACACCGTGATATCCCGTTGGAGTCTTCCATGTTCGGGGCGACGCAACTACGATTGCTCGTGACGTAATGTTTCGCCGTGGAGAGATCGAGGCAATCGGTCTATTCCAATGCGCACCTGAATCCGGGAATTCGGAGTCCGCTGTGAAGATGAATGCTGAGGAAAATGTCTTGCGCTCCAGCGTGATGGCAAATACCGACCGGCACGCGTGCCGCGAAGCGGTATCGTTTGGTCCGTTCACACTTTTTCCTGAAGAGAGACGCCTCGAACGATCAGGTTCATTCGTGCCACTAGGCAGCCGCGCACTGGATATTCTTATCGCGCTTATCCAGCACGCCGGACAGGTCGTGGACCGGCGCATGTTGATGTCGCGCGCGTGGAGGAATATCGTCGTGGACGAAAGCAACCTGCGCGTCAACATTGCGGGACTGCGCAAAGCACTAGGTGACGGAGAGGGCGGTGTGCGCTACGTGAAAAACGTCCCGGGTATCGGCTACTGTTTCGTTGGACAGCTTACCCGTGAACGCGTGGTTGTCGAATCCAGTTTCCAATGTGCTAAACCGTCTGCTTTAGCACATTCTGGCTGCTTCGCAACGGGAGCGGCCTGCCCGCAAGGTCGCGACGAGGTCTTGCGGACTCTTGCGTCCGACTTGGGCAGACATCGGCTTATGTCTATCGTAGGACCCGGAGGCATCGGCAAGACAACAGTGGCTATTGCTCTCGCGAAGAGACTGTCCGGCGTGTTTCCTTCGGAGATTCACCTCGCCGACCTCAGCGAAGTTGCTGATGGCGACACGGTAGCGCTTACGCTGGCTCGTCTGCTCGGGTTGGGCGATTTTCACGACATGCCCGTCACGTGCATCGCGAATTATCTTTCCACCAGGCGCGCGCTGATTATTCTGGATAACTGCGAGCACGTCATCGACGAGGTGACGTCGCTTACAGCGCAGATCCTCGCGGTCTCATCCGCGACCTATTTCGTTCTGACAAGCCGCGAGGCGCTACGTGTCAGATACGAATACGTCTGCCGCCTGTCTGCGCTCGACGTCCCTCCAGGACCGGAGGCGATTTCGATCGAACACGCGCATACTTATCCGGCCGTGCAGGTATTCATTCAACGCGCACTGGAAGCGGGCGCCAGGTTTCCGCAGACAAGCAAGAGCTATGCAGCCATTGCGAAGATTTGCCGCGAACTGGAAGGCGTCGCGCTTGCGATCGAGTTTGCCGCGGCGCGCGTCGCGACATTTGGACTGGCCGGCACCATGGCGCTGCTCGGAACCCGCTCACGTCTTCAATGGCAGGGATGCCGCAACGCCCCTGCGAGGCATCGGAGTCTCGAGGCATCCATTGGATGGAGTTACGCGCTGCTGTCGGAGCAGGAGAGGTCCGCTTTCCGTCGCCTGTCGTCGTTTGAACAGCCCGCAACGCTCGACGCCGTCCTTGCGGCGGTGGCAAACGGAACGGGCGATCTTTCGAATGCGATCGCCGTAATTGAAGGGTTGGTTGCAAAGCACATGCTGCAGGTCCAGCTTGGAGACGACGACTTGCCTCGCTATCGGCTCCCGGTTTCCGAAAGGATCTATGCACGGGAACAACTCAAACAAACTACGCTCGATAAGCGGAGCGTCGTCCAACTGAACGGCGTGCAAGGGATTTTCATCTGAAATTCGGCTGTGCCGTGTCCCCAGTGACGCTTTGAGCTACAAACGCGGGCGTGTAGCGAGAAAGATCATTTCATTAACTGCGCGAATTGCTTCTCCGCAAAATCGATAAATATCTTCGTGCGCGGTGGCATGTTCTTTCCGAATCCATGCAAGACATGAAGAGGAACGGGTCTCAGCGCCAACTCCGGCAAGACGCGACACAAACGTCCTGCGTCGACATCTTCCTGAACCATTGCTTTCAGAACCTGTGCGATACCGAGTCCATTCAATGTCGCCAGTCTCATGGCCTCACCGCTGTCGGTATCGAATGCTCCTTCCGGTTGCACGCTGACACCGTCAGCAAACGTGACGGGCATCACGCGTCCGGCAAGTCTGTAACGAACATGGCGATGCGTACCGAGATCGGATATCGATTCCGGCACGCCGTGGCGGTTCAGATAGTCGGGGGAGGCCACGAGCGCTAGCGGCAAATGGCCCAGTTTCCGTGCATGCAAAGCGCTGTCGATGACCTCTCCCGCTCTGATGACCAGATCGAAACCCTCGCGGATGACGTCGACATGATGGTCGCTCACGTTCACATCGAACAGCAGGCCTGGATGATGCGCCATCAAGTGCCTGGTGAGCGGGTCGAGCAGAATGCGCGCTAACGCGCCGGGCACACTGATACGCAGTTTGCCGACCGCGGCCAGCGGCGTAGTCAGCGCGTTGCCTGCCTCCTCGATGCCACGTATGAGCGGCGCGATGCGCTCGTAGTAGGTGCGCCCCTCTATTGTCAGAACGGTTGCCCTTGTCGAGCGCCGGAAAAGCCTGATGCCGAGACGCCTCTCCAATCTTCCAACGCTTCTCGACACAGCGGACGGCGTCGTGCCGAGCAAGCGCGCCGCTCCGGTGAACGAACCGGCCTCGACCGCTCGAACAAAGGCAGATAAGCCNTTCAGGTTCTCAACCGACATTANTGACCCTTCGGCAAAACTGATAGCTCCGCTGGAGAACTGGGCTGTCGTCTCACCTATAGCTAAATTAGCGTTCAACGCGACGTTCGCGTGGAACAACGGAGATTCAAATGAACAGACTCACAAATAAAGTCGCCGTCATCACCGGCGGCAATAGCGGCATTGGCTTTGCGATGGCAAGGGTGTTTGTGGCCGAGGGTGCACATGTGCTGATCGTCGGACGGCGTCTGGCCGCGGTGAATGCCGCAGTGTCCGAACTTGGCGATCGGGCAACGGGCCTGACCGGCGACCTCGCCGATCCCGCAACGCATGACCGCGTCGCGTCATTGGTTGAAGAACGGTTCGGCGGCCTGGACATTTATGTCGCCAACGCAGGCATAAACACGATCGCCCGCTCGGATCAAGTGAGTCTCGAAGCGTACGATGCACAATTCGCTACGAACACGCGCTCGGTTTTCTTCGGCGTTCAGAAAGTCGCGCCTCAACTTCGCGATGGAGGCGCCATTCTGTTGACGAGTTCGATCGCGAGTTCGAAAGTATTCGAAGGCCACGCGGCGTATGCGGGCAGTAAAGCGGCAATCGAAGCTTTCGCCCGCAGTTGGGCGCTCGAATTCAAAGAGCGCCGCATCAGGGTCAACGTGATCAGTCCAGGCCCCGTCGACACACCCATTCTTTCGAAGCTGGGTATCGCCGTTGCCGATCGCCCGGCATTCGAGACCGCCGTTGCGGAGAAGATTCCGCTGGGCCGGCTGGGCCGCGCGGAAGAGCTGGCCCATGCCGCGCTCTTTCTTGTTAGCGACGAAAGCAGCTTCGTTACCGGTGTCAATCTGCAAGTCGATGGCGGAATGTCGTTGGCGTGATTCGTGACCGTTTAACGTGACAACGCGAATACGGGAATCGTTCTACCGGCAGCCGATCTGCCGGGAACGGTTGCCGATATCCCAGTTCTGGCACCCGTCAATCGTTGGTCAATGGGCGACGATATCTGGCGACATACTTCGCCTGAGCAATGACTTTTCCATGCATCTGATAGGCGACGACTGCGGGACTCGCCGCAGCAGCCACGTCGATTTGTGCCACGTCGAGGGCGGACGCCGTCACCACATATCGATGCGACTCCCCCTGAGGAGGACAGGGGCCACCGTATCTGGATTCGCCAAAGTCCGTCAACGTCTCAACCGCGCCTGCCGGCAAGAGCTTTGGATTGCCGGAAGCTCCTCTTTCGAGCGACGATTCAGAAGGTGGAATATTCGCGATCTCCCAGTGCGTCCAGCCGAGCCCTCCGGTCGGCGCATCCGGGTCGAAAATCGTCACGACAATGCTCTTCGTGCCGCGCGGAACGTGAGTCCATGAAATGCGCGGCGAAATGTTGTTACCGTGACAGCCAAAGCCTCCGTACACCTGCTCGTTCGAAAAGCGCCCGTTACGCAGGTCGTCGACTTTGATCGTGAACGGCTCCGCGCTGGCTATCGCCGGAATGACCGCCAGCGCCATTGACGCGCATAACATCGCGGGCAAACAGATCCTCAATCTCATGATGTGCTCCTTTGAAGGATGAAAGATGCGCACAACCGGTATCAACGGCAGCGTCCGGCGATTCGTCCGGGAAGGCGGATTCGGGAACGATGGTGCGACTGCTACGGTCGCGCGCACTGCGAAGCTCGATGACCTGGAGAATCGGTCCACCGAACTCGCGTGTCAGGCGGGCGGTCAGGATGAGGTCTTCGCACGTACCGATCTCATCGATGCCGGTGGCGCGGGCAAGTGATCGTTTGCAAAAAACCGCCGCGAGCCTTGCGCCCTCCCGGCGGTTTTCTGGCAATCGTCAGTGCGATCTATACGACGATGGTTGATAGCCGAGCATCAATCAATAGTCCCACAGCACCGGCACGAAACGGAAGCCTTCACCGTTCTTTGCAATGTGACCGATGGAGGGGAACGCGACATGCGCCGCGGCC
>JGI24739J22299_10000701_pt1 | contig 12171 bp, 13 predicted proteins | sample KBSCornC5_FD_22299 | JGI IMG/M metagenome (IMG submission 22299)
GGGGATCGCGATGCGTTGGTGCTGGAAACCTTGCTGGCGTTCAAGCGTGCCGGCTGCTCAGGCGTCCTGACCTATCATGCGCTCCACGCCGCGCGACTGCTGGGAGCCTGACATGACCGATCATTCCCGCCATGAACATCCCGAAGTTTCGATCATCCCCTTCAACGGCAAGGCGCCCAGGATCCACCCCAGCGCCTTCATCGCGCCGGGATGCCGGATCATCGGAGACGTGGAGATCGGCCCGGACGTCAGCATCTGGTATAATTGCGTGATCCGGGCGGATGTGAACTTCGTCCATATCGGCGCCCGCACCAATATCCAGGACGGTTCGGTCGTGCATTGCGACAGCCCCGGCGATCATATCGACGGGCGGCCGTCCGAGGGTTGGCCGACGATCATCGGGGAGGATGTGCTGATCGGCCATATGGCGATGGTTCATGGCTGCGTGCTGAAGGACCGCGCCTTTGTGGGGCTGGGCGCCATCGTCATGAGCGGCGGTACGGTGGAGAGCGACGCCATGCTCGCGGCGGGCGCGCTGCTCTCGCCGGGCAAGACGGTGCCTCACCGCCAGCTTTGGGCCGGCCGCCCGGCCAAATATATGCGCGACCTGTCCGACGAAGTGCTGATCGACATGCGTGAAGGGGTCGAACATTATGTGCATAATGGCAAGGCGCATAAGGGCGCGGTGAAGGCAGCGTTCTCGGGAGAATGAGGCGCGCCTGCCGCGGAGGCGGGGCTGCATTGCGCATTTACGGCTGAGCCAGTCGCCCCTTGAGTGCATCGAGCCGGTCATTCTGGCTGTCGACAATCGCCAGCGCCGATGTGCGCGCAGCATCGATCATTTCGATGCCGCCGCTGACCTTCCCCTCTGCCGCCGCATTGCTGCGCTCGACATAGAGCACGTCCAGGCTGGCAAGCGCCGAAACGCTGTCGTTACGCGCCGATTCCAATGCGCTGAGCGCGGTCTGTGCCGCCACCCAGGCCTCGCTGGAAACCGCCGATCCCGAAGCAGCCCGCGCTGCCTTGTCCGCTGCTGGCCAGGCCTTGTCGAATGCGGTGCCGCCCGCCTGCGCCTGCGCGGTCAGCCGGTCGACACTCTGGACAAGCTCCGGTTCAGGCGCGACCGGGGAGGGCTGCGCCGCCGCCTCGGCAATGGGCGCATCCTCTATGGCGCGCTTGGCGAGCGAGGGGTAGCCCTGGAAGCTGCTGGCGCAACCAGAGAGAAACAGTGCCAGGGATGGAAGCAGCCGACGCGGATTCATGCTTCGCATCTAGGATGAGCCGCGCCGGGAGGCAAGCTTAGCGAGGCAGGGCGGCGGCTTCCCGCGCAAGCGCCTCGATCTTCGCCGGATCGACCGGCCCCTTGGGCACGACCCAGCTTCCGCCCACACATTTGATGAAGGGCTCCGCCAGCCATTGGGCGCGCTTTCCGCCGTGATGCCGCCGGTCGGGCAGAAGCGCGCCTGGTGCAGGGGCGCCGCCAGCGCCTTGAGGGCCGGCAAACCGCCCGATGTTTCCGCGGGAAAGAACTTGAAGTGCGACAAGCCCATATCCATGCCGCGCATGATGTCGCCGGCGGTCGCCGTGCCGGGCAGAAACGGAATGCCCGCCGCGATCGCCGCCTTCCCGAGGGGTTCGGTCAGGCCGGGGCTGACGATGAAGCGGGCGCCCGCCTCCATCGCTTCATCCAGTTGCGCCGGATTGAGGACAGTGCCCGCACCGACGACGGCACCCTCGACCTGCGCCATTTCACGAATCACGTCCAGCGCCGCTGGCGTTCGCAGCGTCACTTCCAGCGCGGGCAGTCCGCCCTTCACCAGCGCCCGNGCGATAGGCAGGGCATCCTCGACCCGGTCGACCACCAGCACCGGGATCACCGGCGCCAGTTCCATCACCTGTTCAACGCTCAANGCCATTANTTCTTCTCCCGAAAGGCTGCAGCCGCACCGTACAGCCCGATTTCNTCATGCAGGGCGAGGCGGATCGGCACCGACTTCATCAGGCTTTCAAATCGCCCCTTGGCAGTGAAGCGCTGATGGAAACTGGATTGCGGCAATATGTCCTTCATCCGCTGGGTCAGTCCACCCGCCAGCACCACCGTATGCGGTCCCTGCGCCAGCGCCAGGTCGCCCGCGACCGAGCCGTAGGACATGCAGAACCGTTCCAGCGCCCTGCGCGCGAATTCGTCGGTTCCCTCAATGGCGGCCTGCCACAGCTCGGCATCCTCCATCAGAACGACCCGGTCGTGGCCGATGGTCGCCATCGCCTTGTAGATGTTGTTGAGACCCGGTCCCGACACGATACGTTCGGTCGATACGCGCAGGAACTTGTCGCGCAGATAGGCGAGGATCTTTTCCTCCAGCGGGTCGAGCGGGGCGAAGTCCAGATGTCCGCCCTCCGTCGCGATGACATGCGGCTCGCCATCGTCAAAGGCGATCATCGCCACGCCCAGCCCGGTGCCGGGGCCAAGGATCGTCACCCCGCCATCGCGTGGAAAGGGCCTGTCTTCGCCGAACAGCAGCGGCAGATTTTCCCTGGGCAGGCGCGCCACGGCGTGGGCGACCGCCTCGAAATCGTTGACCAGCCGCAAATGCCGAGGCCCAGTTCCTCGTCCAGCGTATCGGGCCGGATGACCCATGCGCTGTTGGTGAGCTTGATGACCTCGCGCCCGATCGCGGTCGCGAAGGCTATGGAAGCGGAGCCTGGCAGATTGCCGCCCTCGTCCTTGACGAACGCCGCCCAGCAGGCCTGGAGGCTTGGATAGTCGGCTACCTTATATTTGCGCACCTTTCCCAATGTGGGCACATTGCGGGCATCGAGCTGCGCGCGGGCGAAACGGGCGTTGGTGCCGCCAATGTCGGCGGCGATGATGTCGGTCATATCACTCTCCTCCCGTTCGGGCTGAACATGTCAGCGCCCTGCATTTCTCTTCAAGAAAATGAGCAGCCCTTCGACAGGCTCCGGGTGAACGGGAATAATTCAGTTTAAACTTCGGTTTCCATGGCTGCCAGTATGGGCGATGCGCCCGCTTCGGCAAGATCGCTATGGTGGCGGAACAGCGCGAACAATTCGCGGCCGGTGTCATAGGGGGCGGGGGGAGGCGTCGGCATTTCGCGACTGTCCCATTCGGCCGTGTCGACCAGCGCCTCGATCTGGCCGTTCTCGGCACAGACCCGCACCAGATCGCCGTCGCGCAGTTTGGCGATGGGGCCGCCGCCCAAGGCCTCCGGCGACAAATGGATCGCCGCGGGCACCTTGCCCGAAGCGCCTGACATGCGCCCGTCCGTCACCAGGGCGACGCGGAAACCCCGATCCTGCAACACGCCCAGCGCAGGGGTCAGCTTGTGCAATTCCGGCATGCCGTTTGCCCTTGGCCCCTGGAACCGCACCACGACGACGACATCGCGTTCCAGCTCACCTGCCTTGAAGGCGCGCAGCACATCGTCCTGATCGTGGAAGACGGCCGCCGGAGCCTCGATGGTCCAGCGCTCCTTGTCGACCGCGCTCACCTTCATGACGCAGCGCCCCAGATTGCCGGCCAGAAGCCGCATGCCGCCGTCCGGATTGAACGCATCGGACACCGGCCGGAGGATCGACAGGTCCCGCGATTCGGGCACATCCTTCCAGACCAGCGCTTCATTCTCCAGCACCGGCTCCTTGCCGTAATCCGCCAGGCCTTGCCGCGCTACGGTCAGGATGTCGCCGTGCAGCAGTCCGTTGCCGAGCAGTTCGCGGATCACGTAACTGATGCCGCCCGCCGCATGGAAATTGTTCACATCGCCCGATCCGTTGGGATAGACCCGCGCCAGCAGCGGCACGACGTCGGAAATCTCCGCGAAATCCGTCCAGTCGATGACAATGCCCGCAGCCCTTGCGATGGCCGGCAGGTGGATCGCGTGATTGGTCGATCCGCCGGTAGCCATCAGGCCGATGATCGCGTTGACGATCGCCTTTTCATCGACGCAATGTCCCAATGGTCGATAATCATCATTGGACTGTCCCTCCTTGGTCCAACCGATGCGCGACAATTGATGCACCGCGGCCCGCGTCAGCTCCTGTCGCAACTTAGTACCCGGATGGATGAAGGATGCGGCGGGCATGTGCAGTCCCATCATCTCCATCATCATCTGGTTGCTGTTCGCCGTACCGTAAAAGGTGCAGGTGCCCGCGCCATGATAGCTGGCGCTTTCGGATTCCAGCAATTCCTCCTTGCCGACCTTGCCCTCGGCATAGAGCTGGCGGATGCGCACTTTCTCCTTGTTGGCGAGGCCCGAAGGCATCGGCCCTGCCGGAACCAGAATGGTCGGCAGGTGCCCGAAGCGGAGCGCGCCGATCAGCAGGCCCGGCACGATCTTGTCGCAGATGCCCAGAAGCAGCGCGCCTTCGAACATCGCATGGGACAGGGCGATGGCGGTTCCCAGCGCGATGGTGTCGCGGGAAAAGAGCGACAGGTCCATGCCTGCCTGCCCCTGCGTCACTCCGTCGCACATGGCCGGAACGCCGCCTGCGACCTGCGCGGTGCAGCCGACCTCCCGCGCCGCCAGCTTGATCTGCTCGGGGTAGCGGCCATAGGGCTGATGCGCGGAGAGCATGTCGTTATAGGCGGTGACTATTCCGATGTTCATCGCTCCGCCCGTGCGGATGACAGCCTTGTCTTCGCCGCTTGCGGCAAAGCCATGAGCCAGGTTTCCACAGGAAAGCTGGTCACGATTGGTGCCTGCGTCACGGCCGCGCTCGATCAGGTCCAGATATTTCCGGCGCGATGCTGCGCTGCGCTGCGTGATGCGTTCGGTGACCTTGGCGATCACCGGATGAAGATCAGTCATTCCAACTTGCTCCGTCTCGTTCGATTAGGGCAATGGCTGAGGATGGCCCCCAGTTCCCGGAAGAATAGGGGGAGGGCTTCACGCCCGCTTCCTTCCACCCGTCGATGATCGAATCGATCCACGTCCATTGCGCCTCGACCTCGTCCCGGCGCACGAACAGCGTCGCGTCGCCGACCAGCAGGTCCAGGATCAGCCGCTCATAGGCGATGCGGCGGCGTTGCCCGGCAAAGGCGGCGGTCAGCGACACGTCCAGCGTCACCTCCTCCAGATGCACGTCGCGCTCCAGCCCCGGTCTTTTGCTCATGATCAGCAGGCGGATATATTCCTCCGGCTGCAGGCGGATGATGAGCGTGTTCGGTTCCAGGCCGGTTCCGCCGTTGCGCCCGAAAATGGAATGGCGCACCGGCTTGAACTGGATCAATATTTCCGACTGGCGCGTCGGCATGCGCTTGCCCGTGCGCAGGTAGAAGGGGACGCCCTGCCAGCGCCAATTGTCGATATAGGCCTTCAGCGCGACGAAGGTTTCCGTGTCGGACGGCTTGCCCAATTCGTCAGCATAGCCGGTGACGATCTGCCCGCCGACCGCGCCCGGCGTATACTGGCCGCGCACGCTATGGGTCTTGACCGTCTCGGCGGTCATGGGGCGGAGCGAACGCAACGCCTTCACCTTTTCGTCGCGCACGGCCGTGGGGTCCATGCGCGCCGGCGGTTCCATGGCGATGATCGACAGGATCTGGAGGACGTGGTTCTGCACCATGTCGCGCAACGCGCCCACGCCGTCATAATAGGAAACCCGGCCTTCCAGCCCCACCGTCTCACCCACGGTAATCTGCACATGGTCGATGGCCGTGGCGTTCCACAGCGGTTCGAACATCACATTGCCGAAGCGCAAGGCGAGCAGGTTCTGGACCGTTTCCTTGCCCAGATAGTGGTCGACGCGGAAAATCTGTTCCTCGGCGAACAGGGCGCCGATGCCGTCATTCACTTGCTTGGATGATGCCAGATCCTTGCCGATCGGCTTTTCCATGGCGATTCGCGTGCGGGGGGTGATCAGGCCTGCTTCGGCCAGTCCCTGGGCGGTCGGCGCGAAGAGAGACGGGGGCGTCGAGAGATAAACGGACACGGCCCTTGTCCAGCCGCCCGTCGAGCCGCTCTGCCAACGCCTTGAACTGGGCGCCATTGCCCGCCTCCACCGGTTGATAGACGATGATGTCGCGCAACTGCTTCGCGACTTCCGCATCATAGCGGTCAGCGGCAAGGAATTTCCGCAGCGCCTTGTCGATATCGTCGCGAAACTGGTCATCGGTCAGTTCCGACCGACCCGACGCGATGATCAGGAAATCCTCTGGCAGCAGGGCGTCGGCCAGCAGATTGTACAGCGACGGGAAGATCATCCTGTGCGCCAGGTCGCCCGTGGCTCCGAACAACAGGAATGTGGCAGACGGTTCGGTCAAAGGTCTTCCCTTTTCCGTTAGTGTTTTCAGGTCTGCACGAAAGCGCCCTTACACTTGGCCGCCCTCGTTACGCAAGCAGGCTATCCCGGCAAGGATCGTCTCGCAACCGCGAGAGGATGGAGGGGAGTGTTTTTTGGCTGGACGCTGGCCGCCGATTTTGCCATTGGCGCTCCACCCTTGGCGTTTTCGAGGAAGATGGATCATCTTTCTCGCGGAACGTGGTTGAAGGGCATGCGGGCGTGGTGAAACTGGTAGACGCGCCGGACTCAAAATCCGGTTCCGAAAGGAGTGTCGGTTCGATTCCGACCGCCCGCACCATCTTTTTCGAACCCTGGCATCCGGCGACTGGCCCGATGCAGGTTACCTTCATTCATGGCTGGCTGATTTTTCTGCCTTGATCGGGCAGGTCAATCCCTTGCTGCGCCCTGTTCCCTGAACCAGGGGATCATCCGGGTGATGGCGTCTTCCACCCGGTCTGTGGATACAGCGAAGCTGAAACGGATGTGCCGGTGCCCGTCGACCGGGTCGAAATCGATTCCCGGCGCCGTCGCCACCCCGGTTTCGCGCAGCAGTTTCTGGCAGAAGGACAGGCTGTCGTTCGTGAGATGGCCGACATCCGCATAAATGTAGAAGGCGCCGTCCGGGGGAGCGATCTCCTTCAGTCCCAGGGCGGGCAGGGCAGCGAGCAGCAATTCGCGATTGCGTCGGTAGGTCGCGACATGCACCTCCAGTTCATCGATGCAGTCAAAGGCCTTCAATCCGGCATGCTGGGCCAGGGAAGGGGGCGTCAGGAACAGATTTCCCATGCGCGCCCGTGCCGTTTCTATCAGATCGGGGGGGAAGACCACCCAGCCCAGCCGCCACCCGGCCATGGAAAAATATTTGGAAAAGCTGTTCACGATGACCGCATCCGGCGTGAACTCCAGCATCGAGCGCGCGGGTTCGCCATAGTTCAGCCCGTGGTATATCTCGTCCGAAATGATGCGAATAGCGCGCACCCGGCAAATCTCGGCTATCCGCGCCATCTCATCGGCAGGAATGATGGTTCCGGTGGGATTGGCAGGGCTGGCGATGATCGCTCCGTCCACGCTCGAATCCAGTGCCTCCAGTGCCGCCGCGCTGATTTGATATCGTCGGCGGGTCCGCAGTCGATCTCCAGCGGCTCCAGGTAGAGCGCCTTCAACGTGTTGCGATATGCGACATAGCCGGGCCGCGCCGTCGCGATCCGCGCACCTGGTGCGAACAGGCTGGTCAGCGCCAGCACCAGCCCCGGCGACGCTCCGCACGTCAGCAGGATCTGTTCCGCTTCCACCGCCACGCCATAATATTCGCGATAGTGCCGTGCGATCCGCTCCTTCAGCGCCTGGCTTTCCCAATAGCCCATGGGATCGTTGTCGAGCACGGCATGGGCTGCGGCAATGGCGGCCGAGGGCGCACCCGTGGAAGGCTGCCCGAACTCCATGTGCAGGATGGATCGCCCTTCGGCCTCCAGCCTGTGGGCTTCGCGGCTGATGGCGATGGCGTGGAAAGGGTCGACCTGGGCAATCATGCGCTGCCTCTTATCCGCTCGGCAACCTTGTCACAATTGTTGCGTTGGCGATGGATGAATGAAACCATGCTCGATGCGCTACAATATTATGGCGCAGGCGCCGCCACCATTGCCGCCTTCATCGTCTCCCTCAATCTTGGTCGCCGCGTCACGGGCTGGGCGTTCGTCCTGTTCGTGACGTCCTCCATCGCCCTGATCGGCTGGGGCTTTCTCTCGGAGGACAGCGAAGGCATAGGCTTTCAGAATATAGCGCTGCTCCTGATCAACCTCGTTGGCGTCTGGCGTTATCTCATCTCCCGGCACAAGCCGCGCGACTGAATGTCAGGCCGAAATCCAGACCTCAACCGAAACGGCATGCTGGCATAGCGCGAGCCTGATCGGCAGTTCCTCGACGGGGCCGCCCGCCAGCGCCCGGTCATAGACCGCCTTCTTTGCCGGCCCGCCGATCTGGAGGAAGATATGCCGGCTGGCGAGAATGGCTCTCGCGCTCATCGACATCCGCTGGTGCGGGGCATCGGGCGGCGTGACCGCCAGCGTCAGGGCGTCGGTGGAAAGCCCCTCCGCCAGTTCCTTCGCATCGGGAAACAAGGAAGCGGTATGCCCATCCTCACCCATGCCCAGCAGCACGATGTCGAGCGGCCAGGGCAAGCTTGCAAAGGCGGTCTCGCATTCCGCCTGTCCCGCATAGGCGTCCGCCGCATTGTTCTTCATCGGCACGAAACGCGCCGCCGCAGCCTTTCCCCGCAACAGCGTTTCGCGGATCAACCGTTCATTGCTGTCCGCATGGTCAGGAGCGACCCAGCGTTCGTCGACCAGCGTCACGATCACCTTGCCCCAATCCAGGGTCGTGTCGGAAAGAGCCTCCAGCACGGGTCGGGGCGACCGTCCGCCTGACAGCGCGATGGTCGCAACGCCCCGCGTGGCTATGGCATCGTCCAGAAGCGCGACGATCCGTCGCGCCATGTCCGCTGCAGCCAGCGCGCCTTCAATGAAAAGATGTTCGGTAGGCATGTTGTTCAATCTCGGTGGAAAGGAAGGCGCAGGCAGAACTCGGCGTTCACTCGCCGCGAATCTCGGTCAGCTTGCGCTCCCAGGCGAGGGCGTGGGTGACGATCTGGTCGAGATCGGCGAACCGGGGCGTCCAGGGAAACTCGGCCATGATCGCCCGATTGTCGGAGATCAGCGCATCCGGGTCGCCCGCCCGGCGTCCTTCCATCCGCCGGTCGATCTTGAGGTTCGTCACCCGGTCGACCGCGTCCAGCACCTCCAGCACCGAGAAGCCGCGCCCATAGCCGCAGTTGAGCAGGTAATTCTGCTCCGGTCTGGCCATCAACGCCTCCAATGCCAGGACATGCGCCGCCGCCAGATCGGTGACATGGATATAGTCGCGCACGCCGGTCCCGTCGGGCGTATCAAAGTCCGTTCCGAACACCGAAACATGGCTGCGCTTGCCCAGCGCGGCCTCGACCGCCACCTTGATCAGATGCGTTGCCCCCGCGGTCGATTGCCCGGTGCGCCCTTCGGGATCGGCCCCGGCCACATTGAAATAGCGCAGGGCGCAGAAGTTCATCGCATGCGCCGCGCTGACGTCGCGCAGCATATATTCGGTCATCAGCTTCGACATGCCATAGGGGTTGATCGGTCGCTGCGGCGTGCTTTCCTTGACGGGGCTTTCTTCCGGAATGCCATAGGTCGCCGCTGTCGAGGAAAAGATGAAATGCGGCACGCCCACCGCGACCACGCTCTCGATCAGGTCGCGGGTCTTGGCGCTGTTGTTATGATAATATTTGAGCGGGTTCTCGACCGATTCAGGCACCACCACCGATCCGGCAAAGTGCATCACCGCCTTTATGCCATGGTCCCGCAGCGTCTGCCGGACCAGCGGCTGGTCGGAAATGTCGCCCTCGACGAAGGTCACATCGTCGGGCACCGCCCAGCGGAATCCCGTCACCAGATTGTCGATCACGACCACGCCATAGCCAGCGTCGCGCAGCGCCAATACGGCATGGCTACCGATATAGCCCGCTCCGCCCGTGACCAGAACCGTCGGCATTTCGCTCATAAAAATAAGGTCTCCCCGGAGATATCCGGGAAGACCTAAACTAGTGGGGCAACGATTTACAGCCCATTCACGCTGCGGCGCGAGATGAAGCGGGGCGATAGAAGGTCGCGCCGCTTGCCGCCATGTCCAGCAACTGCGCGGTCGGCGCGAAGCGGTCGCCATGCGTGGCGGCCAGCCGCTCCAGAACGGCCACGACATGGCCGATGCCGACCGTGTCCATATGGCTGAACGGCCCGCCGGTATAGGGCGCGAAGCCCCAGCCGAAGATCGCGCCGATATCACCATCCTCCGGCGTTTCCAGCACGCCTTCCTCAAAGCAGCGCGCACATTCGATGAGTTGGCGATAGAGCAGCCGCTCCTTCACCGCCTCCACATCGGGCTGCACGGCGGCGCGGGGGAACATATCTTCCAGACCGGCCCAGAGATGCTTTTTCTGCCCTTCGGGATAGTCATACCAGCCCTTGGCGCTTTTCCGCCCCAGTCGGCCGAGCTCGACCATGCGCGCCATCACTGCGTCGGACGGCTGCGCGACATAGGCATCGCCCAGTTCCTTCTGCGCGGCGACCACGATCTTGTGGCCCAGCTCGATGGAAACCTCGTCCCCCACCGCGAGCGGCCCCACCGGCATGCCCAGTTGCCGCCCGGCATTTTCGATCAGCGCGGGGTTGATCCCCTCAGCCACCATCTCCACGCCTTCCTGCACATAGGTGCCGAAGCAGCGCGAGGTGTAGAAGCCGCGCGAGTCATTGACGACAATCGGCGTCTTCTTGATCTGGGCGACGAAGTCGAGTGCCTTGGCGATGGCGGCAGGCCCGGTTTCCTTGCCAAGGATGATCTCCACCAGCGGCATCTTCTCGACCGGCGAGAAGAAGTGGATGCCGATGAAATTCTCCGGCTTCGACCATGCCTTCGCCAGCCTGGTGATCGGCAGGGTGGAAGTGTTGGAGCCGAAGATCGTATCCGCGCCCAGCACCTCCTCGACCTTCTTGGTCACTTCAGCCTTGATCGCGACATCCTCGAACACCGCCTCAATCACAAAGTCCGCTCCCGCGAGCGCGGCATAGTCTGTCGTGGGCGTCACGCGGGCCAGCGTCTCCGCCATCTTTTCCGGCGTCATGCCCTTGCCCAGGCGCTTCTTCAGCACATCCTCGACATGCGCCTTGCCCTTTTCCGCAAAGGCCTGATCACGGTCGAACAGCACGACCTCGATGCCCGCCTGCGCGGCAACGGTGGCTATCCCTGCACCCATCATGCCCGCGCCCAGCATGGCGAGTTTCCTCGTCGGCGCCTTGGGCTGGTCCTTCGGGCGCCGCGCGCCACGCTCGGCTGCCTGCTTGTTGACGAACAGGCTGCGGATCATGTTCGCCGCCTGCGGATCGGCGGCGACCTTGGCGAAATATTTGCTTTCGACCCGGATCGCCCGATCGATTGGCAGGAAGGCCCCTTCATAGACGGCGGAGAGCAGCGCGATCGGCGCGTTCATGTTACGCTGCGTCTGCTTGAGCGTCATCGGCAGGGCACCCGCCATGGTCTGCACGAAGGCCGGATTGAACCCGCCCGCGCCGCCGGGGAATTTGAATCCCTTGACGTCCCATGGCTGAACCGAGGCGCTGGGATTGGCCTTCACCCATTCGCGCGCGGCCTGCACCGCCGTGCCCTGCGGCACGACCTGATCGACGACCTTCATCATCGCGGCGTCAGCCGGGCGGAACAGCTTGCCCTGCAACATGTACATCAGCGACGCCTGCACGCCCATGATGCGCGGCAAGCGCTGCGACCCGCCGCCACCCGGGAACAGGCCGATCAGGATTTCCGGCAACCCAAGCTGCGTCCTGGGACTGTCGCCCACGACACGGCGATGGCAGGCGAGCGCCAGTTCGAACCCGCCGCCGACGCATGTGCCCTCAATGGCGCAGGCTACCGGCTTGCCGCATGTCTCCAGCCGTCGGAACAACTGGTTCAGGACAAAGACCTTGTCGAAGATTTCAGCGGGAGAGGGGCGCCTGCCGCTTTCGCTGACCAGCATGGATCCGAAATATTTCAGGTCCATGCCCGCCATGAAGCCGCTGTCCTTGCCGGATGCGATGACGGCGCCCTTGATCGCCTCTTCAGAGGAGATGCGCGTGATCGCCTCTTCCAGATCGGCTAGGAATTCCGGGCCGATGACGTTCATCGACTGATCGGGAACATCGATCGTCAGGGTGGCAATGCCATCCGCGTCAATGTCGAAAGTGATGGTCTGCATTGGAGGCAACCTTTCCTATCTCCGTTCGTGCCGCT
>JGI24739J22299_10000703_pt1 | contig 12162 bp, 8 predicted proteins | sample KBSCornC5_FD_22299 | JGI IMG/M metagenome (IMG submission 22299)
CCTCCCGTGGATCGAGCCCACATGCCAACCAACGCCGCAGCATGGCGCCCGCCATATTGCCGCAGCCGACAAGCCAGATCGGGCCTTCGATCGGGAAAGCGCTCACGCCTCGCCGTGCGTTTCGATAAGTGCCGCGGTCAATGCCTCGGTAGGCGATTTTCCGCCCCACAGGACGAACTGAAAGACCGGATAGAAGCGCTCGCACTCGTCGATCGCCGCCTCGATCAGCGTGCCCGCCTGCTCCAACGTAAGCGGGCTGTCATTGCTGCTGTCGAGCAAGGCCGCATGACGGAACAGCAGCATGCCGTTCGAAGACCAAATCTCGAAATGGCCGATCCAGAGCTGTTCGTTGACGAGCCCGATCGTCTCATAGACCGCTGCCCGCTTGTCGGCCGCGACCCTGATGTCGGGTAGTGCCAGGAACTGGAGCACGCGATCATCCTCGCGCCAGACGCCACGCAGCTCATATTGCGTCCAGCTACCGGGAACGGTGGCGACGATCTCATCCTCGCTGACGCGATCNTGCGTCCAGCCGTGCGCTTCGAAATAAGTTTCGAGCGTATCGACCGGTGCTTCGTCGTCGCGGTCGTTTTCATACTCGTCGGCGATCATCATCGCACCTCAATTGCCGCCAACGAACGGTACCCGAGCTTGATCCAGACGCAAGATGCCGCAGTGCGCAATGGTGACAAAGCTGTGGATAGGTCGGGGAAGAACGGGGATAAAGTTTCAGAGCCCTGCATCAGCGATCGCCTCCAGCGCGCGATCGAACCTCTGCTCGGGCGGACCGCCGATGATGCGGTAATCCAGGCCGCGGCGCTCGAGCTCGGCACGCGACAGATCGAAGAACCGTCGGCGGCGGCCGTCATCCCCGAAAAACCGCGTCCCATCGTCGACCCACGGCAGATCGATATCGAGCAACAGATAGAGGTCGGCGGTGTCTTCGAAGCTGTCGAACCACGGGTCGCGCCAATCGAACAGCATGTCGGCCCACACCGCCGTCATGATCGGATCGGTATCGAGGAATAGCCGCTGATTGCATTGACGGAGCAGCGCCTGCGTCATGGCGCTGTGCGTCCGGCCGATCGTGACCAGATCGTCCATCCTCAAGGAAAGCCCATATTGTTCGCAATAGGTGCGGCCATATTCGGGCACGTACATCGTGTCGAAGTGCCGGGCGAGGCGCGGCGCCAGCGTCGTCTTGCCGGTGCTTTCGGGCCCGTGGAGGCAGATCGTGCGGGCATACCATGGCCTGACGGCAGGCGGCATAAACCGCCAGTTCGCACCCGGGTCGGCACGCAGGGCGGCGGAGGTGACGGGTACCGCCTGATGATCCGGGTCGATCAGCACGAAACGCGTGTCCAAAGCATGGGCCAGATCGAGCTGCCTGCGATCCGATGCGAATAGGCGATCGACGGGGCCGGGATGGAGATCGCGCAGTTCGGCGCAGAACCGCTGGATCGCTTCGAAGGAGGCGGTCACCTCCCGGGGAGGTGGCCCCTCGATCGCGACCGTCCGGACCGTCGGAAACATCTCGAGGATCCACTGCAGCCTCCGGGCAGCGGGGATCGGGTCGTCGGGCTGCCAACAGACGATGATTGTAAGGTGATCGACCAACGCAAGCGCGGTGCGGATCATCGCAATGTGGCCTGCCTGGAGTGGCATGAAGCGGCCGACGACGATGCCGGTCGTCACGCCTCTGCCCTTTCCGCTCGCTCAGCCGCGGCCCATTCGCGCAGGCCGAATATGCAGAGGAGCAGGAAGACGAAATAGAGGCCGGCGGTGAGCGTCAGGCCCTTCGTCAGGTAAAGCCCGATCGCCATCGCATCGACCGCGATCCACAGCACCCAATTCTCGATCATGCGGCGCGCGAGCAGAATCTGTGCGGCGATGCTTGCCATCGCGACCGTCGCATCCCACCACGGGAAGGACGCGTCGGTATAAGCGTGCATCATCGTGCCCCAGGCAAAGCTGGTCAGCGCGATCATCGCGATCCACGCCGTGCGCGCCGCGCCGGTCAGCCGTTCGACCTCCACCTTGTGCTCACCCCCGCCCGCTCGCCACCAGGCCCACCAACCATATACCTGAATCGCAAAAAAGAAGAGCTGGAGCAGCGCGTCGCTGTAGAGCTTCGCCGTGAAGAAGATGTCGGCGTAAAGCGCGACCATCGCGATCCCGAACGGATAGTTCCAGATGCTGCGGCGGACGAGCAGGATGATATTGGCGATCCCGAGCAGGGTCGCGAGGATCTCAAGGGCGTTCACGGGGGTGTGGGATAGCCGCCGAACCCCGCACACGCCACCATCTCGATCAAGGCACCGATAAGCGCTTGCAGCCCCACGCTCGCGCCGCTAACAGGCCCCCGCTTGGCAACGCCGGTCCGCCCTTCCCAGGGGCCTTGCAAGGACGGCGCTCCGATCGGGGAGTAGCTCAGCCTGGTAGAGCACTGTCTTCGGGAGGCAGGGGCCGGAGGTTCGAATCCTCTCTCCCCGACCACTAACTTGTCGTTCTTCGTCAATATTTACGGCAATATTCTGCGTGGGACTACGGTCCATTTTCGGGGGCTTTGCACGCACCCGAGAGCGGCCGTGAGGTCGAGAGNCCGAATTGCAGTAAGNATACTTGCGAATCTGCCGAGCCGGCTCNGCACGCCAAATCCAGACCTCACTAGCGGATGATCNCTGGCTGGAAGCCGGCCAGGAATAATTGCGATTATCCCCGGGCCTGAACCTATTTTTGCGGTGGCGTATGGTATTACGCGCGCTTACACAGCCACAGAACTTATTCGTACAGCCAGCACCGTTATAATAAGCAAGATTCAACAAATCGGTCGGCGGAGCCATTCGCGGCGGAATGCACGACTTGCTGCCGCTCAGATACATTCAAAATGGTGTAGATTCTGAGGTTGAACTTGAAAACTTGCTGAATTTATCTGTGACTCGACTTGCCTTAGTCATTCGCTGTGTGAAACTTTGGACGGGGACCGAATCACTGGGGGATCGCTCCATGGGCTCTTCACCGAGGGAACCGACCGGATTTTGCGATGCCGATCGGGCGCTGTTGCGTATCGCGCTGCTAGCTTGGGAAGACGAGCCTCGGGCCATGTCCCGACGAGGCATCGCGGAGACCCCGGCCGCTTCGTTCGGTTTCTATGACGGGCTGCCGGCGCAGGTCGCAATGCTGGCAGACGGGCGAACAGCGCGGCTGCTCGCGCCAATTGCCTACGTCCAGCCAAGCGGAGAGCAATGGCCGGTCGATAAGGGCTCGATGCTCGACGGTGCCTCGATTCCCAAAATCTTCTGGTCGCTGATCGGCGGGCCGTTCGAAGGGCGCTATCGCGATGCGTCGATCGTCCACGATCATTATTGCAGCTCACGCGATCGGCCNTGGCGAGCGGTACACCGCATGTTCTACGAGGCCATGCGCTGCAGCNGCGTCGCGCCCGCCAAGGCCAAGATCATGTATTATGCAGTCTACCGCTTCGGCCCGCGCTGGCCGGACGGCACCTGGACCGAGACGATCGCCGCGTTCCAGGAAGCGCCGTCGGGCGACGGCTTCGCGCTCGGTTCGCTCGCTGCGGATGCCGAGGCGATCTACACCCATGACCTTTCGATCGCTGAGATCGAGGCGCTGGCGGATGCACGGGCCCGTGAGGCGTCTGTGGCGACAGTGGAGGAGACGGCTGAGGCTGTCGCATCGCCATCCGCGCTCGCGCGAGCGCGGCTGCTCGTCGTGCCGGGGGGAAGCGGCGACGCGCAGGACGTCGAGGCCGTTGCCGCGNAGGTGGCTTTGCTGCCCGATTTCGTGATGGCGCGCTTCGAGAGGAAGAAGATCAGAATCGTCGCGTGCCGCGGCAACATCACCGATTTCGAGACCGACCTGAAAGGCGTAATTCCCCGCGGCTGGGAGGAAACGGGCAGGACGTGGGCCGATGTGCCCGGCACCTTTCTCAGTCAGCGCAAGCGCGTCGTCATCGCGACGATCGCGGACGGCGTGGGGCGCGCGGTTCCAACAAAAGCGTCCGGGCTGCACGGTTCGGCAAGCCTGGTTGTGCACGAGTCGCTCCACGGTTACGACTATTCGCGCGATCATGTCGTGCTGGCGGACCCGCAGTTCCTCGCGGCGCGCAGCGGCGACCTCTCGCAGCTGGGGAGCTATGAAAAGCAGGCGGGGCGGCCGGGGCTCGAGGAGACCTTTGCCGAGAGCGGTGCCCGCTTCGTCGCCGACCGCGTGGCGATGGCGGCCAGCTGGACGCATCTGTGCGACTATTGGCAGTCGGATTCGGCGGCGCTGGGAACGGCAGCGGCCGAGGCAATTGAACTGGAAAGCATTGCACGCCCCGAGCCGGGAGACGGAACGCTCGGCACGGCGAAGCTGGCCGGCGACGGCACGATCCTGCTCGATCTGCGTGCCGAAGTCCCGGGCGAGGCGATCGGTCACGCGCTGCTGCGTGTGAGGCCGGACGAGCCGGCCTATCCCGCGCTGCGGGACCGCCTGTTCCCTGCCGAGGAAGGCATCGGTACGCCGCACGGGCCGGTGCCGTACCGGCCGGCCGAAGCCCGCTAACCCAGCGCCCGAGGGCAAGTCACCATCAGCATCTCTATCGAAACCGGAGGGGAGAGATCATGGACCGCGCCGCACGTCTGAAGGGCTATTTGCAGCATATCGCGCGCAACCAGGATGGCGGCCTCGATGCAATCGGGCCCGCCGCCGGACCACCATCGGGAGCCCCCGGCGTCGAGAGCTTCACCGAAGAGCTCGAAGTCACCGCTGCATCATCGGTGACGGCGACGGTCGATGTCGCCAATCAGGCGCTGGACAAGGTCAAGAGCGACCCCGAGGTGCAGCTCGCGCCTGAGGAGATGTCGGCGCTCGAAGCCATCATCATTCCGCGTGAACGGCCCGCAATCGACGTGGTGCGCGGTGATTTCCGCGTGGTTCACGACAAGTGGCTTGATCTGAACGAGGGCCCCGTCCACCAGCGATTGACTGCGGCGATCCCCGCGATCGGGCGGATCGACCTGCCGGGCCAGACGCAGATCCCGTATGGCGGCACGGGATTCATCGTCGGGCCTGGCCTGCTGATGACCAACCGCCACGTCGCGCAGATCTTCGCCAGTGGCCTCGGCGCCGGACCAATCATCTTCCGACCGGGTTGGCAATCGGCGATCGACTTCCTGCATGAACGGGGGCAGTCCGGAACCGACGTGCTGCGCGTGCGCGGGGTGCGGATGATCCACCCGTTCTGGGACATGGCTCTGCTGGAAGTCGAAGTGCAGGGCACACCGCGCACTGGGCTCAAGCTCTCGCTCAAGGACATCGGAGAGATGGACGGTCACCGCGTTGCGGTGATCGGCTATCCGGCATTCGATCCAGAGCGCAACGATATCGCCACGCAGAACCGGCTGTTCGACAGCGCCTATGGCGTCAAGCGGCTGCAGCCCGGCGAGCTGGGCCCGCGCCGCAACACGTCGAGCTTCGGCAAGATCGTGTCGGCGGGCACGCACGACGCATCGACGCTTGGCGGCAATTCGGGCTCGGCGGTGATTGACCTGGACACGGGGGAGGTGCTCGCGCTGCACTTCGGCGGTCGCTATCTCGACACGAACTATTGCGTGCCGGCGTTCGAACTCGCGAAGGACGGCCGGGTGGTCGATGCCGGCGTCGAGTTCGCCGGGACGGCCAGCGGCGGATTCCCACCTTGGTCCGGCTACTGGACGGGCGCCGAGGCCCTCACCTCGGCTGCCGGCATGTCCGAGCCCGATGACATCAAGCAATCGTTCCCCCCCGTGCCGCCGGCGCCTGGAACGTCAGGTGCAGCTTTGCCGCCCCAGCAAGAGCCGGTCGGCGCCGGAGGTGAGATCAGCTTCACCGTCCCGCTGACCGTCACGATCCAGCTCGGCCGGCCGATACCGGCAGCGCTCGTAGCCGCCCTGCCCGCGGCGCAGAGTGTCGAGGCCGTGCAACCGATTGAGGAAGCGCTGGTCCAGCCATGGCACGATCCGGACTATGCCGGTCGTGATGGCTATGACGAGACATTCCTCGAGGATTTGGTCGTGCCAATGCCGCACGCCAAGGACCGGAGCGTGATTGCGCCCCTGTTAGACGGGGGAGACACGCTTCACTACCGCCACTTTTCGATCCAGATGCACGCGAAGCGGCGGCTTGCGCTGTTCACGGCATCCAATGTCACCGCCGAGGCGGCGCTCAAGCGGCCCGAACCCGGCAAGAAATATGACCGCAAGTCGCTCGCCGGACTGGGCCCTAACGATCAGGAGAAATGGTTCCCCGATCCGCGCATCGCAGCGCAATTCCAGCTCTCCGACAAATTCTATACGAAGGACCGCGGGAGCTTCGACAAGGGGCATATCGTCCGCCGCGAGGATCCCGCCTGGGGGCACACCTATAAGGAGCTGCGCCAGGCGAACGGCGACACTTATCACGTCACCAACTGCTCGCCGCAGGTCGCGCCGTTCAATCAGTCGCAACGTGGCGAAGGAAATTGGGGCGATCTCGAGAATATGGTGTTGACCGATGCGGCGACCGAGCGCCTCTGCCTCTTCGCCGGTCCCATCCTCGACGATTCGGACCCAATCTTCACCGGCGTCGATAGCGATGGCACGCTGCTGCACGCACGTATCCCCAAGGCGTTCTGGAAGGTCATCGTTGCGAAGGTCGCGACTGGCGCGGCCAACCCGAAAGCCCCAAAGTTCGCGATCGCCACTTATGCCTTCGTGCTCGAGCAGGACATCTCCAACGTCGAACTGGAGTTCGCTGTATCCGACATCTTCCGCAAGAAGATGGTGTCGCTTTCCGAACTCGAGCTTCGCACCGGGCTGATCTTCGACGCCGATCTGCACGACGGCGACCAGTTCGGCGCCGACCGCGGCAGCGAGGTGGCGTTCCACACTGGCGCCGAGCGGGTCGTCTCGCTTCGCCCGCCAGACATCGCCCTGCAGCCGGAAATACTCGAACAAACGCCCAATAGTGGCGACGACGAGTCCGCGGCACAGGAGGCCGGTGCCCCGGCCTATGAGCCCGAGACCACCGAGGCGCTACGGCCGTGGCGGCTCGCCGAGGGGCTCAACACGCTACGGACCCAAATTAACGCGCTCGCGCCGCGNCGCTCAAAGGTTTCNGACGGTACCATCGGCGACGCCGCCCATCAGAGCCGCAGCTCGGATCACAATCCGTGGGTAATCGACGGTGACATGGGGGTCGTGACCGCGATCGACGTAACCCATGATCCGGCCGGTGGCTGCGATGGCAACTGGCTCGCCGAAACGTTACGGGCAAACGCGGACAAGCGGATCAAATACGTCATTTGGAACCGCCGCATCGCGAGCCGCGACCCGATCGGCGGGGCCGCGGCATGGGCGTGGCGGCCTTACACCGGAAAGAACCCGCACGACCATCATGTCCACGTCTCGGTGCGCTCGGACAAGCAATATTACGATCTCGCGACGCCTTGGGTTCTCTAGCGAGAGATCGATGCGGTGCATGTCATCCTTCGCTCCGGGGCGCTGCTCGCGCACCTGTGGCGACGCCTGACTAGAAGATCAGCGTACGACGGCGAAGGCGCAGCCGGGCAGGGCGGCGGCACATCGATGGGGGCTACCATGGGATTATTAAACTTTCTCGGGGGCTTGATCAGCAAGGAGGCGAAGCAGCGCGCGCGGATCCGAATATCCAAGGATAATGACCTGACCGGCCGAAGTGATATCGTGGGTGGCAGAACAGCACTATGCCCATCAGCCTCAGCGAGCTGTTCCTGAAGAAGAATACCGAACGGTTCACGACGCGCTATCCATTAGTCTATTCGCCGATGAATTTTGTCGCGGTATGCGCCCGTCCCGAAGACAATCTCTCCCGTTAGGTGCCGGGTGCTGGCGCTTTCCAGTCCACGATCCGGAATTTGAAAAAGGTTTCGGCTTCTACCTGCAGATACTGGGTTACACTCTGATAGAAACGTTCAAAGACGTCGGCGGGCGTATTGAGTTCGGACGAGACGCGGCCCGCCTGCAGTGAGGCGATACCATGATCATAGTCGCGCCGGTATCGCTCAAGGGCGAGTTGGCCGGAGCGGAAATGCCGCCATTCCTCACCCCAGCGAAACTGCGTATCGAGCCCGGCCAATATGGCAACCCCGATCGCCAGCACCGTCGACCAGCGCCGGTCCGCGAACGCGGTGAGCGCTGGCAGCGACGCACTGCCGGCGACGAGGCCGAGGCGCAACAGCACGAACAGGATCATCGCGCGGTCAGCCTGGCGTTTCATATGTCGCCGCGTCTGTTCGACCATTTCTACGAACTGCCGCTCGAAGTCCCTCGCCGCCATCGTTGCCTCCAACCTCTTGCACGACGCTGCATCACCGCCGTCCGCGCCCCCCCAAGTTAAACCTGGCCTGTTATGACCAGATGATGCCGTAGCTAATTAATCGCCCGGCTTGGATCGGCTTAGCAACTTATAACAGCCGGGCCCGCTTTCCGCGCAGCTTCGCGATCGCCGAATGGAAGCATAACGGAGCGCCTTCCATTCGAACGCGGGTCAGTTTGACTCGATTTTGCCTCAAAGCCATCGCCTTTCCCAATATCTTAGGCGATTATAGGTTCTGGCGGAAAAAGCGCGGCTGATGAGAAAACCTCATGTCAAAGGGACTTCCAGAGCCTGCGCTAGCCGATTGATGACGCCACACCAGACTCGGTACGGCCCCCAACTATCACAATTCCGCTGGTGAGGAATTCTTATGGTGGCCGAACGTACAAAAAGCCCGGCCGCATCGCGACCGGGCTCGAGAGCGTGATTATTGTTGATGTATCTCAGAACTTGATCGTTGCACCCAGAACGATGTTGCGGCCAAGACTGTCATAGCGCTGCGGGATAGTGTTGTTCCGCGCAAGGCTGATGTCGTAGGAATTGGGCACGATCGGCGGGTTCTTGTCGAACAGATTGTTCGCAATCAGACGCATCGTGAGGTGGCGATCAACGTTCAGCGACAGCGCGAGGTCGAAATAATTCATCGGAGCGATCCGATAGAAGGTCGTCTGCGCACGATCGGGGGTGCCACCGATCGCCGGATCACCCGAATTGTTCGCGCTGGTCAGCGATCCAACATAGCGCCAGTTAAAGGATGCGCTGAACTTGCTGTTGGCGGTGGTGTAGGTGGTGCGCAGACCGTGTGTCCACTTTGCTATCAGCTGACCACATCCATTTCCGTAATAGCCAGTGCAATTCCGCTTCGGCTGGATCGGTGAATCCTGCCCGCCAGCGAAGGTCGTCAACGACCCGTTGAACTCGGCATCGACGCGGCCGGCACTGCCCAGCGCCAGCGTATAGTTGGCCTGGAAATCCCAACCGCGCGCGATCGAATAATAATAGTTCGTCGTGCCTGCGCGGATGAACCCGCTGGTCGGGTTGGACGAGGCGGCCGCGTAGAGCGTGCCGTTCGCATCGCGAACGATCCCCTGGCAGAAGAAAGGATCCCCATTCGAACGCAGACAGCCATCCATATAATAGCTGTCGTCATTGTAGCCGAGCGAGTTGTTGATCTTGATCCGATAGCGGTCGACCGAAAGGATCAGCCCCTTCACGAAGCGCGGCTTTAAGACGACGCCATAGGTCTGCGTATAGGCCGTCTCCGGATCGGCGGTGAAGCCGCCCGAACGAACGGTGCACTGGCTGTTGGGGCAGAGCAAAGTTGGGCTGCCGTATAGATTATCCGGTAGCCCCGTCGCCCGGCAGACGTCACGCGATGCAAGCGGAACGGTCGTCGTGATTGTTTTCGTGGGATCGTTGGGATCGGGGATCTGCCGCGCTACGGGGGCGCAGAAGTCGTTCTGCGACCCGCCCTGCTTGCTGAAGCCGATCCGCGTCGCCTGCATGATCTCGATCACCGTCGGCGCACGTTGTGCCTTGTTGAACGAGGCGCGGAAGGTGACGTCCTCCAAGGGGGCATACATACCCTCGAGCTTCCAGGTCGTGAACCGATCGGGGTTCGTGTTGTACTTGGATAGGCGGAAACCACCATTTGCCTGCAACAGGTGTGCAAAGGGCTTATCCTGGACGATCGGCGCCTGGATCTCGGCATTGGCCTCGATCACGTGCTGGCTCAGATGGAGGTCCTCGCCACCATAGTCTGACCGGAACTGCGCATCTGCCACGGACGAGAACCGGTCCTCGCGATATTCGGCGCCGAGGGCCACCGCCACGCCATCCTCAGCGAACGGCGACTTGATGCCATATTGTCCAAGGTCTCCGGACAGGTTCGCGAGCGCATCATACAGCGTTGCCGTCGTCTTCTGAATGCCAACCGCATTCTGATAAATGTAGTCGACCAGCTTTTGATCGTGGTTGCCCGCCCTGAAGGCGTCGAACGGCACACACGCCTTGTCGGTACCGTCCACGACCGACGCGCAAGTCGGCACGCCATTGACATTGACGACATTGAGCGCGCGATTGATCCGATCGAAGTTCGGCAACGAACCGGACCACCAGGTCTGCTGGTTGCGCGAGTAAACGCCACCCACGTCGTAAGACCAGGCGCCACCGAACTTACCCCTTACACCACCGGTCACGCGCAAGCCGCGATTGGTGTAATAGTCGGACAGCGGCGGCACGCCGGAGCTGAAGCGATAGCGGATATCGAGGGGAGCCAAGGCTGACGTTCCTGCCGCGGAACCGCACAATGCGGTCGCCTGCGATGCGGAGAGGAACGGGTTGTTGCAATTCACCTGGTAGGGATCGGATCCGTAATTCGCCGCGGCGAAGACCCGGCGTGGATAGGGATTGCTCGACCTGTCGCGGAACCAGAGCGCCGAACTGTAGATTTGGGTGGCCGGCGATATGTCGAAGTGGGCGAAGCCCCCCGCATTCACGCGCTTGTCGGCGCGCTGCGCGGGATAGTCGTCAAGCGGGTTGGCCGCCATGCCCGGGCCGACCCCATAGGGTACGAACGTCCGGCTCCCGTCCGGATTGTTGAGGAAGGCAACGCCGTTGTTGGCGCCGCTACGCGGCTGGATGTAGCCGCTCAACGAATAGGTGGAGAGCGAGCAGGATAGTGGGCCGTCCTTGCCGGTCTGGAGAAGCTGACATGCGGCGGTGGAACGGTCCGAATAACGCAACAGCGTCGCCTGCCGGTAATTCACGAAGCCCGAAAGGCTGAGGCGGCCATCGAACAGTTTGGTGCCGGCGGTCAGCGTCGCATCAATACGCGGTCCATCGATCGTCGTTCCGTGCGGGACGGTGAACGAATTGGCATTCGCCTGGTCCGTGACGATGTTCGATTTGTTGTCATGGAGGTAGAAGTTGTAATTTCCGTCCAGCTGAATTCCGGTGAAGTCCGGCTTCAGGATGAAATTGACGACACCCGCGATCGCGTCTGATCCGTAGACCGAAGATGCGCCACCTGTCAGTATGTCGACGCGCTGCAGCATCGAGACCGGGATCATGTTCGCGTCTACGCCATTCTGCGTGCCGAGCCGCTTGCCGTCGACGAGCACCAGCGTCCGTTCGAAGCCAAGGTTACGCAGCTTGATACGCTGGCGGCCGTCGGAGTCCTGATAGTTCTGCTGGCTGTCGGGGGCGACTTGCGGCAGACGATTGAGCACTTCTTCGATGTTGATCGGCGACTGCGCCTTGATGTCAGCCGCGGTGACGGTCTGAATCGGGGCTGCCGACCTGTTGTTCAGTCGGACGATACGCGTGCCGGTGACGACCACGTCATTATTGCTGGACTGGGCGCCATTGCCACTGGAGTCGGCATTTTGACTAGCCGCACTGTCCGCCTGTGCGCCTTCGGGATCGGCCCATGCCGGGGCGGCGAGCACCCCAGCCAGACAGGTGCTCGCAAGAAGTAATGTCAATCGCGCCATCATTTTACCCTTTCATCTTGGCTCGCCCGACTCCCGTTTTCGGGATGCCGCCAAGCCGATCATCATGTTCATTCCGTCAGGCTGGGTGCCGGGCGGATCTGCGTATTTCCCTGCTCGTCGGTGACGGCATAGGTGAAGCCGGGCATCAGCGCGTAGGCGCCGACCTCGCCCCTCGCCGACAAGGCGAGAAAAGCGACCTGTACACCCTTGATCGCCGCACCGCGCAGCTGCGCGATATGGGCAACTGCCTCGCGACAGGCGGCGCCCGGCGAAAGCCCTGCACGCATGGAGG
>JGI24739J22299_10000704_pt1 | contig 12135 bp, 9 predicted proteins | sample KBSCornC5_FD_22299 | JGI IMG/M metagenome (IMG submission 22299)
GCGTGTCCGACTTCCGACGGTCCGAGGCCTGGTACAAAACCCGCTTCGGCTTGGTGACCTCCGATGAGATCCAACCGGCGCCGGGCGTCGCGATCGGGGCTTTCATGCGCTGCGATCGCGGCGACCAGCCGTGCGACCATCACACGCTCTTTTTGCTCCAACGGCCCGCCCCTGCCGAATTCATGCATGCCGCGTTCGAAGTGACCGACCTCGACGATCTGATGGCCGGCCATGACTATCTCAAGCGGCACGATCGCACGCATTTGTGGGGCGTCGGCCGCCATTATCTCGGCAGCCAGGTGTTCGACTATTGGCGGGATCCCTGGGGTCACGAAATCGAACATTGGACCGACGGCGATCAGCTGGTGACGGCGGATGGCGGCGGGATCGGCGGCATTCCCGAGCTGATGGGAGTCCAATGGGGCATGCCCATGCCGCCGCTGCCCGGCGAGAGTCAGCCGGCATGAGCAACCAGCACGATTACGACCTGCTGGTGGTCGGGCTCGGCCCGGTCGGCGACGTCTTGACCGCGCTCGCGAGCCTTCGCGGTCTTTCGGTTCTGGCGATCGACAAGTCACCAACGCCGTTTCCCTTGCCGCGCGCTGCCGTGTTCGATCATGAGATCATGCGCATCTTCCAGGAGATCGGCGTCGCTGACCGCATCCTCCCTTCATGCAGGGTTCCGGATCGCTATCAGTTTCGCACCGCCTCAGGCGAGCTGTTGCTTGATTTCCCGGTGAAGCCGGTGGGGGTGTTCGGTTGGGCCGAAACCTACGCCTTGCACCAGCCGGCGGTCGAGACGGCGCTGCGCGAGCGACTTGCTGAACTCGGCGCCTCGATCGAACTTGGGACGAGCTTCGAAGCGCTCGACCAAGACGCCGAAGGCGTCACGGCGACGCTCCAGCGTGATGGCGAGCGACGCATCGTCCGTGCACGTTATCTTGTCGGGTGCGACGGATCGTGGAGCCCGGTCCGCGAGACGCTCGGCATCCGGCTCGACGATTATCGCTTCGACGAACCGTGGCTCGTGCTCGACACCATCTTTGAAGAGCCGGGGGATCTGCCGATCGTCTGCCAGCAGATCTGCGACCCGCAACGCCCCGTCACCTACATGGCGATGAGCGGGAAAAGGTTTCGCTGGGAGTTCATGTTGAAGCCCGGCGAAGTGCCCGAGGAGATGCTGGACGAGGCAATGATTCGGGAGCTGGTTGCGCCGTGGAATTGCGCGGATCGCATGCAGATCGAGCGCAAGGCGATATACCGGTTTCACGGCCTCGTTGCGGAAAAATGGCGTGATCGGCGCGTGCTGCTGGCAGGCGATGCCGCACATCAGATGCCCCCCTTCGCCGGGCAGGGCATGTGCTCCGGCATCCGCGACGCCGCCAACCTCGCCTGGAAGCTTGCGGCGATCACCCATGGCAGCGCTCCGGACGCGATCCTGGACACGTACCAGATCGAGCGCGAGCCACATGTCCGCGCGATCATCGAGACGGCGATCGCGATGGGCAAGGTGGTCTGCATGCTCGATCCCGACGCCGCCGCCCAGCGTGACCGTGACATGCTGGCACGCAAGGCCGCGGGCGCGCAGGATGTTTCGGTTGCCTATCCCGATCTTCGCGGCGGCCTGCTTTCGGAAACGCCGCTCGCCGGCTCATTGCTTCCCCAACCCCAGGCGCCGGACGGCCTGCGTTTCGACACACTGCTGAACGGGGCGCCTGTCCTGATCGGCCACGATCTGCCCCTTTCTGCCGATCGTGAGGTGCAATTCCTGGATCTCTCGAGCGCAGCCCTCGCCCCGTTCCGTTCCACGCTTGAAGGCTGGTTAGCCGATGCAGGCGCGGATGCTGCCCTGATCCGCCCCGATCGTCACGTCTTCGCGACGGGCCGGGCGCATGAACTTTTGGAGCTTTGGGACCGCGCACTCGCGCAACCGGACGGAGCTTAGGCCGAGGCCGACGAAGAACGGCCGCTTGGGAGGGAAAATGCAACAATTGAAATTTGGCGCCGCGCTACTCGCCGTTCTCGCCGCGCCACCCGTGCGAGCACAGGACGCGGCATCTGGCACTGCCGCGACACAGGCAGGCACGCCAAGCGCCGGCATCGCCGACATCGTCGTTACGGCGCAGCGGCGTCAGGAGAACCTCCAGCGCGCAGCCGTCGCGGTAACGGCGATCGACGGCACCGCGCTCGCCAATTCCGGAGTGGCGCAGCCGCAGGACCTTTCGAAGCTGGTGCCGGCGCTCAAGCTTTCCACCAGCGGGGCCGGCAGCGTCCAGGTAACCATCCGAGGTGTCGGCAATTTTGCCGGCAATCCCTACGCAGAGCCTGCGGTCGCGATGAACCTCGACGGGGTTTACCTCGCTCGATCGAGCGGGCCCAATGGCTTGTTCTACGATCTGGCCCGGGTTGAGGTGCTGAAGGGACCACAGGGCACAATCTATGGCCGCAACGCGACAGCGGGCGCGATCAACATAATCACACGAAAACCCGACGATCAACTCTCTGCCGAGGGCCAGCTGACCGTCGGCAATTACGGCCTCGTTCGGGGCGAGCTGGCGCTGAATGCGCCGCTGAGCAACGACGCCGCAATTCGGGTGTCGGGCGTCCTGACCCGCCGCGACGGCTATCTGAGTGACGGCTATCTCGACGACAAGAGCGAGGCCGTTCGTGGACAGCTCAAGGTAAAGCCGACCGGCAAAGTGTCGATCCTTCTGTCGGCGGATTATGCCCATATAGGTGGCAAGGGCGGCGGCGGCGTCATTTCGCCGTTTCTCGACCCGGACCACCCCTATCTCGGCGCGTCGAAAGACGGCTCGAACGCTATTTTGACCGGCGCCTCGCTCGCCATTTCAGGCGGCGCCAACCCCAATCTTCTGCCGAAGTTCCGCGATGACGGCTTCACGGCCCTCAAGAATTGGGGCGCGTCCGCGGTGGTCGACTGGGATCTCGGCAGCGCGACGCTGACCTTTATCCCGGCCTATCGCCACAACATCGCTGATTATCTGCACTATGCCGCCGGCTTCCCGGTAAGCGCGCACGAGAATTCGCGGGCGACCTCCCTGGAATCACGCCTGGCCTCAAGCGGAAACGGGCCACTCAAATGGCTGATTGGCGGCTATTTCTTCAACGAGGACCTCGATTTTGATCTGTTCGCCAACCAGGGCGTATCGTTCAATCGCACGATCCCAACCCTCAACACCGAAAGTATTGCGGCCTTTGGCCAGCTGACCTATGCCGTCGCCCAAGGCTTCCGGCTGACGGGAGGCCTGCGCTATACCGACGAGCACAAGTCGCAAACCGGACGCAATGGCGGGCCTCCTCCGTCCCTCCCCACAGGGTTCCCCGGTTCTGCGGCGCAATTCTACCAGCTCGCCTGCGCACCGTACGACGCCGCGAGCGGCACCTGCTACGCGGCGCTGGACGGAAGGCTCAAGCAGAATAAGCTGACATGGAAGGCGGGCGCGGAGTTCGACGCCGGCGCGCGGTCCTTGATATATGCAAATGTCGCGACAGGCTTCAAAGCAGGCGGCTTTTTCGGATCGCTCGCGCCCAACACCTACCGGCCAGAAACCATCTTAGCCTATACGCTCGGATCGAAGAACCGCTTCGCCGACAATCGGCTTCAGCTCAACTTGGAAGCCTTTTACTGGCGCTACAAGGACAAGCAGGTCACGCATCTGGGGCCGATCCTGCCGGGGGGCTTCAACCTCATCACCGAGAATGCCGGCAGTGCCGACATCTATGGCGCGGAGGTTGAGCTTCTTTGGCAACCGAGCACGATGGATCGGTTGAGCGCTACCGCCCAATATCTCCACACCGAATATGGCAGCTTCCTTTATCGGCAGACCACGGTGACGGGGCCGCCTGTGACAGCATGTCCGACGACGCCGGTGGTGGGCTCGCCCACAGTAACAGTCGATTGCTCGGAGCGTCCCCTCTCACAGTCGCCCAGATGGACGCTGAACGCCTCCTATACGCGCGGTTTCGATCTCGGAGGTGCGCGGATCGACGCGCAGATCGGAACGCAGATCCAAAGCGCATACTGGGTCGGGGATGAATATCTGGCTGGTGAGCGGCAGGGCGCATCGATGGTCTCGAACGCAAGCCTTACGTGGCGTGCCCCGGGCGGTCGTTTCACCGCAAGCGCCTTCGTCGACAATATCGAAAACCGTGCGGTCAGATCGAGTTCCTTCGCGCAGCCTGTGATCGGCGTGCCGATCGTGACCCTGCGCCCGCCCCGGACCTTCGGCGTCCGGCTCGGTTTCGCCTTCCGCTGAGATCAAAGGAGACAGTGACGATGAGCTTCATGCCCAATCCAGGCTCCCGATATCGGATGCCAATCATGTTCGGACCTGCGCCCGGACCAAGGCAGCATCCCGACGGGCGCATGTGGACCGCCGAGGAAGCCGGGCGGATGAATGCGCAGTGGCTCAATGTCGGCTACCGAACCGATCCCGCCAAGCTGGAAAAGCTGCTCCCGCCCGGTTTCTCGCTGCGCGGCGAGCCCATCGTTTCGGTGAGCTGCGCGTGGTTCAAAAACCTCTATTGGCTCGCCGGCCGCGGGTACGGCATCCTTTCCGTCGATTTTCCGGTGACCTATCAGGGCAAGACGGAACGGATCGACGGCGCCCTGTGCCCCGTGATCTGGGAAGGCTCACCCGACGCCATCATGACTGGACGCGAGGAACTCGGCTTCCCCAAGATGTTCGCGCGGTTCAGCGAGATCGACTGGAATGAAGCGGAGGGTCGCGCGACCTGCGACGCTGCCTGGTTCGACGACGTCTTCTTCGACATCAGCCTGACGGAGCTGGTCGAGGAGGCCCATCCGCGCAAGGCGCTCCCGGGATCGAATGGCGGCGCGCAGATGTATTACAAATATATGCCGCGCACGAGCCCCGGCGGGCAAGCCGGCGCCGATCTCGCTTACGTCACCACCGCCGCCGCACCCGCAGGCAGCGGCGGTTCGGCTTCCAATGTCAATTTCGACGAGTTCGAGTTCCGTCGCTGGACTGGCAACGGGCGCCTGGCCTGGCATCGGGCCACATTCGAGCAACTGCCTTTGTCATTCCATGTCGTCAACGGAATGGCCGACCTCGACATAATCGAGTTCGTCAGTGCCGAGATGGTGCAATTCTCGGGGCCGGGGATCGGCATCTCGATGAACACGCAGCGCATCGTTGAGCCCGCGTGATCGGTGCGCAAACGCGGCATTCAGAGGCCGGGCCAGGAATAGCTCGCGTCGGGCCTGAACGGAGGCGAAGATCATGACTGTCCGTCGCTCGCTCCAGCCGCTCTCGGGCCCAGGCGGGCATGTCAGCCGATTCCACCGTGCGGCGCGGGAGGTCGCCTGATGTCACCGGAGGAGATACGCGCGGCGGCAAATCGTCTCCGCGGCCTGCAGCAAAAAGCCTCACTGGCGGTCGATCGACGCGATGAGGAATGGCAACGCGCCCTGGTGTCGCTTCGCCGCGAAATCGCGAGCGGGATCGCCGACTTGTCGGCAGCGACCCGGAAATTGTCACCCCCGGAGGAGGCCCGCCCCGAGATCACCGCGCTCGACCAGCACGTGAGCGCCCTACGGCGCGCGTTGGCGTTGCATCAGGCCTCGTGGCCGGCAGTGTTGGTCGATCCGCGACAGCCCGACTTCAAAGCATCGGTCGCAAAGGTTCGCGGCGCCTATGACGACCTGTTCGCATGCCTCGACCTGCTCGAGCGCAAGCTGGCCATGCCCCCCGGAGCGGATGCCGGTCAGAGGGATTGACGCCGGTCGCTTGGATCCCCGGCTGGGCCTTGACCATCACTCATCGGCGATCGGCTGATGATCGATCACCTCGAGTCCGAAGGCATCCAGCCCCCGCATCGGCCGGGTCGGATTGTTGGTCAGCAGGATCATTTTCCCGACGTGGAGGTGCGCCAAAATTTGGGCCCCGATGCCGTAGCTGCGCTCATCCATGCCGGAGAAATGACCCGCCAGGGTCATCTCAAGACTGCTTTCGGGCGGCGGCACGATCAGCAGGATCAGACCCGCACCAGCCTTGCCGATCTGTGCCATGGCGCGCTGCAATACCCGGTTGCGCGGCCCCGGCTGACCGAGCATGTCGGAAAAGAGCGAGGCGGCATGCACCCGAACCAGTGCCGGCCGGTCCGGTTCGATCTCGCCCTTTTTCAGAACCAGGCTGATCTCGCCGCTGACCGTGTTGCGGTAATTGAGCAGTTCCCAGTCTCCGCCATAATCGGAGGTGAACTGCGCGCGGTCGATACAGGCGACGAGATGGTCGTTGCGAAAGCGATAGGCGATGAGGTCCCGGATGGTGCCGATCTTCAGCGCGTGGCGATCCGCGAAGGCGACCAGGTCGGGCAGGCGGGCCATCGTGCCATCGTCGTTCATGATCTCGCAGATCACGCCCGACGGGTTGAGCCCCGCGAGCCGGGCGATGTCGACAGCGGCTTCGGTATGGCCCGCGCGTACCAACACGCCTCCATCGCGCGCGGCGAGCGGGAAGACGTGGCCGGGGCTTACGAGATCGTCAGCCCCCCGCGCGGCGTCGATCGCGGTCAGGATCGTGCGGCAACGATCGGCCGCCGAGATGCCCGTGGTTATACCGGTGCGCGCCTCGATCGAGACCGTGAACGCCGTTTCGTTGCGGCACCCGTTCGTCCGTGACATCGGCGCAAGCCCGAGTTGATCGACCCGGGCACGGTCAAGTGCCAGGCAGATCAGACCCCGGCCATGGCTGGCCATGAAATTGATCGCGGTCGGCGTCGCCATCTGGGCGGGGATCACCAGGTCGCCTTCATTCTCCCGATCCTCGTCATCGACGAGAATGAACATCCGCCCGTTGCGGGCCTCCTCCAAAATCTCTTCGATGCTCGCGATCATGGCAGTCTCGCGCTTGCGGGGAAGATATCGAACGGGTGCGATACGCCCGGCAAAGCCCCGCGCAGTGGAGACCTTTCCGGGCGCGCGCGGGCGCCAAGCCACTCGCAGGACGCGGCGAGTGGCGCCCCGACATTTGTCGTTGTCGTCAGCGGTCCGGCGCCGGCCACCTGCCGTCCCCGACTGATCAAGCAGCTTCGAGCGTCGGCACCGCACCGAAGGAAGGATCCGCTGCCCAGCTCTTGACCTCGCGCAGGCATTGGTTCGCGAACAAGGTCATGTTCGAGACCGCGATGTCGCGGGGCATCCCGCCGAAATGGAAATGCGGGAAGAATCCCTGCAGTCCGATCGAGCTGTTGATCTCGTGGAGCTGATCGAGCACCTCGCGAGGTGTACCGGCGGGCATGGCTTTGCCCATGTTATCCGCCATCTCCTCGAGCTTGGCGGGATCGACTTTCATCCGACGATAAAATTCGTTGCCCTTGCTGGTCCCGAAATCGTCCTCCGCCATGCCATAATTGTGCACGGCCGCCTTGAAATTGACCCTGTGATATTGCGCCGAGAGCAGCTTCGCGCGCTCGCTGCTTTCATCGACGAAGATCGTTCCCGAAAGAAGCGGCGCGGGGCGATGGCGGCCTTGCTGAACGTCCGCCCAAACCTGCTCGTACGTGTCGAAATCGACGCCGAGATTGGACCGTGGCTCGGGATTGATGATGAGCACCCCGATACCGAGTTCGGCAACCGTGCGAACCGACTCCGGCGACCCCGCGGAACCGAAGATACGCCCTTCGAAGGATTTGAACGGACGCGGTCGAAGTTCGCGGCGCGGCTGCTTGGTAATCTCCCCTCCTTCGATCACGCCCGCGTCGAGAGCGCGGATGATCAGCTCCGCATGCTCGCGGAAGAGTTGACGCGTCTGGTTGATGTCGACCCGCAGGCCTTCATATTCCATTTTCCCTAGGCCACGGCCGAAGCCCAGCAGCAGCCGACCTCCGGTAATATTGTCGAGCCAGAGCGCCTGCTCGGCGACGCGGACCGGATCGTGCCAGGGCAGCACGATCACCTGCGTGCCGAGCCAGGCGCGCTTCAGCTTCCCGGCCAAATAAGCGAGCGTCTGAAGGGGTGCCGGCGAAATCGAATAATTCGAAAAATGATGCTCGGTCACCCAGACGGAATCGAATCCGAGCTCCTCGGCCAGCAGCGTCATGTCGAGATCCTGCTTCAGGAATTCCGCATCGTTGAGGTCCGGTCCTGACTGGTGCTGGAATCCGGTCGCATAGCCGACGTGCATCACATTTCTCCCGCAACTGAGTTGGCGGCAAAGCTCAACTAACGTGCGCAAAATGTCAATAGACGACATTTCGTGTCTTTTTTCAATTCAAGCATCTGGTTTGGATGAGGGCGTGCGGCGATCCGTTTTCGGAACGTTTGGAGAGGATAATGAGATGACGCAGGCCTTCCCGCCCATCATGTCGATCGGCATCGATGAGCCCTCGCGGTTTGAAGGCGAGGTGTTCGACCTCGAGGTCATCGAAGGTGCGATTCCCTCCGAGCTCGACGGCCTGTTCATCCAGGCGGTTCCGGAGCATCAGTTTCCGCCTCACACGCCCACCATCTCGATGATGGACGCGAGTGCCGGCGGAGACGGGCTCGCGCGTGCCATCCGCTTCAAGAACGGCCATGCGGATTTCCTGACGCGTTACGTAAGGACCGACCGATATGTGGCGGAGCGCGCCGCGCGCCGCTCCTTGTTCGGCCACTATCGCAACCCATTTTCCGATGATGCGACCGTTGCGGGTGTCGACCGCACCACCGCCAACACCGCGATCTATTTCCACGCGGGCAGGCTTCTCGCCAGCAAGGAGGACGGTCTGCCCTATGAGATCGATCCGGCCAACTTGCAGACGCTCGGCAAGTGGACGGCGGGCGGCGCCATCACCAGCAAGACGCTGACGGCGCATCCCAAATTCGACCCGAAAAGCGGCGAAATGGTCGCATTCGGCTATGCCGCCAAGGGCGAGTGCACGCGCGACATCGCTTATTACGTGATCGACCGCGACGGGAAGGTGATCCATGAGGCGTGGTTCGAAGCCCCCGTCGCGGCCATGATCCACGATTGTGCGGCGACCGACGATTATACCGTCTTCCCGATCATGCCGCTGACCAGCGACACGGAGCGACTGAAGCAAGGCGGACTGCATTTCCAGTTCGATCCGGAGATGCCGCAATATTTCGGGGTGATCCCGCGCTACGGCCGGTCCGATGATGTCCGCTGGTTCGAAGCGCCGCGCGGTTTTCCTGGCCACACGGTCAATGCCTTCCAGGTCGAAGGAAAGATCGTCTTCGACGTGCTCGAGGCCAATGGGAACGGCTTCGGACCGATGTTCCCGGACAAGGATGGCAATTTCCCGCCGATGGGGAGCCTGACGACCAAGCTGGTCAGGTGGACGATCGACTATCATGCCAATTCGCTGGAGCTCACCCAGCGCGAAGAGATTGCGCGCGTGACGGGAGAAGGTCCGCATATCGACGAGCGCTTCGCGTTGCGGGACTACCGTTATGCGTGGATCCCCGGTCTGGATGCGACGCNNGTCCCGCGCGACCAATCGGGGCGGCCGTTGCCGGTGATGTTCAACACCCTGACGCGGTTGGACATTGCGACGGGCGAGACGGTGCAATGGTTCGCCGGCGAGACCGCGACCCTGCAGGATCCGGTCTATACGCCACGATCGCCGGATGCGCCGGAAGGCGAAGGCTATCTGATCTCGATCGTGAACCACGTGTTCGAGAAGCGCAGCGAGGTGGTGATCCTCGATGCCGCCAATCTCCCGGCCGGTCCGATCGCGCGTATCCGCATCCCGGTCCGGTTGCGCACCGGGATTCATGCCACGTGGATCGACGGAGCGCGTCTCGATGCTGCCGCAAACAACTGAGGAAATTCAGGTCATGGCCGACACTGTCCGATTGGAAAAGAACAAGGAGCTGGTTCGCCGGTTCATGGAATTGCTGATCGATCCGGCCACCGCCGACGAAGGCGGCGCCCTGGCGACGGATACCTATATCCAGCACAACCCCAATATCGCGTCCGGACGTCAGGCGATCGTGGACTGGACCAAGACCGACCAGGCCGAACGCGCACGAACCGGCATGCGCCCGGTGGGAGAACCGTTCCTCGTGGCCGAGGGCGACCGCGTCGTGATGATGTTGAAGCGCGAGGTTCCGCATCCCACCAAGCCGGGCGAATTCTACACGTCCTACTGGTTCGACATGTGGCGGATCGAGGATGGCAAGCTCGCCGAACACTGGGACGGTGCGCCGCTCGAAGCGTGAAGGGGGACGGACCGTGGATCTTCAATTAGCGGGGCGGACCGCGCTCGTTACCGGCAGCAGTTCGGGCATCGGTGAAGCGACCGCGCGATTTCTCGCGCGGGAAGGCGCCCAGGTCGTCGTCCATGGCCGCGATGCCGCCCGGACCAACGCGGTGGCGGACGAGATTCGCGCGTCGGGCGGCAAGGCGGCCGCCGTGACGGGTGACCTGATCGAACAGGCTGAACTCGAACAGGTCGTCGCCAAGATCGAGCAAGCGGTCGGCGGAGTCGACATCCTGGTCAACAATGCCGGCGGCCGTGTCGGCGGCTGGAGCCGCACGGGGTGGCATGGTGTGTCGCGCGAAAATTGGCTCGCGACCTACAAGCTGAACGTCGTCGCGACCGCGATGCTGATCGACCGCCTCGTCCCGGGCATGAAGACGCGGGGTTGGGGGCGTACAATCCAGATATCGAGCTGCGTCGCCATCCAGCAGCCGCCGCATTTCGCCGATTATCAGGCGGCCAAGGCGGCTGAAATGAACATGTCGCGCAGTCTGGCGCACGCGCTGTCCGGCAGTGGCGTCACGTCCAATTGCGTGAGCGCGGGCATCATCCTGACCCCGGGCTCGGAAAATGAGATTGCGGGCATCGCGCGCGAGGTCGGCATCGGGGAAGACTGGCGGCCGCACGAAGCCAAGCTCGCCCTCGAAATCCTGCGGCAAAGCGTCGGGCGTATCGGCCGCCCCGACGATATCGCCGCAGCCGTGGCCTTTCTGGCCAGCCCGCATGCCGACTTCATCACCGGCGTCAACCTCCTCGTCGAAGGCGGCATGTGAGCCGGCCACAATAACGGAGATCATCATGTCGCAAGCCACCAACCAGTCCTCAAAACTGCTCGACGCCTCGGTCTGGGGCAGCCGTCTCTTCTACGGCACCTGGCAAGACGGTCGATCGACCTTCGTCGTCACCGAGCCGGCAACCGGCGAGACGCTGGGCGAGGTCGGCGCTTCTTCGCCTGCCGACATTCCCGCCATCGTGGTCGCCGCCCGAAATGCCCAGGCAGAATGGCAGGAGTGGCCGGCAGAGAAGCGTGCTGCGCTCTTTCGGCGAGCGGCCGCCATTCTCGAAGGTGAGCGCGACGCCGTCGTCGCAATGATCATTCGCGAAACGGGCGGTGTGCGTGGGAAAGCGGAAGTCGAAATCCAGGGCACGATCGACGAACTCTATCATTCGGCCGCGCTGCTGATTCAGCCGGAAGGCCATATCCTGCCGAGCGCCGACCCCTCGCGCCTCAGCCTCGCCAGGCGCGTTCCGATCGGGGTGGTCGGGGTCATCGCGCCCTGGAATTTCCCGATGTTGTTGGCTATGCGATCGGTCGCGCCGGCAATCGCGATGGGCAATGCCTGCATTCTCAAGCCGGATCCGCAAACCGCCATCGTCGGCGGCGCCGTGCTCGCGCGCGTGTTCGAACTCGCCGGCTTGCCCGAGGGCGTGTTCAGCGTGGTGAATGGCGCGGCAGATGTGGGTGAAGCGCTGGTCGAGGCAGCCGGGGTCCGCATGATCACCTTTACCGGATCCACCGCCGTCGGCCGCCGCGTCGGTGAGTTGGCGGGACGACATCTCAAGCGGGTTGCGCTCGAACTGGGGGGCAAAAGCCCCTTCATCGTGCTCGAAGATGCCGACGTGGAAGCCGCGGCATCGGCCGGCGCCTGGGGATCATTCCTCCATCAAGGCCAGATCTGCATGGCGGCGGGCCGGCACATCGTCCACCGCAAGGTCGCCGATCAATATCTGGAAATCCTGGCGGCCAAGGCACGCAACCTGCCGGTCGGCGATCCTTTCAGGGCGGATGTCGCGATCGGCCCGATCATCAACTCCCGGCAGATCTCGCGCATCGACAAGATCGTGGGCGATACGGTTGCGGCCGGCGCCGAGCTGCTGGCGGGCGGC
>JGI24739J22299_10000707_pt1 | contig 12111 bp, 6 predicted proteins | sample KBSCornC5_FD_22299 | JGI IMG/M metagenome (IMG submission 22299)
AAAAGCTGGGATTGGTGACGCGCCATGCCAGCGCCACCGACCGGCGGCGATCGCAACTGCGGTTGACGCCGGATGCGTTGGACTTGCTAGCGAAGCTGTCCGCCACGCATCGGGACGAGATTCGCCGGTTGCGCCCCTTGCTCAACCAGTTGCTGGCGCGCTTTGCATAGAGCAGCGTATTATAGCGCTCGATCGGGCAACTGAAGGCGAAGCCGCAGCATCAGGATCACGCGACAGTCATTCACGTGCTGCCGTAAGCGTCTGAGCTCAAGGCAAGCAGTGCCCTCATGGTCCCCGGCGGTGATGCAGGCGCGGAACCGCGTCGGACTGGCGGCGGATCAGGCTGCAGTTCAGTTGCGCCAATCCCTTGACGTCCAACTCGTCTCCGCCCTTCATCGCTTCGGCCAGCAGCGTCATGGCGGCGCGGCTCATGTCGCGGATCGGCTGGCGAATGGTGGTGAGCGTGGGCCAGATCGCGGCGGCAAGCGGCGTGTCATCGAAACCGCAGACGGTCAGATCGGCCGGCACGTTGATCTGCCGCTGATGCGCGATGGTGATGGTCGCGGCCGCCATATCGTCATTGCAGGCGAAGATGGCCGTCGGCGGTGTCTCCAGGCTGAGCAGATGCGCTGCCGCTTCCAGCCCGGAGCGGTAGCTGAAATCGCCTTCGACGATATAGTCCTCTTCGACCGGCAGGCCCTGTGCCGTCATCGCGGCGCGAAAGCCTTCCAGCCGCCGCGCGCTGGAACGATGCTGGGGATTGCCCTGGATGAAGGCGATGCGCCGGTGCCCCAGGTCGATCAGATGCCGCGTCATCTCGCCTGCGGCCTGCCGGTCGTCGATCGCGACCACCATCATGCCGCGGCTTTCGTCCGGCGCGATCGCGACCCATGGAATGCCGTGCCGGGAGAGCGCCTGCGCCAGTTCGTCCCAGTCGCACAGGGGCGGGGGCACGATGACGCCGGATACGCGGGCTTGCAGGATCTGGGCGATGATATCTTCCACGGCGGCGCCGGTTTCGCATAGTTCGACCACCAGATGGAGATGATGCTTCGCGGCCTCGTCCAGCCCACCCAGCAGCAGTTCGCCCAGATAGGCCGAAGTGGTGGTGTTGCGGTAAAGAAGGGCTACCCGCCGATCCTCTCCGCCTGCCAGCGCCCGCGCGGAGGCATTGGGTGCATAATTCAGGTCCGCGATCGCCTTTTCCACCCGGGCGCGGGTTTGGGGGCTGACCCAGCTCTGCTTGTTGGCGACGCGCGACACGGTCATCACCGACACGCCGGCTCGCGCAGCGACTTCCCGGATTGTCGGCGGCTTTCGTTCGTTCATGATCGCTCACCGCTTAGCCTTTGTGGCCATTGAATGCCAGTCATGGATTGCCCGGCGCGTAGGGAAAGTTGAGCGACTTGTACCAATTCAGATCATGGTCCGGCGCCGCCGCGTCAGCGGGCAGTGGACGTTTGGATATGGACTGGAAATAGGCGATGCTGGCGTCGCGCCACCATTTCGCCTCACGATGCTGGATGCCCAGGAATGTCCGGGTCTGGGCGAAGCGTTCCGCGTCGATGAAGGGGCGCAGGCTGTCCCATGTCCTGCGCATGGCCGCGACATAGGCCACGCCTGCATCATAATGATGGATGAGGCCGTTCCACAGTGTCTCGCCCGATTTCAGCTTCGCGTCCCAACCGACATGATGGAACCAGAGGAGGTCGCGTTCCGGCGTCGTTTTCGGGTTTGCCAGCATCTTCGCGACCGGCGGCGCATATTGGGCGACGGCATTGCTGCCGGTCTTCGTCCGGTCAAAGCCGATCCCGCCGGCGTCCGCCTTGTGATAATAGACCGGGTTCCATTCGGGCCGCGCCAGGTCCGAAATCCAGGGCGCAGGGCCGTAATGATGGCCAGTGCCCATGACATGGGCGAGGCCAAGCGGCGTCATGTAATCGACCGCCGCCTCACGCGATCCCATCATCATTGCAACGACAGGATCGATCAGCCTGGGGTCGGTCGAGAAGGTCTGCGCCGCCCATTCGCGGGCGATCGCCTCCGCCGGGAGATCGGGATTCCAGGCGAGGCGACCGAAGGCATACCAGTCCGCCTGGTTGAAGATCGATCCGCTCCAGTCGCGGTCGGCGCCGATATTGGCGACACCGGCAATGCCGGTCAGCTTGTGGCCCTCCAGCGATCCGTCGATCACCCTGGCCACCGTCGATCCCTTGCCGCGGGCGAAGGTGTCGCTCTTCAGCGTCTCCTCGAACAGGGGGCCAAGATAGGTGAGATGGGTCGATTGGCCGAGATATTCCTTGGTTATCTGGAATTCCATCATCAGCGGCGTCCGGGGCATCGCCCCGAACAGCGGATGGAAAGGCTCGCGCGGCTGGAAGTCTATCGCGCCATTCTTCACCTGCACCAGCACATTGTCGGCGAACCGGCCGTCCAGCGGCTTGAAGTCGTCATAGGCCTGTTTCGCTCGGTCGTCCGGATTGTCATGCGCGTAGACGAAAGCGCGCCACATCACGATCCCGCCATGCGGCTTCACGGCGGCGGCCAGCATGTTTGCGCCGTCGGCATGGGTGCGCCCGTAATCCTGGGGTCCGGGCTGTCCTTCGCTGTTCGCCTTCACCAGGAAGCCGCCAAAATCGGGGATGGCCCTGTAGATTTCGTCGGCCTTCGCCTTCCACCAGGCGGCAACGGCGGGATCAAGCGGGTCGGCGGTTTTCAGGCCGGAAAGCTCCATCGGGGCTGTCCATTTCACCGACAGATAGACCTTGATGCCATAGGGCCTGAACACGTCCGCCAATGCCGCCGCCTTGGCGATATAGGGTGCCGTCAGGCTGTCCGACCTGGCGTTCACATTGTTGAGCACCGTGCCGTTGATGCCGATCGAGGCGTTGGCGCGGGCGTAGTCGGTGTATCGCGGCCCCTTCCAGTCGGGCAGGCGCCACCAGTCCCAGATGGATTGTCCGGCATAGCCGCGCTCCACCGTGCCATCCAGATTGTCCCAATGGTTGAGCAGCCTCAGCTTCATGCGCGGGGCGCTGCGGATGTCCAGCCGATCGAGCGAGGCGCCGGTTTCCGCCAGCCGCAAATAGGCATAGGCGCCATAGAGCAGGCCCGCATCGCCATTGGCCGCGATCAGGGTTACCCGCTGGCCGTCCACGGCGATGCTGCGGATTGCATAACCCTCCTCGCCCAGCCCATCGAGCTTGATCGGCAGATCAGGCGCTGACGCTGGCGTGGCGAGCCAGATCGCGCCGGCCCTCGGTCCATCGACGAGCAGCGGCGCCGTACCACTTGCAGCGGAAAGGCCGCGCAGCAGTTCATCCCGCGCGGCGATCGCCGTCGCGCTGCGGCCGGGCGCGACAAGGGCCGTGGCGTGACGCGCCAGTTCGCCGTCGTCTGCCACCTTTGCGTGACGCAACCATAGATCATAGCCGTCCTCCGCCAGTGCCGGCGTGGTCATCAGGGCGGTTGCCACCGTCCAACAAAACAGGCGCGCGATCATGGCTCCCCTTCCTCTCCTGCGTCACGGCCGCATCGAAGGCCATTGACAGGTTCCTATTGCATGAGCAATGTTACCGTTATCAGTTTTAATCCGGCCAGTTCCAATCCGGCAAGCGAAAAGCGCGGCCTTGGCGAAAAAGGGGGGAGAGGTGTTCGTGATCCGGTCCTGTACGCTGTCATGCGCGGTTTCGGCGGCAGCCCTGGCCTTTGCCGCGCCCGTTGCGTCCGCCGCGGCGGCGCCCGCATCCGCGACCTCCAGGCCGCTCTACAAGGATGCGAGCGCTCCCATCGAATCGCGGATCGATGATCTGCTGGCGCGCATGACGCTGGACGAGAAAATCGCGCAGATCACGGCGGTATGGACCGACAAGGTCAAGATATTCGACGACCGGCTGCAACTTGATCCGTCGAAGCTGGCGCAGGTCTATCCTCATGGTATCGGGCAGTTCACCCGCCCTTCGGACGCCAAGGGNGCCTTCTCCCCTCGAGAGGTGCCCGGCCGCGATCCACGCCAGACCGTGGCGCTGGTCAACGCGCTGCAACGCTGGGCTACGACGCAGACGCGGCTGGGCATTCCGATCCTTTTCCATGAGGAAGGTCTGCACGGCTATGCGGCTGTTGGCGCTACCAGCTTTCCGCAGTCCATCGCGATGGCCTCGTCCTGGGACCCGGGCATGCTGCGTGAGGTGAATGCGGTCATCGCCCGCGAAATCCGTTCGCGCGGTGTCAGCCTCGTCCTTTCGCCGGTGGTCGACATCGCCCGCGATCCGCGTTGGGGGCGGATCGAGGAAACCTATGGCGAAGACCCCTATCTGGTCGGAGAGATGGGCGTGGCCGCCGTGGAGGGCCTGCAGGGCAAGGGCCATGCGCGCCTGCTGCTGCCGGGCAAGGTGTTCGCGACGCTCAAGCATCTGACGGGCCATGGCCAGCCCGAAAGCGGCACCAATGTCGGTCCGGCGCCGGTTTCCGAACGCGAACTGCGCGAGAATTTCTTTCCGCCCTTCGAACAGGTGGTGAAACGCACCGGGATCGAGGCGGTGATGGCCAGCTATAATGAGATAGACGGCGTGCCCTCGCATGCCAATCACTGGCTGCTGCATGATGTGCTGCGCGGCGAATGGGGCTTCAGGGGCGCGGTGGTCAGCGACTATTCGGCGATCGACCAGTTGATGAGCATCCACCATATCGCCGGCAATCTGGAGCAGGCGGCGGGGCGTGCTTTGGAGGCGGGCGTGGACGCGGACCTGCCCGATGGCCTGTCCTATGCGACGCTCGGCAAGCTGGTCCGCGAGGGCAAGGTCAGCGAGGCACAGGTCGATCAGGCGGTACGGCATATGCTGGAACTGAAGTTCCGTGCCGGCCTTTTCGAAAATCCTTATGCGGACGCTGCTGCCTCGGAAAAGATCACGAACAACCCCGAAGCCCGCGCCCTGGCGCTGAAGGCGGCGCAGCGGTCGATCACCTTGCTCAAGAATGACGGCATGTTGCCGCTGAAGCCCGAAGGCGCCATCGCCGTGATCGGGCCGAGCGCCGCCGTGGCGCGTCTGGGCGGCTATTATGGCCAGCCGCCGCACAAGGTTTCGATCCTCGACGGCATAAAGGCCAAGGTCGGCGCCAAGGCGAAGATCGTCTTCGCGCAGGGCGTCAAGATCACCGAAAATGACGACTGGTGGGAGGATAAGGTCACGAAATCCGACCCCGCCGAAAATCGCCGGCTGATTGCCGAGGCCGTTGAGGCAGCGCGCAATGTCGACCGCATCGTGCTGACGCTGGGCGATACGGAGCAATCGAGCCGCGAAGGCTGGGCTGACAATCATCTGGGCGACCGGCCCAGCCTCGATCTCGTGGGCGAACAGCAGGAACTGTTCGATGCGCTCAAGGCGCTGGGCAAGCCGATCACCGTGGTCCTGATCAACGGCCGCCCTGCCTCCACCGTCAGGGTGTCGGAACAGGCGAACGCGATTCTCGAAGGCTGGTATCTGGGCGAGCAGGGCGGCAATGCCGTGGCGGATGTGTTGTTCGGCGACGTCAATCCGGGCGGCAAGCTGCCGGTGACCATCCCGCGCTCGGTCGGGCAATTGCCGATATTCTACAATGTGAAGCCCAGCGCGCGCCGTGGCTATCTGTTCGACACCACCGATCCACTTTATCCCTTCGGCTTCGGCCTCAGCTATACGAGCTTCGACCTGTCCGCGCCGCGCCTGTCGCCTGCGAAGATCGGCGTGGGCGGAACGACCAGCGTGTCGGTCGACGTGCGCAACAGTGGCCAGCGCGAAGGCGATGAGGTCGTGCAGCTCTACATCCGCGACAAGGTCAGTTCCGTCACCCGGCCGATCAAGGAGCTGAAGGGCTTTCGGCGCGTGACGCTGAAGCCCGGAGAGGTCCGCACCGTCACCTTCACGGTCGGGCCGGAAGCGCTGCAGATGTGGAATGATCATATGGACCGCGTGGTCGAGCCGGGCGATTTCGAGATCATGACCGGCAACAGTTCGGTCGCACTGAAATCGGCAACGCTGACGGTGGCGCCATGAGGGACTTTGCGCGTCGCCAGGCGTTGGGCCTGTTCGCCTCGACATCGCTGATGGCGGCGGCACCCGCTGCCGCGAGGGGGAAGGCGGGACCGCTCTACAAGGATGCCTCCGCCCCCATCGACCTGCGCGTCAGGGACCTGCTGGCGCGCATGACGCTGGAGGAGAAAGTCGGCCAGATCATCGCGCTTTGGGCGACCAAGGCCGACATCATGGACGATCTGACCTTCTCGCCCGCCAAGGCGAGCAAGGCCTATCCCGATGGTTTCGGCCAGATCACCCGCCCGTCGGACCGGCGCGGCGCGCCCAACGGATCGACCCAGGCGGGCGGCGTCGGCGCGCGCTGGCGGACGCCCGCGGATACGGTCGCCTTCATCACCGCTGTCCAGAAATGGGCGATGGAGGAAACGCGGCTGGGCATCCCCGTGCTGTTCCATGAGGAATCGCTGCATGGGCTTATGGCGACGGATGCGACCATGTTCCCCATGGCGATCGGTCTCGCGGGCAGTTTCGATCGCCAGTTGATGGAGGATGTCCAGTCCGTCATCGCCCGGGAGGTCCGGGCGCGCGGTGTCCATCTGGCGCTTTCCCCGGTGGTGGACATCGCCCGCGATCCGCGCTGGGGCCGCATCGAGGAAAGCTTTGGTGAAGATCCCTATCTCTGTGGCGAGATGGGCGTGGCTGCGGTGCGCGGCCTTCAGGGCGAAGGCAGGCAGATCGGCCCCGACAAGGTCATGGCGACGCTCAAGCACATGACCGGCCATGGCCAGCCCCAGGGGGGCGAGAATATCGCGCCCGCGCCGATTTCCGAGCGGGAGCTGCGCGAGAATTTCTTTCCACCTTTCCGCGCCGTGGTGAAGCGCACGGGCATCGCCGCCGTCATGCCGTCCTATAATGAGATAGACGGCGTGCCCTCGCATCAGAACCGCTGGCTGCTGAACGACATATTGCGCGGCGAATGGCATTTCGACGGCGCGGTGGTCAGCGATTATGGAGCGGTCCACGAACTGGACAGCATTCATCATGTCCAGCCCGATGCGGAAGCGGCGGCACGCGCCGCGCTGCGGGCGGGCGTCGATTGCGAGCTGCCCGATGGCCAGACCTACCGGACGCTCGTCGAACAGGTCCGTGCGGGCAAAGTGCCGCTTGAGGCGGTCGATCTGGCCTGCACCCGGATGCTGACGCTCAAGTTCCGTGCGGGCCTGTTCGAAAATCCCTGGCCGCGCAAGGATCATGAGCGGCTGATCGGCAATGCGCAGGCGCGCGCCCTGGCGTTGAAGGCTGCGCATCGTTCGATCGTCCTGCTCAGCAATGACGGCACGCTGCCCCTTACCCCCGGCGCGCATGGCAGGGTGGCGGTGATCGGTCCCAATGCCGCTGTCGCGCGACTGGGCGGTTACAGCAGCATTCCGCGCCAGACCGTCTCCCTGCTGGAAGGCGTGCGGGCGAAGCTCAAGGGCAAGGCGGAGGTCGTCCACGCCCAGGGCGTCTTCATCACCCGGAATGAGGATCGCTCGGCGGACGAGGTGCTGCTGGCNGATCCGGCGCGGAACCGGGAACTGATCGCGCAGGCGGTCGANCTTGCGAAAACGGCGGACATCATCCTTCTGGCNATCGGCGACACGGAACAGACCAGNCGGGAAGGCTTTGCGAAGAACCATCTGGGCGATCGNACGAGCCTGGACCTGCTGGGCGAGCAGAACGANCTNTTCGCGGCCTTGAAGGCGACGGGCAAGCCGGTGGTGGTATGCGCCATCAACGGCCGCCCGCCCAGCTATGCCGCGGTGGCGGAGGGCGCCAATGCGCTGCTGGAATGCTGGTATCCGGGGCAGGAGGGCGGCACGGCCATGGCCGACATATTGTTCGGGGACGTCAATCCCGGCGCGAAGCTGCCCGTGACGGTGGCGCGCGACGCTGGGCAGATACCGATCTTCTACAACCGCAAGCCGTCGGCCCGGCGCGGCTATGTGTTCGAGGATATCTCGCCGCTTTTCCCCTTCGGCTTCGGCCTCAGCTACACCCGTTTCGAATTCGGCCCACCCCGCCTGTCGTCGCTGCGCATCGGCACGGGTGGCGAGGTGACGGTGGAGGTCGATGTCCGCAATGCGGGGCAGAGGGCAGGGGATGAGGTCGTCCAGCTTTATGTCCGGGACCAGACCGCCAGCGTCACCCGGCCGATCAAGGAACTGAAGGGCTTCGAACGCATCACGCTGGCTCCCGGCGAAAGCCGCACCGTGCGCATGACGCTGACGCCCGCCGCATTCGCGCTCTGGAATCTCGACATGGAGGAGGTGGTCGAACCCGGCCTGTTCGACATCATGACCGGGCCGGACAGCGAGAATCTCCAGAAAATCACGCTCGAAATTATCTGAACAGGACCATTTCAATGCCCAAGATCATCGATGCCAAGGTCATCGTCACCTGCCCCGGCCGCAATTTCGTCACCCTCAAGATCATCACCGACGAAGGCGTATATGGCGTGGGCGACGCGACGCTCAACGGCCGCGAACTGGCGGTGGCAAGCTATCTGGCCGACCATGTCCTTCCCTGCCTGATCGGGCGGGACGCGCACCGGATCGAGGATATCTGGCAATATCTCTACAAGGGCGCCTATTGGCGGCGCGGCCCCGTCACCATGACCGCCATCGCGGCGGTCGACATGGCGCTGTGGGACATCAAGGGCAAGATTGCGGGTCTTCCGGTCTATCAGCTTCTGGGCGGGGCCAGCCGGGAAGGCGTGATGGTCTATGGCCATGCCAATGGCGCGACCATAGAGGATACCATCAACGCCGCGCTGGAATATCAGGCGCAGGGCTACAAGGCGATCCGCCTGCAATGTGGCGTGCCGGGCATGGCATCGACCTATGGCGTGTCGAAGGACAAATATTTCTACGAACCCGCCGACGCCGACCTGCCGACCGAAAATGTCTGGAACACGTCCAGATATCTTCGCGTCGTTCCTGAACTCTTCAAGGCAGCCCGCGAAGCGCTGGGCTGGGACGTGCACCTGCTGCACGACATCCACCATCGCCTGACACCCATAGAGGCGGGGCGTCTGGGCAGAGATCTGGAGCAATATCGTCCCTTCTGGCTGGAGGATGCGACGCCGGCGGAAAATCAGGAGGCTTTCCGGCTGATCCGCCAGCATACGACGGCGCCGCTCGCCGTGGGCGAAATCTTCAATTCGATCTGGGATGCCAAGGATCTGATCCAGAACCAGCTTATCGACTATATCCGCGCCACGGTGGTGCATGCGGGCGGCATCACGCATCTGCGCCGGATCGCCGCGCTGGCCGATCTCTATCAGGTCCGCACCGGTTGCCACGGCGCGACCGACCTGTCGCCGGTCTGCATGGCCGCCGCACTGCACTTCGACCTCAGCGTGCCCAATTTCGGCATTCAGGAATATATGCGGCACACGCCGGAAACCGATGCTGTCTTCCCCCATGCCTACACGTTCGAAAGCGGCATGATGCATCCGGGCGAGGCACCGGGCCTGGGCGTCGACATCGACGAGGATATGGCCGCGAAGTACGAATATAAGCGCGCCTTCCTGCCGGTGAACCGGCTGGAAGACGGCACCATGTATAATTGGTGAATCTCATGATGCAGGCGCTCCCGAAACCTTCAGGAAAAGTCCGCTGGGTGGTCTGCGGCCTGCTCTTCGCGGCTGTGGTGCTCAGCTATGTCGACCGGCTGGTCCTGCCGACATTGAAGCCCGATCTCCAGGCCCGCTATGGCTGGAGCGAGAGCGGCTATGCCGACCTCGCCATCTGGTTCCAGGCGGGCTACGGCGTTTCCTATGTCTTCTTCGGACGGCTGATCGACCGGATCGGGGCGCGGGCAGGCTATGCGCTGGCGGTCGGGCTTTGGACCGTCGGCCATGTCATGCACATCTTCTTCACCTCGACGGCGGGCATGCTGCTTGCGCGCATTCCGCTCGCCATCGGGGAGGCGGGAACCTTCCCGGCCGCCATCGCCGCGACCAACGAATGGTTCCCCAGGAAGGAGCGCGCCTTCGCCATCGGCATCTTCAATGCCGGGTCCAATGTCGGCGCGATCCTGACGCCGCTGATCGTGCCGGTCATCGCCGTCACCATGGGCTGGCGCTGGGCCTTCATCCTGACCGGCCTGCTGACCGTGGTCTGGCTGGCGGCATGGCTCGGCTTCTATCGCCGCCCGCGGGAGAAGAAGGCCCTCTCGCCGGAAGAACTCGCCTGGATCGAGGCAGACCCCCAGGAGCCGCAGCGCCCGGTCAAGTGGCGCACCCTGTTCCGCCACCGCCAGACCTGGGCCTATATCGCCGCCCGCTTCCTGATCGATCCGGTGTGGTGGACCTTCCTCTTCTGGCTGCCGGACTTCTTCAACAAGCAATATGGCGTCAGGATGCTGGACTTCGGCCCGCCGCTGATCGCCGTCTATCTGCTGGCGGATGTCGGATCGGTCACGGGCGGCTGGTTATCCTCTCGCCTGATCGGCCGGGGCATGAGCATCAACCGCGCCCGCAAGACGGCGATGTTCTGCGCCGCGCTCTGCGCCCTTCCCATCGCCTTCGCCGCGCAGGCGCCGGGCCTGTGGGTGGCGGTCGGCCTGATCGGCCTCGCCTGCGCCGGGCATCAGGGTTTTTCCGCCAATGTCTATGCCCTGCCCGGCGACCTCTTTCCGCGCTGGATGGCGGGATCGGTCGTCGGCCTCGGCGGCCTGTCGGGCGCCATCGGCGGCATGCTGATGGCGAAGTTCGCCGGCATGATCCTGGAAAGCGTCGGCAGCTTCCAGCCGATCTTCATCGTCGCGGCCTGCGCCTATCTGGTCGCGCTGCTGGTCGTCCACCTCATCGTGCCGCGCTACGCGCCCGTCACCCTATCGGAATCCCGTTCATGAAGCCGCTGAAGCTCCACCCCGACCGCCTTTTCCCTGCCGATCCGCGTACCCGCGACATTGCCCGCGCACTGCACGCCACGGTCAGGGATCTGCCCATCGTCAGCCCGCATGGCCATACCGATCCGCGCTGGTTCGCCTATGACGATCCCTTCGCCAACCCGTCCGAACTGCTGATCGTCCCGGATCATTATGTGTTCCGCATGCTGATGAGCCAGGGCGTGAAGCTGGAGGAGCTGGGCGTCCCGACCCGGGACGGCAGTCCCACCGAAACCGATCCTCGAACCATCTGGCACAGGTTCGCCGCCCATTATCACCTGTTCCGGGGCACCCCGTCCCGCATGTGGCTCGACTGGGTCTTCGCTGAAGTTTTCGGCATCGACGTCCGGCTGTCCCCGGACACAGCAGATCATTATTACGACATCATCGACGCGGCGCTGAAAACGCCCGACTTCCGTCCCCGCGCCCTCTTCGAGCGCTTCGATATAGAGGTCATCGCCACTACGGAAGGACCGCTGGACCCGCTCGATCACCATCGCGCGATCCGGGCGTCGGGCTGGGGGGGCAGGGTCGTCACCGCCTATCGGCCGGACCCGGTGATGGACCCGTCCGTGCGCGGCTTTGCCGACAATGTCCGTGCGTTCTGCGCCATGGCAGGGGAGGATGCGGGGAGCTTCGCGGGCTATCTGCGCGCCCATGAAAAACGCCGCGCCGACTTTCGCGAGGCCGGCGCCACCTCAACCGACCATGGCCATCCCACGGCCTTCACCGCGCATCTGGGCAGGGCGGAGATCGAGGCGCTTTATGCCAGCGTCATGTCCGGTCCCGTCAGCGCCAGCGATGCCGAACTGTTCCGCGGCCACATGCTGGTGGAAATGGCGCGCATGTCGATCGATGACGGCATGGTGATGCAATTGCATCCCGGTGTGCATCGCAGCCATAATGCAGCCGTCCTGAACCGTTTCGGCAGGGACAAGGGCGGTGACATCCCGGTGGCCGGCGAGTTCGTCAAGGCGCTCAAACCCCTGCTTGATCTTTACGGCAATGATCCCCGGCTGACGCTGATCCTTTTCACGCTGGACGAGGATGTCTACTCCCGCGAACTCGCGCCGCTGGCGGGCCATTACCCTGCCTTGAGGCTCGGTCCGCCCTGGTGGTTCCATGACAGTCCGGAAGGGATGCGCCGCTTCCGCGAGCGCGCGAC
>JGI24739J22299_10000709_pt1 | contig 12095 bp, 9 predicted proteins | sample KBSCornC5_FD_22299 | JGI IMG/M metagenome (IMG submission 22299)
CACCAACCCTCAGGTTAGGCAGATTGTAACGGCCATCTTTACGGGTAACGGTCATGTACCGCGTACCGGTAGGCTGGTGTACCGCCANTACGGANGCCCCGGGCACAGGGCCATCCTGGCTGCTCACGATCCCGGCAATGTCTGCCGTAGTCTCTTGTGAAAATGAAAGAATAGGGCTGAGCAGTAAAATGCATAGCAGCATATTTACTACAAGGGAGTAGCGTTTTTGCATGTGCTCGACTGAATTTAGTTTAGATTTTGGTAAAGTTCCGGACCGCTTTTTATTATTAATAGCGGTTACTATTATAAAATCATTAATTATGATATAATCGTGGGATTTGCAAAGGCGTAACTAATATAAAAGGAAAAGATCGATAACGCAACTTTTTCCCGTTTAAAGCGTCTTTATTATGTGAACTGTTCTATTTAACCACCAAGCATTGTCATGAAAAGAGCACTCTACCTGTTCATGCTGCTGCTCATCTGTCGGCCTGCCTTCCCCCAAACACAGCAGCTGGCTGCCATTGTCGCTGAAGCGGATGTGCCGGGAATTCAGCTGGTGTATACAAAAGACAATACATCCCACATCTACAACATGGGTGTGGAGAAAGACGGTTCTCCCTATAAGGTTAGCTCCGGTACTATTTTCGAAGCGGCTTCCCTGAGTAAAACGGTATTTGCCTATGCGGTGCTCCGCCTGTACGATCGTGGTCTTATCAGCCTGGATACACCCCTGTTAAGTTATCTGGGAGGCGCCTACGAACGCTTCACCCAACCCGATCCGGGTTACGCCAAAATAACGGCCAGGATGGCCTTGCGCCATACCAGCGGTCTTCCCAACTGGGGAAATGATAGCGGGGTGGCCCTGCAGTTTACGCCGGACAGTTGTTTTTCCTATTCGGGAGAAGGATACTGGTTCCTGCAACGGGCAGTAGAGAAGATCATGGGCAAACCACTGAACAATGTCATGCAGCAGGAAGTATTTATTCCGCTGGGAATGAAGAACAGCAGTTATGTATGGAACCAGTATATGGATGCCGCTACTGCCAAAGGTCTGACCAGTGTGGATAAGAACAAGCATGGCGATGCTAATGCTGCTTTCAGCCTGACCACCAATGCGCGTGATTTCAATATTTTCCTCCAGGCCTTGCTGAGTGGCAAAGGGCTGAAACCTGCCACACACCGTATGATGATCGAAAAGGCCAGCGCAGCCAACCGCTTTGATGAAAAAGAAGTACCTGCAGACGCGTATATCGATTGGGGCCTTGGCATCGGCTTGCAGAAAAACGAAAAAGGAAATGCGATCTGGCATTGGGGTGATAACGGCGACTACAAATGTTTTTACATGGCTTTTCCGGATAGTCGCGAAAGCCTGGTATATTTCACGCACAACCGTAACGGTCTTAATATGACGGCAGATATACTCCGTCTTTTCTTCGGCCCGCAAACCGCCTGGGCAGCGCAATGGCTGGACTATGGCTATAAATATCCACTGGTGATAAAAGACCTGCGCCGTACGCTTTTGCGGCGTGGCTATGAAAATGCGATGACGGTGGTGAACGAGAAAAAGCAGAAAGATCCCGGCTATCAGTTAACAGAACATGACCTGAACGCTCTGGGTTATGTATTGCTGAACAAAGGCAAAAAGAGAGAAGCTGTTGAGATCTTTAAGCTCAACATACAGCTGTTCCCCTTCAGCTGGAACACCTACGATAGCGAGGGCGAAGCCTACCCGGAGAACGAGCATACAGCCGGGCACATTAAAAAACTAAAACAGCCGTAAGGGTATCAGTGGCGGAAGCCCATCATAGTTTTCACGCGCCATCACCTGCTCATCATAAGGATCGGTTTTATACAGGGATTTCACCGGCCAGTATTCCAACGCATCAGACGGCATTTCGTAATCAAAGATCCGTTGCATGTCAAGGTCGTTCAATGCAGGGTTCAGCCATTCTTTCTCCAGTTCCTGCGGCAGCATCAGCGGCATACGGTGCGGGTTCTCACCCGAGTTGTGAATATGCCGCATCACTTCATTGCCGCTACGGATCAGGATAGCAAAAGTGCCCGTCAGTTCACCGTCTGCATTAGGGATATGCGAGTAGTTGAAAAGACCAGGCAGCAAAAACACTTTGCGGTCTTTTAATTTGATATGATAAGGCACTTTCTTTTTCCAGCCCACATCCCTGAACTCATAGAAACCGGTAGCTGGTATCAGGCAACGATTTTGACGGATACGGTGCCAGTAGGAGTTTTTATCTCCCACCACGCGTTCGCTGCGGATGTTCAGCATCCAGTTGCGGTCCTTTTTCAGGTTTTCTGCTTTCATGTAGGGAGCGATCACACCCCATTCAAATTTTTTCAGCTTCAGTTGTCCGCCTTCATTGGTGATCACCGGCCATTTCGGATAGGCTTGTCCAACCATGTGATAGGTAGCGCTGAAATCAATGTCCATGGGGGTATCGCCCAGATCGGGGAATAAGGCATAGATAGATGCTATGTCAGAAGAGAAGGAAAGATGATAGCACATAAGGGGTCAGGGATTAGATTTTTTCAAGGTCATTAAGAGAGATTTGTCTTGTGTCTTTTCCATGCTGCAAATTAATAAGCAATTCGCCAAATAGCAATGTGAGCTCAACGTCTATCTGTGTGTTCTTTCCCGGTTGCCAGCCGGTATAAAGCCGGATGTATTTTTTGATGCAGGCCACCAGTTGTGCGTCTGGTTGCCATTCGCGGTCCCGCAGACGGTTAAGGTATACATGGTATCCCTGCGGTTGAGAAGCAGCCGTGTAAAGCTTTTCTTTGTGCAGGGCATCTTCGATATTGTATAGCAATTTGCGCTGATCATGTGCGATCGCCTGCATATGTTCAGTGGCTGCTTCCATGTCGCAGTAAGGGGTGAGGAGGAATGCTTCTTTTACCTTGGAGCTCTTTCCCCGTGGGTAAGATTGGCGAACGTAATAGAGATGACCCTGCAGGGCCAGTTCATCCAGCGCGTCTTTAAAAAGTAATTTCAAGGGGTTGTGCATAGGTGCAAAAACCAATATTATTAGCAATTTACGCTAAATAGTTTAGTTTGTTAATTTTATTTACAATTGAAAAAAGCTAGTTACCTTACAGTAGATAATTATACAGCGTCAGGCCATTATCTATCTAATCTGGAAGCGTATTGATCGCCCGGTCATCCCCCAATCAATTATCAGAGAGCATTTACCTAAGAAAACCAATTGAGTATGGAAAAAATCTACTTCTTTAACGCATTTACCCGTTTACTTCGCGGCCGTACCAACCCCTCAAATGCTGGCAATGACATGAATCGTCCGCAACGCGGCGAGATCCTGAGATCCCTCACTTTCCGGGAAGCGACAGCCGAGGACATTCCCGCCCTGGCAGTATTGCACGTTGCTNTATGGGACGAGGCCAATCCCGGCGTAAGGCACAAGCCTACCGTTGAAATGCGGGAATCCCAGTGGAACGAAGCATTCCGTGAGGCAGACAATACCTGGTTCTGTTATGTGATTGAGAACAAACAAAAAGAACTGGTAGGATTTGCCCAGGGCAATCTTTATTCCGGTCAGATACCTGGTTTTGACGGTCAGCTTGCCAAGTTCTGCCTGTTGCGCTCTTACCAGCACATGGGCCTGGAACGTAAGCTGATTGGTTACGTATCACGCCGTTTTCTGAGCCGTGGCATCTTCTCTATGATCGTGTTTGCAGAAGCTGCCTCCCGCGAACTGTACGAAGTGATTGGCGCCGAAAAACTGCCTTCAGGCAAAGGAGAGTTCCGATGGGCTTATGGCTGGAGCGACCTGGAAGCACTGGCGGCAGAATGCCCGATAGGATAGCTGAGCTACCCATAACTTCTCTTTAACCGGCAGATCCTGCTGGTATCTTTCGTATACTTTCTTACTGATTTATCACTAAAAGGAATATCGCCCCCGGGCAACGACCAGGTCGTTTCCGGGGGCGATCCTTTTAGTTCCTGGTGATGATTGCATCGGCATTTTATGGTTATTCATTAGCTATTTCTTACCAATACCAATCTCTTTCATAGATATCTCATTTCTTAAAAGAATTGGAAGAACTAGGGATTTGAAAGGACTTAAATAGGGCTTATATATGGGACATCTCCTAGTATACATAGGACTGTCCTGCAATACAGCCCGATTAAGTGCCGAAAACGGCCTGCCAGTAAGGAGGTAGATACTAAGATTTNTGTTATTGCTGGCTGGACAGGTATGTTAAAAAGCTCAGGATTACAGGGAAACCACTATTTTCCCTCCTTTTGCTCCGGTTTCCTGTTGCTGATGCGCTTTAGGTAAGTCCTCAAAATTATACCTGCCAGCTATATGCGATTTCACTTTACCGGCTTTTAGCAGTTCGGCTAGCTGGGCTTCGTCGGCTCCATTGGAAACGACACTTAACAAGTGGGTGTACACTTCCTTTTCCTTCGCTTTTTCTGCTGGCTTTCCTTCAAAGGCGGTGAGCAAAGTGATCACACGTCCGCCTTTTTTTACAACGGCTAAAGAGCGTAATACGTGTTCTTCTCCGTAGATGGGGTCGATCACAATATCGGCATTCTGCNCCCGTTCTTCAAATTTTTCGTTCTTATAATCGATAAATTCATCAGCGCCTAATCCCAGTACAAAGTCCTTGTGGGTGGCAGATGCGGTGCCGATCACATAAGCGCCNAAGTGTTTGGCTATCTGCACAGCATAGTGCCCTACGCCGCCTGCTGCTGCATGGATCAGCACTTTATCGCCCTGCTTTATTTTTGCGTAGGTTACCAGCGCCTGCCACGCGGTTAAGGCCGCCAGTGAGGCCGCAGCCGCTTCTTCGTAAGTGATATTGCCGGGCTTTAATGCCAGGTGGGCCGCAGGCGCCGCCACATATTCCGCATAGGCCTTTCCTTGTCCGGGAAAGTTGACCATCCCGAATACGGCATCGCCTTTTTTGAAGGCGGTTACGCCGGGGCCTACTTCTTCCACATCACCCGCAATGTCCCAGCCCAGGATAAAAGAATCTTGTCCGGGCGCCGGTTTTAGAAAGTGCTGCAGTCCAAATTCCTGTTGCCGTACAAACACGTCTACCGGGTTGATGGCAATAGCTTTTACTTTCACCAGCACTTCACCGGTTTGGATAGTGGGTTTGTCTGTTGTTGTGTACTGGAAGTTTTCAATACCTCCATTCTTTTTCAATACGATCGCTTTCATATCTGTAGTAGTTTAAGTTCATTAGAAGAGCCTGGTGCTGCTCTTTGCTGTTGGTTTCATAAATTTGCAGGGCAAAGTTAGCAGGCACGATCCGCCTAAAACAGGATGGAGCGATTTGTAAGGACCTAACAAAAATGTAAGGATGGGTAAAATAAAGACAAGCTCGACCAATTATCAGAACAGGGAAACCCTGGATGCTACCTGTATGTCTGCCTATGCACTTAATCTCATCGGCACCCGCTGGAAACTCATCATCTTTTACTACCTGAAAGAGGGGCCGCTGCGTTTCACTGAATTGAAAAACAAAATCCCCAATATCACAGAACGTATGCTGAGCCTCAGTCTGCGGGAGCTGGAAAAAGACCTGCTGATCAGCCGCACAGTTTATCCCGAAGTGCCGCCAAAGGTGGAATATGCCCTTACCAGCGCCGGTAAAGCGCTCAACCCTGTATGGGACCTGCTGGGCGACTGGGCCAGTAAACACAAGAAGATGATAGACGAGGGCCAGCCGGTCATGGAGTGATTACTGTAGAAGATTATTAACCAATTCTCTTTGCTGTTAAATATTTTCCAATACGGACAGACTCCCCTTTAACACTCACTAATTTTGTTGCTTCCTTCATCCCGGAAGGGCGGCAGTCCCTATTTTCGTAACTTGCAGCCGACGGCTTTACTTAAAAGGAAGAAACTGATATGTCTTATACACCTCAACATAAAATACGGATCGTAACAGCAGCATCTTTATTTGACGGGCATGATGCCGCTATTAATATCATGCGGCGCATTATGCAGTCCAAAGGCGCTGAAGTGATACACCTGGGCCACAACCGCTCTGCAGCAGAGATTGTAGATTGCGCCATACAGGAAGATGCCCAGGGCATCGCCGTTACCTCTTACCAGGGTGGTCACGTTGAATTCTTCAAATACATGTATGACCTGCTGCAGGAAAAAGGCTGCGGGCATATCAAAATATTCGGCGGCGGGGGTGGCACCATTCTGCCAACAGAAATAGAAGAGCTGCATGCCTATGGCATTACCCGCCTGTACTCTCCTGACGATGGCCGCCATATGGGCCTGGAAGGCATGATCGAAGATGTGATCAAACAATGCGATTTCCAGACAGTAGCCAAATTGAACGGTCAGCTGCAGGAATTAACGCGCGCACAATACAAGATTATTGCACAAGCTATCACCATTGCTGAAAATGATCTGCTGGAAAACTGGCAGCCTGTAGCGCCTAAAACAACAGCTGTACTGGGCATCACCGGTACAGGCGGTGCAGGTAAAAGCAGTGTGACGGATGAACTGGTACGCCGTTTCCTGAACAACTATGAGGACAAGACCATTGCCGTAATCTCTGTAGATCCTTCCAAGAAGAAGACCGGCGGTGCGCTCCTGGGAGACCGTATACGGATGAACGCCATCCATCATCCCCGTGCTTATATGCGTTCACTGGCCACCCGCGAAAGTGATAAAGCGATCAGTGAACATATCCAGGAAGCGGTAGATATCTGCAAGCAGGCAGGCTTTGACCTGATCATACTGGAAACATCCGGTATAGGTCAGAGTGATACTGCCATCACTGATTACTGCGACGTTTCGCTTTACGTGATGACACCTGAATACGGCGCTGCTTCCCAGCTGGAAAAGATCAACATGCTGGACTATGCAGATGTAATTGCGATCAACAAATTCGATAAAGCCGGTGCGCTCGATGCCTTACACGATGTGCGCAAACAATTTAAACGCAATCATAATCTCTGGACCGCCAAAGATGAAGACTTGCCAGTGGTAGGTTCTATCGCTTCACAGTTCAATGACCATGGTATTAACCAGCTCTTCGAAAAACTGGTGCACATTATCGAAGAAAAGAAAGGTGTTCATTTTGGTGCAGCACTGAAACATGAGCGCCCCAATGATACCACTACCAAATCACAAATCATTCCGCCTGCCAGGGTGCGCTATCTCTCAGAGATCACAGAAGCTATACATGATTATGGCCGCTGGGTGAATGAGCAATGTGCGCTTGCTACACAGCTGTACCAGGTAGAAGGCATACTGGCTATGAAAGACCTCAAGGCGGTGGATGAACTGAATAATATCAAAACACATCTGCAGCAGCAATTGCATCCCGAATGTTATAAGCTGATCACNGAATGGCCTGCGCTGCAGCAGAAATATAAGGCGGATAATTATGAATTCCAGGTAAGGGCGAAGGTGATCAAGCTGCCTTTATNTTCGGAAAGCCTGTCTCATTCACGTATTCCTAAAATAAGTTTACCAGCCTATAAAGACTGGGGTGATATTCTCCGCTGGCAGCTCACTGAAAATCTCCCGGGAGAGTTTCCTTACGCGGCTGGTGTATTTCCTCTGAAACGTGAAGGAGAAGATCCTACCCGTATGTTTGCGGGCGAAGGTGGTCCTGAAAGAACGAATAAGCGCTTTCACTACGTATCGTTGGATCAGCCGGCAAAGCGCCTCAGCACTGCTTTTGACAGCGTTACATTGTATGGTGAAGACCCTGCATACCGCCCGGATATTTATGGTAAAGTAGGCAACTCCGGTGTAAGCATCGCCACGGTAGATGATGCTAAGAAATTGTACAGCGGCTTTGACCTCTGTGATCCCAAGACCTCCGTGTCTATGACGATCAACGGTCCGGCGCCTATTATACTGGCCTTCTTCATGAACGCCGCTATTGATCAGCAATGTGAAAAATACATTGCAGAGAAGGGGCTTACAGAACAGGTACAGGCCCGTATCCAGGAGAAATTCAAAGATCATCCGCTGCCGCATTACAATGGCGCGCTGCCCAACGGCAATGATGGTTTAGGTTTGCAGCTCCTGGGTATTGCCGGTGATGAAGTGCTGGATAAAGCCGTGTATGAAAAGATCAAAGCACATGCGTTGAATACAGTAAGAGGTACGGTGCAGGCAGATATCCTGAAAGAAGACCAGGCGCAGAACACCTGTATCTTCTCTACAGAATTTGCTTTGAAACTGATGGGAGATGTACAGTCTTATTTTATTGATCATACCGTACGTAACTTTTATTCTGTAAGTATCTCAGGTTATCATATCGCGGAAGCCGGGGCCAATCCTATTACGCAGCTGGCCTTTACTTTGGCCAACGGGTTTACCTATGTGGAATACTACCTGAGCCGCGGTATGAACATTGATGATTTTGCACCTAATCTTTCTTTCTTCTTCAGTAACGGCATGGATCCTGAGTATGCCGTTATAGGCCGTGTTGCCCGCCGTATATGGGCCAAGGCTATTAAGTACAAATACAAAGGAAACGATCGCTCGCAAAAACTGAAGTATCATATACAGACTTCCGGACGTAGCCTGCATGCACAGGAGATAGACTTTAACGATATTCGCACCACGCTTCAGGCATTGTATGCCATCTACGACAACTGTAACTCGCTTCACACGAACGCTTACGACGAAGCGATCACTACCCCCACAGAAGAAAGTGTACGCCGCGCCATGGCCATTCAGCTGATCATCAACCAGGAGCTCGGTACCGCTAAAAATGAAAACCCCATTCAGGGTGCTTTCTTCATTGAAGAACTGACTGACCTGGTGGAAGAAGCCGTGCTCATGGAGTTTGACCGCATTACAGAACGCGGTGGTGTACTGGGCGCGATGGAGAGAATGTACCAGCGTAATAAGATCCAGGAAGAGAGCTTGTACTACGAATCATTGAAACATGCCGGACAGTATCCAATTGTCGGTGTAAATACCTTCCTGAATAAGAATGGTTCTCCTACTACTATCCCGGCGGAAGTGATCCGTTCTACTACAGATGAGAAGGAATTCCAGATCAAATCCGTGGAAGCCTTTCAGCAAAGACATGCGCATAAGAGCAGTGAAGCATTGAAGAAATTGCAACAGGTAGCTGTGAAGAATGGAAACCTGTTTGCGGAGTTAATGGAGACCGTGAAGCATTGTTCACTGGGGCAGATCACGCATGCTTTGTATGAGGTAGGAGGACAGTATAGGAGGAGTATGTAAGTTGACCCAACCTTCCTTTAAATTTAATTGACAGCCAAATAAAGGGGAGTGGTCGCAACAAGCGGCTACTTCCCCGCAACAATGCGCGGATTCGTCGCTCGTTGATTGTAATTGTATGATTTTCAGATACAATTGCAACTTCCTGTAGGAATTAAAATAAACCTATAGGTTGATTTTATGAAAATTGTCCGTATTCTTTGTTTCTGAAAAATCTAATGAGGGGCTTTGGTCCATTCATCTGAACGGTGAACCTCAAAATGAGTTTGACAAGTTTTTTGATTTAATGGATGATTTCTTCGGGAGAACGGAATAAATAGTCCAGAGGATCTTAATACTTACTTTTATGGATGATATATTTGAGAAACTGAAAGCACTGGAGTCCGGAGAGACTTCAGATTTCGAGGAAAGAGTGCTTTATCGCCGTGCAAATAAACATTGGCTTAGAAAATCGGCGATCATTGCTTTTAAAATATTAGATGCCTTGAAAGCACAAGGACTCTCACAAAAAGATCTCGCTGATAAGATGGAAGTTTCGCCTCAGCAGATCAGTAAGATCGTAAACGGGCATGAGAACCTTACGTTGGATACAATTGCAAAACTTGAATTGGCTCTTGGCATCAAGATTATTGTCGATATCGGGGACGATAATAGCGACAATAAATCAGTTGCATAATTCACTTTAAAGTAAAAAGCCAGGCATCACACCTGGCTTCGTACCGATCGGGGATACCCTGGTCTGATATCTTTTGATGTATCTACTTAAAAAGATCTATTACGGTTCCATCTTCAACCTTCTTATCACCATTTCTCCCACCAATCTTCCCTGCTCAATTCCATTCACCACTGCCGGTGTAAAATGTATCCCTCCGTACAACCTGCTTGTTGCCGCTTCCTTACTCGCTGCCAGGAAACTGGCAAAGCTCCTGGGTGGTAAACCAAACTCTATCTCCGTACTATCTTTGAACGCTAATGAATTTCCATATAGCTGTGTAAGCACAGTAGCACATGCAGTAGAGGCTACGCTGTGTCCGCTGGTATATTCAGGGAAAGGGGGTGTTTGCAGGTAAGGTTTCCATTCTTCATCCATGTACTTGTTGATCACTGTTTCGGGCCGGATCAAATTACTGCGGAATTTCTCATCCCAGCAAACAATAAAGGCATCCATTAATGCGATCGCTACTTTGGCGTAGGTGCAAACAGTCTTATTAAAATCTGCATTTGCATTTTGTGCGGCAATGCCGCAGATATTGATCCAGTGACCACCGGGAGTGATTTTTTTAGTGGCGAATGATACGTGGCCGGAGAGGTTCACCTTATAGGGATTACAATCCCAGAAGTCCGCTATTTCCCGTTGTTCTGTTGTCAAATTATTGCCGATGAGGTAGATTTCTTTCGCCATTTTATAGAAACCGCTGCTGCTGTCTTTCATGTTAAAGACTGGCGGCCGGGGAGCCAGGAATTCACTGGCGCTATCCAATACCATCAGCCGCATTTCATCCCAGTGAGGTTCTATCGCGCTCATGTAAGCAGGCGGGGTAGGGGCCCAGCGTCCTTCTTCATTGGTAACGGTATATTTCACGGCAGAGCGGGTCTGTGCATAATTATCATTCTTGGCCCAGGCCAGGATGGCTTTTGATACCTGCTGTCCATAAGCTATGGATTGCTGTATCTTTTCTGCTGTCAATCCTGATGCCTGTGCGCTTAACTGGAGCGAGTCAATTACCAGCTGCATATCATTTTCAGAAAAGATCAAGGCTTTACCGGTGCTGGCCATCGCGATCAGCGAGGCAAGCGGGAAGTCGACAGCGGCGGTATCTGCAGGAGGAGGGGTGGCAGCCAGATCGTGTACCTGACCTGCCAGGGAATGGTATCCCTTCCCTGAGTGGGCGATCACCTCATAACCGGCAATAGTAGCGTAAGCATAGATACGGCTGGCTACAGGAGGAGAAAAGATGTCGTGCACGATCACATCAGTCAGTTGCTTTACTGTTCTGGAATAAAGCAGGGGATCATGTATGGTATTACCGTTTTTCGCTGTGTGCTGACGGCAGGCGCTTAGGCACAGCAGCACCAGCAGAAGGTATAGACTATACTTTTTAAGCATAACGTGTGGCTAATTTTTCTTTCGAAACAACAACAAGTTATCATTATTACGGCTTACTACATAATATTGTTGCCCGTTAATAGTGCGNAGCAGCTTTATATCCCTTAGCTGGCCATCTACCTGCCAGCCTGATTGCAAGGACGAAAGCGCTTGCCAGCCTTTCTTCCCGTCTCCCAGGATCACGTTGCCCGCGTTGGCGTCGTAACGGCCTTCGTAGGGCAGTACGCCGTAGAAATTGCCCCCGGTAATGAGATCCATGTGCCCATCCATGTTCACATCAGCAGCGTATAGCGCCATTAGCGGAGACCATTGCGCTGGTGCGGGTAAGTAAGCGGGAGCGAACACACCTTTGCCGTCATTCCATAATACCAGTGAACGCAGCTCTTTGGCCTGCAGCTGGTAAGCTGTGTCCAGCGCCGTGCCGAAGATCTGTGCAACGGTTTGTCCGGCAAAGCTGTGATAGCTGGGATACTTTTTGCGGATCAGCGCAGGTAATTGTTTTTCAAATTCCTCTTTGCCAAGGAAGGTATAATACCTGCCACTGTCTGCATGGGCCAGGATCTGGTCAGGTGCGCCGTTTTGGTCAATATCTGCAATGTAGAGGCGGAGGGGCCATTGCGGACTGGCTTTTAATTTGGAGTTGAGTCCCCAGTTGCCCAGTACAATATCCGGCGCGCCGTCTTTATCCAGGTCGCTTACCAGCATGCTTTGCCAAAGGCCTGTGAACCTGTTGATGCCCGCGCTGGCGGTGGTCTCTGTCA
>JGI24739J22299_10000712_pt1 | contig 12060 bp, 9 predicted proteins | sample KBSCornC5_FD_22299 | JGI IMG/M metagenome (IMG submission 22299)
CCGAAAGCTATCCCGGAGATCTTTTCGCAGACGGCAAGCAACTTTTCCTGCACAGCAGCATGTTTAGCTTCGGGCAGATAACGCGCTTTTCTTTTATGATGGAAATATTCTCCACTCACCCTTGCTTCGGGATCATTGCTCACAGCCAGCCATACCTGCGTTTCAAAGCCCTTTTCCAGGCTGTCAGGGGCGCCCGCACCTCCCATTTTTGTCGGTACCCAGCCGGGGTTAACAGCATTGGCATATACATCTTGCCAGCGCCGTGCTACAGCCATGGACAGGATTACGTCATGCAGCTTGGTATCAGCATAGGACATATATTTATTGTCTAATTCCGGATTACCCTGAAGATGCATGCCGGAACTGAGGTAGATCAGCCGTTTCGGTCGATGTATCAGGCAGGTCAGGATATAGGGCGCCAGGCTGTTCACCGCAAACAATAGCGGCAATCCATCTATCGTCATACTATTCCTGGGCGCCTGGTAAACACCCGCATTGTGGATGACCGCGTCGAACGGCCCTGAGGCGTTTACTTTTTCGGCCAATGCCCTGGTGTCATCCATGCTGGAAAGGTCCGCCGTCAAAACGTCTTCGGCACCCGGTACTTTCTCCAGGGCCTGTTTTCCCCTGGCTTCATTGCGTCCGTGAAGCACCACCTGGTGGCCAAGATCAACTAAAGATTTTGCCGCCAGCAGCCCAAGCCCGTCTGCTGATCCGGTTATAAATACCCTTGCCATATAGCGCTGTTTACTTGATACCCTTCAAAGGTAACTTTTACATTTCTCTTGTTGAAGGTTGACCTTAAACCACAATATGGGGTGTTTTGTCCGCGAGGCCCTGAAATAAGGGCCAGGGCAGATTATTGCTACAACGTCAAAAAATATAAGTCTGCTTATTTTGTAGACTAATAAAAATGTTTTACTTTGAATGAATTGATTCAGGTGATCGGCGGGAACAGCATAAAAAAGCAGCGTTTAATTAAAATCAAATATGCAGAAGATTTACATCGGCGACGGCGGTCCTAAAGTGTCCCCGGCCATTTATGGTTTTTACAGGTGGAATGATGAAGCTACCAACGGAGAGAAGATAATGGAGTCTACGATCAATTTGTGTTTGGAATTGGGTATCAACACATTTGATCATGCGGATATATACGGAGGCTATCAATGTGAAGAGCTTTTCGGAAGACTGCTGAGCAAGCGATCCTTCAAACGGGAAGATGTGGTGCTTTTTACAAAATGTGGTTTGCTTGTTCCACATCCTTCAGTTCCGGATATTCGCGTGAAACACTGCAACACTTCCGCAGATCATATTGTAAAGAGCGTGGACAATTCCCTGCAGCGATTAAGGACGGACTATATAGATATATTTCTCCTTAACCATTTTGATCCTTTGGCAGATATAGAGGTAACCGCGTATACATTGAGAAAATTGAAGGAGCGGGGAAAGATAAAGCATGTGGGAGTGGTGAATTTCTCCGTATTTCAGCATCAGCTCCTGGCCTCCTATTTAGGAATACCTATTGTTACGAATCATATCGAGCTGAACCTGTTGAATACGTCTGCATTTGATAATGGACAGATAGATTATATCAAGCAGCGGTATATGCGTCCGTTGGTAACTGCCCCGCTGGCGGCAGGCAGGATTGCCCATGGTACCGATGAACAGGCTGTTAGGGTACGGGCCAAGCTGGAGGAGATCGGCCGGAAGTATGATGCAGATATTGAGTCTATTGCGGTAGCCTGGCTGGTGAAATTAGGGGCCTTACCATTGATCGGCACCACCAATGAAAAGCGGATACGAAACATCGTTAATACTTTCACGATAGACCTTGATTACCAGGACTGGTACGATCTGTATCTTACATCCACTTCAGCGCTTCAGGATGAGTGACCTGAGAGGCGGTATCGAGGAAATTCCCTTTTTTGCCTTCTGTCGGATAGTCGCTTTAGGCTAAAGATTTTTATCTTTAGCCTACACTTTTTGGTATTTAATGACTATTAAGCCGACAACACCAATACAAGAGATACAATCCGACATACTTANAATTGAAGAGAATATCGGGCTGTACAAAGAGAACAATTTTAACCGCCGGGCAGATANAATAGACTTTATAGATTTCCACGTCATTGGCCGGATTGAAGAATTATTGCTCCAAACTGGCGAAGATGAAAATCTGCAACAACTAAAGCAGGCCGCGGAAAACCTAAAGCATACACTCGAGGAGGTAGATATCCTTTTATTTGATCAATTAAGGGAAAACATCCGGTCAGGGAATTACACCGGGCCTTTCTTCACAAAAATGATAACGGAATATTTAGGATATGACGTTACAGCCGATGAAAATACCGATGAGATTGGCTATAATAACCTCGACATTTTTACCAATGGACTGTTGTCAACAGGGAATTTTCCCGAGCCGCTTATGGAACCTGAACCTGAGATGGTATTCTACCAGAAAACACCTGCCAGGATCGTTTTTCGATTGACAGCTGCTGCGTCGATAAAGCCCACAGACGTTTTTGTTGACCTAGGTGCAGGCCTGGGGCAGGTAAACATGCTGATAAATTTAATCAGCGGAGCCCTTTCTACCGGTATTGAATGGGAACCGGCTTACTGCGACTATGCCAGCGTTTGTGCCGCAGCGCTCAACTTAAGCAATGTAACGTTTATAAATACAGATGCCCGGAAGGCCGACTTTTCTACCGGAACTATATTTTTTATGTATACTCCTTTTTTAGGTAGTATGATGCAGGATGTGTTGAATAAACTAAGAGAGGAGTCACAAAAGCGGCCAATCAAGATGTTTACTTACGGTCCATGTACGAGCCAGGTGGCCACGCAGGATTGGCTACTATGTACTAGCGGAGAAGTTAACAACCCATACCAGCTCTGTGAATTTAGAAATAGAGAAATGCCCCCTCAAAAATAATATTTGTCCATCTCAAAATTATTTACAACCTTAGTGTCCTATTTCACTAGTACACTACATGGTCACCATCCAAAACCTACACTTCGCCTATCGCCGGCAGCCTGCCTTATCCGGTCTCGATATGACATTGTCGCCGGGGTCTATATATGGTTTACTGGGCCGGAACGGAACCGGGAAATCCACATTGCTCCGTAATATTGCCGGGTTTCTTTTCCCACACAGCGGAAAGATCAATGTACTGGGTTATGAGCCGCGCAAACGGCAACCCTCTTTTCTTCAGAAAGTATTCCTGGTGCCGGAAGATATACAGTTACCTGCCATCGGACTGGATCAATGGCTGAAATATACGGCCCCNTTCTATGGTGGTTTTGACCGCAACGCATTCGAGCATTATTGCCGTGAATTTGAAGTGCCGATCGTTTCCCGCCTCACAGACATGAGCTACGGACAACAGAAGAAAGTGCTCATCAGCTTTGCGCTCGCAACGAACGCGGAGCTACTGCTCATGGACGAGCCCACCAATGGTCTGGACATCGTCAGCAAGAATCAGTTCAGGAAAGTGATAGCAGGCGCTATCGACGACCGCAAATGTTTTCTTATCTCCACGCACCAGGTAAACGATCTTGAGCAGCTCATCGATCGCGTAATGGTCATGGACAACGGCCGGATCATCTTTGACCAGGGCGTCGATACCATTGCCGAAAAACTGCTGTTCAAACTNTCACGGGATGAGAACGAAGAAGCCATGGCCATTTATCGCGAATTTTCTTTGAGCGGGAACGCGCTGATTCTTCCCAACTATTTACAGGAAGAAAGCCGCACCAACCTGGAAATGCTCTATAAAGCAGTTAATACAGACGAGAAAGTCATAAATGCTTATTTCAAATGAACGCCTATTCATCAGAAGTTTTTCATTTTGAACGATGGCAGATGCTGCTGGGAAGGCATTGGGCGGAGAATGGCAAACGTTATATACTGTTTGTCCTGGCCCTCGCGGGCATCTTACTGGCCTGGTTTTCATTCCTGCTCACGGTGGACAGCTGGTCACTGATAGACATCTCGACGCAATTCTCGAGCTACTTTTTTGGATTGTATGTGGCCGGTTGCCTGTATGCAGGATCCCTTTTTTCAGACCTGTGCTTAAAGCGGGAAGGTATTTCATTCCTGGCCCTGCCTGCCTCTCAGCTGGAAAAGTTGCTTTGTGTGCTCTTTTATGGGGTGNTGGTTTTCTTTGTTACATATACGGTAGTGTTTTACCTGATCGACATTCCTATGGTGCAGCTGAGCAACCGGATCCTTGAACAGCATCCCCGTAATATGCCAAATGCAATGGTCAGGGTAACGCCCACTATTGTTTATAACGTCTTTACCGGGGAACAGGGGCCCTATTTTGAAAGAAGCAATCATCTGTTTTTGCTGGGCTTTTTCTCCGTTCAGGGAGTGTTTTTCCTGGGCCCCCTGTATTTTTCCCGTTTTGTTGTCATTAAGTCGATCCTGGTTGTGCTGTGCGGTATGTTTGTCATTGTGGTCTTTCATGAGCGGATAGTAAACCTGTTTCTTCCGCATGGCTGGCGTATACTGCATTTTTCCTGGGTGCAGTATGATGATGCAGATCATCCGGCGCATTTTGTCTATTTATCCCGATGGCTGACAAATGCTTTGGCTGCCCTCGCGCAATATGGGATACCCCTCCTGGTCTGGACTATCGCTTATTATCGTCTCACGGAAAAAGAAATTTAATAGCATGCAGTTTAAAGAATCTCAACCTATCTATTTGCAGATCGCAGAATTTGTGTGCGAGAAGATCCTGCTGGGCGCCTGGCCGGCCGGAGAGCGTGTGCCTGCGATCAGGGAGCTGGCAGTGCAGCTGGGTGTTAACCCCAATACAGTATTGCGTACATACGATGTGCTGCAGCAGGAGGGTGTGATCGTCAATAAAAGGGGCGTAGGTATTTTTGCAGCAGATGATGCAATAGAACAGGCTACCCGTTATCGCAAAACGCGGTTTATGGAAATGGACCTGCCCCAGCTTTTCCGTAGCCTTTACTTATTGCAGATCGACCTGGCGGAGCTGAAGCCCCGGTATGAGCAGTTCAAAAAACAGTTCAAAAAGGAACTACAGAAATAGGCGCATATGAAAAAAAGTACCAGGTTGATATGGATCGCCATATGCTCGGCAGTGCTGATCACGGTGGCGGCCAATTTGTTCCTGTATCGTCAGCTGCTGCTTGGAAATGTAGTTACGCTCAAACAGGTGCAGGCCACCCAGCTGCTGCGCTTCAATTTATCAGGCATTAAAAATGTAGTGCTGAACGGAACTGTTTGGGTAAATATCATCCCGGCTGATACAGATTTTATAGAAATACCAAAGGAAGAATTCGGGGCGCGGATGGACGAAGGGAGCGTATTGACCAATGCTTTAGAGGTACGGGGTGGAATAAAGCCGGTGCTCCGGCAGGAGGCTGACACCTTATATGTGCAGGGATCATTCAGGCAGCCATTGCATCGCCCCTATGCAGATTGGTTTTACCGGCAAAGTATCGGGCAGATCAATCTTTATTCGTCGTCGCTCCGCAGTATCAAAATAGTCAACGGACAAATGCTTATAAAAGGTGGACCGGCGCCTGTTTCCGGAAAATCTTTTTCACTGGATGCCGTGAATGCAACCGTGTGGTTCGCAGAACAGGATGGGCAGGACATTGGGAATGTCAAACGATATGAACTGCCTGATGAGTTTTTTGATTCGGTAAACATCCGCTGCGTAAACACCGTGATGTTGCTTAATAAAACGGCAGTGATGCGCAAGCTGTCTGCCCGCCTGGATAGTGCATCAGAATTGATCGACAGAAAAGCAAGGATCGATCAGCCACATGTCAATGCCAGTGCTGACAGCCGTGTATCTTTAACAGGAACGAACCTCGTAAAAACAACAATAGAGATCCACTAATCAAATCTTATTTCATGAAGCTTACTATTGATAGGTTATCCAAGACCTATTCTAATGGCGTGCGCGCTATTCACAACGTTTCCCTTACGTTGGAGAATGGAATGTTTGGTCTGCTGGGGCCAAATGGCGCAGGTAAATCCTCGCTGATGCGGACCATCGCCACCTTACAGGAGCCAGACTCCGGAAGCATCAGCCTGGACGATATCAATGTGCTCACCGATAAATCCGGGCTTAGAAAGCGACTGGGCTATCTGCCCCAGGAATTTGGTGTTTATCCCCGCATATCCGCCTTGCAGATGCTGGATCATGTGGCCCGGCTCAAAGGGGTAGGGGTAGCTGCTGAGCGTAAAGACCTTGTACTGGGTTTGCTGGATAAGGTGAACCTTTATAAAGAACGTCACCGCAGGCTGGGCACCTATTCAGGCGGAATGAAACAGCGCTGGGGTATTGCACAGGCGCTGGTGGGCAATCCGCAACTGATCATCGTGGATGAACCCACAGCGGGACTTGATCCCGCGGAACGCAACCGCTTTTACAACCTCCTGAGCCAGTTGGGAGAGCAGACCATCGTCATTCTTTCCACACACATCGTAGAAGATGTGAGTACGCTTTGCTCGCGTTTCGCTATTATTTGCCATGGAGAAGTGCTCTATAGTGGCGAGCCGGAAGCCGCTGTTGCCGCACTGGAAGGGAAGATCTATTCCCGGAAGATCCGCCAGGATGAGATTGCATCGTACCGGCAGCAATACCCGATCATCAGTACACAGCTAAAAACCGGGCATTTGCATATCAGGATCGCTTGCGATGACGATCCTGGCAACGGCTTTATCCCCGCTGAACCCAGCCTGGAAGATGTGTATTTCACCTACATCGCCACGAAAATGGACGTGAACACCCTTTAAATATGATCCTATGTTCATCGAATTGTTTTTATTCGAAATAAAATACCGGCTTAGCCGCCCCGCCTTTTATTGCTATTTCTTCCTCGTGCTTGTTTTCTCTGTTTTCACCTTTTGCAAGGGAAATGTGCCAGCGGGAGATGGTGTGCATATCAATGCTCCTTCTGTACTGATGCAGTATTCCTCGATCATGTCCTTCTTCCTGATGTTGATGAGCGCCTTCTTTATGGGCATTACGCTTTACAGGGATATTGAGCATGGCGTCAGTGAATATTATCTTTCCTATCCCATCACCAGGCCGGGTTATTTCTGGGGAAGGTTCCTGGGATCTTTTGTATTTGTAGCGATCACCGGCGCAGCCGTCCTGCTTGGCGCCTGGTTGGGGAGTTTACTGGGACCGCTGCTGCATTTACAGCCGGCTGAGCGCTTCGGGCCTAATCGTTTTATGTATTATTGGCAGCCCTATCGCGCGATTATACTCCCTAACCTCTTCTTCACTTCTGCGCTCTTCTTTGGCCTGGTATCGGTCTTTCGTACCGTGAAGGTGATCTATAGCGGAGCGATGTTCCTTTTTCTCGGTTACCTCATCGGGAATTTCTTTTTGCGTAATATCCATAATCTTAACGTGATTTATCTGAGCGATCCGTTTTTGATGAACGGGCTGCGGCTTGCGTTGAGTGATTGGTCGCCACCGCAGCTGAATTCCTCCGTGCTGATGTTTGATGGTCTGCTGCTGCAGAACAGGATCCTTTGGATGTCACTGGGCCTGGTCATTGTCCTGCTTACTTACTGGCGTTTCAGCTTTGAGCGGTTTTTCAGGGGGGCGGGCGCAAAGAAAATTTCCGCTGAGCATTTTATTGACAGCACTAAACGCTGGAAGCCAGGCATCCTGCAAGTGCAGTTTGGCGGCGCTTATAACGGCAACATGATCCTGAACCTTACCAGGATAGAAGTGCTCAACATTGTAAGGGATACTTATTTCTGGATCATACTAACAGGCGGCTACATATTTCTTGGTTTTATCTTTTTTCATGGCCCGCGTAGTTATGCTGTACCGGACTATCCACGAACCGTCTACTTCGTGGATGCATTTATGGAAGCATTCTTATTTTTTACTTTCCTGATCATCGCTTTTTATACCGGGGAAACGGTGCACCGGGAAAAGCTGACCCGCTACAGCTTTATCAATGATACCCTGCCGCCTCCCACCTGGGTATTCAATTGCGCAAAGCTGATCAGTCTCATTTTGCTGGGAATCGGACTGGCCCTGACGCCTGTGTGGATAGGATTGATCACCCAGCTGGTAAATGGTTACACTTCCTATAACCTGCCACTGTACGCTTCTTCAGAACTGGTGATGATCATCCCGCGTATATTGGAGTATGTGCTGATTTGTTATGCTATTCATATTGCAGTTGATAATAAATACCTGGGTCATGGCATTGCGATTGCCATTTTCACCCTGCTCTTTGGTATCACCAATTTTGGTTATGCAGACTATTACCTGTTGCTGTATGCTTATGTCCCCCGGGTCTGGGCATCAGACATGGATGGCATTGGTCATATGGTAAAACCGCTGTTATGGTATAACGTGTATTGGACTTTGGCCGGCGCGATATTGGTAGTAATTGGCTCCTTATGGTATAGCCGTGGTACCCGCTCCGCTTTCCGCGAAAAATGGAAGCTGGCGGCACAACGCTTTGCCGGTATGGCCCGCGTCGGGATCATCGCATTGAGCATCGGTTTTCTAACTACCGGGGCTTACATCTATTATAACGTAAGCTGCCTGAATGAATACCTTACACCCGGGGAAAAGAAGGAGAGATCCGCTATTGCAGAAATGAAGATGAAGAAATATGCAACCTTGCCGCTTCCCAAAGTTACCCGGATCCAGATGGAAGTAGCCGCCTGGCCCGATCAGAAAAAGCAGGAGACCAGGGCCTTCTGTACTATCGCCAACAAAGGGGAAGTACCTATTGATAGTTTGCTGCTGGATGGTGGTAACGTGGAGTATAAAATATTGGCCAACGATAAGGAGCTGTCTTACACCTGCCCGCTTTATTTCCGGCCGGGAAAATTCAATAGCTTCCGCTCATCAAAAGAGCCTTCGGACTACCGGGTGTACCAGCTGCCCCGCCGCCTGAATCCGGGCGATACCATGACGCTGGAGCTTCGCTGCACAATGGCCTACAAAGGTTTCCAAAACGGCTTGTATGCGGCACAGCTCCTGGATAACGGGATTCTCACGAACGGTAATCTGCCGGATCTTGGCTACGATCAGGGCGACGAGCTGGAGAGGGTGGACGACCGGAAGGAGTATGGCCTGCCACAGAAAAAAGACATCCGTATTCCGCAGGATGATCCGGCAGGAAGAATGGAAACCTATAACGGTTTCAGCGCAGACCTGGTCAGCACAGACATTCTAATGAGTGTTCCGGAGGGGCAATGGGCCCTGGCGCCGGGTGTATTGAAGGCGGAATGGATCAAAGCCGGACGGCATTACTTTCATTATGTACAGGACAGTCCGATGGTGTATATGCCTTATGCAATGATGTCGGCCAGGTATGCGGTGCGCACCGACACCGTACAACTGCAGAACGGACGGCTTGTTCCCATCCGGCTTTGTTATTACCCAATGCATGACCGGAACCTTTCTCATTTCAACATGGCCCTGAAGGATGGTCTGCATTATTTCTCAAAGGCCTTTGGTCCTTATCCATTTGCATCCTTATCGCTGGCAGAAACACCTGCCTATGGTCCGTCCGGGATNTCCGTTCCCGGGGTGATCGGTCTGGCTGAACCCGACATGGGCTGGGTGGCAGATCTGCGTGGAAACGCGACGCCAGACTATCCTTATTTTAACGTAGCATCACAGCTCGCCCGGCAGTGGTGGAATTACGAGATTGCGGGTAATAATACGGAAGGAGCGAAGGTCATTGGTCAGGCAATTGCCAATTATTCGGCTTTGCGTGTAATGGAAAAGCGATATGGGAAAGCTGGTACCCGGGCTATATATGACCGGATACGCGGCGACTATGGATGGAGAAGACGAATAGATTTTAATGGAGAAACGCCCTTGTTGTATGGCAACCAGGATTATATCCCCAATCTGAAAGGAACGCTCGCATTGTATGGCTTAGCCGAAACATTGGGAGAGGATACCCTCAATGCAGCGCTCTCAGAATTTCTTGGAAAATGGGCTTTCCGGAATGGCGGTCCTTATCCTGGCGCCAACGATCTGTATGCAGTATTGAAGGCACACACGCCGGACTCGTTGCGTTATTATCTTACCGATACCTGGGAGAAGATTGTTTTTTATGATAACAAAGTAATAGATGCAAAGATAATCCCGGAGAGAAGTGGTAGCGGCTATCGTGTTCACTTGCAGATTAAGGTCAGGAAAATGGAGTATGATGAAAAGCGGCAGGAGCGGGAGCTAACTGACATGAACGATATCGTGGATATTGGTGTTTACAGTAAACCATCCGGCAAGGGAACACCGCAGCTTATCCGGCTTCATAGCGCAAGGTTTTCCGCCGGCGAACATATTATCGATCTGAAGGTAGATCAACAGCCATCTTTTGTGGAGATCGATCCGGGAAGGAAGTTGTTGGATGTACGGGGGGATGATAACCGGAAGGATATGATTCTTACATCATCACCGCCCCGGTGATCAGGCCCATATACAGCCACAGGCCCAACCTCGTCCGCAGTACCCGTAAAGCGCCCTTTACATGGCTTCTTACAGATTGTTCACTCAGCGCTAAACGGGCAGCTATCTCTTTGTAGGACAGGTTGGCCTTCCGGCTCAATTCAAATACCTGGCGCATTTTGGGCGGCAATGACTGGATCTCTTTTTCTATGATCATAGCGAGCTGCCGCTCCCGTGCTAAATGATCCGTCTCTGCTACTGCCGCCATATCAACAGCAGGTAGTGATGACAGGAACTTTCCTTCAACAGATTTATGGGCAATGATATTCAGCACCCTGTTTCTTACCGATGTATAGAGGTAGCTGGAAAAATTGGAAGCAGGTGTAAGGCTTTCCCGCTGGCTCCANAGATGAGAGAACAATTCCTGCACAAGGTCTTTGGCTTCATCCTTGTCTCTTAACCGCTGATAGGCATGTAAATAAAGTACGCCAAAATAACGGTCGTATATTTTGGCGAAAGCATGCTGATTGCCGGATCTGATCAGGTCGACCAATTCCAGATCGTTCATGCAATCGTATTCTGCCATGATTAAGTTCATCCCGCGGAAGATAAAAAAAATTAGCTATACTGTTGGCGGTACTATCCCACTGTAATGATAATACTTAGACCCCGAAAATAATTTTATTTTTTTTACCCCCCTAAGCCCTCCCTTAGCTGTCTATATACAATAACAAGATGGAAGATTTTATGGAGGCACCGGAAATAAAGGATCTACTGGAAAAATATAAGCACGGCACCATCACGGAGGAGGAGCTGGCCATACTGGAAACCTGGTACCTGCAATGGCGCCCGGAACCGGCGGATATTTCCAGCGAAGAGCTGGAATCGCTCAAAGCGGAAGTATGGCGTTCCTTACACCTGGAAGAGGCCCCGCCCCGCCCCAGACGCCGATGGAAACAACTGGCCGCTGCTGCCGCGGTGTTCCTGTTCCTGGCTTCCACCCTGTACTTGCTCATTACCAGGCAGGCAAAGGGGCCGGGCGGTACAGCAACACCTGCCCCGCAAAACCTGGCCGCTGAATTTAAGCCGGGTAGCAACCGCGCTACGCTTACCCTCTCCAATGGCCGGCAGATCGTATTAAAGGAAGCGCAGAACGGGAAACTGGCGGAAGATGCGTCCGTAGCTATCAATAAAGCGACGGATGGTGAGCTCGTATATGATCGCGCAAAACAGCAGAACGGTGTGCTACCCGTGCTGAACACTTTATCCACCCCGCGGGGCGGGCAATACCATCTCACCTTGTCAGACGGTACGGAGGTCTGGCTGAATGCCGCTTCTTCCATCACTTACCCGGTTGCATTCAACGGGAAGGAGCGGAGCGTGACGGTGAGCGGTGAAGTTTATTTTGAAGTAGCCCACCGGGAGGAGCAGCCATTTAAAGTGCATACCGGCATGCAGGAGATCGCCGTATTAGGCACGCATTTTAATGTGAAAGCTTATCCGGACGATCCCGATATCAGCACAACACTGCTGGCCGGACTTGTAAGAGTGACCAATACCACAACCGGTAACAGCGGCGTGCTGAAACCAGGACAGCAGGCCAGGATGATCAATGCCGGCGGGCCGGTGG
>JGI24739J22299_10000713_pt1 | contig 12058 bp, 10 predicted proteins | sample KBSCornC5_FD_22299 | JGI IMG/M metagenome (IMG submission 22299)
GGCGATCGGCGTGGAACAGGCCCGCGATCGGCTACTGTTACGCAGCGCCGATCCGATCGAAGGTATGCGTGCGCTGGAAGGCTGGACCCCGCCGCGCCTGCCGATCGGCGGGGGAGAACTCGTGGCGATGGGCTTACGTGCGGGCCCGCAGGTGGCGGCGACGCTTCAAGCGGTGGAGCGCCAGTGGGTGGAAGAGGATTTTCCGGACGCTGAGCGCGTGCGCGCGATTGCGGAGGAGAAGGTCGCTCAGGCCTTGCGCGCGCGGTAGAAGTCAAGCGCGACATCGGCGCTCAGTGGGCGCGCGAAATGATAGCCCTGGCCCGTATCGCAGCCGAGATTAGCGAGCGTACGCTCCGCCTCAGCCGATTCGATGCCTTCGGCCGTCGTCGACATGCCGAGGGTACGCGCCAGGCTGAGAATAGCGCGGATGATCGCGACCGAATCGCCATTTTCATGCATGTCGGTGACGAAGCTTCGATCGATCTTGAGGATATCGATCGGCAATTTCTGGAGATAGGCGAGGCTGGAATAGCCCGTTCCGAAGTCGTCCATCGCGACACGGCAGCCGAGGTCATGCAACGCGCTGAGGACGCGATTCGCGCGTTCGGGGTCAGCCACGATCGAGCTTTCAGTCAGTTCCAGCGTCAAACGCTGGCCGCCAATGCCATTGTGATCCAGGGTCCTGCGGACCACATCATCGACGGTATCGCGGGCAAGCTGGACCGGCGAGACGTTGACGCACAGCTTGAGCGGCAGCTGACCACCATGTTCCTTGTCCCATTGGGCGAGCGTGCGTGCGGTTGCGTCGAGCGCCCAACGCCCGAGCGGAACGATGAGCCCCGATTCTTCGGCCACGGAGATGAATTCGGCGGGTGAGATATGGCCCTGATCGGGATGGTCCCATCGCGCCAGGGCCTCGAATCCGGAAACGGTGCCAGTTTGAAGGTGGATCAAAGGCTGGAACGCCAAGCTCAGCCGATCCTGGTCAATGGCGCGGCGAAGCTCGGTTTCCAGGCTGAAACGTCGGCGGGCGTGATTGACTTCACCCTGGCGGAACATCTCAATCTGAGCCGATTGCTTGGCGCGCTTGAGCGCGACCTGCGCGTTGCGGAGCAGATCGCCCGAGGTGTGGACGCGCCGATCCCACAAGGCACCGCCGATCGAACAATCGACACGAATTTCGAGTTCGGACAGGCGTATCGGCGTGGAAAGCGCAGCCTGCAACCGCGCAGCAGCATTCCCAACGTCCTCGGGATCTTCGGTCTTGCGCAGAAGGACGCCGAACTCATCCCCTGCCATGCGCGCGAGCATATCGCCCTGGCGCAGGGCGGAAACGAGGCGGCGGGCAACGGTAATGATGAGTTCGTCGCCCGCGAGCGCGCCGACGCATTCGTTGATCCGGCTGAAACGATTGAGATCGACCGCGAGAATGGCGAAGCTATTGTCCGGTCCGTCGGCCTCGATTGCCTCCTCGATCGCTTCGCCGAACGCGAGCCGGTTCGGCAACCCGGTCAGGCTGTCATGCAGCATCTCGGCGCGCAGCGAACGCGCCGTCTCCACCTCGGCGGTGCGATCGACCAAACTGACGAGGGCGCGCCGGTCATGCTCGCCCTGAAGCGGCAGCTTGGAAAGGTGCACGCTAAAAGAACGACCGCCGATGCCGGGTTGGCGCCAGTCCTGCTCTTGGCGCTCCTGATCGCCCTCTAGAAAGGCGCGGACGGCGTTGATCAGGCCCTGCGCCTGATCGCCATCCGCATCTTCACCGGCGACGCGTCGGAAAGGCGTATTGCAGGCGGCGATCTTGGGTTGCTCATCATCGAGCACGACCACTGCGGCAGGAATATGGATGGCATCAAGGTATCGCTGCCGGGCTGCGGCCAGCAACGGATCGAGGTCGCACGTCGCAATCGACGTGAGCGCACCCGCCCGACCAAAGGTCGCGGGACGCCTATTGCCACGGCTGATGCTCGCAACCTGCATTAGGATGCGGATAAGCCAAAAAGCGTTAAGATTTCGTCGACCTTGCCGTGACGGGACCGCTACCGAAACGATTGTCGCGCGGGAAGCCGGTGGGTGGCATTCGTCCGGCGGCGCCGCGCGCCGCACGCCAAGGGCCTAGGTCGGTTTCGGTGCGGAACCGCCCGCTTTCTCCGCCCATCGGCCAAGTAAGCCCGTCTTCGAAACGGAAGGTGATAGCGTCGGACAGACCGCCATCGCGATAGCGCTGAAGCTGGGCGCCCTGCCCGCGTGCCAGTTCCGGAACCTCGCTCAACGGGAACACGACCAGCTTCCGATTGTCACCAATCGCAGCCACATAATCATCCTGTGCTGCGATGGGACGGGCAACGCGAAGCGTCGATCCGCTGCGCAGGTTGACCAACTGCCGCCCTTTGCGCGTCTCACCAACGGCATCCTCCATCTTCGCCGCGAAGCCTTTGCCGTCGCTCGCCGCCAGCAAGATTCGCTCACCTGCGCGGTAAGGAAACAGCGCTGCGATCCCTGTCTCGCCCTCCAGATCGATCATCAGCCGCACCGGCTCGCCGAAGCCGCGGCCGCCGGGCAGCTTGTCCGCGGCGAGCGTGTAGACGCGGCCCATTGCGGCGATCAGCAGTAATTTGTCGGTGGTCTGCGCATGGAAAGCGAAGGCCGGACCGTCGCCCTCCTTGAACTTGAGCGCCTCGGCGGAAGCAAGGTCGATATGCCCCTTCATCGCGCGGATCCAGCCACGCTGCGAGAGGATGACCGAGATCGGCTCGCGTTCGATCATCGCCTCGAGCGGGATTTCGCGCGCCGGCCCCTGCTCTTCGATCAGGGTGCGACGGCGGCCGAGATCCGTCTCCTCGCTATAGCGCTCACGCAGTTTGGCGAGATCGCGCTTCAGGCGTGTGCGCTGCCGTGCAGGGCTGGCAACCAGGGCCTCCAATTCCTGCGCTTCCTTGCTTAAACTTTCGCGCTCCTTGCGAAGCTCCATCTCCTCGAGCTTACGCAAGCTGCGCAAGCGCATGTTGAGGATCGCCTCAGCTTGGCGATCGGTCAGCTCGAACTCGGCCATCAACACCGGCTTCGGCTCATCCTCCTCCCGAATAATCTGGATCACGCGGTCGAGGTTCAGATAGGTTATCAGATAACCATCGAGCAGCTCGATACGGTCGGCGATCTTGGCGAGTCGATGGTTCGAACGGCGGACCAAAACCTCGAACTGATGGTCAATCCAGGCCGCAAGCGCCTGTTTGAGCGACATAACCCGTGGGGTCCGCTCGCGATCGAGCACGTTCAGATTGAGCGGCACGCGCGTTTCGAGATCGGTCAGGCGAAACAGACTATCCATCAGCGTCTGCGGATCGACGGTGCGTGCGCGCGGCTCGATCACGATCCGGACCTTTTCGTCGCTCTCGTCGCGAATGTCGGCCAGGATCGGCAACTTCTTGTCGTTGATCAGCGCGGCGACCTGCTCGATCAGCTTGGCCTTGGGCACCTGGTACGGAATCTCGCTGATCACTGCGACCCAGGTGCCGCGTCCCTGATCCTCGATCGTCCAGCGCGCACGGACCCGGAAACCTCCGCGACCGGTGGCATAGGCCTCGGCGATGGCAGTCTCGCTGTCGACGACGATGCCGCCGGTCGGGAAGTCAGGGCCTTTGACGAAGCGCATCAACTCGCGCGGATCGCCTTCTGGCTGGTCGATCAGGTGGACGGCGGCATCGATCAGCTCGGCGGCATTGTGCGGCGGGATCGAGGTCGCCATGCCCACGGCAATGCCCGAGGCGCCGTTAGCGAGCAGGTTGGGGAACAGGCCCGGCATCAGCTCGGGTTCCTGATCTTCATTATTGTAGGTGGGGCGGAAGCCGACCGCATCCTCATCGAGGCCGGTCATCAGGTCGGTCGCGACCTGCGTCAGTCGCGCCTCCGTATAGCGGTAGGCAGCGGCATTATCGCCGTCGATATTGCCGAAATTGCCCTGACCATCGACGAGCGGGTAGCGCAGCGCGAAATCCTGCGCGAGCCGGACCATCGCATCATAGACCGACGCGTCGCCGTGCGGATGGTATTTGCCGATCACGTCGCCGACGACGCGCGCCGACTTCTTATAGGCAGCGCCCGGATCCATCCGCAGCAGCCGCATTGCCCAGAGCAGACGGCGGTGAACGGGCTTCAACCCATCGCGCACATCAGGCAGCGAGCGTGCAGTGATGGTGGAGAGGGCGTAGACCAGATAGCGTTCCGAAAGCGCGCTATCGAACGGGGCGTCGAGGATCTGGTTGAACGGATCGGCGGTATCGGTGGTCATCGTTGACGGACTAGCCGAGCCGGACGCGCCCGCAAAGCATGGTTTGCAGACCGGTCTTCGACCTAATCGACAGGGTCTGCGCAGGCGAGAGGCTGCCGCTTTGCAACCGCCCAGCCGGACGTCGCCAGCCGCTGACGGCAGAAAGGCTGCGGCCAAATGTTACCTGTTTCCGGTCGCCCGATTCGAAGAGCATCCGGTTCGTGAACGATAAGGATCAATCGGGCGCAATCGTGCGCGGTCCGTCCGAATGTTCCCGACCGATCTCCTGCAGCAGCCATTCGCGGAAGCGCTTGATCTTGGGTACGGATCTGCGCTCCTCGGGATAGACGAGCCAGTAACCATAACCGCGCGTCGAGAGCTGGTCCGACAGCCGCACCAGGCGTCCCTCGGCAATGTCGTTGCGCCACAGGAAGGGCGTCAGCATGGCGACGCCCTGCCCCGCCATCGCAGCATGGCCCTCATGGGCCTGTACATCCAACCGAACACCGGCCGGCATCTGGTTCTCGTTCACCTCGACTCCGGCCTCGCGCAGCCAATGTGGCCACCAAACATCATTCGGGCTGATCATCGGGAGCCCAAGGATCTGTTCGGGCGTGATCCTGCCACCGTGGCGACGCAAAAATTCGGGGCTGCACATGGGCGTGAAATAGACTTGGAACAGCAGGTGCCGTTCAAGCCCCGGCCAGGGTCCGCGACCTGCGCGGATCGCGACGTCCACCTCATCCCTGGCAAAGTCGGTCACGGTGTCGATCGCCACCAACCGCACCGCCATTCCCGGATTTTGCATTTGGAAACCGCCGAGCTTCCAGGCGAGCCAGGTATTGGCGAAGGTCTGGGTGGTCGAGACCGTCATGGTGGACTCGTTCTCGCTGCGCAGCCGCGCGAAGGCTGCGTCGAGCGCGTCGAAGCCGCGCGCGACCTGCGGCGCGGCACGTTCGCCCGCCGGAGTGAGCTGGACACCGCGGCCGTCGCGGCGAAACAAGGCCACGCCAAGCTTTTCTTCCAATAACTTGACCTGATAACTTACCGCCGCCTGCGTCATGCCGAGCTCAGCTGCTGCGGCGGTGAAATTCATATGCCGTGCCGCGGCCTCGAAGACGCGGACGGCGGAAAGGGGTGGGAGGCGACGCATGATCCAAACCATAAGCTCAACTTATGTATCAGATGCAAGCTTCGATTGGCCTTGGCAGTTAGATTGCGCCAATTGGGTGGGGCAGCCGGCGCCCCGCTCGGCCGCGGAAAAGGAGGTTCGCCATGTCCCACACCACGCCGCAGCGTCCCGTGCCTAGCTTCATGGCGCGCCTGGCCCAGTTGCTCGCCGTCACCGACCGCTTCACGAATTGGTGGGGTGAACATCGGGCCTGGCCCGCCAACGAAAATCCGCGGATCGGCCGCTGCCGATAACACGCACCCCAGCCTGCCGAACGATGCAGTCGCACCCCGCATGAGAAGTCGACCCAACGCGCATCCCTTCGCGTTGCGGTCGAAGGTGACCTGGGCTATATCCCCCTCACCCGCCCCGCCCGCGCCGAATCCCGGCCGCGTCCGGGGCGCTTCTCTTTTTCGGTCCTTTGGGAGACTGCATTGTCCCGCCGCCGGCAGATTTACGAAGGCAAGGCCAAGATCCTCTACGAGGGTCCGGAGCCCGGCACGCTCATCCAATATTTCAAGGACGATGCGACCGCGTTCAACGCGCAGAAAAAGGGCACCATCAGCGGGAAGGGCGTGCTCAACAACCGCATTTCCGAGCATGTCTTCACATTGCTCGCCAATATTGGCGTGCCGACGCATTTCATTCGACGCCTCAACATGCGCGAGCAATTGATCCGCCAAGTCGAAATCGTCCCGATCGAGGTGGTGGTGCGCAACGTCGCCGCCGGCAGCCTCGCCAAACGGCTCGGTATCGAAGAAGGCACGCAGCTGCCGCGCACCATCATCGAATATTATTTCAAGGACGACGCGCTCGGCGATCCGCTGGTGAGCGAAGAGCATATCGCCTGCTTCGGCTGGGCCAGCCAGGAGGAAATGCACGATATCGCCGACATGGCGATCCGTGTGAACGACTTCATGACCGGCCTGTTCGCGGGTGTCGGTATTCGCTTGGTCGACTTCAAGCTCGAATTCGGCCGCGTGTGGGACAATGATTATGCCCGCATCATCCTGGCCGACGAAATCAGCCCCGACGGCTGTCGGCTGTGGGACATGAGTTCCGGCGAAAAGCTCGACAAGGATCGCTTCCGTCAGGATCTGGGCGGAGAGGCCGAAGCCTATCAGGAAATTGCGCGCCGCCTCGGCCTGTTGCCTGAGGGCGACACGATCGTGCTCGACATGGCAGAGCATCGGAAGAACCGCGGGAAATAATATTCGGTGATCGCCGGACGCATCGAGGGCGAAACGGTCGCCGCGTGGCAGCCCCATGTTCACCTCGCCGCGGCCATCACCGAACGGGACCGTGCGCATGCCTTCGCGGAGCGCATCGCAGCGCCGTTCGACGCTCCGCCGATCGCCCATGACGAACCACAGCCCCTNCTCGTAACCGGGGGCAGATGGGTGGTCGTCACGGAGCAAAAAGGTCTCGTCGAGCGGACTACCTTCCTGATTCCCCGCTTCACGTGGCTAGATGCCTTCAGACAAACGGCGCAGCCGGCACCGATGCGGCGCTGGGTTGGTCCGATGCTCGTTGCCGGAACCCGGTATCGCGAAAATCACTTCCATTGGCTGTTCCAGAATATCGGCACGGTGATGATGGCCCGCAGCCTCGGCCTTGATCCGACAATCCCCGTGCTGCTCCCCCCCATGACCGACCAGCTGCGCCAGCCGCTTGACCTGTTCGGCATCCCCAATCCGGTCGAGACCCTGCCGGATGATGCGCTCGCCATTCTGACCGAAGGCGTTCTCAGCACCGCATGCAGCGGCGATCACGGCATGACCCCACATCCGGCGATGCTGGACATGCTGCGCTCCGAAGCCGCACGCGTGACGGGTGCGCAACGTGCCGGGCGAAAGATCTATCTCTCGCGTCGCGATGCCGCGAACCGGCGCCTTCCGTTGAATGAGGAGGAGGTGGTAGCTGCACTCGCCGCGCGCGGTTTCGAGATTGTCGCACCCGGCGAATTGTCCTGGGCCGACCAGATCCGTCTATTCCGGGAGGCCGCAATCATCGTCGCCCCGCACGGCGCCGCATTGTCCAACCTCGCCTGGACCGAAGATGGCGCGAACGGGCCTATCGTGATCGAGCTCCTACAGGAGAATTTCACCAACCGCGCTTTCGCGCGTATGGCTCAGGTGAAGCGGCTCAACTACCATGCGATCATCTGCGAATGCGCCCAGCGCGCCGAATTGCTGATCGACACGCGCGGCCGGATCGACCTGCCGCTGTTATTAGGATTACTGGACCAATTGTAAGCGATAGGCGAAGCAATGCTCTTGTCGGAAGCTATCTTACGCGGCTATGAAATCGATGGATAAGGTCCGCTATTCGAACGTTGTGCCGGGCATGTTGAGGTCTATCGCGCTCGCGTGTTCGTTGGCCGCATCCGGCGTGGCCGCAGCCCGCCCCGCTCCGCCTGCACCTCCGGCGCTCGGCGTCACCCAGGCCGATTGCGATGCGCTGTCCACCACCCAACATATTGATCCCGCCACCTTACGTGATCTGCGACCTGCGCACTCGCTGGAGGCGGCAGCCGCGGTTCTGACCAAGCATGGCATCAAGTTCGTACGATCGCAGGGTTCCCTGTCATTGGAAGGTCTGTCTCCGCGCGAATTGCGCGATATCGCCAACCTGCCGCAGGGCGAACCGATCATCCTGCCTTACGAGCAGGGGAGCGTGATCTGCGTGCTGCGGCCGTCGGCGGACTCCATCTAATCGCTGTCTTTCGAGGTCGTGCCGCCGAAGCTTCTTCCTTCCTGGAGGCAGCTTAGCCAAATTCCTCCCTACTGTTCGGGCTTCGCCAGTGAGGGGATGCGGCCCCGCATACGGTAGCCCGCGGGCTGGCGGCAGCGGGAGTTAGAGTTCGCCGCGGTCTATTCTCGCTGTCTGCCCCACTTTCTGCCGGGCAATCCAGCCGTCGATTTTCTTTTCGAGCACCGCCATCGGTAATGCGCCGGTATTGAGCACCTGCGCATGAAAGGCCTTGGGATCGAATTTGGGGCCAAGCGCCTGCATCGCGCGAGCCTTAGCGTTGGAGATGGTGATCTGGCCGACCTTGTAGGCAAGCGCCTGGCCGGGAATGGCGATGTATCGCTCCACCTCGGCCGTCGCGTCGGTCACGCTCTCGGGCGAATTATCGAGCATATATTGGATCGCCCTGGCCCGGCTCCAGCCATAGGCATGGATGCCTGTGTCGACGACNANGCGCATTGCGCGCAGCATCTCGTCATTGAGGCCNCCGATCCGCTGCCAGGGATCGGTCTCCATGCCGAGCGGGCGCCATAGGCTCTCGGCATAGAGCGCCCACCCCTCCTGGAAGGCGGTGTTGCCGCCATAGCGCATGAAATTGGGTAGCCGTGCATTTTCCTGCGCAAGGCTGATCTGGAAATGATGACCGGGCTCGCCCTCGTGAAGGAATAAGGTCTCCATCTCCCAGGTAAGCCGCGAAGGCAGATCATAGCTGTTATAATAGAAAACGCCTGGTCGGGACCCGTCCGCCGTACCAGGATTGTAGGAGCCGCCCGCCGCGGTTTTCTCCTGATATGCAGGCACCGGGCGTATTTCGAGCGGGGTCTTGGGGATGGTCGAGAATTGCTCCGGTATCCGCTGCTCGACCCGTGCCTTGATCGCAAGGTAGCCGTCACGCAGCGCTATTGCGCTTTTGGGCTGAAAGCGCGGGCTCGACCGCAGGAAGGCGTAGAATTCCTTGAGGCTGCCTTTGAAGTCGACGATCTTCTGCTGCTCGGCGAGATCACGTCGAATGCGCGCCACCTCGTTAAGGCCGAGCTGATGCACCTCCTCGGCAGTCAAGGGCATCGTCGTATTTGATTCAATAAGATAGGCGTATAATCTCGCGCCACCTTTCATCTTGGAAAGGCCGATTGTCGGCCGCGCTGCGGGCAGATATTCGCCCTTCAGGAAAGTACGCAGCCGCGTCTCCGCCGGGATCAGGAGAGCCTTGATCTGGCCGGCATAGGCAGCGCGCAACCGCTTCTGGTCAGCCGCCGAAATGCCCGCCGGGAATTGGCGGACGGGGCCATAGAAGGTGGATTTTTCGATCCCCTGTGCAATCTGGGCATCGAGCTGGTCGATCACGTTACGGATCGTCAGGCGGGGTTGAACGATGCCGAGTTGCATTCCCTGGCGGAGCCGAATGATGCATTCGTCGAGCAAGGCGGCATATTGCGCGTTGCGCTTCAGGTTATTCTCATAATCGGCGACCGTATTGAACGGCGCCGCGCCCTTTCCCGAAGCAATATCGGGGTACCAGAGATGGATTCCGAAAAAATGGTCGATCGGCCGCACCTGCAGTGACAGAAGCATCGGTCGATCGGTCAACAGTCGCAGATTCTCGCGCGTCTGCCACTCGAAGGAATCGTAGGCGACTTGATCCGTCTCATCGAGCTTGGTGCGGTCAATTGAACGCAAGGCAATCAGGTCGCTCGCCGCAGCCGCACGTTCCGCATCGTAATGGGCGTCACTGAAGGGGTCACCCAGTCGATCAGCATAGCGCAAATCACCCCGGCTCAAGGCCTCAATCGGATTGCGCTTCAGCTCCGCCTCGTCACTGGCGGCGAAAAGGGCGAAAAGGCGCGCATGCTCCTGGGGCGAAGATTGGGCATATGCCGCAATCGGGAGCGCCAAAGCGGCGGCGACGACCATCGGAACGAAGCGCATCTATCCTCCTGCGGCTCGAAACCGCCTAGGAGGTCTGCCGGCACGCCACAACAGGACTTCATTCCCCCAAGTGAAGGGAGGATCAGCTATTCACCGATAGGACGAGCGTCGGATCGGGGATGTCGTCCGCCTGATGCCCTTCGATCGGCATCACCGCGGTTCCAATCGCGAAGAATTCGATCACATGGCTCGACCAATTGTGGCTGCCCTCGTGCAGGTCGGCGCCGACCACGCCTTCGGCGCCTGCNTTGCTCGCCTCCAGCTGCATCCGTTCCATCGCGATCTCGCGCGCCTCGTAAAGGGCAAGGCTGAAATTACCGAGCTCGACGTTCTGCCCAACCGAGGTGAGCGTCGCGAGCGGGCCGCGCCGCGCCACGTGATAGACGCAACTTCCCATCACCATTTCGAGCGGTCGATAGCCCGCCGATAGCAAGGTCCAGAAATCCTGACCCGAGAGCGCGGATGTGAACGGCTGGCCGTTCGGCCCCTTGAACCCCTGATGACCCTTGGCGTGAACGATGCCCGTGCCGATCGCCACGAATTCCAAGATCTTGCTGTCCCATTCCAGCCGCTTGACCGTCAGCCGCACGCCGACGATCCCGTCCGCACCCATGTTCCGTGCCTCGAGGCGCATGCGCTCCATTGCCAGCGCGCGCGCTTCGTACATCGCCAGGCTCAGCTGCTCGAGCTCCACGTTCGATCCCCACCCCGCGAACTGAAAGCCGAGATGATAGATGCATGACCCGACGCACAAGCCGACGGGTTCGAAGCCCGCCTTGCGCACCAGCAGGAACTCGTTAACCGAGAAATCGGACGTGAAAATGCCCTCGGGATGGCCTTGGCTGCGCAGCCCCTTGAGCCGTTCCAGTGCATGCTGCGGAATCTGCTGTTCGGCCATCAGATCGGCCCCTCCTCTTCCCCAAGATCGTCCGAATAGACGTTGTGACGATGTCGGCTACCTGGCCGCAACGTCCTATCGTCGCGCATATCGAGCACTGGTTCGATTCCGTGCGGCACGTCTGCACCAAATGGTGTGTCGACCACGGTTCCGATCACGATATGTCGGCCCAGAAAAGCGGGCGGCTGCTTGTCGCGCTCCCGCCGGATGATCTGGCCGAAATGGGTGTGCGCGAGGACGCCATTGCCCATGGCGGCGGCATGTGCCCGCAGGTCGGCATGGGCATCGCGCCGGATGCTTTCCCAGAAGCTGCCCAACTCGGTAAGCGGCTGGTTGCCCGCGAAGATGCTCGACTGCCATTGCGTCAGCTGGCGCGCTCCACGATCGCTCCAGGCGCCGCCCCCTCCGCTTCGCTCACGCCCCGATCCCCAGCCGAAGCCGCCGAGCCATTCATAGCGCGCGCCAACCGCGATCCCGGTGGGCACGATTCCCATTTCGAGCAGCTGGACGAACTCCAGCGCGGGCACCGTTGCGATTACCGGGTCAGAACTTGGCGGCAAACCATCGACGCGGACGGCGGTACCCAGCAGCGTAAAGTCCATGCTCGGCCCGAAGCGGTGGCGAACGGTGCGCATCTGCACGTCCACCACCGCATTGGCGCCGGCAGCGAAGGCTTCCTGACGAATGCGACCGAGCGCATAAGCCCAGCCCTCCGCATGCCCCTCGGTCCAGCTATAGCCAAAATTATACCAGCACGTGCCCGAAACGGTGGCGATCGGGCGGCACCCATGGCTGCGTGCCGCGAGCAACTCCGCCGGTGTCATGGTCGCAACCCAAGGTGTTCTCGCGGCGCGTGCATCCGCCAGACGCTCGAGCACTGGCTGAGGCAGCCTGCCCTCGGCTAGAGCCGCTTCCCAATCGCGGTCACGCGCCTCTACCGCAGAACTTTTCCGGGGGGCGTTGCGATTGAACCAAGGCATCAGCCACCCCTCCAGTGCAGACCTTTAGGTAGCCCCTATGCGCCGCCTTTGTCGAAGCGTTACGA
>JGI24739J22299_10000714_pt1 | contig 12040 bp, 13 predicted proteins | sample KBSCornC5_FD_22299 | JGI IMG/M metagenome (IMG submission 22299)
AAGGCCGAATGTCGCTTCGGTGACGAAGATGTCGCAGGGCACGGGTTCGAACGCCTTGCAGGTGGGATCGGGGCGGCGCTTGTAATCGCCGGTGACGACGATGCGTTCGCCCGCATGGGACAACAGGATCTGCGCCGAACCCAGCACATGGCCGGCGGGCACATAGCTGATCGTGACCCCGTTCATGCGGATCTCTTCGCCATAGGAGACCGCCGTGCCCGATGCGGTGCCGTAGCGCAGGGCCATGATCGCCAGGGTTTCCCGCGTCGCCCAGACATGGCCGTGCCCGCCGCGCGCATGATCGGCATGGCCATGGGTGACGAGTGCGCGTTCCTGCGGGACGGAAGGATCGATCCAGGCATCCGCGGGGCGGACATAGATGCCGGTGGGGTGTGGTTCGATCCAGTGAGGCATTGCTGAGGAAGAAGGTGGAACGCGCCGCTTGGTTCCGCAAGGGCTTCATATTGTCGTAACCGGATCGTCACGGGGACGACATGCCATTGCCGTAAGCGCGCCGGGACGACCGATGGCGAGGAGGCGCGGCACATGGCATCTACGGCTCACCAGAATGTAATCCGCGCGGTGCACCGGCATCGGCATCTGTCAAGGCAGGGGTTGTTGGAGCGGGCCTTCACCTTCGCCTTCCGGGGCCTTGTCTACGCGCAGATCTGGGAAGATCCGCAGGTCGACATGGAAGCGCTGGCGATCGGGCCGGACAGCCATGTCGTCACCATCGCTTCGGGCGGGTGCAATGTCCTGAGCTACCTGACGGCCAATCCCGCGAGGATCACCGCGGTCGACCTTAACACCGCGCATATCGCGCTCAACCGGTTGAAGCTGGCGGCGGCGCAGGCGCTGCCCGACCATGAGGCGTTCCATCGCTTCTTCGCCAGGGCGGACAGCAAGGAGAATGTTGCGGCTTATCGCGCCTTCGTCGCGCCTGTGCTGGATGATGCGACGCGGCGCTACTGGGAAGGGCGGGATTTCATCGGGCGACGGCGGATCGGCGGCTTTGCGCGGGGGATCTACCGGCATGGGCTGCTCGGGCGCTTCATCGGTGCGGCACATCTGCTGGCGCGGCTGCATGGCGTCGATCCGCGCCGGATGCTGGACGCGAAGTCGCGCGAGGAGCAACGGGCGATCTTCGAAACCGAACTGGCGCCGGTGTTCGACAGCGCGTTCATGCGGTGGCTGACGAGCCAGCCCGCTTCGCTCTTCGGCCTTGGCATTCCGCCCGCGCAATATGAGGCGCTGGCCGGGGACGAGCGGATGGACAGCGTGCTGAAGGCGCGGCTGGAGAAGCTGGCCTGCGGTTTCGACCTCAAGGACAATTATTTTGCGGTGCAGGCCTTTGGACGCGGTTATGCCGGCGGGACTGGCCCCTTGCCGCCCTATTTGCAGGCGGCGAACCATGCAGCCGTGGTGGAGCGCGCCGGGCGGGTGGACGTCCGGCATGGGAATTTCACCGACTTCCTGGCGTCGCAGCAGGCAGGGTCGGCGGATCGCTACATCCTGCTCGACGCGCAGGACTGGATGGATGATGCGCAGTTGAATGCGCTCTGGGCGCAGATCACGCGGACGGCCAGGCCCGGTGCGCGGGTGCTGTTCCGGACGGCGGGCGAGCCGAGCATCCTGCCGGGCCGGGTCGATGACGCGCTGCTGGCGCGCTGGGTCTATCGGGCCGGGGAATCACGCGACTATACGGCGCGGGATCGTTCGGCCATCTATGGCGGCGTCCACCTCTATGTGCTGGGCGACGCGTGATGACGGGCGGGCATGGGGGGCTGATGGACAGCGTCTATCGGCGCCAGCGGCATATTTATGACCTTTCCCGCAAATTCTACCTGCTGGGGCGCGATGCTCTGATTGCCGATCTGACCCCGCCGGCCGGTGGGGCGGTGCTGGAGATTGGTTGCGGCACCGGGCGCAACCTGATCGCCGTGGGCAAGGCCTGGCCGGAAGCGCGGCTTTACGGGGTCGACATATCCGAAGCGATGCTGAAGACGGCGCGGAAGGCCGTGATGAAGGCGGGGCTGGCGGATCGCGTCGTGCTGGCGCAGGGTGATGCCTGCGCTTTCGATGCAGGGGCGCTGTTCGGGCGGGAGCGGTTCGAGCGGGTGTTCATCAGCTATGCGCTGTCGATGATACCGGATTGGGAAAGCGCTTTGCGGCAGGCCGCAGGGTGCGTGGCGCCGGGCGGCAGGCTGGAGTTTGTCGATTTCGGGCAACAGGATGGTCTGCCGGGCTTCTGGAGGCGCGCCCTGTTCGGATGGCTCGCCCGATTCCATGTGTCGCCGCGGGCGGGACTGGGGCAGGCGATCGGAAGAGTGGCGGCGGACCTGGGCGGCTTTCCGCATAGCCGGAGCCTGTATCGGGGCTATGCGGTCAGGGGCGGGTTGATCCGGCTGTGAATTTTGGAAGGCGACCGTTCAGGCCGCCTTCTGGAATTCCAGTTCAAGACGATCCCAGATTTCCACCAGGGCATCGACCAGTTCGCGCATCATCGCTTCGCTGTGCGCCGGTCCCGGTGTGAAGCGCAGGCGTTCCGTGCCGCGCGGGACGGTGGGATAATTGATCGGTTGCACATAGGCGCCATATTCGGCGAGCAAAATGTCGCTGATCCGCTTCGCCTTGACCGGATCGCCCACCATCAGGGGACGATGTGCGTGACCGACGGCATGACCGGCAGGCCGGCTTCCGCCATCAGGCGCTTCAGGGTCGCGGCCGACGCCTGCTGGCCTTCGCGTTCCTCGCTCGACTGCTTGAGGTGACGCACGCTGGCCAGCACGCCGGCAACCAGCACCGGCGAGAGGGAGGTGGTGAAGATGAAGCCCGGCGCGTAGCTGCGGATCACGTCCACGATCATCTGGTCGGCGGCGATATAGCCGCCCATGACGCCGAACGCCTTGCCCAGCGTGCCTTCGATGATGGTCAGGCGATGTGCGACATCATCGCGTTCCGAAATGCCGCCGCCGCGCGGGCCGTACATGCCGACTGCATGAACCTCGTCCAGATAGGTGAGCGCGTTGAATTCGTCCGCCAGGTCGCAGATCGCCGCTATCGGGGCGACGTCGCCGTCCATCGAATAGACGCTTTCAAAGGCAATCAGCTTGGGCACGTCGGGATCTTCGGCGGCGAGAAGTTCGCGCAGATGGTCGACGTCATTGTGGCGGAAGACGCGCTTTTCGCAGCCCGAATTGCGGATGCCCGCGATCATCGAGGCGTGGTTCAGTTCGTCGGAGAAGATGATGCAGCCGGGCAGGATCCGGGCGAGGGTCGCGAGCGTCGCTTCATTCGAGACATAGCCCGAAGTGAACAGCAGCGCGCCTTCCTTGCCGTGCAGGTCGGCGAGTTCCGCCTCCAGATCCACATGATAATGGGTGTTGCCGCCGATATTGCGGGTGCCGCCGGAGCCTGCGCCGACATCGTGCAGCGCCTCTTCCATCGCGGCGACGACCTTGGGATGCTGGCCCATGGCGAGATAGTCGTTGGAGCACCAGACGGTGATGGGCTTTGGCCCATTATGGCCGTGGAAGCAGCGGGCGTTGGGNAAGGCGCCCTTGTTGCGCAGGATGTCGATGAAAACGCGATAACGGCCTTCGCTNTGCAGCCGGTCGATCGCCTGCGTGAAGATGTGCTTGTAGTTCACNTGAAAGCCCAGTCCCTATTCCCGCTTCCCCTCTTTCGAGGGGCATTTACCTGCTGTGNCCGCCNATTACCAGTGATAAACGNTCGCAGCCTTAGGGAGAATTACCTATCACACTGATAGAAAGGCTTGCGATTGGACCAAAGGTCCACCCGTTTCAAAGGCCCTCCATCCGCTGCAGCCCATAGCCGGCAAGCGCGGCGCGCAGAGGTTCGACGCCCTGGTCCAGCCGCGTGAACAGCGCCGTTCCGGGGGACGGGGCGGACGGCCATTCCTGCCCCACTGTCAGGTAGGCGATGCGGCGCGCAATGCCCTCTCCCCCATGCACGAAGCGGAGCGGGCGCGGCGATGCGGCGGCCAGTTCGGCCTCTACCAGCGGAAAATGCGTGCAGGCGAGGACCACTATGTCCATCCTGTCGCCGCCGGGCTGATCGAGCAGGCCGGCCAGCGCGTCGCGCGCTATGGCAGGATCGAGCGGTTCGCCGCGCAATTTCGCCTCGGCGAGCTGGACCAGCGCGGCNGACCCATGACGCAGGACCGTGCAATCGGCGCCATGTTCGGCCGCGAGCCGGTCGACATAGGGCTGGCGCACCGTGGCGTCCGTGCCAAGCACGCCNAAGACGCGGCTTTGNGACAGCAGGGCGGCGGGCTTGATNGCCGGCACCGTGCCGACGACGGGAATGTCGAGCGCCGCGCGCACCGCCGGCAGCGCGATGGTGGAGGCGGTGTTGCAGGCGATGACGGCCAGTCGCGGGCGGTATCGTTCCACCAGCCGGCCCAGCAGGGCGGGAACGCGGGCGGCGATTTCCGCCTCGCTCTTGGTTCCATAGGGGAAGCCTGCACTGTCGGCCGCATAGACGACCGGCGCGTTGGGCAGTGCGGCGCGTGCCGGGCCAAGGATGGAAAGCCCGCCGACGCCGGAATCGAAGAACAGCAGGGGTGCATGGGGTGCGACGGTCATTATGCCCGATATGTCGCGACGTCCGGCATTCCTGTCAACGGGCGGCCTGTCAACGGCTGGCTGTCAACGGGCGGCCTTTCATCGGGCGGCTGCCCAGGCCGGGTTCCGGTGTGTGCAAGGCGCCCCTCCAAGGGTTGCCCGGCGCGCCGGGAACGCTATGGTCGCGCCGCAACCATAATGGCGAGATCATGACTCCTCCCTGGCTACTTCCCGCATTCGTCCTGCTGATCGGTTATCTGCTGGGTTCCATCCCCTTCGGCCTGCTGCTGACGCGCGTCACCGGCGCGGGCGACCTGCGCAAGATCGGGTCGGGGAATATCGGCGCGACCAATGTGCTGCGGACGGGGCGCAAGGGGCTGGCGGCGGCGACGCTGCTGCTCGACCTGCTGAAGGGCGCGGCGGCGGTGCTGATCGGTTCGGCGCTGATCGACGGCGGCGGGCCGATGGCGGGCGCCATGGCCTTTATCGGCCATTGCTATCCGGTCTGGCTCCGTTTTGCCGGTGGCAAGGGCGTGGCGACGATGATGGGCGTGGTGACGGCGCTGTACTGGCCGGCGGGGATCGTCTTCGCGGTCGTGTGGCTGGGGGCGCTGTTCGGGACGAAATGGTCCTCGGTCGGCGGCATGTCGGCGGCGGTGAGCGCGCCTGTCGCCATGTGGTGTTTTGGCCGGATCGACCTGGTTCCCGTCGCGCTGGCGCTCGCGCTGATCGTGCTATGGCGGCACCGGGAGAATATCGCGCGGCTTGCCAGGGGGACAGAGCCGAAGGTCGGTGCTTCAAAAAAGGCTGCGGCCGGGGAATGAGCGAGCAGGAGCGGTTCAACCGCCTGCGCCTGATCCGTTCGCCGCGCATCGGCCCCGTGACATTCCGCCAGTTGATGGCGCGTTTCGGCACGGCGGGCGAGGCCTTGCGCGCCGTGCCGGACATGGCGGCGCGGGGCGGCGGCAAGGCGAGCATCATCGACGCGCAGATCGTCGAACAGGAAATTGCGCGCAGCCGGGCGGCTGGCGCCCGCTATCTCATCACGGGCGATGCCGATTATCCCTTCCTGCTGGACCAGATGGAAGGCGCTCCGCCGGCGCTGATCGTGCGCGGCGATGTGTCGCTGGCGGCGCGGGAATGCGTGGCGATGNTGGGCGCGCGCAATGCCTCCGCTGCGGCATGCCGTTTCGCCCGGACGCTGGCGCAGGAACTGGGGCAGCGGGGCGCCGTGGTGGTGTCCGGGCTGGCGCGGGGAATCGACACGGCCGCGCATCAGGGTGCGCTGGAAAGCGGCACCATCGCCGTCATCGCCTGCGGCATCGACATCGCCTTTCCGCCTGAAAATGCGGAGTTGCAGGAGCGGTTGGCGGAGGAAGGTCTGCTGGTCACCGAGCATCCGCCGGGCACGCAGCCCCTGGCGCGGCAGTTTCCGGCGCGCAACAGGATCATCGCCGGGCTGGCGAGGGGCACCGTTGTCGTCGAGGCGGCGCCCAGGTCCGGTTCGCTGATCACGGCGCGGCTGGCGGGCGAGGCGGGGCGGGAGGTCATGGCCGTGCCCGGTTCCCCGCTCGATCCCCGCGCCCAGGGATGCAACCAGCTGATTCGGGAGGGTGCGGTGCTGATCCAGAGCGCCGCCGACGTGATCGAGGCGATCGGCGCCATCGATCCGCGCATGGTTCGCCAGCCGGGAAGCGATTTTTCGGGCGAGCCGCCGTCGGGCGACGTGGCCGATCGGGAGCGGGCGTCGATCGTCGCGCTGCTGGGGCCGGCGCCCGTGCCGGTGGACGAACTGATCCGCCTGTCCGGCCTTGGCCCCGCCGTCGTGCAGACGGTGCTGCTGGAACTGGAGCTTGCGGCGCGGCTGGAGCGGCATGCGGGGGGAAAGGTCAGCCTGTCCTGAGCGCGAGCGTTATGCCGCATGTTCGGATGCCCGCTGCATCGCGGCGGGTTGACGGGGGGACAAAACAGCTTTCAGACTCGCGCGTGTACGTGAGAGACAATTTGAACCGGGGCATGAATGCAGCTTGTCATCGTTGAATCGCCGGCCAAGGCGAAGACCATCGAAAAATATCTGGGCGGCGATTTCCACGTGCTGGCCAGCTATGGGCATATTCGCGACCTGCCGCCGAAGGACGGGTCGGTGGACCCCGACAACGGCTTTGCCATGAGCTGGGAAAATTATGGCGACAAGGGCAAGCAGCTGAAAGCCATAACCGATGAAGCCAGGAAGGCGACGCGCCTGATCCTGGCGACTGACCCTGATCGCGAAGGGGAGGCCATCAGCTGGCATGTGCAGGAGGTGCTGCGCGCCAAGAAGGCGCTGCCGCAGAAGGTCGACCGCGTCACCTTCAACGCGATCACCAAGCAGGCGGTGACGGACGCGATGGCGCAGCCGCGCGCGTTGGACGAGGATCTGATCGACGCCTATCGGGCGCGGCGGGCGCTGGATTATCTGGTGGGCTTTACCCTGTCGCCGGTGCTGTGGCGCAAATTGCCGGGCGCCAAGTCGGCGGGGCGCGTGCAGTCGGTGGCGTTGCGGCTGGTGGTCGAGCGCGAGCGCGAGATCGAGAGTTTCGTGCCGCAGGAATATTGGTCCGTGGCGGCCGAGATGGAGCAGGGCGGACAGGGCTTCACCGCCCGGCTGGTCAGGTGGCGCGGCGAGAAGATCGACCGGCTGACCATCGGCAGGGAAGGCGACGCCATGGCCGCGAAGGCGGATGTGGAGGCGGGGCGCTTCACCGTCGAGAAGGTCGAGACCAGGCCGGTTTCGCGCAACCCTCCGCCGCCGTTCACGACCTCGACGCTCCAGCAGGAGGCGGCGCGCAAGCTCGGCTTCTCGGCCAGCCATACGATGCGGGTCGCGCAGCAGCTCTATGAGGATGGCGCGATCACTTACATGCGTACCGACGGCGTGCAGATGGACGGCAGCGCCATCTCCGCCGCGCGCAAGGCGATCGCGGAGCGCTATGACGGCGGCTATCTGCCCGAAAAGCCGCGCCAATATCAGACCAAGGCCAAGAATGCCCAGGAAGCGCACGAAGCCATCCGTCCGACCGAATTTGGTCGTGAAAAGGTCGGTTCGGGCGATCATGCGCGGCTTTACGACCTGATCTTCAAGCGGGCGCTGGCAAGCCAGATGGCTTCGGCGCGCATGGAGCGGACCACCGTCGATCTGGTGGATGCGACCGGGCAACATGGGCTGCGCGCCACGGGTCAGGTGGTGATCTTCCCGGGATTCCTGGCGCTCTATGAAGAGGGCCGTGACGATCCAGAGCGCGGCTCCGGCAAACAGGCCTCCGCCGATGCCGAGGAGGATGACAGCAAGCTGCTGCCGCGCATGGTCGCGGGCGACGCGCCGGCGAAGAAGAAGGTGACGGCAGAGCAGCATTTCACCCAGCCGCCGCCGCGTTATTCGGAAGCGTCGCTGGTCAAGAAGCTGGAGGAACTGGGGATCGGGCGTCCGTCCACCTATGCCTCCACGCTTCAGGTGCTCAAGGACCGCGACTATGTGCGGGTGGAGAAGAACCGCTTCTTCGCCGAGGAGAGCGGGCGGCTGGTGACGGCCTTCCTCGAGCGTTTCTTCGAACGCTATGTCTCCTATGACTTCACCGCGGGGCTGGAAGAGGAACTGGACGATATTTCCGGCGGCCGCGCCCAGTGGCAGGCGGTGCTGGAAGCCTTCTGGCGCGACTTCAAGCCGAAGACCGCCGAGGTGATGGAGCAGAAGCCGTCCGACATCACGGCGGAGCTGGACAAGTTCCTGGAGCCGATGCTGTTTCCGCCCAGGGCCGACGGCAGCAATCCGCGCGCCTGCCCCATGTGCGGCGACGGGCAGTTGGCGCTGCGTGGCGGACGCTTTGGGGCGTTCATTGCCTGCTCCAACTATCCCGAGTGCAAATATACGCGGAAGTTCGGCCAGCCGGGCGGCAAGGAAGGCGACGAGGATACGGACCGGAGGTGCTGGGCAAGCATCCGGAGACGGGACAGGACATCGTCCGGAAATCCGGGCGTTTCGGCCCCTATATCGAGATGGGCGAGGGGAAGGAGGCCAAGCGCGGTTCCATTCCCAAGGACCTGCCCGAGATGACGCTGGATTGGGCCGTGAAGCTGTTGAGCCTGCCCCGCGAGGTCGGGCTGCATCCGGAGACGGGCAAGCCGATCGTGGCCAATATCGGGCGTTTCGGCCCCTATTTGCTGCATGACGGCAAATATGGCCGCCTGTCATCGACCGCCGAGATTTTCGAGGTGGGGATGAACAGCGCCGTCGCCAAGCTGGCCGACGCGGCGAACAAGGGCGGGCGGGGGCTTCCTCGCGGGAGCCGTTGAAGGTGCTCGGCAAGCATCCGCGCACGGAGGCCGAGATCAAGCTGATGGCGGGGCGCTATGGCCCTTATGTGACTGATGGCACGACCAATGCGACCCTGCCCAAGACGATCGAGCAGGAGGCGTTGACGCTGGAGGAGGCCGCGCAGCTGATCGATGCGCGGGCTGCCGCGGCACCGGCGAAGAAGGGGAAGAAGGCTCCGGCGAAAAAGGGTGCGGCCAAGAAGCCTGCCGCGAAGAAGGCGCCTGCCAGGAAAGCCGCCGCGAAGAAGGCCGAGGCGGCGGAGTAATCCGCCGTCCGTTCAGGCTGAACCTGTCCTTCTCTCAAGGGAAGAGGAGCACTGGCTCAGGGCGCATGATGACGGCTTGATGTGGATATTATTGGGCGGAATTGGGTGGATTTACTCCACCCAATCCAGACCGATGTCGCGGTAGATGAAACGGTCGTCCTCCCAATCCTCCTTCACCTTGACGTGGAGGTAGAGATGGACCTTGACGCCCAGCAGGCTGGCCAGTTCGGCGCGCGCCTTTGATCCGATTTCCTTGAGGCGCTGACCGCCCTTGCCCAGCACGATGGCGCGCTGGCTGGGGCGGCCGACCAGTATCTGCTGGTGGATTTCGACCGAACCGTCCTCGCGCTCGCTATATTTTTCGGTGTCCACTGCGGCGGCATAGGGCAGTTCGGCATGGAGTTGGTGATAGAGCTGTTCGCGGGTGATCTCGGCGGCCAGCATGCGATCGGTGGCGTCGGAAACCTGATCCTCAGGGAAATGCCAGGGGCCTTCCGGCATGGCCCTGGCAAAGGCGGCCTTGAGTTCGGGCAGTCCGTCGCCGGTGGCGGCGCTGACGAAAAATGTCTCGGCGATATCGAGCTGCTCGTAGAGCTTCTGGGTGTGGACCAGCAGCTTTTCCTTGATGGCGATATCGACCTTGTTGAGGATCAGCCATTTCTTTTCCGGGCGGGCGGCGAGGGCGGAAATGATCGGTTCCATCTTGGCGCCCAGCCCGGCCTTGCCGTCGACGACCAGCGCGATCAGGTCAGCGCCCTGCGCGCCGCCCCAGGCGGCCTGCACCATGGCGCGGTCCAGCCGGCGTCGGGGCGCGAAGATGCCGGGCGTGTCGACCAGCACCATCTGTGCGTCGCCCTCGATCGCGACGCCCATGACGCGGGTCCGGGTGGTCTGCGCCTTGGGGCTGGTAATCGCCACTTTCTGGCCGACAAGGGCATTTACCAGCGTCGATTTGCCCGCATTGGGGGCGCCGACGATGGCGATTACGCCGCAGCGTTGATTGTCGAGATCGATCGTCAAACAAGAACTCCGTTCACCCGGCGCCTTTCGCCGGGCTTCTTTCCTACCGTAAAATCAGGCTTTGGGACAGGATCAGCCGCCCAGCTTTTCCAGCAGCGCCTTTGCCGCCGCCGTTTCCGCTTCCTGCTTGGAGCTGCCTGACGCGCTTGCCTCGCCCGCGCCCCTGATGCTGACGGTGACCGTGAATTTCAAGGCGTGGTGCGGGCCGGAGCGGTCGGTCATCGCATATTCCGGCGGCTTGCGCTTGTTGGCGGCCGCCCATTCCTGAAGAGCGGATTTGGGGTGTTTGGGCGCGCTCGCCTGGGTATCGACGCGGTCGGCCCAGAGGCGGCGAACCAAGGCGCGGACTTCCTCCAGCCCGCCTTCCAGATAGAGCGCGCCGATCAGCGCCTCCATGACGTCGCCCAGGACATTGTCGCTGTCCGCCGCGCCATCGTCGCGGGCCTGCTTTCCCAGCACCAGATGAGCGGGAACCCCGGCGCTGCGGGCGACGTCGGCGCAGGTCTCGCCCGATACCAGGGCATTGAAGCGGCGGGAGAGCTTGCCTTCCGGTTCGCCGGAAAAGCGGTCATAGAGCCATTCCGCGACCAGCAGGCCGAGTATGCGGTCGCCAAGAAATTCCAGCCGTTCGTAATTCACCGCACTGGCGCTGCCATGGGTCAGCGCCTGATCGAAGGCGGCCGGATCCCGCGGCGCGCGGCCGATCAGGGTCTTGAGCCAGCCTTCGGTGTCCGGTTTCGTCAAAAGCCTTCCCCGATCCGGCTCCAGCGCGCGGCGGTGAACCATGTCCAGGGCAGCAGCCAGTTCGCGCTGCCGTCGGTCGAGAAGACGGAGACCATCGCCTTCCCCACCAGATTTTCCTCCGGCACCAGGCCGATGCCGCCGCCTTCGACCGCCGGGAAGCGGCTGTCCGCGCTGCGATCCCGATTGTCGCCCATCATGAAGAGATGACCTTCCGGCACGACCACCGTGTCGCGGTCGTCGGCCGCGCCGTCCGGCACCAGGTCAAGCACATTGTAGCTTTTGCCGCCCGGCAGCGTCTCCCGATATTGGGGATAGCGGCACTGGCGCCCGCCATCGGGTGCGGCTTCCTCGAACTTCGGGCGGTAGCAGGGGGAGGGGCTGCCTTCCTTTTCCGCCGCGTCGACCATATTGGGGGTGACGGGTATGACGAGGTCGGCCACCTTCTGCTTGGGAATCGCCTGGCCGTTCAGATAGACGGTGCCGCCGCGCACCGAGATCATGTCGCCGGGCAGACCGATGACGCGCTTGATATAGTCGTTCTTCTGGTTTGGCGGCGCCTTGAACACCACCACGTCGCCGCGATGGGGCGTGGATGCGAAGATGCGGCCGGGGATCAGCGGGATGCCGAAGGGCAGGGAATAGCGCGAATAGCCATAGGGCCATTTCGCCACCAGCAGATAATCCCCGATCAGCAGGCGCGGCTGCATCGATTCCGACGGGATGTTGAAGGGCGACACGATGAAGCTGCGAAGGACGAAGACGAACACCGCCAGCTTTGCGAGAAACCAGAGGAAATCCCGCGTTTCGGATTTTGCGCTCATGCTTTGGTCGTCTTTTCCTTCATTTCGCCCTGAAAACAGGCCGTCGCGGCTTTTGCGGGTTAGTAAAGCCGCCGTCAAGCGCGCTAGGTTGGATCGTCATTCAGCGCTGACGGCCCGCACATGATGATTTGCCGCGATTCCGATGTTCATACGCTGCACGGGTTGCGCGAAAACCGCCATTTTCGGTCCGTCGTCCCATGAAAGGCGATCCTTTTCGACGACCGGGCGATCGTCACCCGATAGACCCTTGCCG
>JGI24739J22299_10000723_pt1 | contig 11963 bp, 14 predicted proteins | sample KBSCornC5_FD_22299 | JGI IMG/M metagenome (IMG submission 22299)
CCGATGCGCGAGATGGGACGCCGCTCCGAACAAGCCGGGCATCCCTTCAAGGCGATGCCACTCGACGAGGGGAGACCATCGGCCACGCTGATCCAGACACCACGTTGGCGCATCGGACGTCCGGCGGTCCTGATCGAACGCGTCGGTCAAGCTTACGTCGGGCCAAGGCCCGAGACGAAGGGTCTTCTGCCGACCGAGGTAGCGATAGCTAAGCCGCCACAGCTTTGAGCCGTTGGGCTGGACGGTGAGGAAAAGACCCTGCGAATCCGAGAGGTTGAAGGGTTTCGTCGAGGGCTTGGCGGAAGCGATCTGGATATGAGTCAGCATCGTGTTGGTCCCAGCTTTGCCGGACTGATCCAGCACCAACAAAAGCACCAACAAATCTGTTGGTCTCGTGCCGGATTGGGATGGATTGCCCCGGACGGTTGCCGGCGATTCTCACTGAAAAAATGCTGAAAAACCAGCCTCTTGCTGGATGCCTCCTGGACGTTGCCAGGAGAACAAATGGCAGAAGAGGACTCGAAAAGATCATACAACATGTTGAAGATACGAGCATTTTATCCACGTCAGCGCCTCTGTACCATCGATGGTACCAAGAGCACTTAAACGACCGATGGTTCGAGTCCGTTTCTAAACCGAAAACAGTCTTCTTGAGATGATTCGCAACGCATACGTTGATCGTCCTGCTGAGTTAGCAGCTCGATTTTGTCACCCATCGGATTTTGCGAGCAGGTTGAGGTTCAGCGCCCCACACCCGCAGCGCAGAGCCTCCTTTTGGCCCCTGTTAGGCGCAACGAAATACATCTCCGAGCAGGTTTCACAGGCAAAGGAGCCCGTGAACCCTTTGAACGCGGCCACGACCGGCGCGAAATCCTCGCGCTGCAGATCGGCCCACTCGTTGAAGTGGACGGCGGTATTGATCTGCCACGTGTCATAGTTAGTCTTGGTTTTTACCTCCCCGAAAGCGGACTCAAGGGCGGTGATCCGCTCAACGACGTCCTTCTGACCCCACGAATTTGCCGCCGCTTTGGCTTTTTTCAGCAAACTGCCCAGGGAGCCGGTGGCGTTGGGGAGCAGATCGCCCAACATGAACTGTGCATCGCCCCGGAATTCGACGTTGGCGCGTAGACGGTCGCAAGCCTCTTTGGCGAAATGCTCGAGATAGTGGCGCAGGAGTCCCGCTGCGGCGCGCACATCATTTTTTGTCAGGTGATCTTCCAACTCGGTCCAGACGTCGCGATCATCCCACTCGGTGGGGCCGAGATCGACGGTCCAAGTTCGGAAATGGGCGAAGCCACGTCCGGCGATAAGACGCCTGCGTGGCGCTGCTTGGGGGACTTCGACGCGACTGAGTCCGGTTACCCTGGGAAATTATTTGCCCGGCGCGAGAACGAGATTGTCGCGCTGGTCGCGCTCGACGCTCAGATCGAACATCGAACCGATCATTTCGGCGAGCTGTGCCGGTTCCCCGGCCTTGAAGGTGCCGGTGAAGCGGCGCTCACCGCCCGCAGGATCACGAAGCACGATCTGGGTCTGGCTGTACCGGTTCGCCGAGGCCACCACATCCGCGAGCGGCGCGTCCTCGAAGGACAGCATGCCCGAGGGCCAGCGCGTTTCCGGGACCTTGATCGCGATCGGCGCGGCGGTGGCCCGGCCTCCGGTGAGAGCGAGCTGCTGGCCCGGTCTCAGCATTGTCGACGTCGTCGGCATACCGGCACCGGCGGGCCGGCGAACCTCGACCGAGCCCTGCAGCAACACCACCAGGGTCTTCGATTGCCGCAGGTCGACGTCGAACACGGTTCCGTGCGCCACCACTTCGCCCGATCCGGCGACCACCACGAAAGGCCGCCGCGTATCATGCGCGACTTCGAAACGCGCACGGCCCCGTTCGAGCTGAAGGCGGCGCTGTTCTCCATCGAAGCGCACCTGCACCTCACTGTTCGTATCGAGCGTGACGCGCGAACCGTCTTCGAGGGTGAAGGTGCGGATCTCGCCGACCCTGCTCGCCAGCATGGATTGGGGTGCGACGTCGCGCCGGACGGTGCCGGTGAGAACGAGGCTGCCGGCAACGAGCAGTAGCAAAACGGCAGCCACTGCGGCCGCCGCCTTCCACCGAGACGGGCTTACGGCGAGCCGCCGCTGCTGTGCGAGGGGCGTTCGCGATGCGAGCGCGGTGTCGTCCCAGCTGTCGAGCAACGCATCATAGGTATCGGCGTGCAGCGGATCAGCAGCGTACCACGTCTCGAAGTCCGCGATGTCCCGGTCCGACGGCCCCGCACGCAGGCGGGCGAGCCAGGCAATCGCCTGCTCACGCGCCGCCCCAGGCGCACCGGGGTCCATCCTTCGCTGCTCCATCAGCGTCTCAGGACTCGATCGAGATGATCAATTGCCTTCGTCATGTGCCACTCGACGCCCTTTACGCTCAAGCCGGATCGCTCCGCGATCTGCTTGTAGCTCAATCCGTCGAGGCGGTGGGCGAGGAATATCTCGCGGGTCTTCGGCTTCAGGCGCATCAACGCGGTCTGCAGCCGATTGAGCTTGTCCCGCGCTTCGAGGGCCGCGACCAGATCGGGGCCGGCCAGGGGAACGTCGTCCGCCGCGACATGGCTTGCGAGCGATCGCTGCACAGCAGACTTGGCGCGGTCGCGCAGCAGGTTCGTGGCGATCTGGTTGAGATAGGCCTCGGGGCATTCGATGGTCCGCTCGCGGCAGGCATCGGAGTTCGCGAAACGGACGAAACTCTCGTGCACGAGGTCGCCGGCATCCTGCCGGTCGGCACGACGGGAGAAATAGCGCAGCAGCCGTGGTCCATGGACACGATAGAGATCGTCCAAAGCGAGAGAGGCGCGGACGACGCGGTCCTCCGGCGGCAGCGGATCATCCTCGCACAGCCGGGGAACGGTGGCGGGCTTGAGGAAGCTGCCGATCATCCGCGCCGCCGTTCCTGGCCGGACGCGACCGCTTCCTTGCAAACCTGCGCGCTAGAGCTGAACCTGTCGACCATGCCCGTCTGACCCACAATCGTGAGCGCTCGGGGCGAAAGCCGGGTGTTGAGAACATGCTTGAGACATGCGCCGGCGCCTTTAGCCGCAAGCGGCCTGGACATGCGCGTCGGCCACCCGGCCGAAGGGGTTGCGGGTCTCTACTCTCAAGCGAGGTTCTCACGCCTCGGCGCCACCCTCGTGGCGCGCGATCAGACTAATATTCTGAAGACGATACGCAAGCCGTTCGCGCACCGTCAGGAACTCAAAACCGGATGCCGGCGGCTAACCGTCGAATGCAAAAGCGTGGAGTGACGGTCTTGGGGGTTGGGAGACAACAGGCTGCACGCCAAGGGCGCGAGATTATCCCGAGCGTGGAACGAAGATTCGGCACAGGACACGAATGAATGTGAAATCTGCCCTCTTGCCGCGGGGTCGGGGTCCGGCCCCCGTCTTGACGCGCCGCCCCGTCGCACCAAAATTCCGACAAGCGGCACTCTGTCCGCAAACGAGAAAGGAGCGACAATAAGGAAAGGAGGCAGGATATGTCGCAGCCATTTTCCCGTTTTCTCCACCCCTTCGACGTTGCGCGTCATCCCAGCCTGGAGCCGGAGGTGAAACGCGCCATCCTCGCGTCTTGGGCATCCGACCGGTCGGCGGTGAGAGATCAGCCCGGCTTGCGCAAGCCGCCCGGCGCAAAACGTGCCGTCTCGATCGACGAGATTCTCACGGCGATGCATGAACTGGACAAGGGTCCGGATCCGACGCGGCAACTGCAATGACCCTGCGAGGCCTTATCGCTCAGCTGGAGGGCTACGGCCCGACGGAGGCGCGCGCGGTCGACGGCATCGCACCACTGCCGTGAAACGCAGCCTGGCGCAGCGCTGGCGGTCGCGCGGCGGGCGGAGAATCCGCATCGTGCTCGCCTTCGACGACAGCATGGAGTTCGCCCTGGCGCTGCTTTCGCTCTCGCCTGCAGAACTTGCGGATCTGGGCTGGACGTTCGCCGATCGGAAGCGGCTGCTCGGCTATTTCCTCGAATGCGGGAAGAAGGCGCAGGGAATTGCGCCCGAAAAGGTGGGAGAGACGCCGATCGAACTCAGCCTGCCCCAACGCGATGTCGCGCGATTGCGCCGTTTCGCCCGCCGCGAGCTTCCCAAGACGGCGACCAATGCGCGCGTCATCACCCGGGTGCTGAATGCGCTGGATCAGCAGCGATAGTCGCGAAGCGAGCCCAGCGAGGGACAGGCCGGTCAACGCGCGAGAAACGGCGCGGCCGCGAGGCCGTCGAATATGAACTGGATGGCGAGGCCGGCGAGCAGCACACCGGAAATGCGCCCCACCACGTCGGCGCCGGTGCTGCCCAGCAGTCGAACGAGGCGGTCGGCGGCCAGCATCGCCAGCCAGGTCAGCAGCGCACAAACCACGATCATGCCCAGCACGCCGCCGGCTTCGACCAGGCTTTGCGTGCGACCCATGACGAGCACCGCCGCCGACAGGCTGCCGGGGCCGGCGATCAAGGGAAATGCCAAGGGGAACACCGCTATGTCGCCGGGCTGTTCGGCCTCGCGGCGCTCACCCTCGCTGATCGACGACAGCCCGGGGCTCGAGAAGGTGAGCGTCAAGGCCTGGAGGAACAGAAGCACGCCGCCCGCCACGCGGAACGCAGGCAAGGAGATGTGCAGCAGCGAGAGGACGATGCCGCCGGCAAGCGCGAACAGCAGCAGGACGGACAGGGCTATCAGGACCGAGCGCGCGGCTAGGCTGATCCGGTCGCTGCGGTGAATGCCGGAGGTGAGACCCGCGAAAACCACGGCCGTCTCAATGGGACCGATCGTCACGAGCAGGGTAATGAAGCTGGAGAGCATGCCAGATGGCGCGTGCATGACCACGTCCCATTGCCGCATAGAAGAGCATCGTGGCGGGAGCGGCATTCGCGCCGCTCCCAACGATCGTCCTTCCAAGTCGATGTGTCGGTTCGAAATCTATCCTGCCGAAGCCACTGCCGGTTGCTGCATGGCGTGATCGAGCTGCGGAGCCATAACGATCGGATATTGGCTGCAGCATCGCGCATGCGGACCCGTGGGCCAGCAGCACAGTCGCGGCGGCGCTTCGCCGGTCAAACAAGGCTGCGCCGGACTGCGCAAAGCCGGCGAGCCTCGCAGCTCGAACGGCACGCCTTCGCGCCGGCAATAGCGCTCGGCCGCTTCACGGTCGGGAAAGCGAAGCTCGATCTGTGCGAGCGGATCGCCACCGCCGGTCCATCCGGTCAGCGGATCGACGCGCGGACGCCAGCGTTCTGCGAAACGCAGCCGCCAGGCACCCGCACCCGCCCGGCCCGCCTGATTGACCGCCACCGGCACGGGCTCGATGATTGCCAGGGCATCGGGCGGCAACGCGCTCGCATGGCTCGGGCCCGCCCGGCGATTGTCATTGGCGGCGAGCGCCCTGGCCTCGCGCCGAGTCCCAACCGGTTGGAGGCTCGGCCCGGGACCGAGGTCCCGGGCCTGCCCGTCATGCCGCCTTGCCATTGACCGGGATGCGGCGGATATTTTCGTTCGCCGCCTCCGTCTTCGGCAGGGTGACAGTCAGTACGCCGTTCTTGAAGCTGGCGTCCGCTTTGTCACGATCGACGCCCTTCGGCAGGCCCACGCGCCGCTCGAAGCGTCCATAGCTGCGCTCGGTATAGCCGCGGTCCTTGTCCTCGACCTCGGACTTCTTCTCGCCGCGCAGCGTCAGCACGCCTTCCTCGACGGTGATCTCGACGTCCTTCTCGTCGAGGCCGGGAAGTTCGGCCGTGACCCGGATTTCCTTGTCGGTCTCAGCGAGCTCCAGGTTCGGCCAGGAAAGACTGCGGTCGAAGCCGCCGAGCGACGGCACGCCGAAGCCGCGGAAGACATCGTCGAACAGCCGGTTCACCTCGCGGTGAAGCGAGAGCAGCGGATGGGTGTTGTCGTCGCGGTCGCGCTCGGCGCTGACCGGAACGGGGAGCCGGTTTTCCTGCCGGCTCCAGGGAATGAGATCACGAAAAGCCATGACAATCTCCTTTCTCTCTGAAGAGGGGCAGAACCTGCCGGACGCCGCTAGCGGGGGGTTTTGAGGGCGGCGCCGGCAGGCAGGTGCGGCGTGGAATCAAGCAGCCTCGCTGACCTTGTCCTTCGCCGTGCCGATCCGATTCTGGGCGGTCGCACCGCCACCGATTTCGATCCGGCGCGGCTTCATCGCCTCGGGCACCACGCGCTTGAGCGCGATGCTGAGCAGGCCGTTCTCGAAGCTGGCGTCGCCCGCTTCGATGAAGTCGGCGAGCTGGAAGCGCCGCTCGAACGCGCGCGCGGCGATGCCGCGATGCAGATATTCGCCCTTGCCCTCGTCATCGGCGCGCTTGCCGGTGACGGTGAGCAGATTCTGCTGCGCCACCACCTCGATGTCCTCGGGGCGGAAGCCGGCGACCGCAAGCGTGATGCGGTAGCTGTCCTCGCCGTCCTTGAGGATGTCGAAGGGCGGATAGCCGTCGTCCTCGCGCGCGCCTGCCTCGAGCAGGTTGAAGAGGCGGTCGAAGCCGACCGTGGAGCGCCTGTAGGGCGCGAAGTCGAAGTTGGTTCTCATCTCCAAATCCTCCATTTGAGCAATTTGGGCATGAGACGCGCCGGAGAGAGCCGACGCTCTCAGTGTCCAACCGGACCCGGTTCCCAGCGTCCGGCGACAAAGAGCTAGTAAGCCGCAAACTGGTTTCAAGAGGAAAAAATAGCGGGGCTTGCGCATCGACCGATGCACCTTTCGGAAGGCCCAATACCCCTCCAAAAGACCCTTGAAATGGCGATGACGAGAACAAGATTAGCCCTGCGGAGCGGGCCCCTCTGGCGGCGGCTGTTCCAGCCTCCGTGATGTCGGACCGCATCGAGCGCGCTCGGTGCAGGATCGCAGGTTTCACGCCGAAGCCCCCGAGTGCCTCATCGACTTGGAAACAATGGAGTGAGGCATGAACAGACCATTTGATCCCGTTACTTATCCGCCGCCTTCGTCTGCGCGCGCGGCAAGCGCCACTGTGTACGACGAGGGCCTGCGCCGGCACATGCTCGGCGTCTATCGCAACATGGCGCTGGGCCTCGGCATCACGGCGCTCGTCGCGCTGCTGATCGCGGGCACCCCCGCGCTCTATCAGCCGATCTTCGGCACGCCGCTCAAATGGGTGGCGATCTTCGCGCCGCTGGCTTTCGTGCTGTTCTTCTCGTTCCGCGTGGAGCGGATGACGATCGGACAGGCCCGGACGGCCTTCTACGCCTTCGCGGCGGTGATGGGTGTGTCGATGGCGAGCATCTTCCTCGTCTTCACCGGCACCAGCATCGCACTGGCCTTTGCGAGCGCGGCAGCGGTCTTCGCAGCCATGAGCCTGTGGGGCTACACGACCCATGTCGACCTGTCGCGTTGGTCGACCTTCCTGATGGTCGGCCTCATCGGCGTCGTCATCGCCAGCCTCGTCAACCTGGTCGTCGGGTCCTCGACGCTCCAGCTCGTCTTCTCGATCGTCGGCGTGCTGGTGTTCACCGGCCTCACCGCCTGGGACACCCAGCGGCTGAAGAGCGAGTACCTGGCCTATGCGGGCAGTGAACGCGCCGACAAGCTGGCGGTGATGGGCGCGCTGTCGCTCTACCTCAACCTCATCAACCTGTTCCAGCTGCTGCTGGGCCTGTTCGGGCAGCGCGAAGAGTGAAGGAGAGCCGCGGCATGTCGACAATCGCGCACAATGCTACCCATGCCAGTGCGGGCGGCGAAGCCCGCGCCGGCGCTTCGCTGCTCAGCCGCAACTGGGGATGGTTCGTCGTCCGCGGCGTCCTCGCGCTTCTCCTGGGCGCGGTGGCCGTCCTGTTTCCGGTGAGCGCGCTGTTTGCCTTCACCATGGTGTTCGCCGCCTATGCCGGCGCCGACGGCCTGTTTTCCACGATCGCCGGCGTGAGGGGCGCAACGCGCACCGAGGAGCGCTGGTGGGCGCTCGTCCTGCGCGGCATCGTCGGCCTCGCGGTTGCGGTGCTGTTCGTGCTGATGCCCTTTGCTGCGACGGTCAGCTATGCCTTGGTGACGCTTGGCATGCTGAGCGCGTGGGCCATTCTGGCCGGCGTGCTGGAGATCGCCGCAGCGGTCCGCCTGCGCAAGGAGATCGAAGGCGAGTGGCTGCTCGGCCTGTCGGGTGCGCTCTCCACCGTATTGGGGTTGGCGGTGCCGGTGGCGCTCGCGGTCACACCCTTTGCCACGATCCTGTCGGTCGCCTGGGTAATCGCCAGCTATGCGATCATCGCCGGCGTCGTGCTGATCGGCCTGGGCCTGCGGTTGCGCCGCCAGGAGGAGAAGAAGCCGGAGGAAGGAGCCCACACCCTGTGAGCCCCCGCGCACCGGGTTTGCGCCTGCCGCGCAGCTGGCTGGCCTTGCTGGTCGCGACCGGGCTGGCCTCCGGTCTGGCGGGCGGGGCCGCGGTAGCCTGGCTCGAGGCCGGGCCCGAAACGGCCACGGTGGCGGGCAGTGTACCCGTCCCGACCGATGCGGTTCCGCTCAACCGACTGACGGTCGCTCCGCTCGTTGCGCGGGTCGCGCCCGCCGTGGTCAACGTGGCGGTATTGCAGGCCTCGCCCTATGCGCAAAACCCCCTCCTGCGCGATCCCTACTATCGCTTCTTCCTCGGTGTGCCCGATGAGGCTCTGGCGCCGCGGATATCGGCGGGCTCTGGGTTCGTGGTCGATGCGGCACGCGGACTGGTGGTCACGAACCACCATGTCGTCGAGAACGCCCGCGCCATTGCTGTCGGCCTGGGTGATCGTCAGGTCGAAGCCGAGTTCCTCGGCAGCGATCCCGCCACCGATATCGCCGTGCTGCGCATTCCTGCACGCGGCCTGAAGCAGATTCCGCTCGGCGATTCCGACCGGACGCAGGTCGGGGACTATGTTGTCGCCATCGGCAATCCGTTCGAGGTGGGCCAGACCGTCACGGCCGGCATCGTCAGCGCCTTGCGCGCGCCGTCTGAAGGCGGTCCGCGCTACGTCCAGACTGACGCGCCGATCAACCCGGGTAATTCCGGCGGCCCTCTCATCAACATGCGCGGCGAGGCGATCGGCGTGAACAGCGCGATCATTGCTCCCGGCGGCGGCAACGTCGGTATCGGTTTGGCGGTGCCGTCGCGGGTGGCACGCCAGGTGGTCGAGCGCATTTCGCATGTCACATTGGATCGGTAGACTGCGGCTTCCCTGCCGGACCTGCGCATTTCCCGTCCACGCCTTTCCCACTTTTCGCCAGGGTCTTTCGGTCTTTGGTCGTCAACTGCGTCGTAGCCCCAGGACATCGGTGCGATACTATTGCCGCAAGTTTCCCTCACACGCGCCGAACTCTATGAACTCGTATGGGCTGCGCCGCTCAAAAGGGTCGCCGCGCAATTCGGCATTGCGGGCGCGCGCCTTGCCCAACTCTGCGATGCCCATCATGTTCCGCGTCCGGACCAGGGCCATTGGACCCGCTTGGAACTCGGCAAGCCCGTGCGGTTGCATCCGCTCCCGGCCCCGCCGGCGGGCGTGCCCGAGACGGTCCCCATTCCTTCAAAGCCACCGACCGCGAGCAAAGAGGAAGCCGCGCCGCCAAGAGCAGTGGCGGTTGCGCCGAAGCTGCAAGTTGCCGAGCGGCTTGTCCGTCCACACCCGCTGGTCGCCGAATGGATAGCCGCTCGCGAACAGCAAGTCCGCAAGAAGGACAAGGTCTACGACACCCGCCTGAAGCGCCTTGTCGTGCCGATGCCGCTCACCCCGGCCGACCGCAGGCGACTCCGTCTTGCCGACGCGATCTTCAAGGGGGTGGAGAAGCAGGGCGTGCAGGTCAAAAAGGGCGATCGCCGCGAATTGCTGATGGAGCGCGGCGGCGAGCAACTCACCTTCCAGCTGCGATATCGGCTCAAGCGTGGACAGCGCCAGCTTACGGCGGACGAGCTTCGCTGGCGCGGGGCGGACACGCAGAAATGGGTCTATGAACTCTACGAAACCGACGCGCTGGTCTTCGAGATCAAGACCTGGCTTCCGCGGGGCACACGCACCGAATGGGAAGATTCAAAGCGCGCAACGCTCGAACAGCAGCTCGACGATATCGTCGCCGGGATCATGACGGCGTTCCCGGCGCTGGAGCAGCTTCGCAGGGAAAGGGAGGAAGAACGCCGCCGGAGCGAGATCGCCGCCCGCGAACGGCGCGAGCGCGAGAATGCCCGAAGGCTCGACGCCGCACGTTTCCGGCGCCTGCTCGAACTGGCGTCCGCCTGGCGCGAGGCCGAACTCGCCCGAGCGTTCCTGGCGGCCTTGCGGGAGCGGCTGCCGCCCGGTTCGCCGCCGGTCGCCGGTATCGAAACCACAGACTGGCTCGCCTGGGCGGAGCGGAAGGTCGACGAACATGACCGGCTCGGCAGCGATCCCGGCTCGATCCTGGAATCGATCGCCGAGGTGACCTTGTGGACCTACCCCGGAGAGTGAAGGGTCGAGCTAGGTGCGCCGCGCGCCGAAGTTCGGCTTCAGGACCTTTGCGCCGTCCCGGAGATGGTCGAGGTGATCGGACCAGTGCTGCATCATCCGCACCCGCTCATCCCAATATTCGCCGCGGGTATAGGCCCGGCGCACGCCGTTGTTTTCCATGTGCGCGAGCTGGCGTTCGATCGCGTCCGGGTTGAACAGGCCCGCTTCGTTCAGGAGCGTCGCCGCCATTGCGCGGAAGCCATGCGCGGTCATCTCGTCCTGCTTGAAGCCGAGCACGCGAAGCGCCGCATTCACCGTGTTCTCCGACATCGGACGGCGCGGCGAGCGGAAGGACGGGAAGCAGTAGCGCCAGGTGCCGGTAAGTTCGTACAGCTCCTCGAACAGACCGATGACCTGGGTCGAGAGCGGAACGCGGTGCGGCCGGCGCATCTTCATCTTTTCCGCCGGGATCGCCCAGACCGCGCGCTCGAAGTCGAACTCGCTCCATTCGGCCTGCCGCAGTTCCCCGGGCCTGACGAACAGATGGGCGGAAAGCCTGAGCGCATAGAGCGTGATCGCGTGGCCGCTGTAGCCTTCAATCGCCCGCATCAGCTCGCCCGCGCCCTTCTCCGTGGTGATCGCGGCGAGGTGCTTCACCTTGGGAACGGTAAGCGCGCCGCGAAGGTCGCGCGCCGGGTCGTGCTCGGCCCGCGTCGTGGCAATCGCGTAGCGGAAGATCCGACTCAGCACGCTGCGCATCCGGCGCGCGCTTTCGTAGCGGCCGGTGGCCTCGATCGAACGGAGCACGGCGAGCACTTCCTGTGCGGTGATCTTCGCGATCGGGCGGTTGCCGAGCTTGGGGTAGGCCTTGGCAAGCAGCCAGCGGACCTTGCTCAGCGTGACCTCCGCCATCCCCTCGCGTTCGTTCTTGGCGATCCATTCCTCGGCGACCAGCTTGAAGCTGTTCTCCTCGGACAGCTTCTCCCGGGCCGCGGCGAGCTTGGCTTCATGCGACGGGTCGCGGCCGGCGGCGATCATCCGCCGCGCGTCGTCGCGCTGCCCGCGCGCATCGACGAGGCTGACCTCCGGCCATGCGCCGAAGGAAAGCGTCCGCTGCTTGTCGAGATGGCGATAATTGAGTCGCCACAGCTTGCGGCCGTTAGCCTTGACGAGAAGGTAGAGGCCTTCGCCGTCGGACAGCTTGTAGTCGCGCTCCCTCGGTTTGGCGTTGGCGACGGTCGTGGCGAAAAGCTTTCCCATGATGGTATCGTCCCTGTCCATCAGGGACCACCGATACCATCAAGAATACCAACTTTGTTCCCGATTGGTGCCGGAACAGCCCGGATTTGACCGGACGGTCATAGCACAAAAAACGGCAGAAATCTGCCGTTTTTTGGACGTTCTCGGATGTCCTCGGAAGAACAAATGGTGCCCAGAAGAGGACTCGAACCTCCACGACCTTGCGATCGCCAGCACCTGAAGCTGGTGCGTCTACCAATTCCGCCATCTG
>JGI24739J22299_10000727_pt1 | contig 11938 bp, 11 predicted proteins | sample KBSCornC5_FD_22299 | JGI IMG/M metagenome (IMG submission 22299)
GGGCGCGGGCACTTATACCCTATCCGGCGATGATTATACCGAGCACCTGGCTTATTGCGATGCCCGCGATTGGGAAAACAGGGATTTCAAATTTAAGCTCACTATGAAAAATGACACCTTGACTCAAAAAGGAATTGAGAAGATAGACAGCCTCAAGGTTGATCATGAGATCATTGAAACTTATGTAAGAGTGAAATAAACCTTAAAACTTATATTTAAAGCCCGGCGTGTTCCGGGCTTTTTATTTGCACAGTCCCGTCCTAAACGAACCGAACAGCATTTCACCTCTACAATAACAATAAATCGTAACCTGCGCGGTAACCCATTCGTTAAAACCTAAATTATCCCTGTTTATAATAAGTTAAACTTTATTGGAAAGCCTTCACAAAAAGTTAACCGGTTGTTGTTTGCAAACGATGGAATTTATCGGAGAAGTCTTTTTATCGGCCCGGATTTAATTGTAGTTTACCCGCTAAAAACCAGTCAGAGAATGAAGCTGTTAATTAACCATAAGATGCTGTTAGTGTTATCGTTATTTACTTTTTCATTTAATCGCTGCCGGCCGCAAAAAAGCTCAGAAAGCATTACAACTATTAAATCTATTCACACAATTTCAGCTACGAGTTCAAATATTCCGCTTAAAAACATGTTTGGCATAAACGCGTATGAATGGAATTTTTTGCAGGATCCCGCCAATCCGGAGCAAAAAGGAGCCATTTACGAAACCAACATGAACCTTATCAAGTCATTCAGTGCAGTAAGGCATTATTTAGGCTGGGCCCGGATGGAAAGCACTAAAGGCAGCTATACCTTCAACCCCACTCATAAAGACAACTGGAACTATGATCTCATTTATAGCCGTTGCAAACAGGAAGGCATATTGGTTTTGGCAGATATAAAAAATTGTCCGCCATGGTTGGTTAATACTTATCCTAACAATATGCGGGATCTTGAAAATGCGCCGCTTATTTATGGCTTAAGTAAGGCTGATCCGGCAAGCTATATTGACCAGGCGCACATGGCCTTTCAATTTGCCGCCAGGTATGGTTATAATACTAATATTAACAGGGCATTGATAAAAGTTGACACCAGCATGCGATGGGCAGATGACTCGCCTAACCAGGTAAAAGTGGGCATGGGCCTTATAACTTACGTAGAGTGTGATAATGAGCGCGATAAATGGTGGAAAGGATCGGCAACACAACAAACCGCTGAAGAGTATGCAGCTAACATGTCGGCCTTCTATGATGGCAACAAGGGGAAGTTAGGAAAAAATGCCGGTGTAAAAAATGCTGATCCTAATATGAAAGTGGTAATGGGTGGATTAGCTACAGCCGACATAAATTTTGTAAAGAAAATGGTAGAGTGGTGCCGCATCAACCGTGGTTACAGAGCCAACGGCAGTATCAATCTGTGTTTTGATATTATTAACTACCACTATTACAACAATAACGGTAATATTTTAACACATCAGCCTGCCACGTTTGGCCTGCCGCCGGAATTGTCGATGGCGGGGCAAATTGCTGATTCGTTTGTTCAGTATGCAAATTCTTTTGTTAAACCAATCCCTGTTTGGGTAACCGAGTCTGGCTACGATATAAACAAGGGAAGCTATCAGAGAGCTTTAGATGTAGGGCAAAAGACATCGAAAAACACCCAGGCAGATTGGATTTTAAGAACTTCGCTTCTTTACATCAGGCATGGTATACAACGTGTATTTTATTACCAGCTTTTTGACGATGCTCCTAATGTTGCTGTTCAATATGCTACATCTGGTTTAGCCGAAAATGGCAAACGCAGACCTGCTGCCGATTTTATATTGCAAACATCAAAATTAATGGGTAACTACACCTACACAAGTACCATTAATGCCGATCCACTGGTTGATAAATATCTATCGGGATCACAAAGCATGTACATATTAACCATCCCTGATTATCAGGCACGTACAGGTACATATACACTTAATCTTGGTACAGCTAAAGCAAATGTTTATACACTAAAAACAGGTGCCGGTAATGTTGTTAAAACAACCCTAAAAACAGTTAACGGGAAACTTATTGTTAAAGTAACCGAAACACCAGTCTTTGTACAGGGCACAAACTAACTAAATGCCGCAAGATTATCCCTTACCTCGTTGGCGTACGTACCGCCAAACAGGTTTACGTGAACCAACAGCGGATAAAGGTTCCAAAGTTTAAGACGCTGTTGCCAGCCAGGCCGTAACGGAAATTCCTGGTTATAAGCCTCATAAAAAAAGCGGTCAAAACCACCGAAAAGCGTGGTCATCGCAATATCAAACTCACGATTGCCATAACTAACCGCCGGATCGATCAGGTAAGGTTTGCCACTGGTATCAATCAAGTAATTACCTCCCCAAAGGTCTCCGTGCAGTAATGCGGGTGGTTCTTCCGTAAATAAACCTGGAAGCTTTTTATAAAGCTGATCAAACTGGTGAATATCGGTCCGGGAGAGTTCCTTTTTGTCTACCGCCATTTCAACCATCGGCTGCAACCGCTGTTCAATAAAAAAATCGCTCCACGTAGCATACCAATTATTAGTTTGAATTAGCGAACCCATATAATTGTCAACATAAAAACCAAATTGGGTATTGGTTTTTTTATGCATTTGAGCAAGCTGCATTCCCAACTTAGAAGAAGCAGGCGCATTAGCAGAACCAACATTTATCCACTCTAAAACAAGGTAACTATCATTGCCTAACTCTCCCTGCAAAACAAACTCAGGAACTGCAATTGCATTAGTTTGGCGAATAGCCTTCAACCCCTGCTGCTCTTTCGCAAACATATTGGGGAACTTATACCTGTCATTTACTTTCAATAAATAACTGTGATCGTCGCATTGCAAATGGTAGATATCGTTTATATCACCACCGCTCACTGCATTAACATTAATGATTTTNATATTGAGTTTACTTTGAATATAACTTAATAAAATATCGGGGATGAAGTTTTTAAACATAGGCGATAATAAAATCATCAAATCTTACCAGGCTAAATTATTTGTTTTAGCACACAATTAAATTGCAATAATTATATTCGTGTAATATTTAAGTCCTTATCACAAAATTAAATGGAGAATCAAATTCCTGCAGCTGTTCAATTAACAGAAAACTGCGCACACTGCAACACGCAAGCAAAGCCCGAAGACACCTTTTGCACCCAATGTGGCTATCCGCTAAAGGGGACTGAAGCCGAACAAAACATATTTATTTCAGAACGGCAGGTTGAAGAAATAGACATGTTTACCTATAATAAAACGCTTAAACAGGCGGGTACAACATTATATTACCTGGCAGGAGTTTTTATTTTGAGCGGCCTGGTTTATTTTTTCATGCATAAAGATGAAGAAGATGTAGTAGCTGTAGTCATAACCGATTTAATAATGGCGGCTATGTTCTTGGTTTTGGGCGCTTACAGCAAAAAGAAACCCTTAGCCTGTCTCATATCAGGCTTGTCGCTGTATGTGATTGTCCAGTTGTTAAACGCCATAGTTGATCCTATATCTATTGCCAGGGGTATCATCATAAAAATAGTGATTATTGGCTATATGATCAAAGGCATTAAATCGGCAATGGAAATAGAAAAAATCAGGAAAGAAAAACATATAGCTTAGTCTTTTGCTGTCCGAACAACACCAAGCAACAGAAGCAGTACATTGCATACAATGTGGTGCATCAAACGCCGTCAACGTAAAGTTTTGCAGCAACTGCGGCTACCGGCAAGAGGATCCGGCAATCGATGAGACCGCCCATAACTGGCAATTGCTTAAGCAAGCTGCTTTGTTTTACGGGGTTTACATCGTGGTATGTGCATTGTCGTCGTTTGTTGACTACTTTAAAACAGTTGGCTGGTTCCTGGTAGTTGAAATTATCGGTGCCGGAACCGCGGTATTGTTTTTTACCTATAACTGGAATGATTATAAAAAACAGCTCCGCTGGCCTTCATTTTCATGGCAAAAGTTAGCTGCTTATGGATCGATTGCAATGGCCAGCAACCTGCTGATCCATTACATTTCAAGTTGGATCAATATTATCATCTTCTCGCGAGACTATTACTATTACTCCATTTTTGCCGGCATGCCTGGCGCTGCCTATTTGATTATATTTTTCACTGCGATAACTCCGGCTTTGTTTGAAGAACTTGGCTTTCGGGGATATCTGCTGCAATCGTTGTTAAATATTGCCGATACCGGGCAGGCTGTTTTCATTTCAGCTTTCTTGTTTGGTATTATTCACCTCAACTTCGTTTCCTTGTTCTGGTTAATCCCATTCGCTTTATTTCTCGGCTATGTTAGGGTAAAGGAAAACACTATCTGGTATGGCGTATTCTTTCATTTTTGCTTTAATTTAACCGCTTGTTTATTTGAGTTACTATAGTGTTAAAGAAATAAAAAGCCAATTAAAAACTCAATACCAAATTATCATCCTAAAAAGCTATTTTTGCGGTTCAATGGAGCACATTCGTAATTTTTGTATCATAGCACACATCGACCACGGTAAGAGCACACTTGCCGATAGGTTATTAGAATATACCAACACTATTACCCAGCGCGAATCGCAGGCACAATTGCTTGACGATATGGATTTAGAACGCGAACGCGGTATCACCATTAAAAGCCATGCCATACAAATGGATTATGAGCTCGATGGACAAAAATATGTGCTCAACCTGATCGATACGCCCGGGCACGTGGATTTTTCATATGAAGTATCACGTTCAATTGCTGCCTGTGAAGGTGCATTATTGATAGTTGATGCAGCACAGGGCATTCAGGCACAAACCATCTCAAACCTGTACCTGGCTTTAGAGAACGACCTGGAAATCATCCCTATCCTGAATAAAATGGACCTCCCCGGCGCTATGCCCGAGGAAGTAAAAGACCAGATAGTCGATCTTATAGGTTGCAAACGTGAGGAGATCCTTGCCGCATCGGGCAAAACCGGCATGGGTGTTCATGATATTCTTCGCGCTATTGTTGAGCGTGTGCCCGCTCCGGTAGGTGATCCTAAAGCTCCGCTGCAGGCCCTGATCTTTGATTCGGTTTTTAACTCGTTCCGCGGTATTATAGCTTATTTTAAAGTTGTAAACGGTGAGATCCGAAAAGGCGATAAAGTAAAATTCGTAGCCACCGAGAAGCAATATCTTGCTGATGAGGTTGGCACGCTTAAATTGCGCCCGTTAGCTAAAGACGTAATCAAAACCGGCGACGTAGGTTATATCATATCAGGTATAAAAGAAGCAAAAGAGGTTAAGGTTGGTGACACCATTACCCATGTTGACCGCCCTTGCGAAGAAGGTATACAAGGTTTTGAAGAGGTAAAACCAATGGTATTCGCAGGTATTTATCCTGTTGATACCGAAGATTATGAAGAACTTCGTGAGTCAATGGCTAAATTACAGCTCAATGATGCATCGTTGGTTTTTGAACCGGAGTCATCAGCGGCTTTAGGCTTTGGTTTCCGTTGCGGTTTCCTGGGCATGCTGCATATGGAAATCATCCAGGAGCGTTTGGAGCGTGAGTTTAACATGACGGTGATCACTACCGTTCCCAACGTGTCATACCTGGCCCATACTACAAAAGGCGACTCGTTCACTGTAAATAACCCTTCAGATCTGCCGGATCCATCAAAAATTGATTTTGTGGAAGAGCCTTACATCAAGGCTACTATCATCACCAAATCGGAATTTGTTGGCCCGGTAATGTCGCTTTGTATTCAGAAACGCGGCACCATCACTAATCAATCATATCTTACATCGGAGCGTGTTGAGCTGATCTTCGAGATGCCTATGGGCGAGATCGTATTTGATTTTTATGACAAGCTGAAAACCATTTCAAAAGGTTATGCTTCGTTCGATTATCACCAGATAGGTTATCGTCAGTCAGATTTGGTTAAACTCGATATCCGCTTAAACAGCGAACCTGTTGACGCACTTTCATCCCTGATCTTCCGCGGTAATTCATATGATTTTGGTAAAAAGATCTGCGAAAAATTAAAGGAACTTTTACCCCGCCAGCAGTTTGAGATCATTATCCAGGCTTCTATCGGCGCTAAGATCATAGCCCGCGAAACAGTGAAGGCCTTACGTAAAGACGTAACCGCCAAATGTTATGGTGGTGATATTTCCCGTAAGCGTAAACTGTTGGAAAAACAGAAACAAGGTAAAAAACGCATGCGTCAGGTAGGTAACGTAGAGATACCGCAGTCGGCATTTATGGCAGTTTTAAAGTTGGATTAATCTCTTAATTCCTTTGAAGGGGAGCGAGAGTGAATAAATTAATATATTCTGTACAGGTTAGTTACATATCTTACAGCAACCGGATTTGTTAAACATATTCATTTAGGAGACTTTGTTTATGGCAAATGGATTGTGTACGATTCCAACGAACCGAAATATTACATTGATGCTTTCAATAAAGACGCAGATTCAAATAAAATTATATTTGAAATGCTCNTGAACAATAAAACAGAAACTATTGAAAGTATCATTAACAAGATNAATCAAAATCACACATTAAAACTATCCCTGGATAACAGGCCTTTTATAANANTACGAGTAAAATCAGAGCCGGTAAATTTAAGTTTGNCTCCGTTGCCTGATCACTTGGTTAAACACATTTAATAATGCAGCTTTTAGACGGAAAATACGTTTCAGAAAAACTTAAGGTTGAAATAGCTGAAGAAGCAGCTAAAATATTAGAAAAAACCGGCCGGAAGCCTCACCTGGTGGCAGTATTGGTTGGTCACGATGGTGGCAGTGAAACTTATGTAGCCAGCAAAATGAAGAACTGCGAAAAAGTTGGCTTCAAATCATCGCTGGTGCGTTATGAAGACGATGTTACTGAAGAAGAGTTGCTGAAAAAAGTTGAAGAGCTCAATGCTGATTCTGATATCGACGGTATTATCGTACAACTTCCGCTACCAAAACATATCGATCCCGAAAAAGTAACCGAGCGTATCGACCACCGCAAAGATGTTGATGGTTTTCACCCGGTTAACCTGGGCCGTATGCAACGCAATTTACCATCGTTTATACCGGCAACGCCTTACGGCATTACTTTAATGCTTAAAGAATACGGTATTGAAACTGCCGGTAAACATTGCGTGGTTGTTGGCCGCAGCAATATCGTTGGCTCGCCAATGAGTATCCTCATGGCACGCAACACTATGCCGGGCAACTGTACGGTAACCATTTGCCACAGCCGTACACCCGATATCAAAAAATTCACCCTCGATGCAGACATACTGATCGTAGCTATCGGTAAAAAGAATTTCATTACGGCCGATATGGTTAAAGATGGTGTAGTAGTTGTTGATGTGGGTATGAACCGCGAAACCTCAACTACAACAAAATCGGGCTTTAAACTTTACGGCGATGTTGATTTTGAAAACGTAGCACCAAAATCATCATGGATTACCCCTGTACCGGGCGGCGTAGGCTTGATGACCATTATCGGTTTGCTTAAAAACACATTAGCTTCGGCTAATAAAGAGGTTTATAAATAGTAAGTAGTTTATTGGGTTGATTAGGTGAATAGTTTTAGTTTATAGAATTAATTATTCACTTAATCAACCATTTACTTAAACCCAGACTTCAGCTTGTCCCAAAGCGTGTTTACACCTACGTACACACCATCGTCCCTTACTTCCACAGGATAAGTTTCAATAAAATCATTTTGCCCTTCGCCACCTTTTCCTGTTTCAAGATTATAAGTATGGCGATGATATGGACAAACTATCAGCTTCCTCACGCACAGGCCTTCGCTTAAATCAGCTCCGGCATGAGGACATTTAGCCGATACTGCATAAAGCTTACTTTCAAAATTTACGAGACAAATATTCTTGCTGCCTGCCTTAGCCTTTTTTATAAATGGGTTGCTGATATCCGAACTTAGTTCAATTTTATGCCACTTCATTTGACCAACTTATGAAATATATTCGAGCGAAGCTTGGAGATACTCGCTTCCTTGTAATAAACCAAAAACCTCATATGCGATACGCGATAATAATATTTTCACTGCCGTAGCATCCTGAAAATCATTCATATCAAAAAAATAAACGATCCACTCTGACTCGCCCACCTTTTCAAATCCCATCTTTTTTAAGATAAAAAGCTCCCGTTCGTTGTCTTCGTCATCATAATTCTCTTTATCATATCCATACATTTCCATTATCTCTTGCGAACTCATGAAAATATTTAGCATGTTTCCAGCACTCAATTCAAAATACATATATAGATCGCTTGGCTTATTTAGACAGAGCTTGAATTTCTTAAACTTCCCTTCGTATAAATTAAATAAAGCATCGTCAAGTACTTGAGTATCATTAAAATAATACCTTTTCGACTCACTTATTTTTATCTCACCTTCCTTTTCAGTTATTCTACGTCCGAAGCTGAACCTTACACGGTCATCCTCAGGAAATTTGTTAAACATGTCCCTCAATCTTTCAAGTTCTTGCTTTTTAAAATATAATGGATCCTTTAAATAATGCAAATGAGATAATTGCCTGTCAATTCGCCATAACTCCTCTTGTTGATAGTGAGCATACAGGTAATCTTTTTCTAAAAGATAATTATTGATTGAAGATGTAAGAGCAATTTTTTCACCTTCAAAATATTCGATAATTTGGTCAAGGTCAGATTTCATGAGTACAAGTTATGCACTGCAAGTTTCAAAATCTAATATTTACGCCAACATTTCTGAATCTTATTGAGCCAACCAATTTTAAAAATCAATTTTCAGATTCATCACATTTGGATTCTTAATTACCTCGTCCATGCTGGTAACAAGCGTGACTTCCCTCCTGTCGGCCGAGAGCATTGCCTTTGAATTATTGATCTTCTTTACCGGGTGAGCAAACCTCAGGATCACCTTATAAGGCATATCGATCAGCATCGCCTTTGCCATCATAAAAGTAGCCTGGGTTTTCTTTAAAAAAGCGTTAAACTTAGCTTTATCAATGATGCGGTAAAATTTATGAGGAGTTATATCATACGAGTAGTAGTCCTGCCCTCCTACCATTTGCCGCGCATCAAATGGCTTATTCGTTTTATCGGTGGTAGTAATAGCGCTTATCTGGGTATTAAGTGCAATCTTTGATACATTTTGTAAATAATATTGCAGATCTGCTGCATTTTTGGCGGTATGATTAAGTGTTACTTTCATAACACTCTTTTTAAGGTTCATATTCACCGTTAGCTCACTGCTTTTGGCCATTTCAACTTCTTCAGTTTTTAGTTTCTGCTGCGCACTGTCGGGTATNGCACTATAAAAGTTAAGCGTAGTGTCCTTAACCAAACTAAATTGAGGCGTTTCCTTAACCGAATCAGACATCAAATTAACCAATACCGATACTGCCCTACTCATATCAAAGGCGTAGGCAACTTTACAGGTTCCGTCGCTTTTAAAATCGTAATGCTCTTCAATATCTACACATGAACTAAAACAAAGCACTGCCATTAAAAATAAAGGAAGGTAAAGCTTTTTCATCTCCGGATATAAATTAAGCGTTAACGATACAGTTATTGCATTTTACGAAAAGGGATTTAATTGGTTATCTTAAAATTAAAGTAATTATAACAATTATAAATGAAAATAAAAAAAGGCAAAAGGATAAAGGTGAAAGGCAAAAGGTATTTTAGCGTGTACTTTTATTTTTTTTATAATGTACTTTGATGATAAAGCCAAGACCTTTCACCTTTGGCCTTTTACCTTTCGCCTTATTAAGGTACTTCCATATTAGTGTAACCTTTTGGCTTTCACCTTTTAGCTTTCGCCTATATTTCAGTACCTTTGCACCCTCAAATAACTATGGCACACCAAATACCAAACGACGGCACGCTGCTTCCTTTAATGGAAGAGTTTTATACGATACAGGGGGAAGGGTACAATACGGGCAAAGCCGCATATTTTATTCGCCTTGGCGGCTGTGATGTAGGTTGCCATTGGTGTGATGTTAAAGAAAGTTGGGATGCCGAGTTGCATCCCCTTACCGCGGCTGATACAATTGTGAGCAACGCCGCCCTTTATCCTGCAAAAGCTGTTGTGGTTACCGGCGGCGAGCCGCTTATTTACAACCTTGATTATTTGACCCACAACCTGCACGAAAAGGGAATAAAAACATTTATTGAAACTTCAGGTGCGTATCCGCTTTCAGGCGATTGGGACTGGATTTGCCTTTCACCCAAAAAATTCAAAGCGCCTACGCCAAACGTGGCCGAATGTGCCCACGAGTTAAAAGTGATCGTTTTCAATAAATCCGATTTTGAATGGGCCGAATATCACGCCAAAATGGTATCGCCCGACTGTAAGCTTTACCTGCAGCCCGAATGGTCAAAATCCAAAGAAATGACCCCGCTGATTGTGGATTATGTAAAAGAAAACCCGCAGTGGGAAATTTCACTACAAACACATAAGTATCTGAATATTCCATAATCTTTGTAACTTACGGTATTAATTATCCTAAGTTACAAATGAAAATTGCAGTATTATTGGTGCTTGCATTGTGTTTACCTGCTTTGCTTGGCGCCCAGCAGCAAACCCGGTATTCGTCATCCAATAAAGAAGCTGTAAAATATTTTGCTACCGCTTATCAAAACCTTGATGAACATCTTTATGATGAGGCGATTCAAAACTCGCTTAAAGCTATTAGCGAAGATTCAAAGTTTATAGAAGCGCGGTTATTACTCGCCGACCTGTACCGAATGAAGCGCATGTACAAGCCAGCTGTTGAGCAATACGCTAAAGTAATTTCACTTAGTCCGGAATTTAACAGGGGGGTGTACCTCAAAGCCGCTGAAATGGAAATCCACGATGCAAGCTACGCACAGGCTCAGCAACATCTCGAAAAATACCTTACTTACCCTGATATCAGCCCTCAAAACAATACCTACGCAAAAAAACTGCTTGCCGATGCCAAATTCAGCATCCAGGCGATGACACATCCTGTGCCATTTAAACCTATAAATATCGGCCCTGAAATAAACACTGCCAATGACGAGTACCTCCCGGTTGCTACAGCCGACGAAGGCACGTTGATATTTACCCGAAAGATCAATAACAACGAAGATTTTTATAAAAGCGAAATGATAAATGGCAAGTGGAATACTGCCACTTATTTAAGCAACCAAATTAATACTGAAAAATATAACGAAGGTGCGCAATCCATATCGCAGGATGGTAAATACCTGTTTTTCACGGGATGCAATCGCCCCGACGGTTTAGGCCGTTGTGATATTTATATNGCTCAAAAACGGGGAAATGACTGGGGNAAACCTGTTGACCTGAACCCACCGGTAAATACGTCGGGCTGGGAATCTCAACCCTCGATAAATGCCGATGGCCGCACGCTTTATTTTGTAAGCAACCGTAAAGGCGGTTATGGCGGATATGACATTTGGAAAAGCACGCTGGGTGAAAAAGGCTGGGGCGAACCTGAAAACCTGGGCCCCAATATTAATACCCCCTACAATGAATTATCACCGTTTATTCACCCTGATGACAGTACACTTTATTTTAGCAGCGATGGCTGGCCGGGTTTAGGCAGCAAGGACCTGTTTGTTAGCCGCATGGATAAAGACGGTAAATGGCAAAAACCCGAAAACCTTGGATATCCTATCAATACCAGTGGTGATGAGGGCGGCTTATCATTAACTGCCGCCGGAGATTATGCTTTCTTTTCATCGGATAATTTAAAGGGNTTGGGCGGTTATGATATTTATAAGTTCGAGCTGCCTGTAAAGTTGCGGCCCCATTTNGTAACNTATGTTAAAGGNTTTGTNAAAGACGTAAAGACGAAAGCCCCCCTTGAAGCTGCNATTGAGATTATTGACCTGGAAAGTAATTTGCCGGTTTACCAGGATTACAGTGACGATGAACAGGGGGACTTTTTAGCCACACTAACGTCGGGCAAAAACTA
>JGI24739J22299_10000728_pt1 | contig 11936 bp, 12 predicted proteins | sample KBSCornC5_FD_22299 | JGI IMG/M metagenome (IMG submission 22299)
GTCACAGCCGCCCGCTGCAGTGCCATCCCGATCAGCATTGCGACAACGAACAACCATGATTGCCAAAATCCGTAGATCAGGCTCGCGATTGCCGGACCCGGGCAGAAGCCCACCAGACCCCAGCCAATTCCGAACAATGTCGCACCCGCAATCAATTGGCTGTCGAGCTGGCGGTTCTCCGGGATGAAGAAACTGCTTTCGAACACCGGACGCCGCAGCCGATACGAAACCGCGTAGCCCAGCGCGGAGACGAGTGCCGCGCCGGCCATCACGAAGGCAAGCGTCGGGTCCCATCTCCCCGCAACGTCGAGGAAGCCGAGCACGCGCGCCGGATTGATCATGTCCGACAGCGCCAGGCCAGCTCCGAAAATAGTCCCGCCGAAGAGAGCAGAGAGCGTCGCACGCATCGTCAAACCCTCATCAGGTGACGGGTGACAAAGACGATCATCATCGCCGCGACCATAAAGGTGAGCGTGGCGACGACGGAGCGTGGCGACAGCCGGCTGACCCCGCAAACCCCGTGCCCACTCGTACACCCGCTGCCGAGCCGGGTGCCGAAGCCGACGAGCAGGCCGCCGGCGATGAGCAAAGGCGCGGATGAGGTCACTTCGATCTGGGGCTGCCGCACGAACAGCGAGACGAGCGCGGCTCCGACCGGCAGCCCCAGCACGAACGCCGCCGCCAGCCGCCACGGCGGCCCCGCATCGGCTATGCCCGCCACCCTTGCGACCAGACCACTGATGCCGGCGATGCGCCCGGTAAGCAGCAGCAGCGATGCGGCCGCCGCGCCGATCAGAAGCCCCCCTCCTATCGCGAATGTCAGCGGAAGTGACGGTAGCATGGCGGTCCCTCAGAGCAGGTTCAATGGCAGCTTGAGATAGCGCGCGCCGTTAGCCTCAGGCTCGGGCAAATGGCCTGCACGCATGTTGACCTGCACCGATGGCAGGATCAGTCGCGGCATGCCGAGCGTAGCGTCGCGCGCGGCACGCATCGCAACGAACGNATCCTCGTCCACGCCTTCATGAACGTGGACATTTCCNGTGCGCTCGGCGCCGATTGTCGTTTCCCAGACAAACTTGTCTCGATTGGGCGCTAGATAGTCGTGACACAGGAAGACCCGCGTCTCGTTCGGCAGTCCCATCAGACGCCGGATCGAGCGGTAGAGCTGGCGTGCATCGCCGCCCGGAAAGTCGGCGCGTGCCGTGCCATAATCCGGCATGAACATCGTATCGCCGACGAAGGCCGCATCACCGATGATGTAGGTCATGTCGGCCGGTGTGTGGCCTGGAACGTGCAGCGCGATGGCGGGAAGGCCACCGACATGGAACTTGTCGCCGTCAGCAAACAGCCGGTCGAACTGCGAGCCGTCTCGGGCGAATCCCGCATCTTCGTTGAATATCGCGCCAAACACATCCTGCACGGTGCGGATGTGCTCACCGATCGCGATCCTGCCGCCGAGCTTATCCTGCAGATAGACCGCAGCGGAGAGATGGTCGGCGTGGGCGTGCGTTTCGAGCAGCCACTCTAGTCTAAGCCCCTCGGATCGCACATATTCGACCAGGCGGTCGGCGGCCTCAAAACTGGTTCGACCTGCCGGTTGGTCGAAGTTCATCACGCTGTCGACAATGGCCGCTCGCTTGGTCACCGGGTCATGGACGACATGGCTCGCCGTGAAGGTCGGCTCGTCGAAAAAGGTATTCACGATAGGCGCACGANCCTCCCCGCGCTGCCTTCGCTCGACCTGTTCTCGCGCCTGCNTCAGATGCGGATCCGGATACATCGCGTTCTCCGTTTGCCGCGACCTTCCGATGATTACCCCGTCAGGNCCATAAGGAACTGTACGTAACGAGAAGCTGCTTCACGTCCACTGCATCCGCGGTCGCCGGGAGACATCAGCAGCTCCGAAGTCAGAGCGAGTGATTGTTGCTGGCGGCGTGTTTGTTGCCGCTGGTACGTGGCAGAGTTGGTATTAGCCTGGCATCACATCCTCGTCGGCGCTGCGATGAGATTATCTTCCGGTCTTGTGAGCGCGTCATGACCGAAGCCATTCCCCGGCTCAGCATCGATCGGGCTGCGAAGCTCGCCTGCCAGCTCTGAGCCATATCGGACATTCGACTGGCGTTGTCGCAGTCGCTATCTTGATATGACAATGAACCGCCCAGCGCCCCTTTTGGGTCTGCGTGCCAATCTGCCCCAGTTTTCCTTACTGGTGCTGGTCAACGCGTTCGTTGGCGGCATGGTAGGTATGGAGCGGAGCATCCTTCCCGCGCTAGCGCAGGATGAGTTCGGGCTTGCCCAACGCACTGCCATCCTTTCGTTCATCGCAGTCTTCGGCGTAGCGAAGGCCACAGCCAACTATTTCGCCGGACGGTTCGCTGACCTGTGGGGACGCAAGCTGGTCCTTATCACGGGATGGGTCCTCGCGGCGCCAGTACCGTTCCTGCTAATGTGGGCGCCCACTTGGACGTGGGTCATCATCGCCAATGTATTTCTCGGGGCAAGCCAAGGGCTGACGTGGTCAACTGCGGTGATCATGAAGATCGACCTTGCCGGTCCGCGAAACCGAGGGCTCGCGATGGGCCTGAACGAATTCGCGGGATATTTCGCAGTCGCGATTGCCGCTTGGGCAACCGGCTACATTGCCGCGCGACATGGCGTCCGGCCTCAGCCATTCTACCTTGGGGTCTTGTTCCTAGCCTGTGGCCTGTTCCTGTCAATGTTCGCTGTCAGGGAAACGCAGGGCCATGCGGTTCACGAGGCTAATACATCCCAGACGCAGGCAGGCCCATTGTCGCATGGTGAGATATTTTGGCGGACCACATGGTCGGACAGGAATCTCGCATCAGCGACGCAAGCAGGGCTCGTCAACAATCTCAATGACGGGCTTGCCTGGGGACTGTTTCCGCTGATTTTCTCGGCCGCGGGACTAGGTCTTGACGAAATAGGTTTTCTCGCGGGGCTCTATCCAGCCGTCTGGGGTGTGATGCAGCTCGTCACCGGCGGCCTTTCGGACCGCATCGGCAGGAAGTGGCTCATTGTCGCGGGCATGTGGGTCCAAGCTGTGGGCATCGTGTTGATCGTCGTCCTGTGGACCTATTTTGGTTTTGCACTCGGAGCCGTGCTCCTCGGGCTTGGTACGGCGATGGTTTACCCTACGCTCCTAGCTTCAATAGGGGATGTGGCCCACCCGACGTGGCGGGCGTCGGCGGTGGGAGTGTATCGGCTGTGGCGAGACCTAGGCTATGCGCTCGGGGCGCTTATCGCAGGCGTCGTTGCTGACTTCTTCGGGCTAAACGAAGCCGCACTCGTCGTGGCTGGAATGACCTTCTTATCTGGCTTGGCTGTAGCGATGCGGATGGACGAAACGCTGAAGCAAACGTGACACTTCACTAGGGGGTGTACACACTTACCATAGCCAGAGGACTGCTTTTGATACATTACCGTTCCGGCCTGCGGTCAGCTTGAACGCTGGTGGTGGGTGCTAAAGATCCCCATTCTGCGATGAGTTCCGATGCAAGGCCGCTTTTCTGAGGAAGCAGTTTTGGGGGTGATGGATTGCTTTTAGGCATTCAACCTTCGGGCCATTGTCTTTCCCCGCTAAATGCGCATTTCACAGGATGCGCGGCTCTTTAGGGGAACTTCATGCCGTGAATGACCAGCCGACAGGAACGTCCGCAGATCTGCCCGCACCGGGCAGCTCCGCGTTGCCGCCCGCGCCGCCGGGCCTCCTGCGGACCCTCGGCCCTGGACTTGTAACGGGTGCTGCCGACGACGATCCGAGCGGGATCGGCACCCATAGCCAGATCGGCGCCCAGTTCGGCTATGGCCTCGCTTGGACTTTCGTCCTCAGCTTCCCGCTGATGGTCGTCATCCAGCAGGTCGCCGCCGAGATCGGTCGCGTGACCGGCGCCGGCATCGCCCGCAACCTGCGCCGCCATTATCCACGACCCGTGCTCTGGACGATGGTGACGCTGCTGCTGATAGCCAACATCGTCAATCTCGGGGCCGACCTGAGCGCGATGGGCGCCGCCTTGGTCCTGCTGACAGGCGGCAATGCGGTGCTTTACACCCTGCTCTTCGGAATCCTTTGCGTGGTGCTCGAAGTGACCCTGAGCTATCCGCGCTATGCCGCCATCCTCAAGTGGACGACGCTTTCCCTCTTTGCCTATGTTGGCGTCGTCGCGGTCGCTGGCGTGCCCTGGGGCCGGGCCCTGACCGCTCTCGTTGTCCCCGAGCTGCAATGGAACGCGGCCTATGCGACGGCGATGGTCGCGATCCTCGGGACAACGATCAGCCCCTATCTCTTCTTTTGGCAGGCCGGCCAGGAGATCGAGGAGCAACACCGCCATCATGCCAAGCCACTCTGCATTGCGCCGCGCGAGGCCGGTCCGGAGCTCAAGCGGATCCGCACCGATACGCTGGTCGGCATGGCGTTCAGCTCGATTGTGTCACTCGCGATCGTATTCGCGACCGCCGCGACCCTGAATGCCAACGGCATTACCGATATCAAGACTTCGGCACAGGCTGCCGAGGCCTTGCGCCCCATCGCCGGCCCGTTCGCCTTCGCGATGTTCGCCCTGGGGATCATCGGCACCGGCCTGCTGGCAGTCCCGATCCTGGCCGGCTCCGCCGCCTACGCGGTTACGGAAATGACGGGCAAGGCCGGAAGCCTTGACGCAAAACCGCTCCAGGCCCGGCTCTTCTACGCCACCATCGCGGTGACCACGCTGGCCGGGGCGGCGCTCACATCGGTGGCCGTCGATCCAGTGCGCGCGCTTTACTGGGCGGCAGTGGTCAATGGCGTGCTGGCCGCCCCGTTGATGGCGATGATGATGCTGATCGTCCGCAGCAAGCGTGCAATGGGCCGGTTGACGCTTTCGCCAGCGGCGACCTTGCTGGGCTGGTTCGCGACCCTGGTGATGACCGCGGCAACCGCCCTTTTCTTCGCATTCACGCTGTAGCGCCGAACGCGCTCAACCTTTGACTACAGTCATCCTGCGGAGACGCGCGCGCAGGGAGGGTCAGGTTTCCCGCTTCGGTTGATGCGGACGCCCGCGCCTCACGCACTCGGCGCGTAGGCCAATCTCGACGTGGCGCCGATCAGCCCTTCAACGTCGATCCGAGCTGGACCGTTGGAACGAGTTTCCGTACTGCGACAATGGCGCCGCTTCGAATCCGTCGTGGGCGGCGGACATCAAAAACCAAAGATGCCCGAGAACAGGCGCACAGTTGTCGACGNGATATTCTGCCCCGGTTGACGGTGGGGCAGCGGGTCGGGGTCGGGGTGTCAGTGCACCATTAACACTGGCAGGCGTTGGAAATCGATCAGTTCTCGCGTCGTGCCACCGAAAATGATCTCCCGAACCCGCGAGTGCGCATAAGCGCCGATGGCAAGCAATTGCGCGTCGCGCATCGCGGCAAAGCTCTCCAGCACCTCGGCCGTTGAGCGCCCGCTGGCTTGACAGATATGACGCTCAACGGCGAATCTGTGGCGGCTCAGATGTTCGGCGATTTCCGCGCCCGGATCAGTCGAGCGGCCGTCAGGTGTGTATAGTGGTTCCACGACGACGACATCAACCACGGCTCCTGGTTCAAGGATCGTGATCAGGGCGCGGGCCGCCTGCGCCGCTTCGGCGGACTCGTTCCAAGCCAGAACGGCATGACAGACCGGCTCCGGCTGCCAGCCAGGCGGAAAGAGCAGGGTGGGCGCGCCTGCGGCGCCGAGGATCGCGTCGACCACCCGTTTGCGCAGCCGCCGGTCCGTCCAGCAGGGTACAGAAGGCACGAGGACCAGATCCGCGCAGCGGCTCTGCATATCGACCCGGCCAGGGATCAGCAGCGGTTCTTCGTGGAGGCTGCGCACGTCGCTGTCGACCGGCACGGCCGCAGCCTGCGCGCGGACAATTTCGACTTGGTGCAGGTGCTCCTTCTCCGCTTTCGGCTGCGCATAATGGCGGCCCTTCGGATCAAGCGGGGTCAATAGCATCACCCGTTCGGATATGACGTTCAGTTGGATATGCGCGTGATGAAGCTTCGCGAAGGCGAGGACCGTTTCGACGGCCTCCGACGCTTTGCCGCCGCCTTGGACGACCGCGACGATATCCTTCAACATGCCCATCATCGGCTCATCATGAGCGGCACGCGCGCGTCGTCGATCAGCATGCGCGTCACGCCTCCCAACAGGATTTCGACAATGCGGGAATGCCCATATGCGCCGATCGCCAGCACGTCGGACTTATGCGAGAGGGCGAACCGTTGCAGCTGCTCGGCCGTCGTCCCACCGATATCGATGAAATGACATTCGGTCTCGAAACCGCGAGCCGCCAAATAATCAGCGATCGCGCACCGCCCTTCCCTCCTGTCCGCGCCGGCCATTTCGCCGCGCGTCACAGTGACGATGTCGAAATGCGCGCCAGGCTCGGCAAGCAACATCAGGTCCCGCGCCGCCCGCACCGCTTCCCCTGAGGGTTTCCAGGCCAGCGTGGCGCGTGCGATTTTTCGAAGCTTCTGGCCTTCCGGCAGAAGCAGAAGTGGCGTTCCAGAGGCCATCAGCAAAGTCTCAATGGTGCGGCGACGCAACCAGCCGACTTCCCATCCGGACGCTGGCCCTATCACGATCAGGTCAACCACCCCTTCACTGTTGCGCAATTCGTGGACGAGCCAGCCCACGTCGCCGTAATAGCCGCCGATCTTCACATGCGGATCGTCCGTTAGGCCTGTCCGCAACAGCAATATGTCTTCTCGGGCATCGGCGCGGAGTTCAGCCTCGGGAACGTAGAGTCCCCCGAACGGTGCGATACTTGGAGAAAACATCGGTGCCGCCGTCAGCATAGTGACGAGCAGATCCGCCTTCATTCGCCGTGCCGACGCGGCGAGGTCGCGAACGTAAGTTTGCGCTTCGTTCGGGCTATCGACGACCGTGGACAGGCTCTTGATCATACTGCGCTTCCTCCCTGGGGCAGATTTGACCTTCCTGACCGGCGCCGCACTTCGCAATTCTTCCTAGGAGACCGAGCTCGCCGAAGCGGGCGTCCGACGACATCCGGTGGGGGTGAGCTCATTTAGCCCGCTCCGGGGTCAGGATGACTGCTGAGAAGCCGGGCGACCTCCGGAGGCGCATGGTGCGCCAGATCCTTGTCGATCTCGGCGATCAGCCGCCGGCGAAAGTCGCTGGAATAGCAACTGCGCATCGAGCCGAGTATATGCGGTGGCGCGATCACGATGGCCGGCGCCTCTCGATGCTTCCGAAGCAACGCATAAGCTTGCTCCGCCCACGCGTCCTCCCGCCGCTGATGCGTGTCGCTGCCTGCATAGGCATGGCGAGCAACTCCGGCGCTCTCGAAGGCACGACCGGGGCGGTCGCTGCCGTCAGCATGCGTGGCAGGGTTGTGAAATATGTGTTCGTCAATCACCTCGAGGTGTGGGGCAACGTTGGAACCGGCGTTGCGCATCAGTCGCATGCCCCCGCCGTCCGCGACCAGTATGATGGCTCCATGGGGAACAAGCACGATCGATTCCTTCAGGAGCGATCATTGGCCCTCGCGGGACGCTCGTCACTCCGGAACATCCCGTATGTCATTAGGGCTGCCTGCAACGATGCTGCGCGACCTCGCTGCGTCCTGGCGCGCACTTCGCTGAGTGTCGCGACGAAGTGGACGACATGATCATCGTTACCGCGCCGACCCGGGTGTGATTGCCCATCCCGGTCGGCGACCTCCTGCCATATGACTGACTGAACTCGCCAATCTAAGTGATATTCACAATGGGCACGGCGAGGGAGGCTCCGTAATCGTAAGGGCTCACGGAGTCGGCGATGGAGCGGTGGCAGCGAAGGCAGAACGACGAGCCGAGGGAGCCAGAGCGGCGCGCGTTCTTGTTGGCAGGCCTTATGGCTTCGCTCGGCGCCATGGTCCCGATCCGGGCTCTTGCGGCGCCAGAGCCGGGGGCGATCCCGATCTTGGCTTATCATAGGTTCGATCCGGCAAGGCCCGGCCCTACAACCGTCACCGTCAAGACCTTTGAGTCGCAGGTGAATCAGCTTGCTGGATTAGGCTACCGAGTGGTTCGGCTGCGCGAAGCCATCGCGGCCTTGCATCGCCCTGCCACCGGTACAACGCGGCGCGCNGCGATTACCGTCGATGACGGGCATCGCTCGGTCTACNCAGTGCTGTTTCCACTGATCCGCAAGCACAGCATGCCGGTCACCCTGTTCATCTACCCATCAGCGATAGCGAATGCCGACTATGCGATGACGTGGGACCAGCTGCGCGAAATGCAGGACTCTGGTCTCGTTGACGTGCAGTCCCACACCTATTGGCATCCGAATTTCAACGTCGAACGGCGGCGCCGGTCTCGCGAAAGCTATCGTGCATTCGTTGATGACCAGTTGTTANGGTCTAAGGCAATTCTCGAAGCTCGGCTGGGGAAAAAGATCGATATACTGGCCTGGCCCTTCGGGATCGTGAATGCCGAGCTTGAAATGGCCGCGCGACACGCGGGCTATGTCGCCGCGGTTGCATATCAGGGAGGCCCAGCGAGGCCGGGGGTCGACCTGCTCGCCCTGCCGCGAATTCCAATCNGCGAGGCGGACCGCGGAGTGCGCTTCGAAGCCTTGATCGGNGTGAAGGGCAAAACGGCGCGACAATGAGTCGGATGTTGGCCATGGCGATGGGAGCGCTGACCATTAGCTTCGTCGCCGCGGCTGCGCTGGGGCAGACCAGCAGCTTGGAAGGGCGGCTGATCGATGCGGTCACTGGTACTCCGATTGCCGACGGCATTGTCACCGCTGGCAATCGCGAGATGCGGCTCGGGCCCAGTGGAACATTCCAGATCCGCGGTGCGCCACGGAAAATCCTCTTTCGGGCGCTGGGCTATCGGCGAGCCACGATTTTTGCCACCGACCTGACCAGCACCCACGGGCTGGTGAAGCTCGCTCCCTTCACGCCCAAGGGACTGTATCTGTCGGTCTACGGGGTGGGATCGCCGAAGCTGATGGGACGCGCGATGGCTATCATCAACAGCGGCGGGGCGAACGCACTGGTTATCGACCTCAAAGGCGATCGAGGCATCATCCCCTTTCCGAGCACGGTTCCGCTCGCCGTAAGCGCCGGTGCGCGGAAGATTACGACTATTCCCGATCTGGCAGCGCTCATTCAGCGTCTGCACGGCTCCGGCATATACGTCATCGCCCGGATGGTGGTGTTCAAGGACGATCCCTTGGCGAAGGCACGACCCGACCTCGCGATCCGCCGTGGTACAGAGCTGTTCCGCGACCGCGAAGGGCTTGCATGGACAGATCCGTTTGAACCTGAGGTGCGCGCCTATAATATTGACTTGGCGGTCGAGGCCGCCCGCGCTGGCGCCGACGAAATCCAGTTCGACTATCTCCGGTTCCCGGATTCCTCGGCGCGATTGATATTGAGTCAGCCCGCGACGCAAGCAAATCGCGTCGCTGCAATAACCCGCTTCCTCGCCGAGGCGCGACAGCGGCTCGTTCCCTACAATGTCTTCGTCGCCGCCGACATATTCGGATACGTCTGTTGGAACCTCGACGACACCGGCATCGGCCAGCGGCTCGAGGACATGGCGCCTCACGTGGATTATCTCTCACCGATGCTCTATCCGTCGGGATACAAGTTCGGCATTCCAGGCGTGAAGAATCCGNTTGCGAACAGCTATGCGATCGTGCGTCGTTCGCTCACTGAAGCCCGGCGCCGCCTCGGNGGATCGCCGCGGCGCTTCCGCCCCTGGCTTCAGGCATTCAAAGATTATGCGTTCGATCATAGGCCCTTCGATGCCCACGAGGTCGAGCTTCAGATCCGTGCATCGCAGGATTTCGGATCCGACGGATGGATGCTGTGGAACGCAAATAACGCCTATTCCGACGCTGGACTCGTTGGGAAGGAGGCGATCCATTGAGAGGCTTTGCTCTCGCGCACCGTTGCGGCGCGCGGGCCCTACCGCGGCCGCGCGCTGGGGCGGCGTCGAATCAGTGCCGATCCCAACAGCAAGGGTATCCACAATGAAAGCACGCGAAAGAGCAAGGTGGCGGCAAGTGCGGTCGGTGCAGGCGTGCCGAGCATCACCAACATCGCCATGCACGTAGCCTCGAACCCACCAAGGCCAAGCGGAACAGGGCGCGAGCGTGACCACGATCGACGCCGACATCAGCGCTATGAAGGCGGCCGCGAGACGCGTCGATCCGCCTAGAGCCAGTGCGCAGAAGAACAAGGTTATGGTATCAGCGAGAAAGACGAAGCCATTGTAGAAGGCGACCTGTCGTAGCAGTCGGCGGTCCGTGATGAGTGCCGGGGGTGCCTCGCCGATGACACGCAGCTGACGAGCAAGTGGCTTCAGTCCCTCGATGCGTCGGGATAGCGGCCGGCTTCCGCGATTGCGAAGCCAAAGCGCCAGAGACGGGATCGCGAGTGCAACCAACAGGAAAGTCGTGACCAGCCCGACAAGAAGCGGGGTCGCCAGCCCTGCATCCATAATAGAAGCAGCATCGCCACTGCCAGAATGGCATAAGCGATATAATTTCCGATCATCGAGACGAGCATTTCCGCTACCGCGGCCGAGCGCGGTGCACCGATTGCAGTCAATTGATCGACGAGCAGCAGATTGCCGCCCACGCCAGCACTGGGAAGTACCTGATCAGCAAAAAGCTTGGTGATCGCGATCGGCACCNGCCGTCGGAATGGCTGCCGCGCGCCTGCCCGTGCTAACACCGCATTCCAGCCGCCGGCGACGCTGGCATAGGTTGCGACCTGGAGTATCATCGCACCCCCGAGCCACGCGGGCGCTGCATGCCGCACGGTTCGGCCGAACGCTTCGAGGTCGCCGAAACGGAGTACCAGGAAGACCAGCCCGGCTATGCCTAGCAAGCCCACGAACCAGATTGAGAAATGCGATTCCGGCTTGGCATCGGTCATCTCCCTCGCATCGCTACCAAAACGTAGGGACGAAGGAGATGATACCAGTCACTCGGGGAACTCCCCGAAGCTCGAGGCGAGGCAAATGTTGGTCCCGAGCGGCGGATCGGCATTCTCAGCTGCTCAGATGCCGATTTCGCGTCCGCCTTGAAGCTGCTCTTCAATTCGGATTGTGGCACGCATCAACGCCAATTTGCGCTGGATGTTCGAACGCATGCGAGGGTCGGGTTCGCACCTGAGCGCCTCTTCGAGCCGCTCAACCTCCTGCGCGTGATGCCCGTTCATCGCCATATGCTTCCGATTGCGCCACGACTACATAATGGACACTCACAATAGAGTAATTTGCAAAAATTGCAACCATTCTATTCAGAAGATATATGTTAAACTAAATTATTATCGCATAATAAGTAAATAACGTTCTNCCATCGCAACAATCGATATACATAANTTTTAATTATGTTATTGGGCTANCTATAGCAGAACTCGGCGGCGAAAGAGCGGCGGCCCGTTCCAAGGTCGCCGCCCTACCTTCCTCGATTTCGATCACGCGGTNATCACGATGTTATCCTCGACTTTGGTTACACCCGCCGCACCCCAGGCCGCGCGCTCCGCCGCCTGACGCTCATGCCAGCCATGGACGTGGCCACTCAAGGTGACTTTGCCTCCCTCAGCGCGCACGCTAATGCTGTCCGCATCAAGATTGGCCGCCCGTTTAATTGCAGCCTTGATCCGCCCCCTGACGTCTGCAGCCATTGNCGAAGAGCCGATTTCTATCAGGTTGCTGACACCCACAACGCCACCGATTTTTGCAGCAGCCTTGGCGGCAGCATCGCGCTGAAAGTACCACCCCACGGTGCCTGTCAGGGTAACCCAGCCATGTTCGACCTTAACTTTTATCCTCTCGTTAGGAATCGTGATGTCCCACTCGAAAATATCGAGGAGCCGCTGCGCGATCTCGTGATCAGCGATTTTTGGCTGGTCAGGTAATCGTACTTTGAGTTCCTC
>JGI24739J22299_10000730_pt1 | contig 11919 bp, 6 predicted proteins | sample KBSCornC5_FD_22299 | JGI IMG/M metagenome (IMG submission 22299)
CCTTTTCTTCAAATGCCTTTACTTCTTCTTCAACTCCGTGCGCGTCGGTTAAACGCTGCATGCGTTGAGTAAAGCCCAGCCCCCAACGCGGCAGCAAGCAGCCTCCGCCATTTAGTAAATTATAGCGCCTCACGGCATCCAGCATGGTTGGCCCGGCAAATACATAAATCTCGGTACCGGCAGCAGGTACCAGTATTTCAACCTCATCTGAATACGGGTGCGAGCTCCATGATTTATCCAGGTTACGGTCTTTCACTTCAGGCGGAGTTTTGCTGTCGCGATTCACAGCTGTGCCCGCGTATATGTTGAGATACCTTGCTGAATTAATAAACACGCCATAACCTTTTGATGATACGTAAAATGGCGTCGGCGCATGTGTACGGCCATTATCCTTACCTGCATAATTATCAACATGAAGGGTAAGCACCTTTCCCCGTTGAAATACGGTTTGAAAATTTAAGCCGAACCCAAACAACTGTTCCTTTTTTTCAAGAGGAAAGCGGAGATAGGTTTTACCATCCTGTACCTTGCTGGTAATTTCCTCCTGTGCCAGGGGAAAACCGGCAGCAGGCATTTTCTGTAAACCGGCATGATAAGCTTGTGCACCTGAGGCCTTCAACAGGTCAAACTCCTCGGGCTTGCCAATGACACCTTTCCAGATGCCTGGTTCTATCTCCGTCCAGCTTATTGATTGCGCATGGAGTGATGCAGCAAAACTTAAAAACAAAACAAACAGCAAACAATATTTTAAATTTTTCATGGTATTACCGGGGAATAACAGTGTATGTTTTGCCTTTTTCAGTGGCAAAATCAATTAAGTAGCCTTTATTAAATGTAATGTCAGGAAGTTGAGTATCATCCACTTTTTGATAAACCGGCATCGCTGGCGGAGTATTTAGTATATTACTATTTATACCAACAGCAGTCTTACTGCCTGTCTCCACAATTTTTACGGGAATCGGTGTACGCAGCCTGCAAATGCCTCCCATGTTTGATTTAATGGTTGCTTTGCTCAGTTTCCCCTTTTTCCAGTCGATAGTCACCTCAAAATTTCCGCGGGCTTTGATGCCTTTGATGCTGCCATCGGCCCAGGCATCGGGCAGGGCTGGTAACAATTCAATTTCACCATCCTGACTTTGCAGCAGCATTTCGGTCATGCCGGCTGTTCCCCCAAAATTTCCATCAATCTGGAAAGGCGGATGCGCATCAAACAAATTCGGATAGGTGCCGCCCCCGCTCATTTGCTCTTTTTTCTGCAATGGGTCCATATAATTAAATGCGGCAGCTAATATTTTATAGGCATGGTTGCCATCATGCATTCGGGCCCACCAGTTCATCTTCCAAGCCATTGACCAGCCTGTACTTACATCTCCCCGGTAAATCATGGATTGTTTTGCGGCAGCTGCTAACTCCGGTGTTTTAAATACGGAGATTTGCCTGCCGGGAAACAGGCTGAACAGTTGCGAAATATGCCTGTGGGTATCTGCCGGATCATCCCAGTCTTTAAACCATTCCTGCAATTGGCCATGCTTGCCTATGTGAAACGGATAAAGTTTATTATATGCATTTTTCAGCTTATCGGCAAATGCGTTATCAATATCCAAAATACGGGCACTACTGATACAATCCAGAAACAGCTCCCGAATAATTGACATATCCATGGTAGAGGCCACGCTTACAAGGTATTCTTTACCATTGATCTTAACTGTGTTTTCGGGTGATGTTGAAGGGTTTGTTACCAGATAGCCTGTGTTGGGATCAGTAACCAGCCAGTGCAGCATAAACTGCGCAGCACCTTTCATAACAGGATAAGCGGTTTTGCTTAAAAAAGCCTTATCACCGGTAAAAAGATAATGATCATACAAATGAAGGCTCATCCAGGCGCCCCCCATTGGCCATGCCGACCACCTTACCGAGCTTTTAGGATCCTGATCATAATTACCAACAGTTGATGTTTTAGCCCAAATATCGGTATTATGATGCTCAACCCAGCCTTCATTGATATTATAATTTACTTTAGCAGTGACTTTACCATTTACCCCAAGCTCTTTCAAAAAATCGAACAATGGCTGATGGCACTCAGAGAGATTGGTATTCTCGGCCAGCCAGTAATTCATTTCGGTATTAATATTGGTGGTATAATTGCTGCCCCAGGGTGGTATTACCTGGTCATTCCAGATCCCCTGTAAATTGGCAGGAGCACTTCCCGGCCTCGAACTGGCAATGAGCAAATAGCGCCCAAATTGATAATACAGCGTTTGCAACTGCTTATCGGGTTTCGCTATATTGAAGTTTTTAAGCCGTTCATCTATCGGCTGTTTTATCATTTCAGCATCAGCGCCTAAATTAAAATCTACACGTTTAAATAAATGCTGATAATCGGCAATATGCCTTTGCTTAAGCAGGTCATATGTTTTTTGTTCGGCAGCCGAAAGGCTCCTATCAGCCTCGATAGCAGGGGCTTTACCCTGTAATCCGGGCGATTTATCAAAGCCATTAAAGCTGGTAGCTTCAGTCAGATATAGGATAACCTCATTTGCACCGCTAACCTGCAGCGCATTGTTAACAGCACTTACTTTCCCCCCAATATTCTTTATTTTAAGGTTGATGCGGAAATTCATACCCTCGCCTTTGGGCTCGTCATAAATCACCTGCCTGGGTTCGTAATCACGGTTAGCAACATAAGTTGGCGCTTTGCCATTCAAAACCAATTTATTGCTACCGGCTGCCGAAACAGTAAAGCGTAGTTTACTTTGCAGGTTGGCCTTGAAATTTACTGCCCCCTTTTTATCGGCAGTAATACGCACTACCATCACCTTGTCGGGGTAACTTATGAAGGTTTCTCGCGAAAAATTAGCTCCATTAACCTTATACCTCACCGTAGATACGGCATTATTTAAATCCAGCTCGCGGCGATAATCACTACAGGTGCTATCAGTCAGGTTAAAATCAAGCAACAAATCGCCTAAAGGAAGATATCGGGCAGTGTAAGGTCCCTGCAGATATTTTTTCCATATTGCTGCTGCTTTGTCAAAATCCCCGGCAAAAACAGCGGCGCGCACTTCGGGCAGATGGGCAGGCCCCTGCGGATTGTTTCCCGGTTCAGGATAACCGGACCAAAGATTATGATCATTCAACTGAAAACGTTCATGATTAACACCGCCAAACACCATAGCTCCGGTAGTAGCATTACCCAGGGGCAGCGCCTCTTCCCAGGCAACCGCGGGTTTTGTATACCAAAGCTTTAAAGCCGCATTATTACTTTTGGTTTGCGCAACAGCAAGTTTGGCACTTATCAAACCCACAAAAACTAAATACTTTTTAAGCTGATGCATATTAAAGATTTATAAATACAGTTTGTAATCCCGGCGATTGCACGCCTACTACACTTTTACCGTTTTGGGTTTGTACTTTTATAGTAGCGCGACCATTATAAGCCTGCACTTTTCTTGATCCGCCTGATGTACCTAAATCATCCTGCAATATGCCATCCCCGCTTAGCGAAAAGCTGAGCCAGTTTATAGCATCGAGGCACTGGATACCGTTTTTATCTAAAACTTTAACCTGTACTGTGGCAAAACCATTTTCTTCTGCTATTTTCTCAACTATCAGTTTAGCCGGCCTATCCCATTTATCTGTTTGATAAATCTGGTTAATCTCATCGGTTACGGTAGCTTTTCCCTTTTGAGCCACTACGCGGATATTGTTGCTGCCTTTCTTAAACGTTACCACCCAGCGCAAACCGGCAGCAGGAAAATCCTGGCTGTTCCGTTTTTTTATACCGCAGCTCTTTCCATTCAGAAATAACTCGGCGGTTTCACAGTTCGAATAAACTTTAATCACCTTCTGTTCTCCCTCGCTTCCCCATCTTACAGGCCAGGTATGCCCGTAAATATGTGCCATTGGTTTGGTTGTCCAATACGATTGAAAAACGTAATATGATTCCTTTTTGGTCATGTCCCGTTCCACCACACCCTTTTGGTTCATATAAGGGATCGGGTTGTCCGGCCGTAACGGTGTCGAAAAATCTTTGAATACCCAAAAGGCCGATCCTGTTAACCAGGGTATTGTCTCCTGCTCTTTTAAATGCCAGTCGAAAAGATTGCAGATATAGCTTTCGCTCCAGTCGCCATCCTTTGAAACCCTTGCATCTCCGCCGGAGAGCGACGCGTCGCCGGCGCGTTCATCGGCGCCGCCTCCCTTCTTAATATTAACAAAGGCCTTATCAGGATCTTCAGAATGACGCAACGCATGGCTGTCCCCGCCCCATTCTGCATGAAAAAAGTGGTTTACTTTCTTAAACTCATCGAGGGTTGTTTGCTTATACTCGTTATAAGTACCACGATACCAGCCTGCCCATATAGAGGGTGAATACACATCAACAATATCCTTGCAAAAGTCACAACGACGAATGGTGGTTTTTCGGGATGGATCGAGCCGGTGGGCAAGGTCATTTTGCTCGCTCATAAAGGCCCTGATCTTTGCTTTATCAAACTCTGAGAAATCACCTTCCCAATCATTCTCATTTCCAAGCCCCCATAAAATTATAGCTGGATGATTATAATGCTGCTCAATCATGTTGGTAAGCATTTGCCGGGCCTGATTTTTATAAATCTCGCCTCCCAAGCCACCGCGGCACCAGGGCTCTTCTTCCCAGGCCAAAATACCCAGGCTATCGCACAGATTAAGTGCAATCCGCGATTGCTGGTAATGGCCCAGGCGAATAAAGTTTACGCCCATATCTTTCATGAGCTGCATTTCCTGCCTGGTCATACCTTCGGTCATCGCAGCTGCAACACCTGCCTCGTCTTCATGACGATGGGTACCCCTTAACAATAGGCGTTTACCGTTAAGCATGAAAGGCCCATGATCCACAAATTCAAAATTCCGGAACCCTATCTTTTCCCTTTGGGTAAAAGTACTGCCATTGGCACGCGCACTAACCTCAACAGTATATAACACCGGATGATCTGGCGACCATAATTGCGGCTTTTTAACCGTAAATGAACCAACCGGTATTTCTCCCGCAGTAGAAGATAAATTATATTTTGATTGCTGGATAATTTTACCCTGCGGATCAATGATCTTAATATCACCCTCAACTGCATTTATTTTTTCAGGATCATAGACACGAAGACCAATATTTAACTTCCCTTGCTTACCATCTTTATCAACCTCTGCCTTGGCAAAAACCTTATCCAACGAAACAACAGGTACGTATACTAAAATGAGATACCGGTAAAGTCCGCCATACACTGTAAAGTCCGATAAACGTGACGGAATACTTTCAAGGTCGCGCGAGTTATCACACCTTATTTCGACAGGGATATTTCCTTTAAATTGAGTTTGGCAGATCTCTGTTTTCTTAAAGTCATTAACAGCCTTTGTTATATCTACCGTCCATTCATCGTAGCCGCCCAAATGCGAACCTACTTTGGTGTTATATACATAAACGTCAGTCTTTTGCCCGGCACCTTCAAAATGCAATAGTGTACGCCCTCTTTGATATGGGTTATTGATGCTTACCTGGGTACGGTACCATCCCGGCCCCTGGTAGTAGTTCACATCGGGATCTACCGCGTCACGCGCGTTAAAACAATGCGGAAGCACTACCTGCTGCCAGTGCGGAACATCATGCGGAATGCCTTTATCTTCCGGACGGATGGCTTCCCAAATCCCACCTAAATCTTGTTTTATAAACTGCCAGCCCGTATCTAAACGGGTACTTTGCTGCGCGAATAAAGACTTAGTACTCAAAACAAATATCAATATTAAATACAGTCCCAGATTTTTCAACTGCATATTAATGGGTAGTTAATTTATAAGCTACTACCTTTTTTCCAAAAAACGTTGGCACATACAAAATGTGATTAATGGTGTCGTAACCTAAATCGGCCGTATTCATCTTTTGTGCCTCCGAATCAAGCAGGGTTTCTATTTTACCATCGGCTGTTATGTAAAATATGTGCCCCGACCAGCAGGTAATCAAAAAGTCGCCATTACCTACCGGCTCTAAACCATCACCTCCACAGCTTAGCGTGGCAATTTGTGTTAAATTACCCTTGCTATCCGCCTTCATGAACTTCGGTCCGCCGAGGATATATAGATCATCGTTGATGGCTTTAAGCCCGTTTACACCATTTACGTTGGTTAAAAAAGTTGTTACCTGGCCCTTTTCAATCCGGTGGATCTTTTTGGTTTTACTGTCTGAAACGTAAACTATCCCTTTGCTATCTACGGTAATGTCATTTAACATTTTTGCGCTGTCGACAGGTATCTTATTGATCACTTTGCCTGTTTTAATATCAATGACTACCACTTCCGACAAATCGGCTGCATACAATTGATCCTCAACCCGCCCAAGGCCTTTAGGTGAATTTAATCCGGTTGTAAAGTTCAGGTCGATAATCTTTCCATCCAGTCCGATCTTTGCAACCCCACCTTTACCATCAACTGCGCTGGGATTTCCTTCAATTTCTGATACATATAAGATTTTCTTTTTAAAATCCGGTAAAACCGATTCGGGGATCCGTACTACTGTATCAGTTTCCCAAAGCTTTTCCAATTGGTGTGTTTGTGCAAAAGCGCCCTGTACTATAAATGCCATTAAAGCAGGCAATGTTGATTTTAATATCTTTTTCATAGCGGTTTGTTTTATATATCAAGATACAGTTTATAACACAACAGCCTGTGTACCACCGTCAGTTATTCTGTATTTAATTACTTTACTACCCTCAGTAATGGAGATAAGCAGTTTCCCTTTGTTTAGCCGTGAAACCTGAAGGTTAAAAACATGGCCGAATGCATGAATATTATTCAGGGCCATCTCATTCCATCCGTTTGGTAAACGGGGAGTACAATCAAAATTGCTGAAACCTGTTGGCCTGATGCCGAATAAGCCTTCGGTAAAAATCCGGCAGTAAAGCCCGCTTTCGGCCGACAAATGTCTTTGGTTACCTTCGGGATAAGCTTCCACCGGATAAGGCACGTGCTCCCCTAACAGCCTCCTTTGCGAATAATAGCGCAGATAATCCATTGCTTTTTCAGTTTTACCCACCTGAAATACGCCGCGAAGCGCATACAGGGTTGAACGGTCCCAAAATGTTTCTTTGCCCGCCTGTGTTGCTAATCCATCAGCAGTCCATAAGCTTGGCGAAAACAGGGCATTGATTGTTCCTTCGCTCCTGTCTAAAATACCCATGGTAAGCGGCAGGCAAATCCAGGCACGCAATACATCATTAGTTTCATAGTATTTATAGGTTTCAAAACCCTCAAGAGTTGCCCCAAAGTATTTTTCGATATTGATTTTAAGCGCCGCGGCCTGCTTTAAATATTCGTCTGTTTGTGTTTTGGGCTGATGCAATTGTTTGCCAAGATATGCGGCGGAGATCAGGGCATCATAATAAAGGCTATTGGTTGAAAGGTTGGCTTTGCCCGATGGAAAGCGCCCTTCCAGTTCGTCATGATCAGATGTAACAACCCCCTGGTCGTTCAGTTTCCGGTGACTATATTCAAGGCACCAGGTAATGAGCGGCCACAGTTTTTTGGCAGAGTCGGGTTTGCCATAAGCTAATGCATACCTTGACGCCCCGTAAGCGATCATCGCCTGATCTCCCCTGTCACCAGCTCCTTTCCATACTGCATCGCCTTCAGCCACTATCGAGCTGGGAATTGGTTTATATTCCAGGTTCATATATTTTGCAAACAGCCTGTAACAGTTCATGGCCGACAGGTTACCGATACTATCTCCTGAAAAAGCGAAAAAGGGGCTAATATATTCGGCCTGATCATTAGCCCAGATAGCTGCATAATACGCAAGCCCACCGGGGCCGTGCAGGTAGCCTACCTTGGTTTTGTAAATACTCTCCGTGCCCCTGATTTTGGCAAAGGCGAAGGCGGTATTTAATAAGGTATCGGGTGTTTTTAATTGCAGGGGCGATAAAATTGTATTTATACGATCTTCACGAGCCTTTTCTTCCGCATTAGCATCAATTTTAACAGGCTGGGCCGGAAAATCTGTAGCGAGGTAATAAATCGAAAAGGTAGTATTTGATCCCGGCTGAACTACCCTGCTGCCAGGATCAACAGCGCCATTGATAACCGAATGGGGCCTTACCTTACTTTTAGCACTATCCGTCCTAACCTCACACCGCAGATATTCCATAGCAATGGTAACTGGCTTATCGGTTATATTGGTAAACACAAACTTTTCAATTACCATTGGCTTATCTACCGATGGGAAGATGCTCCGATCGATTTTCACCAGCGCCGGATTACCTGCCGTAGCAGCTATCCTCATGATCCCTTTATGGCTGATACTGGTGATATTATATGAAAGATCGCCTGATTTTTTACCATTGGCCAGGTCTGTCTTTAGCTTACGGTTGTTGACAAAAAAGCGCGGCAATTCGCCGTCAACAAATGAATAATCGATGTGGGTCCGCGTGCCATCGGGCAACATCCTGAAAGTAGGAAAAACAACGGTTCTTGAAATAGACAAGTTACCGGCGCTATCTAAGCCATACTGTACCCATACAGATACTTTCTCGCCCGACATTTCGATATGATCGGTGTGGGGCAACCGGCCATTAATAGTCCATTTAATGCTTCCGTCAGGCTGAATCGCCCATCTATCTGTTTGCACGGGCGACACAACCTGCTGGGCATAAACCATATGCGGAAAAATAAAAGTAAGGACAACTAAAAATATTTTCTGTGGATATATCTTCATATGTTCTGTTTGATGGCTAAATAATGCTAATTTAAAATGGCAATGCCTGCTTTTAGACCGGCAGATAGTTCAACCTTTTTTGAGATTCCGGGAATGTTATTTTTCAGGATCTTGATATTACCGCTTGCGTCACCTTCAACACGTACAAATGCATCTGCAGAACCAGCAACCGTGGTATTCTTTATCAAAGCTTCGGCAACGCTTTCTAACCTGATCACTGCTTGGGCTCCTGCTGTTTCAGGAATTATGCAGGAATTAAGTTCAATGTTTTTCCCGTCCTCACAAATGAAAGCCGGTCTGAGGTCATTGCTACCTAATGTGAGTTTTATATTATCGAGTTTTAACCAGTCAACATGCCTGGCCCATATGCCATAAGCAGGAACAAGCGGACCAAATGTTTTTACTTCGGGATATTTATCGATGGCTTCCGGAACAACCTGCCGGGCGTTTTCTTCGCTGCCGCCACCGGCCAGATTTATCTCGATGTTTTTTAAAGTGAGCCCTTTAATATTATGCCCGGGAATCCCTGTTATCAGAATGCCTGACGGCGGCATGAGCTGTGCATTATCTGCTGCCTTTGCCTTAACATTTTGAATGGTTACATTTTCAAGTGTTCCTATTGGTTGCTGTGTATCCTGATCTTTGCGGAATACGCTTAACCTTGCCCCCAAACGGATCAGGATAGGCGTTTTCACTTCCACCATGGTAATATCAGCTATTTCAATATTCCTGATATTCGCCCCATCTACAGAAAGCAGCTTGATACCTCCGTTAGCCGTGTCATAAATATAACACTCTGAAATCCTGATATTTTCAAATGGCGCCATCGATTCTGTACCGATCTTGATGGCACCCTGCCCGCTTTTTAAGCGCAAGCCCGAAATCACAATATTTTTACAGGCCATTTTGCTTGATGTTGTTTTGAAACACAAGGCATCATCGCCGCTTACCACATCGCAATTTTTGATAGTTACATCCTGGCAGCCGTCTATATCCATGCCGTCGTTATGGGCAACTCCCCTGCTTTCAATTTTTACGTTTTGAATATTTACCTGCCTGCATTGAAAGTAGTGGGAGGTCCAGGCAGCTGAGTAATTTAAAGTAACGCCACTTATTGAAACATTTTGGCAACGTACAACCCGCAATAAAAAAGGGCGTCGTCCCCAGCGTTGTGATTCGGCACGGGTATCGGTTAAGATCTGCTGTGCTTTTAGCTTTGCTCCCTGCCCATCAATAATTCCTTCGCCTTCAATGCTGATGTTCTTTTTGTCGACGGCTACAACCAGCGCCCAGCCTACGCTTATCCCAAGCCCTTCAACAAAGGGATCAAGGTTTTTATAATCATTAACATCGGTACTTCCTAATAAAACAGCCCCCTTATTCAAATGCAGGGTAATATTATTATTCAATGCAATTGTGCCGGTTAAAAAAACACCCGATGGAACAACCACCTTGCCGCCGCCACTTTTATGGCACGCATCAATGGCATTTTGAATTGCCATTGTATTTAGTGTAGTACCATTACCGGTAGCACCAAAAGCGGTAATATCCACCTCGGCAGCGAACAACCTAAAATCAGATGTCAAAACGATAAAAGCTATACAAAACAACAACCTCATTACCCTGCACATATCTATTTTTTCTTTTCGGCTTTAATCATTTCAGTTCCGGCCAGTAATAACGCGCCTAAACCATGGGTATCGTTCAATTCGGTTGGGCGGGTATAATAAAATTTGATGTCAGTATCCATATTGGTGCCGATACAAACATCCTGTAGCTGGCCATCAGCAGTTATTTTTGAGGCTAAGCCTTTCCATCCTTCACGGGCAATGGCTATATATTTTTCATTTATCCAGCCCTGGTTTACTGCCCTTGCTACCGCATAAGTGTACATAGCGGTAACTGATGTTTCGAGGTATGAATCAGGCTTATCCAATAGCTGATGCCACAACCCGGTTTGATCCTGGTAACGGGCATAACCCACTATTTGCCTCAACAGCAATTTGATCAGTTCGGCACGTTTGGGATGGTTTGCAGGTAAATTGTTTAACAGCTCAACCTGTGCCATAGCTATCCATCCGTTACTGCGGCCCCAATGTCCTACCCCATTGGTTTGATCATCGCTGTAATAATTATGAAAAAACAAACCGGTGGCAGGATCATAAAGGTATTTGTTGAAATTCTCCACCTGTTTGATAGCATCATCAAAGTATTTATTATCGCCGGTAAGTTTGCCCATACGTGCCAAAAACGGAATGCTCATGAACATATCGTCGGCCCAAAGCGTGCCAAAGCGGGGCTGCGGGCGGGCAAGTGTACCATCGGGCAAGCGCATTTGTTTAGTTAGGATATAGGCAGCAGACCTTTCCAGATAGGCCTCATAATCCTTCCTTTGTGCAAGGGCATCCACATCAAACAAACCAGCCGACATTGCGCCACAAGCATCGAGATTAGTAATATTGAATACAGAACCGTATTCTACCTTACCTGCTTTTGCTTTGTAAAGCGTTTCGAAATAACTAAGGTTATCAAAAATAAAAGCAAAATTATGCTGTGAATAGTCTGAATATTTTTTGTCGCCAAGCACATCCGCAGTTTGCATCATGCCTATAGTTAAAACACCATTTACATATGCCCATTTGTTGTATTTATTATCAACCTTGACATCTATGGATGAAGCCAATCCCTTGGTAGAATTATATTTTTCGTTTGTTTTAGCATTAACAAACTGAAAGGAAGTTTCCTTAATAATGTTATCGGCAACACGGCGCACAATATTTTCAGTATTAACGTCCTGCCCAAACGCTGCCGAAGCATAGGCAATAAGCAACAAGTATAAAAATGATTTCATTTTAGCTGTTTTTAATTTGATTGTTATATATTTTTAATAGCTGCCTTCTTTATATTCTTCGCGCGGACCGCCTTAACCTGAGCTGCTGTAATTGCCCCGCCTTTATTACCAAAACTTTTCCGCACATAAGTCAACACATCTGCTATTTCCCGGTCCTTCAAAAAATCATGAGCGGGCATCACATTTGAATATGATTCTCCATCAATATCAATGTTCTCCGAAAACCCGTTAAGTACCACTTTAATTAATTGTGTATGATCACCTGTTACATAGGATGTTTTGATTAATGGCGGGTTCATATTTGGAACCCCTCCGCCATCGGCCTGGTGGCAGGTTA
>JGI24739J22299_10000732_pt1 | contig 11908 bp, 13 predicted proteins | sample KBSCornC5_FD_22299 | JGI IMG/M metagenome (IMG submission 22299)
TGCCCGGCCAGATTCTTGTCGATTTCGGCTACGAGCTTGTCCTGTGTCGCACGGTCATAATGGTGGCGCAGGGTGGACAGGGTGGAGGGAGGCGCGACGACAATGATGTCCCCATCTTCCTTGACAGCCAATTCGGCGAGAGCGCCGGCGGCTTCCACCGCGAACCGATCTTCCTTCTGCTGGTGTAAATCCGCTTCCTCATAGGTACTGCGCTCCGGGCCCGCACTCGAATAACTAACACCTGGCGCATCGGTGCGCTGCTCGCGATTGGCCGGATTATCGATCGTGCGATGCACCAGAACCTTCAGTTCTGGGCAGACGGCGCTCCCTTCGTTCTTCAGCAACAGCATCTTCGCGCCGTCGACGATCAACAGGATTGTGCCGGAAGCTATTTTCATGGCTTTGCCTTTCCTGGCNTGGATTGCCGGTGGCTGGCCGCATATCCGATCGTGAATCGGCGGCCGACGCCACACCTTTCGCACAGCATCGCGCAAATGACCTGGACCGCGATATTGGGGCTTTTCCGTATGGCTTCCAGGCACGCCGCGGCCATGATGACGTGAAGCGGAGCGACTCCCTGCAACAGGACATTGAAAGCAGCGAATATGATGGTAGCGCAAGAAAGTGCAGGGCTGCTTCCGTATCGATGGCACGGTGGGGCCCTCCAGGTTTTTCTCGTTCATCCAGGAGGGCCTTACTGGCAGCGAAAGGATGAGGGGGCATGGCAGATCGCCAAGGGCGGCGCCTTGCCGGGGGAGGCCCTTCACAACGCCGCACTGCGGGAGTTCGAGGAGGAAGTCGGTGCGCGGCCTGCCGGCAATCCGTGGCCACTCGCACGCCTGCGTCAGGCTGGCGGGAAATGGGTGGAGGCTTACGCCGTCGAGGGTGACCTTGATCCCGCCGATCTTGCCAGCAATGCGTTCGAAGTCGAATGGCCGCCCCGGAGTGGCATCATAGGTTCCTTTCCCGAGATCGATCACGCCGCTTGGTTTTCGCTAGCCGACGCGCGCGTCAAAATACTCAGGAGCCAGGCGCCGTTTCTGACGGCTCTCGAACAAGCCCTCTCCCGAAGCGAGGATGCTGGCTCCTCGCGGACTATCCGAGAAGGATCGAAGTAGGATGAGTTTGACGACGCAATTGGCGATCGCGACTGCCATGGTGGCGACGACCGTGCTGATTCATTTGGTGGGACTGGCGGGATTGCTGGCGATCCGCGGCGCCACCGTCACGCATTGCAGTTGCTCATCGCTTCTTTTGTGAATGGAATAGCGATCCTGCTCGCTGCATTTGGGCTTTTCGCGTTACATGCCGTGGAAATCTGGCTCTGGGCGGCTCTTTACCTGCTNTTGGATGCATTTCCCAATCTGGAGCATTCGCTGTATTTTTCCACCTCGACCTATGTNACCATCGGCTATGGCGATGTTGTTTTGCCGGTCGGTAGCCGAATTCTGAGCGTGATAGAGGGTGCGAACGGCATTATTCTGATCGGCTGGTCCACCGCTTTCTTCTTTTCCATTGTGGATCGGCTGAAGCTTCTTGAACGGTATCTGGAGAAGGGCTGAGGGGAGGCATTGAAGGCCGCGGGTTGACGCAACTGTGTGGCGACGGCGTTCCATGCATGGCCGTTCCTTCCTGTAATAGGCGTGGCGTGGACGGTCAGCCGATGACAATCCAGACTGCAAGGCTCGCTGCCGCCGCTGCAAGAGCGGCGAATAGTGGTATCGCGGCCCTCATGCCGCCGTGCCCCCAACCGATGACCANCGTCATGACGCCTTTCGCCAGAGTGTTGGCTAGAACCGCGCCTCCGAGTATGAATCCGGCGGTTTGATCGTCGATTGCATGCGGGGGGAGCCCGGCCATGGTCATCACGGCTGCATCGACGTCCGACACGCCGGTAAGGGTGAGAACGAATGCCATGCCCTCTTGNCCGAAATGTTCCAAGGCCCAACGCGCGGCAAGCGACAATCCCGCGACAAGGGCGGCCAGCATGAGCGCGGGGGTGAAGCCCAGGGGATTGGCGANGGCGACGCCGTTGCCNCCCTTGCCCTGGGCACGCCAGGCAGTCAGGGCGAAGGCGACGGCNACAAGCGTCGCCGGCGCCATGGTCAGNGCCAGNGACGGTAAGGCGCGGGGAACGAGAACGAGTGCCACCAACTGCACCCTGACGAACATCACGATGGATGCCACCGCAATTCCGGCCGTCAATAATCCTCGGCCATCGGGTTCGTCGCGCAGCCGCCTGGCATAGTCTGCGGTGACGGCGGTGGAGGACACAATGGCCCCGGTGAGCGCCACCAGCAACACGCCGCGGTCGCGCCCGAAGCGCCTCGAGATGGCATAGCCGGCGAAGGACAGCCCCATTACGAAGACGACGACCATCCAGATTTTCCTGGGGTTCCAGGCGTCGTAAGGACCGTAAGAGGCATCCGGCAGCAACGGCAGGATGATGAGGGATACCAGCAGGAAGCGGGACACGCCCTCGATCTCGCTCTCATCCATTCCCCGCAGCAGAGCGTGCATCGATTGCCGTGCGCTCAGCATCGCAAAGATCGCCGCACCTATGGCCAGGCCCAGGGCAGGCGAGAGGCGCGTCGCGCAAAAGCCCGCGCCAAAGGTCAGCAGGCCCGCCAGCGTAGTCGTTGCAGACAGATGATCCTGATCGGCGCTTCGTTGTAGCCGACCGTCAGCACAGCCGAGACTCCCAGGGCAAGGGCAGCGGCGACCAAGTCGGGGGAAAGGCCACCGAGCCCACCAAGCAAACCGATCAGCCCGAAGGTACGAAAGCCGGCGACCCTGCGCCCCTTGCCGAAATCTCGCTGCGTCCAGCCGCGCTCCATCCCTACAAGCAGGCCGACTGCAATCGATGCGATCAGGGAGAGATAGGGGTGAGCGATATTGAACATGAGTTTGGCTAGCCTAAGCGCATCGGAGCGGATCGCGATAGGTATAAGCCGCAGTCAGACCGTCTTCGTCTTCACCGGAATTTTGAGATAGCGAACGCCATTGCTTTCGGCTTCGGGGAAAAGGCCCGCGCGGATGTTGACCTGGATCGAGGGCAACAGCAGCCGGGGGACGGGCAGCACCGCATCGCGGGCTTCGCGCATGGCGACGAAACTGTCTTCATCCACCCCGTCATGGATATGGATGCTTGTCCGCCGCTCCTCGCCGACGGTCGTTTCCCAGCGATAGTCTTCGCGGCCAGGGGCCTTATAGTCGTGACAGAGAAACAGGCGGGTTTGATCGGGCAGGCTCAGCAGCCGCCGGATGGAGCGATAGAGGGTGCGCGCGTCGCCGCCGGGGAAATCAGCGCGCGCCGTGCCATAGTCGGGCATGAACAATGTNTCCCCGACAAAGGCCGCATCGCCGACCAGATAGGCGATGTCCGCAGGTGTATGCCCAGGGACATGCANGACCGTGAAGCGCAGCGTGCCCACTGAAAACTGCTCGCCGTCCCGAAACAGCCGGTCGAAATCTGAACCATCGGTCCGCATTTCCGTGAACCCGAAGACGGGACGGAAGATTTTCTGCACGTCGCGAATATGCTCGCCGATGCCGACCGGNGCGCCTGTCCTGGCCTTGATGAAGGGCGCTGCGGACAGATGATCGGCATGGGCATGCGTCTCCAGCACCATATTGATCCGCCAGCCCTGCTTTTCGGCGAAGGCCAACACCCGCTCGGCTGAGCGCGTATCGGCCTCGCCGCTGGCCATGTCGAAGTCCATCACCGGGTCGATCACCGCCGCATCCCCGGTTTTGGGATCAGCAACCAGATAGCTCACCGTATAGGTCGCTTCGTCAAAAAAGGCTTCGATCAGGGGCTGTGTTTCCATGCCATCCTCCATTGCTGCTTGACAATATATTATAATTATCTAAATTAGCAATATCTAANGGAGNAAGTGATGANCCGTACGCCGATGGACCTTGTCACNTTCGAGAAGAAGGCGGGCGAGGTGTCGAACCTGCTGAAAGCGATGGGCAACACGCGGCGCCTGATGGTGCTGTGCAAGCTGGTCGAACATGGTGAGATGACCGTGGGTGACCTCGCGCGGGAGGTCGATCTGTCGCAATCTGCGCTGTCGCAGCATCTCGCCCGGATGCGGGAGGAGGGGCTGGTCGCCTTTCGACGGGAAAGCCAGACGCTCTGGTATCGCATCGCCGATCCGCGGACGGAACAGTTGCTCGCCAGTCTCTACACCATCTTCTGCGAGGAATGATCCGATGCCGATCCCAACCATTACCCCGCACGACGCGAATAAAGCCATGGCGAAGGGTGCCACCCTCGTCGACATCCGTGGACCGGACGAATATGCCCGTGAGCATATCGCGGGCGCACTCCATGTCCCGCTTGATCGTCTGGAAGACCTGCCCAAGGTGGAGGGACCGATCATCTTTCACTGCAAGTCGGGCATGCGAACCCAAGCCAATGAGGCGGCGTTGCGAACGGCGGCTGGCTTTACGCCCTGCCATATCCTTGAAGGCGGGCTTGAGGGCTGGCGCTCGGCGGGACTGCCGACGCGCCTCGACCGCAAACAGCCGCTGGAGATCATGCGGCAGGTGCAACTGGCTGCAGGTGGGCTGGTACTGCTGGGCGTCTTGCTCGGCTTTCTGATCACTCCTGCCCTTTTCGGCTTGTCGGCCTTTGTCGGCGCGGGGTTGATGATGGCGGGGGCGACCGGCTGGTGCGGTATGGCGAAGCTGCTGCAGGCGATGCCGTGGAATCGCCGCGTCCTGGGCGGATAAGCCCACCATGACCTCCGCCATGATCGCTGCTGCCTTGGCTTCGGGCGGCCTTATAGGGGCCGTTCTGGGCTTGGTTGGGGGTGGTGGCTCGATCCTTGCCGTGCCGCTGCTCGTCTATGTCGTCGGTGTCGGGTCCGCTCATGCCGCCATCGGGACGGCCGCGGTCGCCGTGGCCGCCAACGCGGCTTTCAGCCTGATCGGTCACGCCCGTGCCNGCACGGTGAAATGGCCGTGCGCGCTTGTTTTCGCCGTTGCGGGCGTTGCTGGCGCAGCGATTGGCGCGGAAATCGGGAAAGCGGTCGACGGTCAACGGTTGCTGATGCTGTTCGGCCTGCTGATGATCGGCGTGGGCCTTTCCATGCTGCGGACGAAGCGATCCGCCGAAGCGCCCGATGTTCGGTTGTCGCGCGCGACCGCCAGCCGGTTGCTGCCGCGTCTTGTGCCGATCGGGCTTGGAGTGGGGCTTGCGGCCGGCTTTTTCGGGATTGGCGGCGGCTTCCTGATCGTCCCGGGTCTTATGATGGCGACGGCCATGCCGCTCAAAAATGCGGTCGGAACGTCGCTGGTTGTCGTCACTGCGCTGGGCCTGACAACAGCGGCGTCCTATGCTCTGTCAGGCTTTGTCGACTGGCTGCTTGTGGGAATCATGATCGTAGGTGGTGCCGCCGGGGCAGTGATCGNTATCGCGGTTGGACGCAGGATGGCGGCGCGCAAGGGCCTGCTAGAACGGCTATTTGCCGTCACGGTGATGGCCGTGGGCACTTATGTCGCTCTGCGCGGGGTTTGACGTTCTCGATCATTCGCGGCAGCCGAGCGAACCCGACNAGGGACCTGGCGCTGTGCCAAGAGCGTGCCTGCAACATCAAATCTCTCCAAAAAGAGCCCGTTGCGATGTCTCGATTTCCTCGAAATATCGGCGCCTTGCATGCTTTTCGGTCAATAAGCCCAAGACCTTGCCGGAAGCATCGACCACCGCCAGTTCGTCAGCCACCCATTGGTCGAACAGGCGCAAAATCTTCTGTATGTCGGTATCCGGACTGAGCGTAGCCTCGCGGAGCACTGCAAGCTCGGTTATTCGCGTATCTTCCTCAAGCTCTGGCGCATAGGCTGAGGGCGTCGGTACGATTCCACAATATTGGCCGTCCTGGTTNACAATCACGGCCTTGCTCGCGGAGCCGAGCGGCACTCTGCTCCGAAACTGGGCCACGGTGCAATTCTCGTCCACCGAAATCCAGTCGCGACGCATCATGCGCGCGGCCGTCAGGTTTCGCACCCAGCCGATATCGCGCGGACTGCGAATGCTTGAACCGCGCAGGTGAAGTCTCCAGGTCGAGAAGGAATAGCCGAAAAACTCCCGGGTCATCGCGCTCGACAGCAAGGATGCGGTCAGCACGACCGCCATCAGACCGAAATCGTGGGTCGTCTCGAGCATCAGCAAGGCCAGGGTCATCGGGCCGCCGACGATCGACACGCTCAGCCCCGCCATGCCTACCAAGGCTGCATCTCGGGGATTGAGCGAGAACCCAATTGCCGACGCATTGACCGCGCCAGCGAAAATCTGCCCTACAAGGGCGCCCAGGAAAAGCGATGCGAAGAACAGGCCGCCCCGGAAGCCGAAGCTTAAAGAAATCACCGATGCAGCGATCTTGAGTGCCAATATGAGCAGCAGCAGTCCAAGTGCAGGTTGCAGGACAAGGTCCAGATGCAGCGCTCCATGCCCTGCTGACAGGGTTTGCGGCGAGGCCAGAGCGAGAGGTATCAGGAGCAGACCGCCGATCAAAGGTCTCCATCGCCCCAGCCTCCGCCAACCCTGCGCCCGCGCCTCTGCGAAGGTGACGAGCCGCATGATCATGATCCCCAACAAGGCGCATAATATGCCCAGCAGGGCGAACAACATATAATCCGCTGTGGAGATCACCCTGTCGGCAGTTGTTGCGATCAGCCAAGGCTCCACCCCCATCGCCCGTGACACGGAAACGCCCGCCAGAGCGGCTGCGATTACAGGCGCGATCGCCGAGGGTGTATAATGGCCGATGACGATCTCGAAGGCATAGAAGGCACCGGTCAGCGGAGCGCCGAACGCAGCCCCGATAGCCGCCCCTGCGCCCGCGCCCACCAAAGTGCGCAGATCATTGCGCCTCAGTTTTAGCCATTGACCCAGTAATGATGCGACGCCGCCACCCAACTGGGCAAAGGCTGCCTCCAGCCCCACCGACGCGCCCATGCCGTTGGAAATGATCGTCTGGGTGGCGATCACAAGATTGTCGGTCGCCGGAATGCGTCCCCCGTGAAGGGCATTCGCCTCGACCACGTCGATCGGCTCCCTTTTACGTCCCCTCAACAGCAGGGCGAAAGCCATCAACATCAGCCCGCCCAATGGCAGCGCCAGCAAGCGCCAGGGGTGGTGGATCGTTTCCAGCGCGCTCAGTCGATTCACCGTCACGCCATAAAATATGCGCTGTAAACCATGGGCCAGCCATTGCTGTACATTGGTCATCAGTCCCGCCGCGGTGCCCGCTACGACGGCCAACAGGATGAAGGCCGCCTCGCTTTCGCGCAGGCGTCGCCGTTGCCTGATGGTGAACGACCTGAAGAGTGCTTGCCAGTTTCGCCGCATTGTCACCATAGGCTCCGTGGTCGGTCCAATCCGGGCCGACGAGGGCATTGCGCCCATGCCTCGCTCAGCGCAAGCTTGGAAAAAGCAGATGTCAGCAGAACAATTGACGGACCGGGGGTGAGGCAAGATTGCCCTGTAGCTCTTGTCCTGCGCGGCAAAGCGGATCGATCATCTTCGGCCAACCTAGCCAACCGCATATTGCATTCGGAGGGTGGTTGGAGCATTGGGATGCCTTCGGGAAATTGAATATGGTCCGCCTTATGCTTCGGCTAACGTGGGAATCTTTTTTCCCCCGGCTTCTCATCATTCTGCTGCTGGTTCTGGGAAGCCTTGCTTTTCGGCTGTGGCTCGGTCAGTGGGATCCGCCCAACCGGTTCACCTTTTCCAGCTTTTACATGGCGGTTGTGCTTTCCAGCTATTTTTTGGGCGTTGCTGAAGCCATCNTCACTTGCCTTCTGTCGGCAGGGCTTGCCTATTGGGCTTTCGCCGCTCCGTCNGTCTCCTGGAGNACCGCTCCGGTCGANTTNATCAGCATGGGTTTCTTNTTCCTGACGTCGGCGGTTGATATCTATGTCATCAATGCCATGAAGCGTGCGGTGGCGATGTACAAGGCCGAGCGCCAGCGCTTTGAGATTTTGGCGGAAGGCCATGCCGCGCTTTTTCATGACTATAATGAACGGACCGCCAGTTATCTGAGCCTGTTGTCGGCGATCCTGGAGAATAGCGCGAAGGGGGAGGGCAGTCCCGACATGGTGCTGATCGATGAGGCGTCCCGTCATGCTTTCGCCCTGTCGTCGCTGCATCGCAATCAGATGGGTGTGGGAGGCGTGGAAACCGATTTCCCGCACTTTGCAAAGCAGCTGTTGGAAAATATGGCGCGGACCGCCGGTGCGGCCAATTTCGCAATCCGAACGGTGGCGGATACTCTGGCCATCCCGTCCGATCGCGCCGCGCTGATGGCGATCATTTTTGCCGAATGGGCGCATCAGGCTCTGCCCAGTTTCCAGGGCGCGACCAATGCCGAATTCGACCTTAATTTCCGATTATGGGATGGCAAGCTACACCTGGGGCTCCGCGTCAAGGAGTGCCGCGATGCGGAGCAACTCTCACCGCGCGCCATTCCCGCGATAAAGATCGTNGATGTTATTGCTGGCCATCTGGGCGGCAGTTCCTATGCCCAAATATTGGGCAATGATCTGTCCTTNGAACTGATTGCGCCGATCCATGCGCAGTCCGCCACGGCCGCTTCCAGTCCGACCTCGCCTATCATGACGCATCCNTCCACAATGACGGTGAATTAACGCCGTTAGCGGACAGGCAGGACCCNCATGGTCATGTCGGCGCTTGCNCGCAACGCTCGGACGAGCCAAGTGGCCAGCTTTTCGATGCGNGGATCATTCGAGTTGCACCAGCTGAGATNCAGGCGATCCGAAGTTGTCGCCGTGTCTCGTAACGGCGCGACCAGCAATCCTTTGCGCAAATGTTCCTCGACNTTGAAGATGTGCGCCAGAGCGATGCCATGGCCGCGCACCGCCGCATCCAGCGTCACATTGGCATCGTCGAACATGAGGTGATGGTGCACTCGCGCACGCTTCTGCCCGACCGCGTCCAGCCAGAGGGACCAAGGCCAGCGCTTTTCCGCAAGCAGGGGCTGTTCGGTCAGGTCCCGCACGGTTCGGAGACCCTGCCGTTTTTGGAAATCGGGGCTGCACACGGGAAAGAGGACGATGTCTGCGACATGTTCCGATTTCCAGTCGGGCAAGGCGACGGGCTCGCTGCCTAGACAGATGTCCACACCGCTTGCGCCGACAAGATCGGCTGAAGCCGTCTGGATCTCGATGGTGAGGCCCATATTATCCTTGGACAGCAGGTCAATTCGCGGCGCGAACCAGAACCGGCCAAAATCGGAGGGCATCGCGACCACGGCGCGCAATGGTGCGGGGCGTTCGATGATCTCGCCGAGCGACTTGTAGATGGTGTTGCGCGCTTCCGAATAGGCGGCCGCCATGCGGATCGCGATCTCGGAAGGTTCCATGTTCTGGCCGTTGCGCTCGAACAGCTTCAGGCCGAATTCCGTTTCCAGCCGTTTGATCGATTGGCTGATGGCGGCGTGTGAAATCTGCAGCTCCCTGGCCGCGGCGCTGTANTTGCCGTTGCGCACGGCGGCTTCCACCGCCCGCAGGGAGGTGAAGGGAGGGTGACGCGGAAGCGAAAGAGGGGCGGGNGGCTCCGACATTATGTCGCCCGCATTTAATGAAGTTGTCCGGCCGGGTCTAGCCCAGGGCCAAGCCATAATGCGGTAGCCGGTAGCCTCGGCCGTGGATCGTTTCGACGGGATTGGGCAGGCCGCCTGATTTGGCGATGCTGCGCAGCCGTTTGATGTAGACGTCGACGGATCGCGCCTGGACCGGTCGATTCCTGGCGATGGCCTGCCGGATTTCGTCCCGGTCGTGGATGATCTCCGGCGNGCTCATCANCAATGTCATGATCGCGGCGATCTGAGGATTGATGCNGATCGAGGCGCCGAANCCGCTGAGGCGCATATCCTCCATGTCCAGCGAAAAGCCGCCATGGGACAGTCGCGCCTTATGCCTTTGGTACGCGATCAGCAGGGTGACGGCGATTTCGCCGAGGCAGTAGCCGCTCGATGTGCAGGGCAGCACGTCATCGAACAGCGGTTGGAACCATCGTTCGCCCGCATTTTCCGTATCGGCTTCGTTCACGGTGAATATGCGGGCGTGGGGATCGGACAGGAGGCGCCGAAGCAATTCACAATAGCTGCGCCTGTTCCATCGTACCGGCAAGTCGCCCAGCACGATGCAATTGGGTTGGTCGTGGGCGATGACGCCGACCGCTTCGTCCGCCGAAGCCGTGCCGCAGGCGGGAAAACCGCGCGACTGCATCACGGTCACGGTCTCGCGAAGCCGATGTTCGACAGCATCGATCACCAGAATCTTGTCATGCACCAACAGGGGTCTCCTCTCCGGTTGCCGGACGCTTCGCGTGGGCACCGACAACCGTTCCCGGCTGCCGGCGCCCTTTCGATCAGAAACGGAACTGGCCGAAAATGCCGATTTCGTCGTAGGTGCCTTTGCCGATGCATGTTTCGGAGGCCGCCAGCGCGCAACCGATGAAGCCACTCTGCAGGCTGCCCGTCTGGAACGCGCCGTTGCGAGCCTGCTCATGCTTGTAGACCAGCGCCAGGTCGACGATCTTGGCCGGGCTCCACTGCAGGCCCAGATTGAAATAATCGTCCTTCAACCCATAATCGCTGACCTCTGCCGGCTTGACCGAGTCATAGCGGCCAAAGACGCTCCATTTGGGCATGAAGCCCAGCGAGGCGAACGCCGAATAGCCGTCCGACTTGTCCTTCGGCGCCGATTCCAACTGGGGCTTGGTCGAGTTGAAAACCTTACCTTCGGCATAGAAATATTCACCGCCAATGGTGAAGGGCATCTTNTCGATCTTGCCCTTGTAGGCGACCAGCGCATTGAAACGGTTATAATTGCGCAGCGACGGCGCCGGCGTGCCCACAGGTTGCTGGACATCCACGCCCAGTTCGCCGGTGTAGCCGCCCACGGCCGCTTCGAAGCCCTTATATTTGGCGGAAATGCGCCCTTCGAGGTCCACGGTCTTGGAGAATTGCGGGTTGCGGTAGCCCCCGCCGTCGACAGCCGATACCTGATAGCTGATGAGGCCGCCCGCAAGGTCGCCCATCACGTGGACGCCCCAGTCGGCCGAGGTGCCGAACTTCGTGCGGTCGCTGACCGTCTGTTCGATGTGACGATAGCCGTAGACACCCTCTGCATAAGGGATCCACGGCATGTCGGCCGAACCGGCGCGAATGACGAGGGCGGGGCTGACCTTGGCCTGCAAATAAGCCTTCTTGATATAGAGCGACATGCCGACACCGCTAATCGCGCTCACGTCGGTCGTCAGATTGGCCGAGAAGGTGTCGTTGAACTTGTGATCGACACCCAGATAGAAGCGCTTGATCGCGAAGCCGCCGCCATTGTCGGCATTGCCGTCCTTCACGCCATTGGCTTTATGGCTGATGTCGCTGGCATTGAAGTACATGCGGCCGCTGACCTGCGTATCCTTCGCCCAGGCGAGCGCCTTGCTCAGATCGCCTTCATCCTTGCTGCTTTTCTGCGCGGCTTCTTGCGCCGCGGCGGCGGAAGCCTGCGCCTGGGCGGCGCTGGCCTTGGCTTCGGTGATGGCGGCGCTGTTTTCGGTCTGTGCCTGCTGGATGGTCGTCGCCGCCTGGCTCTGGGCAGCTTCTTGCGCGTCCAGCCGCGCCTTGAGCGCCTGAACTTCCGCCTTCAGTTCGCGGATTTCTTCTGACTCCGAAGAGGCGGCCTTAGCTGCATGGCGCTTCACGGTATGTGCCTGTGCGGGCATGGCAACGCCGACCAGCGCACCCGCTGCCACGGTGGCGGCCAGAATGCTCGAATATTTCATATCAAACCCCTTTTCGCAGCCGCACATGCGGCCCGGCGCGGCTGTTAGAAAATGTTTATGACACTTTGATGTAGCTGGCCGATGGCCAGG
>JGI24739J22299_10000734_pt1 | contig 11902 bp, 7 predicted proteins | sample KBSCornC5_FD_22299 | JGI IMG/M metagenome (IMG submission 22299)
CAGTCCACGCAGAAGGTGGCCTGGGGCGGCAGCGTGTTCGCCACCGGCAGCGGCTCCAACAACCTGGTGTTCTTCGGCGGCGACCTGGCCGGCGTGGACCAGAAGCTGGGCTATATCAAGCAGACGCTGGGCGCGAACATCGTCTATCTCAATCCGGTGTTCACCTCGCCGACCAATCACAAGTACGACACCGAGGACTATTACCACGTCGATCCGGCCTTCGGCAGCAATACGACGCTGCAGACGCTGATCGCGGACGTGCATGCCAGCACCAACGGCCCCAAGGGCTATGTGATGCTCGACGGCGTGTTCAACCACACCGGCGATACCAGCCAGTGGTTCGANCGCTACAACTGGTGGAGCACGCAGGGCGCGTACGAGTCCACCTCCAGCACCTGGTACGGCTACTACACCTTCCAGCAGTGGCCCGGCACGTATTCCAGCTTCTACGGCTATTCGACCATGCCCAAGCTGGACTACGGCGCCAGCGGCTCGGCGGTGCGCAACCAGATCTACGGCAGCNCCTCGTCGGTGGTCAAGACGTGGTTGTCGTCGCCCTACGGCATCGACGGCTGGCGCCTGGACGCGCCGCAGTACATCGACGCCGGCGGCAACAACGGCAGCGACACCACCAACCACCAGATCATGGCCGAGCTGCGCACGGCGGTGAAAGCGGTGAACGCGAACGCTGAAATCCTCGGCGAGTTCTGGGGCAATGCCAATCCATGGACCGGCAACGGCAAGGAATGGGATAGCGCACTCAACTATGACGGCTTCACCCAACCTGTATCGGAATGGATCACCGGATATGACTACAGCGGCAACGCCGCCTCGATTCCCGCCAGCCAGTTCGACAGCTGGCTGCACGGCACCCGCGCCAACTACCCGGGCAACGTGCAGCAGACCATGGCCAATTTCCTCAGCAGCCATGACATCCAGCGCTTTGCACAGCGTGCCGGCGGCGATATCTGGAAGACCTACCTGGCGCTGATCTTCCAGATGACCTACGTGGGCACGCCGACGATCTACTACGGCGACGAATACGGCATGCAGGGCGGCAACGATCCGGACAATCGCCGGACGTTCGACTGGACGCAGGGCAGCACCACCAACGCGGCGGTGGCGTTGACGCAGAAGCTGATCGCCATTCGCAACCAGTACGCGGCGCTGCGCACCGGCTCGTTCATGAGCCTGCTTACGGATGACAGCAACAAGCTGTACGCCTACGGCCGCTTCGATGCGAGCCATCGCGTCGCGGTGGCGCTTAACAATGACAGCACGGCTCATTCGGTCACCGTTCCGGTTTGGCAGCTCAGCATGGCGAACGGCAGCGCCGTCACCGACCTGCTGAGCGGCAACACATATACGGTGAGCGGCGGCAATGTGGTGGTGCCGGTCAACGGGCACTACGGCGCGATCCTCGCGCAATGACCAGAGGCAGATGACGATGCGGAACGAGCGCAAGGTGTTCGCGTGCTGACGGCGGCACTCCTGGCCGGGATCATGGCCGCCGGACCGGGCGTGGCGGACAGCTGGCGCGACAGGCTGGAATGGCAGGGCAAGGAGGCGGTCGTCACGACCGCCTCCGACGGCAGCTACATGCTGCATGGNCCCTTCGGCNAGCGCCGCATCGGCAAGCAGAAACTGGCGGCGCACACCGCCAGTCCGCTGTTCGACGGCCTGTTCGCCATGGCGCAGGACGATCTGCGGCTGGATTCGGTGCAGGCGATCCGCGACGACGCCTTCGATCATGGCCAGGCGATCCCCTGCGCCTGCTTCGAGACCGGCGAGAAGTGGCATTACGTGTGGACGCGCGATCTCTCGTATGCGGTGGATCTCTCGCTGTGGCGACTGGACCCGGCGCGTGCGAAGGCCTCGCTGCGCTTCAAGCTTTCCGACGTGCGCGCACCNGGCATACCGGATGGGCTGTACGCGATGCAGGACACCGGTTCCGGCGGCAGCTGGCCGATCAGCACGGATCGCGTGGTGTGGTTCCTCGGCGCGCGGCATCTGCTGACCGATCCCGCTTTTGCCGATGAAACCTGGCGCGCGTTGCTGGACACGCTGGCGCAGGAGCGGCGCTACGTCTTCGATGCCTCCGTGGGCCTGTACCGCGGCGAGACCTCGTTCCTCGACTGGCGCGAGCAGACCTATCCGGNGTGGACCAGGANCAACGTGGCCTTCATCGGGCAATCGTTCTCGCTGTCGACCAACGTGCTGCACTACGAAGCGTTGCGCCTGGCGGCGAAGCTGGCGCCGCGGCGCGGCGAATCGGCGGCGACCTACGAGATGCAGGCCGANGCGCTGAAGCAGGCGATCAATGCGCACTTCTGGCGTGCCGATCGCGGCATGTACATGAGCTACATCGGCGGCGTGGATCANCCGGCGCCGTACGAAGCCTACGACCTGCTCGGCCTGTCGCTGGCGATCACCAGCGGCGTGGCCGATCCCGCGCGGGCGCGCCAGGCGCTGGCGGCTTATCCGACCTGGGCGGCCGGCAGCCCGGTGATCTGGCCGGAGCGCAAGGACCAGCCGATCTACCACAACCGCGCGATCTGGCCCTTCGTCAGCGCCTATGCGCTGCGCGCGGCGCGTGCGGTCGACGATCCGGCGCGCATCGAGCATGAACTGCGCTCGCTGATGCGCGGTGCCGCGCTGGCCGGCTCCAACATGGAGAACTTCGAGCTCGCCACGCAGGCGGTGCATGTCGACGAAGGTCCGCTCAGCGGGCCGGTGGTCGATTCGCCGCGGCANCTGTGGTCGGTGGGNGGTTACCTGGACATGGTGATCCAGGGCGTGTTCGGACTGGGCGAGGACGGCAAGGTCACGCCGAAGTTGCCGGTGGCGCTGGTGCCGATGCTGTTCGGCGACGGGCAGCGCATCAGCCTGAGCCTGGCCGACCAGGAGATCGTGCTGGTGCGGCCGTCCACGCTGGACGGCAACCTGCTGGTGACCGGCAGCGAGAGGCGCGACGGCAAGCGCATCGAGATCGCCCTGAAGGCGGTGAAGATCGATGCCCCGCCGCTGCGCCGCGATGCGCCGCTGTACGCCCCCGCCACGCCGGATGCGCCCAAGGTGACGGCCGACGGCAAGCGCTGGCGCATCCAGGCGGATGGCGAGCTGGTGCTGTACGTCAATGGCGGACGGCACGGCGCCGTGCGCGATGCGCAGATCGAGCGCACTGCCGCGCAACAGTGCTTCAGCCTGACCCGGGTGGACGAACACGGCATCGAATCGCTGCACAGCGCCGCGGTGTGCCGGGGCGAAGAAGCGCGCATCGGCGGCGCCTGGCCGCGTGCGTGGACGGCGCCGTCCAGCGGCCGCTTCGAGCTTTCGCTGGAATACGCCAACGACCACGGCCCGATCAACACCGGCATCACCGCCGCCGTGCAGATCGCCACCGTCAGTTGCGAAGGCGTGCCGGCGCAATCCCTGGTACTGGTGCTCCCGCACAGCGCGGGGCGGCAGCGCTCCGCCCGCGGCAGCTTCGCCGCCAGGCAGGGCCAGCCGTGCAAGGTGGAGCTGGCGCCGGGCTTCAACATGTCGTACCTGGCCCACTTCGCCCATTACACCGGCGGGCAGGGCGGTGACGGCGGACCGCTGAATCGGGCCGAGGTCGGCGATATGCTGATCGTTCCTCTGGCGCCCGGAAGCACCGCCCCATGACCTTGAGCAGGACGAACGGAAAACCCGCGCTGACGTTCTGGCAGATCTGGAACATGTGTTTCGGCTTCCTCGGCATCCAGTTCGGCTTCGCGCTGCAGAACGCCAACGTCAGCCGCATCTTCCAGACCCTGGGCGCCGATGTCGGCGACATTCCCATGCTGTGGGTGGCGGCGCCGCTGTCGGGGCTGATCGTGCAGCCGATCGTCGGCTACCTGTCCGACCGCACCTGGACGGGGCTGGGCCGGCGCCGTCCGTATTTCCTGGTCGGCGCGGTGCTGGCCACGCTGGGCCTGCTGTGGATGCCCAATGCGCCCGCGCTATGGGTGGCCGCGGGACTGCTGTGGATCCTGGACGCCTCGATCAATGTGTCGATGGAGCCGTTCCGCGCCTTCGTCGGCGACCAGCTGCCGCCGCGCCAGCGGCCGCTGGGCTATGCCATGCAGAGCTTTTTCATCGGCCTGGGCGCGGTGGTGGCCTCGGCGCTGCCGTGGATCCTGGAGCGCCTGGGCGTGAACAATGCGCCGGGCGTCAGCGGCATCCCGGATACGGTGCGCTACGCCTTCTATGCCGGTGGCGCGGTGCTGCTCGGCTCGGTGCTGTGGACGGTGTGCTCGACGCGCGAATACCCGCCCGAGACGCTGGCCGCGTTCGACCACGCGCCGGTGGAAGAGACAGCGGTCGATCGCCCCGCCGCGTCGCGCTGGGGCCTGCTGTGGCTGGCGGCCGGCCTGGCGCTGACTGCGGTGGTGGCGTTCATGCGGCTGGAGAAGGAGCTGTACCTGCTGACCGGCGGCATGAGCGTGTTCGGCGTGGCGCTGCTGTGGCTGGGCCGCACGGCCAGCCGCGGTCCGGCAGCGCAGGTGCTGGGCGACCTGTTCGGCATGCCCGAGGCGATGCGCCGGCTGGCCTGGGTGCAGCTGTTCTCGTGGTTCGCGCTGTTCGCGATGTGGATCTACACCACCGCGGGCGTGACCCAGGTGCACTACGGCAGCAGCGATCCGCATTCGGCCGCCTATAACGAAGGCGCCAACTGGGTCGGCGTGCTGTTCGCCGCCTACAACGGCTTCGCCGCGCTGGCGGCGATCGTGATCCCCTGGATGGTGCGGCGCTGGGGCATCCGCATCAGCCACCTGGTCAACGTATGGCTGGGCGGCGCGGGCTTCTTGTCCTTCCTGCTGATCCACGACCCGCGCTGGCTGCTGCTGTCGATGGTCGGCGTGGGCTTCGCCTGGGCCTCGATCCTGTCGCTGCCGTATGCGCTGCTGTCGGACAACCTGCCGGCGCACAAGATGGGCGTCTATATGGGGATCTTCAATTTTTTCGTGGTGATTCCGCAGTTGCTGGCGGCGAGCGTATTGGGGCTGCTGCTGCGGGCGTTCTTCCATGGCCAGCCGATTTATGCGCTGGTGCTGGGCGGGGCGAGCCTGTTTGTGTCCGGACTGTGCGTGCTGCGCGTGCGCGAGCCGGGTGCGGCGTAGGTTGGGGTGAGCCGCAGGCAAACCCCAACGGACGATTGGCGTCGTCGCAATGTTGGTCGTGCAGTCAGTGCCCGCGCAAGCTGGATTTCCTGACCACCAGCTTCACCGGCAGCATCCCGCTCTGTGCCGGCTCGTCGCGGATCAGGCGCAACAAGTTGTCCACCAGTGCCTCGCCCGCCTGGCGCGTGTCCTGCCGCACCGTGGTCAACTGCGGGTTGATGAAGCTGGCCATGGGGATGTCGTCGAAGCCGGCCACGGCGACGTCGCCCGGAATGCTCAGTCCATGGTCGGCCAGCGCGCGCATGGCGCCGATGGCGATCAGGTCGCTGGCGGCGAAGATCGCATCGAACTTCGCANCGCGCGCCAGCAGCGTTTCCAGCGCGGTATAGCCGGACTGCTCGGTGCTTTCGCCGTTGACCTGCAACGCGGGATCGACGGCCAGTCCGGATTTCTCCAGCACGTCGGCATAGCCGCGGTAGCGGTCGAAGAATTCCGGGTAATGGCTGGAGGCGTCGCCCAGGAAGGCGATGCGCCGGCAGCCCTGAGCCAGCAGGTGGGTAGTGATGTCCTGNCCGCCGCGGAAGTTGTCGCAGCCGATCGAGACATCCGGCTGGTCCGGCAGCACCGCGCCCCAGCGCACGCAGTGCGTGCCTTGAGCCACCAGCTTTTCCAGCTTGTCGCGGTAGGCCAGGTAGTCGCCGTAGCCGAGCAGCAGGATGCCGTCGGCCTTGCGGGTGTCGGCGTAGTCGGCGTGCCAGTCGTGCGAGAGCTGCTGGAACGAGACCAGCAGGTCGTAGCCGCGCTGGGCGCAGGCGCGGGTGATCGAGCCGAGCATCGACAGGAAGAACGGGTTGATGTGCGAGTCGTCCGCGGTGGGGTCCTCGAACAGCAGCAGGGCCAGCGTGCCGGAGTGGCGGGTGCGCAGGTTGGAAGCGTTCTTGTCGACCTTGTACTTGAGCTGGCTGGCCGCCTCCTCGATGCGCAGGCGCGTTTCCTCGCTCACCAGCGGNCTGCCGCGCAGGGCGCGCGACACGGTCGACTGGGAGACACCCGCCAGGTGGGCGATGTCGAAGGAAGTGGCTTTGCCTTTCTTCTGCACGTGGCGCGACCTTCTGCTCGTCCGGCGGACGCAGGGGCCGGGTCAGGCGGGGATGCTAGCCGCTTTGGGCTTACGGCGTCTTTTCGCCGGGGGAAAAAAGAAAGCCCCGAGGGTTAGGGGGGAACCCTCGGGGCGTGGCTGCGGATCCCAGGGGAAGGTCCGCCTTGCCGATGGCTCATCCAGGGAGGTGGTGAGCCGCGGACGCCGTTGCGTACGTCCGTGTCTATAGAACGTCCTTGGCCGGAAAAGTTGCAGCAAGATTCCGGAAAAAATTCATTGGCGGTTCATTTGGAAATTCCAAATGCCGCGAAAGCTCAGTGCGCCTCGTCCCAGTTGGCGCCGACGCCGGCCTCGACCAGCAGCGGCACGCGCAATTCGGCGGCGCCGGACATGCGNGCGACCACCGCGGCGCGCACTTCGTCNACGGCGTCCTCGTGCACCTCGAACACCAGTTCGTCGTGCACCTGCATCAGCATGTGCGCGTCGTCGCGGCCCTTCAGCCANGCNGCCACNGAGATCATCGCGCGCTTGATGATGTCGGCCGCGCTGCCTTGCATCGGNGCGTTCACCGCCGCGCGCTCGGCGCCGGCGCGCAACGCCTGGTTGCGGTTAGTGAGGTTCTCCAGGTACAGGCGGCGGCCGAAGATGGTCTCGACGTAGCCGTCGCGGTGCGCCTGCTCGCGCGTGGCGTCCATGAAGGCGTGCACGCCGGGATAGCGGGCGAAGTAGCGCGCCATGTAGTCGCTGGCCTCGCCGCGGTCCACGCCGAGCTGGCGCGCCAGGCCGAACGCGCTCATGCCGTACATCAGGCCGAAGTTGATCGCCTTGGCCGCGCGGCGCTGGTTGGCGCTGACTTCTTCCGGCGCCAGCCCGAACACCTCGGCGGCGGTGGCGCGATGCACGTCGCCGCCTTCCTGGAACGCGCGCATCAGGCCTTCGTCGCCGGACAGGTGGGCCATGATGCGCAGCTCGATCTGCGAGTAGTCCGCCGCCATCACCTTCCAGCCCGGCGGCGCGATGAAGGCCTGGCGGATGCGCCGGCCTTCCTCGGTGCGCACCGGGATGTTCTGCAGGTTGGGATCGGACGAGGACACGCGTCCCGTGGCCACCGCGCCCTGGTGATAGCTGGTGTGCACGCGGCCGGTGCGCGGGTTGACGATCTCGGCCAGCTTCTCGGTATAGGTGGAGCGCAGCTTGGCCAGGCCGCGGTAGTCGAGGATCAGGCGCGGCAGCGGATGCTCGTCGGCGATCGCTTCCAGCGCTTCCTCGTTGGTGGAGGGCTGGCCGGTCGGCGTACGCAGCTTGGCCGGCAGGCCCAGTTCGTCGAACAGCACGCTCTGCAACTGCTTGGGCGAGTCCAGGCTGAAGTCGTGGCCGGCCGTCTTCCATGCCTGCTGCTGCAGCTCGAGCATGCGCTTGCCCAGCTGTTGGCTCTGCAGGCGCAGGCTGGCCACGTCGATCAGCACGCCGCGCTGCTCCATGCCGGCGAGCACCGGCACCAGCGGGATCTCGATGTCCTCGTACACGCTGCGCAGCCGCGGCACGTGTTCGAGCAGCGGCCACAGCGCGCGGTGCAGGCGCAGGGTGATGTCGGCGTCCTCGGCGGCGTAGCGGCAGGCGGTATCCAGGTCCACCTGCGAGAAGGAAATCTGCTTGGCGCCCTTGCCGGCCACTTCTTCGTATTTGACCGTTTCGTAGCCGAGGTATTTGCGCGCCAGCGAATCCATGTCGTGCCGCGTGGCGGTGGCGTTCCACACGTAGGACTCGAGCATCGAATCGTGCTTGAGCCCCTGCAGCACGATGCCGTAGTGCGACAGCATGTTGATGTCGTACTTGGCGTGCTGGCCGAGCTTGGGCCGCGCAGGATCCTCGAAGATCGGCTTGAGCTTCGCCAGCACCAGCTCGCGCGGCAGCTGCGCGGGTGCGCCGGGAAAGTCGTGGGCCACCGGGATGTAGCAGGCCTCGCCGGTTTCCACCGCCAGGCTCAGGCCCACGATGTCGGCGCGCATCGCATCGATGCTGGTGGTCTCGGTGTCGAAGGCGATCAGTTCGGCGCTGCGCAGCTTGTCCACCCAGGCGTCGAGCTGCGCCTCGGTGGCGACCAGTTCGTAGCGGCCCGGTCCGCTGAGATCGTCCGCGGGTTGCGCCGGTGCAACAGCCGGCGCGGCGGTCGGAACGGGCGCGGCGGCCGCGGACTCGCCGCCTTCCAGTTCCTTCAGCGCGGCCTTGAACTCGTAGCGCGTATACAGCTCGCGCAGCTTGTCGGCGTCGCGCTCGCGCAGCTTCAGCGCGTCGACGCCCTGTTCCAGCGGCACGTCCAGGCGCACGGTGACCAGTTCGCGCGACAGCGGCAGCTGCGGCAGCGCCGCGCGCAGGCTCTCGCCGATCTTGCCGCCGACCTTGTCGGCGTTGGCGATCACGCCGTCGAGCGAGCCGTACTCGGCCAGCCACTTCGCCGCCGTCTTGGGGCCGCACTTGGGCACGCCGGGCACGTTGTCCACCGAGTCGCCGACCAGGGTGAGGTAGTCGATGATCTGCTCCGGCCGCACGCCGAACTTCTCCATCACGCCGGCGTCGTCCATGGTGGTGTTGGTCATGGTGTTGACCAGGGTGACGCCGGGGCGCACCAGCTGCGCGAGATCCTTGTCGCCGGTGGAGATCTCCACCTCGATGCCGCGCGCATGCGCCTGCACCGCCAGCGTGCCGATCACGTCGTCCGCTTCCACGCCGGTCACGCGCAGGATCGGAAAGCCGAGCGCACTCACGATGGCGAGCATCGGCTCGACCTGCGCGCCGAGATCCTGCGGCATCGGCGGGCGGTTGGCCTTGTACTGGTCGTACATGGCATCGCGGAAGGTAGGACCGGGCGCATCGCTGACGAAGGCCACGTANTCCGGCCTGGCCTTCAACGTGGAGCGCAGCATGTTGACCACGCCGAACAGCGCGCCGGTGGGCTCGCCCTGCGCATTGGTCAGCGGAGGCAGCGCGTGGAAGGCGCGATACAGATACGAGGAGCCGTCGATGAGGATGAGCTTGGACATGGACGCCACGGAAGCCTTGGAAAGGGGAGGCGGCCGCACGCCATGCGGGGCGAGCGCCGGCCGAAGGGAAGGGCCGAGTGTAGCGCCGATGCGCCGTGTTGCCGCGCTTCACGGAGCGGCATGGCCCCGCTGCTATGCTCGGCGCTTCGCGAGGAGATCGATCATGAAGCCTGCCATCCTGTTCATTGCCCTGGGTGTGTTCGCCGCCGCGCCGGTGTTCGCGCAATCGGCCCAGTCCCTGCCGCCGGCACCGCCGCCGCCGGGCATGAACGACCCGGGCGTCAAGGCCACCCAGCCGGCCAGGCCGGCCACCGCGCAGAGCGCCGCCAAGGCGCCCGCCACCAAGCCCGGCACCAAGGGCGACGAAGCGCCGCAGATCACCGAGTGCAGCAAGGACGACAGCACCATCCAGGAATACCGCCGCAGCGGCGCGCTGTACCAGGTCGTGGTCAAGCCCAAGGTCGGTCCCGAGCAGGTCTACCTGGTCGATCCCAAGGGCAACTACAGCCAGGTCAGCCAGAGCGGCCCGCGCGAGCCGGTGAAGCCGGTGATGTACAAGGTGCTGGAGTGGGGCAAGAGCCGCCCGGCCGAGGGCGAGCCTTCCTGCGGGTCGTAAGCCTGGCATGAACCTGCGCGATAGCTGGCTGCTGTTTGCGCTCGGCTCGGCGTTCTTCGCCGCGCTGACCGCGCTGTTCGGCAAGCTTGGCGTGGCGGGGATCAATTCCAACCTCGCCACCTTCATTCGCACCGTGGTGATCCTGCTGGTGACGGCGGGCATCCTCAGCCTGCGCAGCGAGTGGGCGCGGCCGTCGGGATTGTCCTGGCAGACGTGGCTGTTCCTGGTGTTGTCGGGCATCGCCACCGGGCTGTCGTGGCTGTGCTACTACCGCGCGCTGCAGCTGGGGCCGGTGAGCAAGGTGGCGCCGATCGACAAGCTCAGCGTGGCGTTCGTGATNGTGCTCGGCCTGCTGGTGCTGGGTGAGAAGCCGAGCTTGCCGACGTTGATAGGCGGTGCGCTGATCCTGGCGGGTGCGCTGGTAATTGCGATCTTCTGAAACATGTAGGTTGGGGTGAGCCACAGGCGAACCCCAACATTGCGATGCGCTTGACAGTGACGACGTTGGGGTTCGCCTGCGGCTCACCCCAACCTACCCATTTACGCATCGAGCTCGGGGTAGTGCCGGAAGATGCCCATCTCGTTGAATGGAATGCGCCGCGGCGATGCGAGGTACGCGGCGATGCGCGGGCGTTCTGCGACGCGTTCGGCCAGCGAGGTCAGCAGCGGCAATTTTTTGCGCATGCGCTTCATCGCCTTGGGAAACGCATAGCCAAGCCCGCTCATCACCTGGAACAGCGAGAGGTCGACATACGAATGCCGGCCCAGTGCNTGGCGGCCGCCGGCCTTGTCCAGCACNTGCTCGAAATAGCCNAGGAACTTCGGCATGCGCTGCGTGCGGAAATCCTCCGCACGTTGCTTCGCTGCAGGGCGCTGGTCTTCGTAATACAGGCCGCCGGCGATCGGATGATGCGTGTCGTGCGCCTCCACCACCAGGTCGGAGATGGTCAGTTCCAGCTGGTGCGCATATAAGCGCGCCGCTTCGCTGTTCGGCACCAGNGCGTGGCGTGGCNCGAGCCAGGACAGGATTTCCGCGGTCTGCGCGATCACCAGGCGGCCCGCCTTGAGGAACGGCGGCGCGAACGGCCGGGCGCCCGGCTTCTCGCCGCGCAGGAACGGCATGATCGCGTCGTCGCCCTGTTCGCGCGCGACGTCGACGTAATCCGCGCCGGCGTCTTCCAATGCCAGGCGCACGAATTCGCCGCGGCCCTGGATGCCGGTCCAGTAGTAGAGCTGGTAGCGCATGGCGGTCTCCTGCGGGGAAACGCCGACGCTAGGCGCGCGCGGCTCAACGCGGCGTGATCTTCCTGCGCGTATCCGGCGCCGGCGCGAGCGTCGCGGCCGTATCGCGGATGCGTTCCCACACCAGCGCCGCCANCGGCGAGAGCGAGCGATGNCGGCGGCGNATCAGGGTGACCGCGCGTTGCACCACCGGCACCAGGGGCCGCGCTACCAATGCGCCGGCCGCCGGCAGCGACAGTTGCGGCGTGATGCTCACGCCCAGGCCAGCCTCCACCATGCGGAACGCGGTGAGTGTGTGTCCCGCCTGCTGCGCGACGTCGGGATCGATGCGCAGCGCGGCCAGCTGGCGGTCGATCAGGCGGCGGCTGCCGGAGGTCTGGTCGAGCAGCACCAGCGGCTGGCCCTTGAGCTTCTTCCACGGCACTTCGGCCAGTGCGGCGAACGGATGATCGGCGCGGCAGACCAGCACGAACGGGTCGTGCAGGATGGTTTCGGTGTCGAAGGACTCGCGATCGGCCGGTTCGATGGCCAGGCCGAAATCCACTTCGCCGCTGCGCACGCTGTCCAGCACCAGGGTCTGCGACTGATCGTGCAACTGCACGGTGAGCTGCGGATAGTCGCGTGCACAGGCGGCGATGCTGGCCGGCATCAATCCCGCGGAAAGGGTCGGCACCGAGGCCACCCGCACCTTGCCGCGCCGCCGCTCGCTTTCCGAATGTACGTGGGCGAGCACGCCTTCCAGTTCGTCCAGTACGCGCTC
>JGI24739J22299_10000735_pt1 | contig 11898 bp, 12 predicted proteins | sample KBSCornC5_FD_22299 | JGI IMG/M metagenome (IMG submission 22299)
AGACGACCGGCAACCGATATGCGCCGTGTGCCCAGCCTGAGCAGCCAGCGTGGTGAAGCGGTCGTACTCCGGCAACTTTTCAGGCAGGCGGCGAAATGGGGTTACATCAATCAGAGCCAGATACCAGACGTGGGAACGCCGCGTGTGCCACCGTCACCTCGTCCCAGCTATTCGGTCGGTGAGATGAGCAAGCTGCAAAAGCTTGCTCAGAAGCGGATGCATGACAAACAGGTCAATGAGGAGGTTCGGCGGGATCGGACAATTCTCTACGCCTACATCACGATCGCGTGCTGCACCGGAATGCGACCCACAGAACTGCGAAATCTGAACTGGGGTGATCTGCTCGGCTATCGCGAGGGTTTGGACAAGCGTATGGGTGATCGCGATATTCGCATCAGGGCGCGGGGCAAAGGAAAATCCCGCGAGTTCATCCCACTGGAATATGGCCTGGGTGAGTTCGACCGGCTCTGGCGCATGTGGAAGTCCCACCATGACGATGAGGAACCCGCAGATACCGATGCCGTGTTTGCCGCTCCCGATGGCAGGCGATTGACCTCGATCAACAAGAGCCTNAACGCATTGTTGGAAGCGGCCGGACTGAANGAGGATCATCGCGGGAAGAAGCGCGATGCATACAGCTTTCGGCATTTCTACATTTCCCAGCAGCTACGCGCCGGGGTCGATGTGTTTGTGCTGGCGCGCAACACCGGCACCAGCCCCGACATGATCGACAAATTCTACGGACAAGTCGATGTCGAGCAATTTAAGGACGCGCTACGCCCGGACTGGATCGCATAGTTCAAATCTTCCCTGCAAGGGCCAGAGGGCGCCATTTCCAACTTCTGGCAGTCTTAGATGCTTTGGGCGGGACTGGCGCTTGCGGCTCCTCGCAGGGTAGAAAGTTCGGAGCCCAAATTTCCTTTATTAATCCATGACACGGATTTTAAGCTTACCCCCCCCCATGCCGCTGGGGCGCGAAAGTGCAGGAAGGGCAACTTCCCTTTCAAATATCAGGTCAACGCGTCACTGGAACAGCGCCTAACGAAAGGGCCTGGCGGTCATCATCCCAAGCGTATTGACACCTGTCGGCAGTCACGGGCCGGGAATGTGAATGCGGCGACAATTAACGTAAGTCTGGAACTTCACCGTATAATTTTCTAAGTTCCCTCCTCGCGGCAAATGGCCGGGAAGGATTCGTCGGGGGGCGGCTTTGGTAAGTGCTGGCGTACATCAATCAATTGCGGTGGACGATATCGAACTTGATCGCTCCAATCCGCGCATACGCAAATTTCTCGAAATGTATGGCGACGAGCCGACGCCAGAGCAGATATTCCTCGCACTTGGCGCCGGGAATGACGACGATGCGGGTGGCTCTACCAGCACAACCTTCGAGAAACTGAAGCAGTCCATCATCACCAATGGCAGCATCATTCAGCCTGTCATCCTCAATCGCAGGGCTGATGGCTCACTCGTCTGCGTGGAGGGAAACACTCGGGTCGCCCTTTATAAGCATTTCGGGCAGACCGGCGTCAAAGGTGCCTGGTCCCACATACCCTCGCTGGTGCACGACGAAATTGATGAGGCGTCTGTCCATGCGATCAGGCTACAGGTCCATCTCGTCGGGACGCGGCCTTGGGACCCCTATTCTAAGGCCAAATATCTCTATGAGCTCCGGACGCAGGAGCATCTCCCTTTTGCTACAATCGTCGACTACTGCGGCGGGCGGCAAACAGAAGTCGTCGAAAGCATCAACGCCTACTCTGATATGGAGCAATATTATCGACCGATCGTGGGCGATGATGGCGATTTCGACACCACCCGGTTCAGCGGTTTCGTCGAACTCCAGAAAACCGGCATAAAGCAAGCTATCACCGCGTCAGGCTATGACCTGACAGACTTTTCTACTTGGATCCATGAGGGCAAGCTCTTCCCTCTCCAGAAGGTCCGGATGCTGCCGCGTATCCTGCGTAATGAGAAGGCGCGCGACATCTTTCTTAAGCAGGGTGCGCGGAAAGCCGAGGCGGTCCTCGAGAAGCCCGATCTTAACAAAACCCTTCAGGAGGCTGAAATCGGGCAATTGGCGCGCGCGTTGGTTGGCCGCATAGCGGCGCTCCAGTATGAGGAGCAGCAGCGTATCCAGGCCGATCCAGGAGGAGAAACTGCGCAGGCCTTGGCAGATGCCCAGGCCGAGCTTGCAAAACTTCTGCAGTGGTTGAGGCTGAGCGGTTGAATGTCGGAGTCGTCAACGCATGCCGACCTGGTGCAGGCCGTGATTGCCTTTGCGAGAGGCGAGCTGGGCGCGGTCGCTGATATAGCCGTTCGGGATGATAGCGTGCGTCCCCTGCGCGGGGAACGACCGCCCCGCATCGGCGGCTATGTGCCCGATGTCCTGGCCACCACTGTGCCCACGACAGCGACGCTCATCGGTGAAGCCAAGACTCGGTCGGATCTAGAAACCGAGCGCTCGGCGAGGCAGATCTCGGCCTTTCTGCGCTATCTCGCCGACACGCCGAACGGCATCTTCGTTCTCGCGGTCCCCTTGGCCGCGATGGCAACGGCGCGTCGTATCGTTCAGCAGGGGCAATCAACCCTGGGTGGAAAATCCGTCCGATCCTTCGTCATTGATGGCTCGCAGGCAAGGCTCTGAAGCGAATGTTAAGGGTTCAGAAACCGGCCAACCTTGAGGCCAAGCGCTCCGCATTTCCCCATCAGCTCGAGGCGCTCGAGGCCATCAAGGATTTGCCCTACGCAGCGGTATTCCATGAACAAGGACTGGGAAAGACGAAGATCGGGCTGGATCTCGCGCTTTCGTGGCTCGCGCGGGACATCGTCGACTCCGTTCTCATCGTCACCAAGAAGAGCCTTGTAGAAAATTGGCGTACGGAGATCGCGAGCCATAGCCATCTGCGGCCCCGTGTGCTGGGCCAGGACCGAAGCGCCAATTTTCACGCTTTCAACAGCCCGGTCCGCCTCTACCTCGCACACTATGAGGTTATGCTCTCTGAACGGAAGCGCCTTGAATTATTTCTCAAGACCCGTCGCGTGGCGGTACTTCTCGATGAAGCGCATAAGATCAAGAATCCCGATGCCGAAGTCAGCCAGGCCCTACATGCGCTGGCAGATGGTTTTGCGCGGCGGGTGATTATGACTGGAACCCCTGTCGCCAACCGTCCCTTCGACTTGTGGTCCCAGATCTTTTTTCTTGACGGCGGCCAGGCCCTCGGTGGCGAGTTCACAGCGTTCAAGGCGGACCTGGATCTCAGCAACGACCTTGCTCATAATCAGGTGCGCGCCGCCGCCTTCGCCGACGCACTCGAGCAACTCTTCGCAAAGATCCGCGCTTTCTCTGTACGAGAAACGAAGATGACCGCAGACCTCAACCTTCCCGACAAGACCATCCGGAACGTGGAGTGTCCGCTCGAGCCTCGCCAAGCCGAAATCTACGAGCAATTCAGAGATGAGCTTGCGGCTGTCGTCGTGCGGGAGGGGCGACCTATTCTCGACGATGCAGAGAGCCTGCTCAAGCGCTTGCTCCGGCTCGTCCAGGTGGCCTCCAATCCTGCGATGATTGATCAATCCTATCATGCAGAACCTGGCAAGTTGCGTGTTCTGGAAAACCTTGTTCATGAAGCGATGGATGCCGGTGAGAAGGTCGTCGTTTGGACAACCTTCACCGATAATGCAGAGCGCTTGGCCCGGCATCTCGGAGAATTTGGCGCGGTCCTCGTCCATGGCGGGATCACCATGGCCAAGCGTGAGGATGCGCTCACAGCGTTCAGGACTGATACCTCGTGTCGGGTCCTCGTGGCCACGCCCGGTGCGGCGAAGGAAGGGCTAACGCTGACCGTGGCCAACCATGCCATATTCTTCGATCGCAGCTTTAGTTTGGACGATTATCTCCAGGCGCAGGACCGGATCCACCGCATCTCGCAGGAGAGGCCTTGCTTTGTCACTAATCTCATCGCGACTGATACGGTCGATGGTTGGGTGGACGCCCTCTTAATGGCTAAGCATCTGGCCGCCCAGCTTGGCCAAGGGGATATCGATCGTACCGAGTACGATGCACGAGCCAACTATGCCTTCGGCGAAATGGTGCGCGACGTCCTGCGCCTAGACGGATCTGACACGCTATGAGTACGCAGCCTTCTATCCCTCTGACCGAGGGTGAAACGCTTCTTATCCGTGGGGTCGAAATACCCGTGGAGACGACCACGCTGCCCCAAGCGTCCCTTCGCTTCTTCGTTGATAACCCCAGGGTCTATTCGATCCTGCGCAGCGACGGGGAGGAGCCCAGCCAAGCTGCGATTGAGCGTAAGCTTCTCGAGATGGACCACGTTAAGGCGCTGATCCAGGATATAAAACGAGATGGAGGGCTTACAGATCCGGTCGTTGTGCGCGCCGGAAAGCTGGAGGTGCTCGAAGGAAATAGCCGCCTTGCTGCCTATCGGGCACTCGCCAAATTAGACCCGATAAAATGGGGACGCATGAAGGTGCGTTTGCTGCCCGAGGGGCTGGATGATGCCCTGATCTTCGCGTTGCTCGGCCAATATCATATCAAGGGTAAAAAGGACTGGGCACCATTCGAGCAGGCTGGCTTTCTGTACCGGCGATCCATTGCGCATGATATCGACCCCGCGCAACTTGCGCAGGAGATCGGCCTGTCGAGACGTAAGGTCGAACATCTCATCGCCGTCTATCGCTTCATGCTCGATCATGGCGAGGCCGAGACGGCGCGGTGGAGCTATTACGACGAATATTTAAAGTCGACAGCAATCCGAAAGGTGCGCCTGGCCCATGGCGACTTTGACGCTCTTGTCGTTGAAAAGGTGAAATCTGGAGAAATCGCGAGAGCGGTGGACGTGCGCGATCGCCTTCCGATCATTTGCGCAGCGACCAAATCCGTCCAGAAGTTTGCAAGTCGCGCACTCGATTTCGAAGACGCCCATGAGCACGCGGTGGAGTCGGGCGCCGACAGCTCGCCCTACCGCAAATTGGCCAAGTTCCGCCAGTGGATTGCTAAAGCGGAAGTGGAGGCGGCGCTCGGCCGAGCGCAGGGCGAAACGCGCCGCAAGATCCTGTTCGAACTCGACAAGTTGGCAGGGCGTGTCGAGGCTGTCCGGGGCAAGCTGCGAAAGCCAGAAGGCTGAAAAGCTTCAAAGCTGCGCTCACAACTCCGCTTGACCTGCAGCGAGGATCTGCGCAAAGTGCAGCCATAGACTGCACTTTCGGGATAGTGGGTAGTGTCGGAGCGGATCGTCATCGATTGCCTCAGAGGGCTGTCGGCCCACAGGCCGGTGTTACTGGGCTTTGCCTCGTCCGACTTGTTGTCGCGGCTGAGCTTCCCTGACATTCTCGACGAAGATAGCGGCCGAGGCTATCAGCGCCCGTTCAACGAACGGCATAGCCAGGACTTTCGGCGCTATATCAAGGAGGCCGACAGCGCGACCATACCTCTCACGCTGAACCTGCGCGGCGCTAGCCAGGAGCAATGGCAAGTGCACGATCTTCCCGACGGTCGGGCTCGTCTGGAGATCGACCGGGATGCGGGGAAGATCATGGCACAAGTCGATTGCCAACATCGTCTGGGGCATCTCGGGGACTTGCCGATATCGCTACCCTTCATGTGCTTCATTGGCCTTACCGAACGTGAGGAGATGGAGATCTTCAGCGTCATAAACGGTAAGGCCAAGGGCCTGAGCACCAGCCTTCTGGACTATCATGACGCACAGCTACGCGACGCGCTCGCCGAAGAACGGCCCGAGCTTTTCATCGCGTTGCAGCTTAACAGCCTCGAAAACTCTCCCTGGCAAAAGCGTCTCAATCTGGGCGGCAAAACTACGTCCGGTCTGAAACGTATCGTCTCGCTGCGGATGATGCAGCAAGCCATTTATGAATTTCTGAAGGCGACCAAGCTCGCCTCAAAGGAGCCCATCGAGCAGGTCGTTCAGATCATCCTTGATTTCTGGCGTGCTGTGGCTGCCGTGTTGCCTGAGCAGTGGGCCGATCCCCGCCATCATATGCTGACCAAAGGAGTGGGGGTCTACGCGCTAATGCGCATTGCAGCGGATATTGTTCTGGAATGCCGGGACGCCGGTCGGGCCTGTGACAAGCGGGCTTTTACGACGGCGCTTGGCGATTTTTCGGATCTGATCGATTGGTCCACAAGCGGTCCCCTCAAAGGTTTCGGCGGGCAAGGCGGCGTTAAACAGGCTGTCGAATTCATCCGCGACGCTCGCAAGCGCGCAAGATATAAGGTGATCAATGGCAAATAAGAACATCCTGTTGATCGAGCCGGGCTACAAGAACAAATACCCGCCACTCGGCCTGATGAAGATCGCCCAGTATCACGGCCCGCAAGGCAAAAAAGACAATGTCACCTTCATTAAGGGGGAAGACCGATCCGTGCTCAGCAGAGCATGGGATCGAATCTATGTCACAACATTGTTCTCATTTGAATACCCCAAGATTTCGCGCAATATCGACTTCGCCCTCGAAGTCGCAAATGGTCAGGCGGACAAGGTATTCGTAGGGGGTATCGCCGCTTCCCTCATGCACGAGCGCTTTCTTGACGAGCGGCGCTGGCACGGCATTCGCTTTATCAAGGGCCTGCTTTCCGATCCCCCGGCCGTCGCCTTGCAACTCGACGAATTCTCCGAAGAACTCTACGCCGACGATATCCATGGCCGGCCGATCGAGGATCTGGTGCCTGACTACAGCATCCTCGATCAAATCGACTACAGCTATCCTGTGCGCGACGCCTATTTCGCCTACACATCACGAGGTTGCATCCGCAAATGCCACTTTTGCGGCGTGCCCAAGCTCGAAGGGGGGCAGCGCGACACCGAATCGCTGACTGACCTCGTGCGGGCCATTGACGCGCTGTACGGTCCTAAAAAGGACCTCATTCTGATGGATAATAATGTTGTCGCGTCACCACGGTTCAAGGAAATCATCGCAGAGATCCGCGATCTAGGATTTACTCCGGGTGCGAAGTTACTGCGCCCCGGCACCCGCGTTCCCGTTCAGCGGCGCGTAGACTTCAACCAGGGTGTCGATGCCAGAATTCTGTGCAAAGACCCGATGTACTTGCGAGAGCTCGCTACAATCTGCCTTAAGCCGTTGCGTATTGCGTTCGATCATTTGGGCGTAAAGAAGCCCTATGAACAGGCCGTCCGCTATGCCGCTGAACATGGACTGACCGAGCTGTCCAATTACATGCTTTATAATTTCCACGATGATCCGGCCGACCTGTTCGAACGCATGCGCCTTAATGTCACGCTCAATGAAGAACTGGGCGTCCGGATCTGGTCGTTTCCCATGCGCTATCAGCCAACCGATCGCCCCGATCGCGGTCATATCGGCACTAAATGGTCGAGATATCAGCTTCGGTCGATGCAGATCATCCTCCAGGCGACCCACGGTATCGTGAGCGGAGAACCAACATTCTTCAAGCGAGCGTACGGCGACACATTTGCGGAATATGAGCGTATTCTGCTCTTGCCCCACGACTTCATCTTCAACCGAGACTGGTATGAACGCTTCGATCCTCAGGAGCGTTTGGCCGCATACAAGACGGAGTTTGAACGCCTTGATAGCTATGAGCGAAATGAGCTCATCGAGCTTCTCTCCTCCTGCGATCCGCGCGAGTTTGCCAATCTAGCTGATCGGGCGACGACTACGGCCCTGAAGCGGGTGCTTCGTTTCTACGTGCCCCTCCCCAAAGAAGAACTTTTTGCCATCTGGGCAAAACAGAAGGAACTTACGCGGGGCGAAGTTACCGCAGACATGGGTCTGCCTGACGACGAACGTGTCGAGGATGCAGGCCTCGATCATGATGAAGACATTCAGTTGTCGCCTGCGAACGCGCCAAAGAAGATGGGGAGGATTGCGGCATGAACGTTGCAGCGTCGGCAAGGCTGGCACGGACAGCGGCGAAAGGCGACCGGGAAGAACTCGGCGATGTTGTTATTGGGAAGGATGTGCTCGAGCTGGTCTCAAGCGCCATGTATGTCGATCCCATGACAATCTACCGCGAATATGTACAAAACGCGGCTGATGCCGTCGATGCTGCGCGTGACGCGGGCTTACTAGCACCCAACGAAATGGGAAGGGTCGAGATCTTCGTTGAACCGGCAAGCCGAGCCGTGCGCATTCGGGACAATGGATGCGGCGTGGCGGCGGCGGACTTTGCGCGAAAACTGACCGCTCTCGGTGCCAGCGGCAAACGTGGAAAGGCGGCGAGGGGTTTTCGGGGCGTCGGCCGCCTCGCGGGCCTAGGTTATGCGCAAGAGCTGATCTTCCGGTCCCGCGCCCAGGGTGAAAAAAAGGTCTCCGAACTACGTTGGGATTGTCGGCAATTGAAGGCCATGTTGCGTGACATTGGCGAGGATCAGGGTGTGGCCGAGCTGATCCGCGCAGTAACGACCCTACGCCGCATTCCCGCTGAGGATTCGCCCGAGCGATTTTTCGAAGTCGAACTGCGCGGCATCGTCAGACTGCGCAACGATCATCTTCTCAGCCCCCACGCCATCAGCGACTATTTGAGCCAGGTCGCGCCCGTGCCCTTCTCGCCGGAATTCCGGTTTGGCATGGAGCTCACAGAGGCGTTGGCGACGCACCTCGATCTTGGCACCCTCGACATTCGCGTGAACGATGCCCAAGAGCCCTTGTACCGGCCTCACCGCAACTCCTTCTGCTTCGAGAATAAGAGTCTCGTCAATTTCGAAGAGCTCAGCATCGTGGAGATTCCCGGCATCGACGGAGAGACCGCAGCCGTCGCCTGGGTCCTGCACCATGAATATGAGGGTGCCGTCCCCACAAACACCCTGGCAAAGGGACTGCGCCTGCGCGCGGGCAATATCCAAGTTGGCGGCCACGCCCTTCTGGAAGAGCTGTTTCCTGAAACACGTTTCAACAGTTGGTCCGTAGGTGAAGTTCATGTGCTTGACCGCCGTGTTGTTCCCAATGCCCGGCGAGACCATTTTGAGCAGAACGCTCACTTCCATAATTTGCTCAACCAGCTTCTGCCCTGTGCGCGGGATATCGCGCGCCGTTGCCGGACGAGCTCCATCCGGCGCAAATGGGAACGCGAATTTGAACTACACGCGCGTACGGTTGATGAGACGCTTGGCGTGATCGAGCAAGGTGGCGTTGGGCGTGCGGCGCAGGACCGTCTAGCGCTGACGGTAGATCAGACCCTTCTGAAGATGGCGAAGGTTGCTGAGATGGAGCTTCTCGCAGAGGGGAAGGACGGCCGCTCAGCTAGGATCGATGAGCTTCAGGGTCGCCTGCGCGTCCTTATGGACGAGACTTCGCCCAGCAACTCGCCTTTGATGCGCCTTTCTCCCGAGAAAAGAGAATCCTACGAGAATTTTTTCGAGCTAGTCTACGAATGCTCTTCTAACCGAGTGGCCGCCAAAGCGCTGATCGACCGGATACTGCTCCGAATTCAGTAAGCTAGCTGCGTCAAGCGTGACGGGGGGGAACGGCAGTCGTCTAACGGTGCGGTCTGCATCGAGCAAAAGTGCGCCTGCGTCCGCCTGCTTCCAGATCGAGCAAGACTGAAGGTTCCTTTCGCAAGCTGCACAAGGCCTCAATCATAGCCTCATGCGCAGGCGGTGTTCGACACAATAGAGCGGCTGCAAAGGCGTGATGCCGAGCGTTTTATCAGTTGATGGCATCCCCAACAATCATGTTATCCCGCTGACGGGACGAATACGAGATCGAGGGTGGCCAGGGACGCTGACTTTTTACCACAATGTGCGCATCAGCCAGATTGAGTTGCAGCAACAAGCGCAGCGTCCGATAATGCTGCTCTGTTATGTCGCGGGCATCATAACGTCGCATCAATATTCCTCCGCCAGCATGATGGCCAGGACGCGCTTGGTCGTCGCGGGATCGGCCGGGTCGCTGGCGGCATTGCTCAGATCGCACTGATAGTAGGTAATTTCCCAGACGATCCGAAGGCTCTCCACGGTCAACTCACCATGGTCATGCTCGCCGTGAGGATCATTGTCCGGGGTAAAGGCATCAAAGTGCCGAACGGCATGAACGATGGCGTCTTTCACCGGCACAGCTTGTGCCGCCACGCCAGCGGACAGGAACACCCAACAGTCCTCCCAGGTAGATCGGAAATGGTCATTGAGGCGGGCTATGGTCGCCCGCCTCTCAGTATCGTTGTTCACGCGCCCGCTTTCTTGGCCTTAGGCTTGAAGTTGGCCTTACGCTCCGCAATGGCGCTGGTCAGCTGCGGGTCGAGTTCGCCCGCATTGATGGCTTCAATGATCGATGCGATGATACCCGGCACCTCGGCCAAATTCTCGGCTGCGACCGCGTTCATGCCCTTGGCAAACTCCAGCGGCTTGCTGCCATAGCGAAGTTGGAAGAACAGCTTGCCGCTGGCATCGGTGAACCAGCCCTTGCGGATGGCGCGAGGCGCATCGACCCGGATCTTCTCGCCTTCGGCATTTTTGCGCGTGACCTTCTTGGTCGCGGTGAAGGTCGTTCCGGCAATCTCGGCTTCGGCCAGCGCCTTCTGCTCTTCCAGGTAACGCAGCAGCTTCGCCCGGAAGCCATGCTCTGATGCGCCGACGTTGATTGGGCTAGCGGCGGTAAGCTTGAGGGACTTGAGGATCGACATGGGTATCTCCTTGTCTGTTTCGGACAAGGCAAGCCGTAACGTCGTCGTTCGTGAGAGCGACCGAAGATTGGCCTTAATGATCAGAAAATAAATGAAAATAATTCGGGCGCCGCAATCAAGGATTAGGCGGCTGTGTAGCCATAAATACGAGCAGGTTCGTATTTTGAGGATTATGGTCATGCTAGTGGACGACATTTATGCATTTTTCCGGGCAGCAGGCATCACCCGATCCCACGCCCATTTTTCAGTCCAACATATGGGCTACAGTCGGCGTTATTATGATTACCTGCGATGTTCGCGTGCCGAGCCCAATGTTCGGGCTGTGTTTCGCCTGGCCCTGACGCTGTTAGACATGGCAATGGACAGCAATCTGACGCCTGATGAAAACCGCCGTGCTTCTACCTTGGGCAAGCACGCCTTTGCCCATGTGATCAGCCGTTGTCAGCCCGATCAGCCCAGCAAGCGATAAACTGTTGCCGGGCTGCACTTCAGTTCGCGCGCAATTGCGCGAGGCTTCATGCCTTCGGCGCGTAACCTCCGCACGGTTTCAGGATCGAACCGCTGTTTGCCGCCACGATATACTCCGCGTACCTTGGCCTTCTCGATCCCTTCGCGCTGGCGCTCCTGCCGGATGTCGAGTTCGAATTCGGCCACAGCGGCCAATATGCCCAACATCAGCTTCCCGTGGCTGGTCGTCGTGTCGAGGCCACCCTGTTGCAGACACCGGAACCCGACGCCCTTCACTGTCAGGGCGGCCACGATATTGTGCAAATCCTGAGCCGACCGAGCAAATCGGTCGAGCCGCGTCACCAGGAACGTATCGCCCTCGCGGCAAAAATCGAGCGCAGCTTTCAACTGTGGCCGGTTTGATGCCGACTTACCGCTGATTTGTTCGTGAAACATTTTCTCGACGCCATGTGCTGCGAGCTGCTCGATCTGTACGTCGAGTGATTGGTGAGTTGTGGACACGCGGGCATAGCCGACAAGCATTGCTCCTCCCTCGGGCGGTTTAAGACCCTGCTGCGATTGTGTCTTTTGGAGGGAAGAGCAAGCCTGCCAAGACCCGCGCCCGACGCTTTTGCGTATGGGGTAAATGCCTTGGCAGGCTGTAATCTGTTTGCGCCTATGCGTCCCTGCGCGTCCCGCTGAAGGGGGGGCTATGGCAAGCAACCTATGCGCGGCCATCTAGCACAAGTATCCTCAGCGGGTTTCGAAGGGCAGTTAGGCCGCCATGACTGGGACTTCGACTTCTGGAACTG
>JGI24739J22299_10000742_pt1 | contig 11857 bp, 10 predicted proteins | sample KBSCornC5_FD_22299 | JGI IMG/M metagenome (IMG submission 22299)
TGGTGTCGGACGAATCGATCCGCTTGAACGGGGCGGAGATCGTGATCGACAATGGCCGGACAGTGGCCTGATGCCGGGCTGTTCCGCAGCCTGCTGAGCCAGGCGGGCCGGTAAAGCGCATCATCAGCCAGCGGTGCGAACGGGGTCATCAATGTTTCTTGAGATCGGACGCATAGAAGCGTGATGCCCATCCGATACTGCCCGCGCCGGCGAGCGAGAACAGCACCACGGCCGAAAGCGCGAAACGCAGCGATGTGTCGTGCATCCCGGCGCCTGCCAGCCGATCGCTGAGGAACCCGGTCACGGCCGGGCCCAGGCCCAGACCGAACAGGTTGAAGACGAGCAGGGTCACGGCAGAGGTCAGGGCCCGGATGCGGGGCGGGACGATCGACTGCGGGACGCCTATGATCGGGCCGTAATAGAAGAACATCAGCATGGTCGCGACGAAGCCGAACGCCAGCGATGCCGTCAGCGAGGGGGTCAGGAACTGGATCAGTGCCGCCGGCACCATCAGCAGCATCGCAACGGCGCTCACCCAGACGCGACCCGCCGGGTTGCGCGATCCCGCCGCGTCCGACAGGCGGCCACCCAGGTAGATCCCGATGCCGCCGCCCAGCCCGTTCATCAGCGCCAGCCAGGAGGCGACCTCCGCAAGCGGCATGTGATGGACGCGCATGTAGAAGGGCGCGGACCAGCTCATCATCGCATATTGGGCGAAGGCATGAAGCGTCGTGCCGATCAGCATGTAGCGATAGGTCCGCAACCGCCACAGGAAGCGCATGGCCTCGCCGAGGGGCGGCGCTTGTTCTGTTCGGGTCGAACCGCTCGATCCCGCACGCGCAGGTTCCCGCACGAGCAGCAGGACGAGCGGCGCCAGCGCCAGCCCTGCGACGCCTATCACCCCAAAGGCAAGGCGCCACCCCAGCGCGGAAGCGATCCAGCCGCCCGATGCATAGCCCAGCATGATCCCCGCCGGGAGCGCCAGCCCCCATAAAGCAAGCGCCGTGACCCGCTTTTCGGGCGGGTAATAGTCGGCGATGATGGAATGGGAAGCCGGCACGGAACCCGCTTCTCCCAACGCGACGCCGATGCGGAACGCGACCAGGGAGCCAAAGCCGGTCGCCAGGCCCGAGAGAGCCGTCATCCCGCTCCAGGTGGCGAGCGACGCGGCGATGATGTTGCGGCGATTGAAGCGGTCCGCCAGCCGCGCGATCGGAAGCGACAGCGTCGCATAGAACAGCGCGAAGGCGAGGCCGGTGAGCAGACCGAGCTGCCCGTCGCTCAACCCCAGTTCACGCTTGATCGGCTCCTGGAGCACCGACAGGACGGTGCGATCGATATAGTTGAACATCGACACCAGGCCCAGCATGACCAGCATCATGCGGCGCAACCCGGCCGCGGAGGTCGTCGGCGGGGCGGTAAGTCCGATGGGCTGGCTGGTCATGCGATTACCTCTTGAAAGGCGCCTGGATTGAAGGGAGGCCCGCCTTGGGCGAGCCCCCTGGACTGTCGAACGTCCCTTGCGGGCAGTCCATGCGGCAATCCATCAGAACTTGAAACGGACCCCCGCCGTAAGCGTGCGCCCTGCGACATTGTAGAGCGTGAACAGCGTGGGGTAGAGAAGTCCCGGCGCGGCTGCCGCGGCAACCAAAGGCGGCTTGCGATCCAGCAGGTTCGTGGCGGTCACGAACAGCTCCGGCTCTCCGCGGACGTCGAATTTATAGGATGCCGTGGCGTCGGTATAGAAGACCGGCTTGATCGCCGGGACAGCATAAAAGGACGTCGGATCGTTTTTCAGGTTGCCGATGGTCACCTTGCCGATCATCGATTCCTGCACGAACAGGGTGAGCCCGCCATGGGAGTAATTGGCGCTGAGCGTGCCCCTGAACTTGGGATAGGCATAGGCCGTCTGGCTGTTGACGCCATGCCCGGCATAATCGATCACCGGCGCGATCGAGTTTGTCTGCGTCTTGTAGCGGTCCAGATAATTGCCGGAGGCGCGCAGCGCGAGTTCGCCATCGCCGAGCCTGGTGCGGTATGACATGGTGATGTCGAGGCCGCTGGTACGCAGGAAGCTGATATTCTGCGTGATGAGGCTCACCGAAATCGGATAGTTGGCGGGCGAGCGATCGCTGAACGGCAGCGGCCTTTCGATGAGGGCGCATGTCGGCGACGTGCCGTTCGACGTTTCGCACTCGTTGACGACATCGTTCAGCCCCTGCGTGGCGATGGCGCCCTTGATCTTGAGATCGTAATAATCGACCGAAAGGTCAAAGCCGGGCAGGAAACTCGGACTGAGGACCACGCCCGCGGCAAAGGTGTCGCCGGTTTCGGGATCAAGGTCGGGGTTGCCGCCACTGAACTGACGGATCGAACCTGGCGTGCCCGTGTGGGGATCGTTGAAGTTCACAGGCGCGGTCTGGACGCCGGCGAACAGTTCGAACAGCGAAGGCGCCCGAATATCGCGGGACCGCGTGACTCGGAACATGATGTCCTGGATCGGCTTGTAGACGGCGCCCACCTTCCAGGTCTTGACGCTTCCGCTGGTGCTGTAGTCGGTGAGGCGGAAGGCGCCGTTGAGGCTCAGTTCCTCGGCGAAGGGCTGGTTCTTGAATATCGGAACCTGCGCTTCGGCAAACACTTCCTTCACGTTCACCTTGCCGAAGGCGGAGCCGACATTGGTGTTGTTGAAACGGGTCATGCGATTGGCCGGGATGCCCCGCAGCCCGGTGAAGTCGACGGGCACCGCGGGATCGGAATTGGACGTCAGGTCCAGCTTCTGCTTGCGATATTGCCCGCCTATGGCGACCGTGACCGGCCCTGCCGGAAGCTCGAAAAGGTCTCCTCGCGCCGACAGGACGAAATCGTCGGTCGTGTTCATGGCGCGGTAGCGGGATACGCCTAGGACGGTTTGCAGATCGGCTGTGGAGGGCGTTCCCGCGCCGAAGACATTGAGCGGGACGCATCCAGGATAAAGGCCGGGGTTGGTCAGCGTGACGCGGCAGACGATCGAACCATTGGGTCCGCGAACCGCGTCCAGCGCGGCCGCAAGCTTGGGAATCTCGACCTGCGTCTGGGCGAATTTGGTGACGGACCTGCCATGGGTATAGTCGGCGGTGATGTTCCAGCCCCCCAGGTTCCACTCAAGCCCGCCGTTGATCAGATAGGCATTGGTCGCCTCGCGCGTCGGGATCGGACCCTGTTCGCCGATGAAGCGAAAGACGGTGAAACTGTCGTTCGGGCCCATCTGCGCCTGGACCGCCGGGTTCAGGAAGGCGTTGCCACTGAAGAACCGGAAGCCGAGCACCGACTGGGCCTGCGTATCGTAGCGGGTGACGCTGCGCGAGTAGCTGCCCTGGACGTGCGCCGTCAGCGCGTCGCTAAGGTCGTACGACAGTCGGCCAAAGCCCTGGGTGGTCGTCAGCGGCGCGATCAACTGGTTGAAGCCTGGGATATAGAGGCCGTCGCCGCCCACATTGGTGCCCGGCGTGCCGGTGGCCGTCCCGCGCTGAATGGGCCGCACCGCGCCGCCGGGCAGGAAGATCGTGTTGGTGAGCGAGGGCACGGTGCTCGTCAGGATGATGCCGTTATTATAGTCGTTGGTCGTAAAACGCAGGTTCGGCAGGAAGATGAACGGGTTTGCCTGGCGACCCGGCGCGGCGGTCGATCCGGGGACCGAACCCACGGCCGCATAGGCATCGTCGCCGTAGATGCGCGCGCTGCGCTTGATCCCATCGCTTTGGAAGCGCTCGATCGAGGCGAGGACATGACCGCGATCGCCCGCAAAGCTGAGGCCGCCCGCAATGCCGATGCGGTAGTTGCCCAGGTCGCCGCGCGTCGACACACCGCGCTGCGCGACGCCTTTCACGCCCTCGAACTTCTTGTCGAGGACGAAGTTGACCGCGCCGCTGACCGCGTCGGAGCCGTAGACGGCCGAAGCGCCGCCGGTCACAACGTCGACGCGCTGGATCAGCAGTTGCGGGATGGTGTTGACGTCCACCGCGCCACGGAAAGTCGTAGGCGGCACGCGGATGCCATCGAGCAGGATCAGTGCCCGCGTCGGACCGACGCCGCGCAGGTTGAGCAGATTGCCATGCTCGCCGCTATTGCCCTGCAACTGGCTGTTGGACTGCGGGCTGACCGAGTTGGCGAATTGCGGCAGCTTGTTGATCGCATCGGCCAGGTTGGTGGGGGTCGCCTTCTCCAGCTCCGTGGTCGGCGCGACGGTCACCGGCGTCGGCTGGTTATAGCCGTCGCGTACGACGCGCGTTCCGGTGACGATGATGTCTCGCGTGGACGACGCGCCGGCATCCTCCACCGGCTGCGGCTCGGTAGTCGCCGTCGCTGCGGTTTGCGCATGGGCCGGCACGATGATCCCGGCAATCGCGCATCCCGAAAGGAGCGCCAATCGGCCAAATTTGAATCTTGTCATCATCTCTCTCCCTCTGATTAGGGCTGTTATGTATTTCGCCCCGAAATCTCGTTTCATGCAGTGAGAAGGTCAGCGTGCGCCCGCCTCCTGCGCCGCCAGCCAGGCGGCCTTGGCGAGTGGCTCGATCCGTGTGACGATGTCGCCGGCATTTGTTGCGGTCTGCACGCCGTCCCGTGCCCGACCCGCAATGCCTTGCAGGATGGCAGCGACGCGGAACAGGTTGAAGGCGCGGTAGAAGGGGTGCGTCGGATCGCAGCGAAGGCCGGTTCGCTCGCAATAGCGCCGGGCATAGTCTTCAGCCGTGGGTATCCCCAGCCCGGCAAGATCGGCGCCCCGCAAGGTTCCGCGAACGTCCACGCCCTCCGGCCTGAACCACTCCATCATATGATAGGTGAGGTCGCCCAGCGGATCGCCCAGGGTCGACAATTCCCAGTCTATGACGGCGCAGACGCGCGGCTCCGTCGGATGGACCAGAAGGTTGTGGAAGGAATAGTCGCCATGGATGATCGTGGTGCGCTCTTCGGTGTCGGGAATCGCATCCGGCAACCAGGCGACAAGCCGGTCCATCTCCGGGATGTCGCCTGTGCGCGAGGCTTCATATTGCCGGGACCAGCGGGAAATCTGCCGCGCGAAATAATTGCCCGGCTTGCCATAGTCGGCGAGCCCTAACGCCGCGAAATCGACCAGATGCAGGCGGGCAAGCGTTTCATTGGCGCTATCATAGATCGCGGCGCGCTCCGCCCGGTCGAGGCCGGGCATGAGCGGGTCCCAGAAACTGCGCCCCGGGAACATAGCGCATCACATAGAAGATGCTGCCGATGACATCCTCGTCCTCGCACAGCAGCAGCGGCTCGGCAACGGGCAGGCCGGCTTCGTGCAGCGCCTTGGTAATGCGATATTCGCGGTCCACCGCATGGGCGGACTTCAGCAAAATGCCCGCGGGCTTGCGCCGCAGCACATAGCGGTGGTCCTGCGTCGACAGAAGATAGGTCGGGTTGGATTGTCCGCCCTCGAACCGCTGCACGCGCATGGGTCCGGAAAAATCGGCGAGCCGGCCCGCCAGATAAGCGGCAAGGCGGGTTTCGTCGAACGCACTGTTGGCGGCGACATCGATCGTCGCGCCGATCGTCGCGGCAGGCTGCGTGGCGCTCATGATGCTGCGCCCTCGGCATATTTGGCGAGTTCCATCCGGGCGAGCTGGCGTTCGTGGACTTCGTCCGGCCCATCCGTCAGCCGCACGATGCGGGTGTTCGCCCAAAGTTCGGCCAGGCCGAAATCGTCGCTGACCCCGCCGCCGCCATGCGCCTGGATGGCGTCATCGACGATCTGTTGCGCCATTTTGGGGGCGGCGATCTTGATCATCGCGATCTCGGCGCGGGCGGCCTTGTTCCCGACCGTGTCCATCATATGCGCCGCCTTCAGGCAGAGCAGGCGCGCCATCTCGATCTCGCAACGGGCGCGGGCGATCCGTTCTTCCCAGACGGAATGTTCGGCAATCGCCTTGCCGAAGGCCCGTCGCGACAGGAGGCGGCGGCACATCTTCTCCAGCGCGACTTCCATGGTCGCGATGTTGCGCATCGTGTGGTGGATGCGGCCGGGACCAAGGCGCCCCTGCGCGATCTCGAAGCCGCAGCCTTCGCCGAGCAGCATATTCTCCGCCGGCACGCGGACATCCTCCAGCGCCACCTCGAAATGCCCGTGCGGCGCATGATCATAACCGAAGACGGGGAGGTGGCGGACGAGCGTCACGCCCGGCGTGTCGCGCGGCACCAGGATCATCGATTGCTGCCGGTAGGGCGCGGCATCCGGGTCGCTCTTGCCCATGACGATGAAGAAGTCGCAACGCGGATGGCCAGCGCCCGACGACCACCATTTCCGGCCGTTGATGACATAGTCACCGCCGTCGCGGCGAATGTCCGTCGTGATGTTGCGCGCATCGGAGGAGGCGACGGCCGGTTCGGTCATCAGGAATGCGGACCGGGTCTTCCCATCGCGCAACGGCACCATGAAACGCTGCTTCTGCTCGGCCGTGCCGTACCGATGCAGCACCTCGAAATTGCCGGTGTCCGGCGCCATGCAGTTGAACACCTCGGAGGCGAAGGAGATGCGGCCCATCAATTCGGCGATGGGGGCATATTCGACGTTGGTAAGGCCGACGCTGGTGAAAAATTCATCATCATGCTCAGATGGCGGCATGAAGATGTTCCACAGCCCCGCCTGCCGCGCCTTGTCCTTGAGTTCGTCGAACACCGGCGGGATTTCGGTCCAGCGGTCGATCGCGGCGGACTGCCGGTGATAGACGGGAACGGCAGGAACGATGTGCTCCTCCATGAAAGCGCGCACGCGCTCCATCCATTCCCTGGATTTTGCCGACTGTTCGAAATCCACGCATCCGCTCCACTTGTGCCGCCGGATTCGAGCCGGCCCGCTCTTGCTATAAGACTCGCCCGACCGATCGGTCGAGCGTTAAATAGTCGACCGGTCGGTCGGCTGTCAAACTGGTCAGGAGAGAAATTTTTTATTGACGCCCGACCAGTCGGTCGATCATTTGAACGGCAGGAGAGCAAGCGATGACGAATAGCCCACTCATGGATGTTGCCCTGCTGCGGGGCCATGCGCCGTACACGCTTGCCGGCTACGACATTTTCCGGTCGGTGATCGAGTCGGACGGCGCGGTGCCCGCTCGTTTGAAAGCGCTGTTCGCGGCGGTGGCTGCCGTCGATCGCCGCCATTTGTCGCTTGCGCGCCGGGAACTGGAGCGCGGCGCGTCGCTCGGCCTGACCTCGAAGGAGGCCACGGCCGGCCTCATCGTGCTTTCCAGCCTCCGTGGAGAGGCTGCGGCGCTCGATTTCGCGCAGATCATTGAAGAGAGTTTTGGCGACACCCAGGCGCCGGACCCGCAACCGCTGCCGACGGCGGCGGAGGGAGAAGCGGAGGCCAATTTCCGCGCCTATTGGGCGGGGAGCATCCCGGCGCCGCTCGGCGCGCTGATGCGCCTCGTGCCCGAAGCGGCGGACGCCTATTATCTCATGCGGCGGGGCAGCATCGATGCGAACCCGCTTTCCGCCAAATATGGCGAGCTGCTTCTGCTCACCATACTCGCGGCCGGATACAGCCCCATGGCTGCAACCCATGTGCGCGGTGCGCGCAATGCCGGCGCGAGCGACGAGGAAATTGCCGAAGCGGTGCTCTGCGCCGTCCCATCGGCGGGGATCGCCGCCTGGATGGCGGTGGGCGGGATGCTCGCCCCACCCGAAGACGGCGGCATCGTCCGCTGAAACGACCGATTTTTCACATCTTTGCCAAGGAGAGACTTACATGGAACCGGAAAAGGACGTCATCCAATATGAAGTGGCTGACAATGGTATCTGCACAATCTGGCTCAATCGCCCCCATGTGAAGAATTGCGTCAGCCCCCAGCTTCTGCGCGACCTGGAGGTCGCGGTGGACAAGGCTGCCGAGGACGATTCGGTCCTGGCGGTGGTGTTCCGCGGTCGCGGCAATACCTTCTGCGCCGGCGCGGACCTCGGGCAGCTCGTCGGGCCGGTGCTGCACGAAACCAGCACCTCGCTTCAGCTCGCGATCGATTCGGCGCGCACCTATGACAAGATCTACAACATGAAGAAGCCGACCATCGCCTGCGTCGAGGGCTATGCCGTCGCCGGCGGGTTCGAACTCTTCATCTCCTGCGACTTCGGCATCGCCGCCGACGACGCCAAGATCGGCGACTTCCACATCCGCCGCGCCTTGTTCGGCGGCGCCGGCCCGATCTATCGCCTGCCGCGCTATATCGGCATGCGCAAGTCGAAGGAACTGATGCTGACCGGCAAGCTTCTGTCGGGCAAGGAATGCGTCGAATGGGGCCTGTGCAACGCGTCGGCGCCCAGTGAACAGCTTGAACAGCTGATCCAGGATTTCTGCGCGCCGCTGATCGACAAGAGCCCCTTCTGCATGTGGATGACCAAGATGGCGGTCAATCGCGGCATGGATGCCGACACCAACTCGCTCATCACGCTGGAAACGATGACCTGCAACGTCGTCCACCATTCCGCCGATGCGAAGGAAGGCGTCGCGGCATTCCTTGAGAAGCGCCAGCCGGTCTGGACGGGCAAGTAAGCCATGGCGGTCAGCATGGTCGTCCTGGCCAGCCGGCCGCAGGACTGGACGCACGAGCAGTTCACCACCTGGTGGCGCGGCCCCCATGCCGACGCCGCCAGGGTCCTGCCCGGCCTTATGGCCTATCGGCACGGCGCGGTGACGAAGGATTATGACAATCCGGATGCACCGGGCTGGGACGGTCACGCCGTGCTGACTTTCGCTGATCAGGCGGCGCTCGACGCCGCCTTCGCTTCGCCCGAATGGACGGCGGCGACCGTCCAGACCAAGGGTATGGGCGGTCGGCGCATCATCCTCATCACCGATGAGGTCGATTTGCTTGCCGGAGAAGATCATGGCTGACTGGAACCCTGGTTTCACCGCTGCTCAGTTCCGTCTCGACGGCAAGCGCGCGCTCATTACCGGCGGACGCGGTGCCCTGGCCGAAGCCATGGCCGCGACACTGGCCGACCTTGGCTGCGCGGTCGCCCTCGCGTCCCGCACGGAGGCCGACTGCGCCGATCTGGCGGCGGGCATGGCTGAACGGTTCCGGGTCCCGGCTGTCGGCCTTTCCTGCAACATCGCCGACGAGGCGTCGGTCGAGGCGGCGATCGCGACGACTGTCGATCGGCTGGGTGGCCTCGATATTCTCATCAACAATGCGGGCGCGTCCTGGTGGGGCCTGCCAGAGGATATCCCGCTCAAGGGCTGGCAGAAGGTGATGGACGTCAATGTGACGGGCACCTTCCTCGCCTGCCGCCACGCCGCGCGACACATGATCGCGGCGGGCGGCGGCGCGATCGTCAACATCGCGTCGGTTGGCGCATTCCTGTCCTATCAGCCGGACGATGGGCAGGTCGTTCCCTATACCACCAGCAAGGCGGCGATCGTTCACCTGACCAGCGATCTCGCCGCCCAATGGGCGAGGCACAACATCCGCGTCAACGCCATCGCGCCCGGCTCGATCGAGACGGGGATGACAGAGACGCTCGACCCCGCCATCCAGGAAAAGACGCGGGCGGGCATATTGATGCGCCGCTTCGGCCGCCCGGACGAAGTGGCCGGCACGCTGGCCCTGCTGGCGTCCGAAGCGGGCAGTTTCATCACGGGTCAGACCTTCCTGGTCGATGGAGGCCAATCCCTTGCGTGAAGAGCAAAGCCATCCGGCGTTCGAATGGGATGCCGAGCGGCTCTGGCCGCAATTCCTCCGTCTTGCCGACGCCGCACCGGATGCCCTTGCCCTCGCGGATTGCGGCGACCGCCTGTGGAGCCGCGGGGCGTTGCGGGGGCAGGCGATCGAGATCGCGGCCTTGCTGAAGGCGGCAGGGGTCGGGCCGGGTGACCGCGTCCTCGTCACCGCGCACAAAAACGCCGCGACGATCGCCACGGCGCTTGCCATATCTTCGTTGCAGGCGACCTTCTGTCCCGTGTCGCCAAAGCTTGGAGCGGGCGATCTTGCCCTGCTCGAATCCCTGCTCGGCCATGCCGCCAAGGTGAGCGGCACCGGCAGCACCTTGCCCGAAGTGACCGCTGCGGCCGGCGAACGGTCGACCGACCCGCGCGATCGGAACGCCGTGCTCATCGGCTTCACCTCCGGCAGTACCGGCGTGCCCAAGGGGGTGATGCACGGCCCGGAAGCCCTGAATTATGCGACCCGTGCCTGCGCGGCCATCGCCGGACTGGAACCGGACGACGCGATCCTGGGCATCGTCCCGCTCGACAGCGCGCCCGGCTTCACCTTCACGGCGCATTTCGCGCTGTCATTGGGGCATCCGCTTGTGCTGGTCGACCCATGGGTGCCCGCCGAAGCGCTGCGGCGGGCGGAACATTATGGGTGCGGCTGGGCGATCGCGGTTCCGACGCATCTTTTCACGATGGTGGAGGCGGCCCGGCTCGGCGAATGGTCCGGTCGCCTTCCGCTTCGCGCCATGGCGGTGGGCGGCAGCGCGATGACGCCCGAACTGATCGAGGACGCCGACCGGCTGCTCGGCCTCAAGGCGCTGCGGATGTTCGGCATGTCCGAATGCATGGGCCATGCGTCCACCCACCCGGCCCATTCGCTGGAGCGCCGCCAGCTTTTCGACGGCATCCCCTTTCCCGGCACGCAGGAAGAGGCGTTCGATGCCGAGCTGCGCGCCCTGCCACGCGGCAGCCGGGGGCAGGCGGGCGTGCGTGGTCCCTCGCTCTTCCTCGGCTATGCGCAGGGCATGGGGGCGGGGCAGGAGCGCATGACGCCCGATGGCTTCTACCTGACCGGCGACGAGATCGTTCGCGATGAGGTCGGCTTCGTCCGCGTGGTCGGCCGCATCAAGGACCAGATCATTCGCGGTGGCTTCAACATCGACCCTGCCGAGGTGGAGGCGGCCCTGCTGCGCCATCCCGCCATCGCGGAGGTGGCGGTGGTTGCCGTGCCCGAACGCAAGCTTGGGGAGCAGGCCTGCGCCGTCTGCCGGCTGCGAACGGACGACGGGAGCATCGACCTGTCCATGTTGCTCGACCATCTCTCGCAGCAGGGCCTGTCCCGCAAGAAATGGCCCGAACATCTGGTGCTGGTCGATGCGATGGCCGTCACCGCCACCGGCAAGCTCGACAAGAAGGCGATGGCTGCCATCGCCGTGGAGGAGGTCGCCCGCAGGCGCGCGGCTGCTTCCACCAGACAGGACGCATGACATGAAGCAGACCGCAACCAGCGCCGTCGCCGACGGCGTCGCCATCATCACGCTCGACAACCCGCCGGTGAACGCGCTCTCCGCGTCCCTCCGGCGGGGATTGCAGGCCGAACTTGAAAAGGCGTTCGATGATGAGGCGGTCGGCGCCATCGTCTTGATCTGCGCGGGACGGACCTTCATTGCCGGCGCGGACATCACCGAGTTCGGCCAGCCCTGGCAGCCGCCATCCCTGCCCGACCTGTGCGCCATGCTGGACGATGCGCCCAAGCCCGTCATCGCTGCCATTCACGGAACGGCGCTGGGCGGCGGGTTCGAACTGGCGCTTGCCTGCCACTATCGGGTGGTGGCGCAGAGCGCGAAGGTCGGCCTGCCGGAGGTCCATCTGGGCCTGCTTCCCGGTGCGGGCGGCACCCAGCGGCTGCCCCGGATCGTCGGTGCGGAGGCAGCGCTCGAAATCATTACGTCCGGGCGGCAGATCAAGGCTGCCGAAGCCCTTTCGCTGGGGCTGGTCGATGCGGTGGTCGATGATGCGGCCTTGCGGGAGGAGGCGCTGGCCTTCGCGCGCCGCATCGCGGCAGACGGCGGTGCGAAGCCGCGGGTACGCGATCGCGCCGACGCCCTCCAAAGCGATCGGGATCGCCCGGAGCTTTTCACCGCCTTC